>Ga0307373_10012211_pt1 | contig 12261 bp, 9 predicted proteins | sample OX2MG_FD_202534 | JGI IMG/M metagenome (GOLD analysis project Ga0307373, IMG submission 202534) | Soil microbial communities from Risofladan, Vaasa, Finland - OX-2 | ecosystem: Environmental > Terrestrial > Soil > Coastal area > Acid sulfate soil | place: Finland: Risofladan, Vaasa | collected...
TCCGGGCACGGCCCGATACTGTCCTATATCGTGCCCACCCGGAAGCAGGGTGGCATCTGGGCCGCGGGCGGCCCGGTCGTCGGCCGGGGCACCACGATCTACGTGGCCACCGGTAACGGTGCGGCGCGCCAGCCGCCGTTCGACGGCAGCGACTCGGTCATCGCCCTGTCGCCCACGCTCCATCCGATCAGCGTCTTCGCGCCGCGGCGGTGGCCGCGGGACAACGCCGGCGACCTCGACCTCGGCTCCATGTCCCCGGCTCTGCTGCCGGACGGCCGGATCCTGCAGGTCGGCAAGAGCGGCATCGGCTATCTGCTCAACGCCCGCGCGCTCGGCGGCGTCGGCGGCCAGCTCGCCGACGGGGGGGTCTGCCCGGCGTTTGGCGGCGCCGCCGTCAGCCAGTCCGTGGTGTACGTCCCGTGCTCTGGAACCGGGATGACCGCGGTCAGCGTTGCCGGGGGCCGCATCAGGGTGCTCTGGCGCGGGCCCGCCGCGGCGAACGGGTCGCCGGTCGTCGGCGGCGGTGCCGTCTGGGTCGCCGACTGGACCTCCGGGACCCTCTATGAGCTCAGCGAGGCGACCGGGCGGGTCCGGCAGCAGATCGGCCTCGGCTCCGCCCTGCCGCACTTCGTCTCACCGTCGCTGTCCGGCGGCCTGGTGATCACCGGCACGCTGCACGGGGTCGTCGCCGTCTCCGGCGCCTAGCAGCACAGCCGTCTCCGGCGCCTAGCAGCATCACCGCCGGCGATCTGATCCGCTGCCCTCTCATCAGGGATAACGGCCCGATCCGCTAGCCGGCGGGCTCGGCGGGCAGGACGTGCAGCTCCAGGTCGGCGGCCCGCCTGGTCAGCTCGCGCAGGACGGGATAGCGGCCGGGCCGGTTGTTATCGTTGCGGGCCAGCACCATCTCCGAGGTGCGATGCCGCAGCGCGTACTCGGCCAGCGCGGCGGCGGGACTGGCTCCGGTGAGGACCGCCAGCTCGCCGCCGAGCCGCGCCACCAGCGCCGAGTAGGCGCTCACCAGGGCCGCCTCGTCGCCGCCCGGCCCGGCGTCCGCCACGGTCGCCGCGCGGAACTCTCCGTCGACCTGGGCCGCGAGCGCGGCCGACCTGCGGATCAGCTGCTCCATGCCGGGCCGGGGAGCGACGCAGGCCAGGATGCCGGGCCGGGCCTGCGCGCCGACGGCCCGCGGATCGTCCTGCCGGTAGGCGGCCAGCCGCCGCTCGCCGTGCTCGGCCACGATTCGGAAGGCATGCTCGCGCTGCTCGGTCAGCCCGGCGGGGGCGTAGTCCGTCGCGAGAGCCTGCTCGATCTGCGCGGGTTCGATCTGCGCGGGCGGGACGATCTCGCCGCGCCGGACCCGGTCGATGAGGGCGGAAGGCGTCACGTCCACGAGCTCGATCTCGTCGGCCAGGGCGAGCAGCGACGCCTCGTCCAGGACACCGCCGAGGTGGGCGGTGGCCACCACCGCGATACCCGCGTCGGCTAGGCGCCGGGCCGCGACCAGGCGACTCTCCCCCGTTATCGTCATCGCCGATACCTCGTCGAGGCACACAACCTCCGGCCGGCGGGCGAGGACCGCGTCGGTGTCCAGGCTGGTCCCGTCGCCGATCTGCTCCAGGCCGTCCAGCAGGACGCTGACTTCCTCGCGACCGCGCGCCTCGACGGCCGCGACCACCACGTCGGCGCCGCGGGACCGCCGCCGCACCGCCTCTTCGAGCATGGCGGTCGTCGTTCCGCAGCCACGGGCGTAGCCCAGATAGATCCGGATCGGGGCGCGCGGCGGGCGGGCGGCGAGCCCGGCGCCGGCGCCAGTCTTAGCTCCGGGCATGGCCCCCGCCCCTTGCGTGCCCGGCGCGCCGCCGCCCGGCGCGCCGGTCAGGATGTGCAGGTCCACGTCGGGAAGCTGGACGAGCAGCCGCTCGATGGCACTGCCGCGCAGCCGGTCCAGCGGGCGGGGCGGCCGGGCGGCCAGGACCAGGTGGCGCGCACCGGTCTCCCGGACTGACTGCGGAATGACGGTCGCCGCATCGCCAGTTCGTTCTATCTCCCGGGCGTCGGCCGCCGTGGCGGACCGCCGGATCGCGACCGCGGCCGCTGCCCGCCGCGGCGCCGGGCCGAGCAGCAGCACCGAGCAGCGCGCGCTGCCGCGCCTGGCCAGCCGGACCCCGTGCGCCGCGAGCGCCTCGGCTCGGTCCGGGTCGCTGACGACCACCAGGACGTCCTGCGGCTCGCGGGCCCGGGCGCCGGCCGGCGCGGGCAGCGTGTCGGCGATGAGCCGCAGGCCGAGCTCTCGCAGCGCCGCCAGGCGCGGCGTCTGGAACTCGCTCGCCAGCGCCGCGCTGACCTGATCGGGCGGGTAGATGTTGCCGTGCCCCAGCCGCTTGCGCAGGGCCTCAGGCGAGCTGTCGACGAACTGGACCTCGTCGGCGTCCGCCAGCATCTCGTCGGACACGCTCGCGGTCGGCGCGCGGCCCGTGATCTCCCGCACGGCCGCGGCCACGCGCTGGACATCCGCCACGTCGGCCGTGCTGATGACGTCCATTCCCGCGTAGCGCAGCGCCCCGATGGCGCCGACGTGCCGGCCGAGGTCATCGACCAGGACGACGGCCGGCTTGCGGGCCAGCACCGCGCCGGTGTCCAGGTCGCCGGAGTCGGCCAGCGGCGGCACGATCTCCAGGCCGCCGATGGCCTCGATGGTGCGCGGCCTGCCGCGGGTCTCGACGTAGCCGATCACGACGTCCTCACCCTGGGACCGCAGCGCCCGGCCCTCCCGGAGCATGGTGAACGTCTTTCCGGACCCCGGCGCGGCACCCAGGTAGACGACCAGGGCGCCGCGCCGGGCGACCTGGACGTCATCGGCCAGGGCGGCGCCGATGCCCTCGTCCTCCCGGATGATCAGGCCCCGCGCCGCGTCGAAGGCGTAGAGCTCCGCGTACCGGCCCCAGTTCACGGCGACGTCCAGCTGCCGCGCCGAATCCTCCTCGCTGAAGCTGGTCCGCAGGATGTCGGTGAAGAACCCGGCCGGCAGGTTGCCGTCCAGGCTGCCGCGCAGCGCCCGGTAGATGGTGCGGACCAGGGGGGCGTGATCCAGCGACGCCCGGGCGAAGATCTGCTTGCTGTCCTGGATGCTCGCGCCGGCGAACACCCGCCCGGCGGCGGACAGCTCCAGCCGGTCATCGTGCAGCTCGGCGAACCCGAGCAGCAGCAGCGCGTCGACGAGCGGCAGCAGGTCATCGACCTCCAGGCCCAGGCTGTCGGCCAGGTCAGCGAGGTCGGCCGCGCCGCCATGCCGGCCGAGCATGACCTCCGCCAGGCCCGACAGCCCGTCCACGGTGGCCGGGGGCAGCGGCGTGTCGCTGACGGTCCCGCGGCCGCCGCGGCCGGCCGGCGCCGCCGCCGGCGCCGCCTCGCGCTGGGTCATCATCCGGTAGATCTGGTCCACCAGCTCCTCGAACTCCGGGGTGCGGCGGCGGCGCGGCCGGGGCAGCGGGTTGCGCAGGTCCGAGCGGATCCGGCCCGGATTGGTGCCGAGCACCAGGATCCGGTCGGCCAGCAGCACCGCTTCCTCGATGTTGTGCGTGACCATCACCATGGTCTTGGTCGGAAATCGCTGACCCTCCCACAGCTCCAGCAGCTCCCCGCGCAGGTTCTCCGACGTCAGCACGTCGAGGGCGCTGAACGGCTCGTCCATCAGCAGCGCCGCGGGCTCCACGACGAGCGCCCGGGCGAACCCGACGCGCTGGCGCATGCCGCCCGACAGCTCCTTCGGGTAGGCCGACTCGTAGCCGTCCAGGCCGACGAGGTCGATGGCGCGCAGCGCCCGCTCCGAGCGCTGCGCCGGCGCGACCCCGCGGGCCTCCAGCCCGAGCTCCACGTTCTGCTGGACCGTGAGCCACGGCATGAGGGCGAAGGTCTGGAAGACCATCGTGGTATCCCGGTTGCTGCCCGTCAGGGCCGCGCCGCGGAACAGCACCTGGCCCTTCGTCGGCGCCATCAGCCCCGCGATGCAGCGCAGCAAGGTCGACTTACCGCTTCCGCTGCGCCCGAGCAGGGCGACGAACTCGCCCTCGGCCACGTCCAGGTTGATGTTGTCCAGCACCGGCAGCGGCCGGCCGCCGGGGCCCTCGAAGGACTTGCTCAGCGAGCGAACGCTGATCAGCGGCTCGCTCGCGACAGCATCACTCGCGACAGCATCACTCGGGCCGGAATCGGTCATTGCAGGGCGAACCTCGTCTCCGCGAGCTTATACAGCCGCCGCCAGAGCAGCGCGTTCAGCCCGGTCACATAGACGGCCATGACCAGGAGCCCGGCCAGCAGCGACGGGAGGTTGCCGGTGTTCTCGGCGATGAAGCTACCCAGCCCGCTGGCGGTCAGCACATGCCCGTTGTACCGGACGATCTCGGCCACGATGGAAGCGTTCCAGGCCCCGCCCGCCGCCGTGATGGCGCCGGTCACGTAGGCCGGGAAGATCCCCGGCAGGATCAGCCGGCGCCACCGCTCCCGGCCGTGCACGTCGAGGTTCTCCGTCACTTCCCGCAGGTCCGACGGCACGGCGCTGGCGCCCGCGATGACGTTGAACAGGACGTACCACTGCGTGCCGAGGGCCATCAGCGCGATGGACCCGAAGTTCAGGCTGATCCCCAGATCCAGGAAGATAACGATGGCGAAGGGGAACACGAAGTTCGCCGGGAAGCTGGCCAGGACCTGGACCACTGGCTGCATGTACTGCGCGACTCGCGGGCTGAAGCCGATCCACACGCCGACGGGTATCCAGATGGCCGATGACACCGCGACTACGACCACTACTCGCAGGAACGTGAGGAAGCCCAGGCCGAAGGCCCGCCCGAGAACCGCGAGCCCCTGCGGCCCGTGCCCGATATAGGCCAGCATGCTGGCCAGGCCGAAGGCCAGCACGACCCCGACGACCGTCAGGAACGCGATATCGCCGGCGCGACGCCGGGCCGCATGGATCTCCAGGCTCTGATCATCGATGCCGGCCACCGCGGTCATCACCCGGTTCGCCGGCTCGGCGACCAGGCGCCGGGCCCGCCCGAGGGCGGCCGGCCAGCTTGACCGGCGCAGGGCGCTGAGCACCATCGAGCGCGGCTTGGCGCCAGACTCCGACTGCTCGACGCGGAACCGCTCCACGTAGGCGACCAGCGGCCGCCAGAAGAAGAAGTTGACCACCAGGATCATGACGATCATGGTCAGGATGCCGAGCCCCACGTGGCCGAGCTGGCCGCGCGCCTCGGCCACCCCGACGTAGGACCCGACGCCCGGCAGCGCGTAGCTGCGGGAGTTGATGGTGATGAGCTCGGAGGCGGTCAGGAAGAACCAGCTGCCGCCAAAGCTCATCATGCCGTTCCACACCAGCCCGATCGCGCCGCTGGGCACGTCGACGGCCCAGAACCGCTTCCACTTGGACAGCCCCATCAGCCTGCTGGCCTCGTTGAGCTCCCGGGACTGGCTCATGAGCGAGTGATAGAAGGAAAACGTGATGTTCCAGGCCTGCGAGGTGAAGACGGCGAAGATCGATGCGGCCTCCAGGCCCAGCTCGGAGCCCCGGAACAGGCCGGTAAAGAAGGCCACGGTGACGGCCAGGAAGCCGAGTACGGGGACGGACTGGAGAATGTCCAGCGCCGGGATCATGACCCGCCGGGCGCGGCGGCTGCGGGCGGCGATATAGGCGTAAACCAGGCTGAAAGCGTAGGAGAAGAAGAGCGCGACGAACATCCGCAGCAGGCTGCGAGCGGCGTAATAGGGCAGCTCCGCCGGCGAGGAGCTGATGGTGGCGGCCGAGCGACCGGGATGAAAGGGCACCTGCGCGCTCGCGCCGACCCGGACCACGGCGTAGACCAGCAGGAAGACGCCCAGGCCGACCACCGCGTCCAGCGGCCGGAACCGGAGCCTGCGCAGCGACTCACGGCTCGGGAAGGTGGGCGTGACCGCCATGCGGCGCTCCCGTCGGCACTGCAGCGTAGGCACGAGGACCGGCCGGGGCCGCCAGGCCCGCGCGCCCGCGCGGCCCGGCTCCCCCGGCCGAATCGTACCGAGCTAATCCGGGGCGGCGCCGTCCGGCAGGCCGCCATGCCTGCCAATGGTCATGGCAAGACCAATTTTTGGCAAAGCGTCGAGGTGATCAGCGGACGGCCAGCCGCTTCAGAGCGCATCCAGAGGTTTCGCACATCCGCGCGGCAGCTTCTCCTGGCAGCTTCTGGCGACATGAGCGTTCGCACGGCCAGCTTCGACGGTTCGCCCGCCACCACGGGCCGAGCCGGAAAACGCCGCAACGTGGCCGCCACGGGGTCGGCGCCGCCCAGGCCCGCCCTCGTGAAGACGGCTCTGGTGGTGGTGGGCACGGGGCTGGGCCTGACCGTGGGCCTGGCGATCACGGCGGAGACCGGCAGCCAGCTGGCCGCAACCGGCGGCCTGGCGACGTTCGCCGGTAGCCTCACCGGCCTCGTCGGCACCTACCTCGCCCTCGTCATGGTGCTCCTGGTGAGCCGCATCCCGTTCGTCGAGCGGGTGCTGGGCCAGGATGGCCTGCTGCGCTGGCACCGGCGGCTGGCGCCCTGGCCGATCAGCTTGCTGATCGCCCATGCGGTGCTCATCACCGTCGGCTACGCGCAGGCGGCCCGCAGCGGCCTCGGGCACCAGGTGGGTACCCTCATCACCAGCTACCCGGACGTCCTGTCGGCTACGGTGGCGCTGGGCCTGATGTGCCTGGCCGGCGCCATCTCCGTCCGGGCGGTGCGCCGGCGGCTGCGGCGCGAGACGTGGTGGCTGGTCCATCTCTACATGTACCTGGCGCTAGCCATCTCGTTCGCGCATGTCATCGTGCTCGGGCCGTCCTTCGTCGGGCATCCCGCCACCCAGGCCGTATGGTCGGCGGCCTGGATCGCGACCGCGGGCCTGGTGCTGGGCTACCGGTTCGGGTTGCCCATCGCCCGCAGCCTGCGCCACCGGCTGCACGTCGTGGAAGTCCGCAGCGAAGGCCCCGGCGTCACCTCCGTCATCCTCGGCGGCTGGCACCTCGACAAGCTGGCTGTGTCCGGCGGCCAGTTCTTCTGCTGGCGGTTCCTGACCAGGGACATGTGGTGGCAGGCGCACCCCTACTCGCTGTCGGCGCTGCCCAGGCCGCCGCACCTGAGGCTCACCGTGAAGAGCGTGGGCGACCATTCGGCGGCGATGGCCCGGCTCCGGCCCGGTACGCTGGTGGCCATTGAGGGGCCGTACGGCGCCTTCACCCGGCATGCGCAGCAGCGGCCGGGGGCGCTGCTGGTAGCCGCCGGCATCGGCGTCACGGCGCTGCGGTCACTGCTGGAAGACCTGCCGCGCGGCAGCGCGCCCGTGGTGATCCTGCGGGCCAGCCGCGAGGCGGATCTCGTTCTCCGCCGGGAGGTCAGCGAGCTGGTGAAGCACCGCCGGGGCCAGCTGCACGAGCTGGTCGGCAGCCGGGCGGACGCACGGCTGGACGAACGTTCGCTGATCCGGCTCGTTCCCGACCTGGATCAGCGCGACGTCTTCGTGTGCGGTCCCGAGGGATTCGTCGCCGAGTTCGTGACCATCGCGCGGAATCTCGGGATTCCCGACGAGTCAGTTCACCACGAGGCCTTCGCGCTATGACGGCGCGGGCTTCCCGAATGAGGAGACGGAGCACATGAAGCGGGCGCCGCTGTTCGTCCTCGCTGGCACGGCCGCGGGGCTGGTCGGAATGCTGTCCTTCCACACCCGGCCGCTCACCGGTACCGCGCTGGCCAGCCCGGCCAGCCAGACCGCGTCCGGCAGCCACGGGCAGAGCCCGGGCACGGGGCAGACCGGCGCGACGGCCCGCAAGTCACGCTCGGCCGGGTCAGCCAGCGTGCCTGCCGGACCGGCTGGCATGCGCAGCGCGGTGGGCGCCACCGAGCAATACGGTTACGGGCAGCTGGCCGTCAAGGTCTCGGTGCGCGGCAACCGCATCACCGATGTCACGGTGCCGGTCATCCAGGTGGCTGAGCAGTATTCGCAGCAGCTGGCCAGCCAGGCCATCCCGATGCTGCGCTCGGAGGTGCTGTCGACGCAGACGGCCAGGATCAACGGCGTGAGCGGCGCCACCTACACCAGCGAGGCCTACGCCGCGTCCCTGCAGGCGGCGCTCGACAAGCTGCACGTCAAATAGCCTGGTCTCGGACACCCGACCGCAGGCAGCCCCATCTCAGACAGCCCCATCTCAGACAGCCCCATCTCAGACAGCCCCATCTCAGACAGCGGGAGTGATGGCCACGGACACGCCGGCGGTCAGTCACGCCGAGGCGGTCATGGGCACGGTGGTGTCGTTCTCCGTCGTGCCGGGCAGCCAGCCGGCGCAGTCGGCGGCGCGGGCGATCGGGTCTGCCTGCGCCGCCTTGCACCGGGCGGACCGGGTATTTAGCACCTGGGATCCGCAGAGCCCGGTGAGCCGGTTGCGGCGCGGGGCGGCCACCCTGGGCGAGCTGCCCGCGGAAGTCGCGCAGGTACTCGACCTGTGCGAGGAAGCGCGGCGGGCATCCGGCGGCTGGTTCGACCCGTGGTCGATTCCCGGCGGCGTCGATCCGACGGGCCTGGTCAAGGGCTGGGCGGTGGAGCAGGCGCTCGACATCCTGCGCGCGGCGGGCATGGCGGCCGCGATGGTCAACGGCGGCGGCGATATCGCTGTCTTCGGCGCGCCCGAGCCAGGCCAGAGCTGGCGAATCGGCATCCGGCATCCCTGGCGCGCCGACGCCCTCGCCGCCGTTATCGAGGTCACCACGGCGGTCGCCACCTCCGGCAGCTATGAGCGGGGCCTGCACCTGGTCAACCCGTTCACCGGGCAGCCGTCCAGCCAGGCCGCGTCGGCCACCGTCACCGGTCCCAGCCTGGCCTTCGCCGACGCGTTCGCGACCGCGCTGGCGGTCGGCGGCGACGCGGTCCTCGCCGTGCTGGCCGGACTCGACGGCTATGAGGGCTACCTGATCCGGCCCGACGGCGGCGAGGCAGACACCGGCGGCATCGCGTTCGGGTGACTGGCCGAGGCTGTCACGGCGGCGAGGCCCAGACCGCGGCGCATGCCCGGCTAGGGGGCCTCCCAGAGGGTGGCGATGCCCTGGCCGACGCCGATGCACATGCTCGCGGCTGCCCTGGCGGCGCCGCGGCGCTGCCGCTCGTGCAGCAGGGTCGTGGTGATGCGGGCCCCCGAGCAGCCCAGCGGGTGGCCGATGGCGATCGCTCCGCCGTTGACGTTGACCCGCGCGGGGTCGAGCTTGAGCTCTTGCAGCACCGCGACGGACTGCGCGGCGAAGGCCTCGTTGACCTCGATCAGGTCGAGGTCATCGACCTGCCAGCCCGCCCGGGCCAGGACCTTGGTCATCGCCGGGACCGGACCGATCCCCATGTAGTCCGGGTGCACGCCCGCGGCGGCGGTGCCGACGTACCTGGCCAGCGGCTGCGCCCCGGCGGCGGTCATGGCCCGCTCAGACATGAGCAGCAGGGCCGCGGCACCGTCATTCAGCGGCGAGGAGTTGCCGCCCGTCACTGTCCCGCCGGGGCGGAAGGCGGGACGCCTGGCCGCCAGCTCCGGCAGCGTCAGGCCGGGCCTGATGCCCTCGTCGGCGGTCACCTCGCCCTGCGGCGCCGTGACGGGGACGAGCTCCGCATCGAACCGCCCGGCCGCGGCGGCCGCGGCGGCGCGCTGATGGCTGGCGAGCGCGAATTCGTCCTGCCGCTCGCGGCCCACGCCGTAACGGTCGGCGACGTTCTCGGCGGTCTCCCCCAGGCTGATGGGCGGGTACAGCTCCTGCATCAGCGGGCTGACCAGCCGCCAGCCGAGCCGGGTGTCGGCCACCCCGGACTCCCGCGCGAACGGCTCGGCCGAGCGCGGCAGCACGAACGGCGCCCTGGTCATGGACTCGACCCCGCCGGCGATGCAGATATCGAGCTCACCAGCGGCAATTGCCCGGGCGGCGGCGGAAATGGCTTCCATCCCCGAGCCGCACAGCCGGTTCACGGTGGCGCCGGGCACCTCCACCGGGAGGCCGGCCAGCAGCACGCCCATCCGGGCCACGTTGCGGTTATCCTCGCCGGCCTGGTTGGCGGCACCCCAGTACACGTCGTCGATCGCGGCCGGATCCAGCCAGTCGCTGCGCGCCATGAGCGCGCGCAGCACCTCGGCGGTCAGGTGATCGGGCCGGACGCCCGATAGCGCGCCCTTGATCTTGCCGACGGGGGTCCGGCATGCGTCGACGGCGTAAACTGCTGGCATAACGCCACCTCCAGGAAAAAGATTACCTGCCGGTACTTTATGTAACGAGGGGTGCCGGCGGCGGCTAACGCGAATCGCGCGCGGGGAGCCGCTGGCTGACGAACACGGCCAGGGTGGCGAGCGTCGCCAGGCAGTCGAGGTTCAGGTCCTCGGCCGCCACGTCCACGCCGAACCGGTGCTGCACCTCGACCAGCAGCAGCGTGCCGGTGAGCGAGTCCAGGCCGACCCCGTCGCCGAACAGGGCCGTTTCCGGCGCGATGAAGGCCACCTGCGCTCTGCCGGTCACCCGGCTCAGCAGGACCCGCAGCTCAGCCAGGACGTTCTCGCCGACCTCGCCGACCTCGCCGGCCGGAGCGCCGTTCCCGGCCTCGTCGGCGGTCACGGCCAGTCCGCCACGGTTGCCCAGTCCGGCAAGGCGGGCAGCGGCAGCGGCCCCGTCAGCTGGCGGGCGAACATCGCGGGCTCCCCCGGCTGCGGCCCCGGTTGCGCCGCGGGGCTCGCCCGGAAGCCTGCGGCCACCAGCGCCAGCCGCAACGGCACGTTCCGGTCGGTGACCAGGCACGGAATCCGCAGCTCCCCGGCCCCGTCGCCGGCCGCCCGCTGGCACAGCGCGGCCAGCAGTGCGTCCAGCACGCCCCGGCCCAGGGCCCGGCACGACATCATCAGCAGCGACACCGTCCAGCACCGGGCCGCGCCGGGGCCTGGCGGAACGCCGCTGTCGTTCGCCTCGCCCCGGTCGATCAGCGCGCCGCCGACGATCCCGTCATCGCCGAACCGGTCACGCAGCCGGACGGCGATCAGGCGGTGCCCCGCCGAGCCGTGCAGGCTGGCCAGTTCGTCCTCGCCGGCCGGAGCGCCCGCGGTGTTGAACTGGTGCGTGCGCACCGACAGCTCATGCAGTCTCGGCACGTCAACCAGGTCGGCCGGAGCGATGATCACCTGGGTGCCGGCATTCCGCAGGAAGTCGTCGCGCGAGCCGCCGAAGGCCCGGGCCTCCTGTTGCCGGCGCCGCCGCTGGGCGTACATCTCGCCGCGGCGGCGGCCCTCCGCGGTGATGACGGCGGGGCTGAACTCCGGCCAGCTCGGAGCGTCCGCCGCGTCCTCGGGCAGCAGCACGAGCACCTCGGGCAGCGCGGCCGACACCTCCGCGCGCTCCAGCAGGTCGTCGTCCACGAAGGCCACCGCCTCCGCGCCGAGGCCCAGGTCGTCGATGATCCGCCGCAGCGCGTCCGATTTCCGGCCCCAGCCGCATTCGGCGGCGGCGAACGGCACGCCCGTCACGGTCGCGACGTAGTCGGCGGCCTCGGGCGGGTTCTTGCTGGCCAGGGCGTGCACGATGCCCCGGTGATCGAGCTCGCGCAGCACCCTGAGCAGCTCCGGGTCGGGCTCGGGCGGCCGCGGACCGGACTCCAGGTAGGTCCCGGCCAGCAGCGTGTTGTCGATGTCCCAGACCACGCACTTGATCATGACGCTGGCCCGAGGCGCCGCTCCATGGTCAGGTGCATGGCGGTGAAGCCGAATTTCCGGTACAGCGCCCGCATGCCCAGGTTGCCGGCGTGCACCTTGCCGGTCAGCTGGGTCAGGCCGCCCGTTTCCGCCGCCTCGAGGACGGCAGCGAGCAGCAGCTCGCCGATCTGGCTGCGGCCGGGAATCTCGGCGACCGCCAGCGACCTGAAGTTGCCGTACTTCGCCCCGGTCAGCGAGTTGGTCCGCGCCGAGAGCCAGGCCCAGCCGAGCACGACGCCCGGCTCCCGCTCGGCGACAGCGACCAGGGTGATCTCGCCGGGCTTGCCCAGCGAGCCGGACACCCGGCGGCGGTGCAGCGCCGGATCAGTGACGGCCTCGTCGGCGAAGGACACCACGGCGATGTCGATCTCGAACCCGACGATCGCGTCGATGTCCTCTTCCCTCGCACCCCTGACCAGGAACGGTCCGGCCGCCCCGGCCTCTCCCGTCATCGGGGCCCCTCCCGTCATCGGGGCTTCAGCGCCATCGGGGCC
>Ga0307373_10012212_pt1 | contig 12261 bp, 10 predicted proteins | sample OX2MG_FD_202534 | JGI IMG/M metagenome (GOLD analysis project Ga0307373, IMG submission 202534) | Soil microbial communities from Risofladan, Vaasa, Finland - OX-2 | ecosystem: Environmental > Terrestrial > Soil > Coastal area > Acid sulfate soil | place: Finland: Risofladan, Vaasa | collected...
CACATCCTTTAACTTGCATTCATAGCGAGATTACCGTCAGATCAGTGGAGCAACATCACGAGAACGAGGGCAATGAATACCAAAGCGCCTAGCAGGATTAACAAAGCTATGCGGGCATAGCGCGAAGTCGCATCGACCAACACGCCGGTATGGATATGAAAATCTTCGTCTTCACCATCGTCATCATCAAACGCAGGGTTGGTAACAAACGCCTTTACTCTTCGTGTCCGGCCAACTGCGCCGCGACTATACAGATAGTAACTGATACTTACTCCGAAAATGACGAACAATGCCGCCAGTGCTAATACGACAAGTAACTGTAACATGGTTTGTCTTTCCTTCTGAGCATTTCCGCGCTCTCCAGGTAATATGTCCTTCGATACTGTTTTCTCTTTCTATGAGATAAGACGTGCTAGTGATACGGATATAAAATGCAGATAGTTTCAATGGGGATAAGGACCGGGTTTACATGACAGGAGCAACCAGGATCGCCCTGTCATGTAAACCCACAATTACAAGATGGCCGTGACCTTGCGCAATTTTCCATTGCGTAGGAAGGAGAGCGCCACTTTCTCGCTTGAGCGATGTTGTCGTACCACGCGCTGTAGGTCGCGCGCCTCCTGAACCGGTTCATCGTCGGCGGAGAGGATAATGTCCAGACGTTTCAATTCGGCCCGTTCGGCAGGACTATTGCGGCGGATTTCCAGCAGTTCCATGCCAAACTGTTGGGTCAGGCGCAGGCTGCGCTGCATCTCCGGTTCGATCTGCTTGCGCATGCCGCCGACGCCCAGGGAGACGCCGTCGGGCCGGGCCTCGCGCATTTTGGTGATCTGCGCGATGGCGGTCTTGACGGCATCAAGGGGAACGGAGAAGCCCAGACCTTGCGCCATCGGCATCATGGCCGTGGTTATGCCAACGACGCGCCCGGTGCTATCAACTAATGGGCCACCGGAATTGCCGGGGTTAATAGAAGTGTCTGTCTGGATCAGATCGGTCATTTTACGCACGCCGGGCAGATCGAGCGTGCGACCGAGCGCGCTCACGACGCCTGCCGTGACTGTCCAGTTCAGGCCGTAGGGATTTCCGACGGCGATAACCAGTTGTCCCACACGCAGCGGCACGCGCCCCAGTTCAACGACGGGGAGATGATCCGCGCCAATTCGCAGCACGGCCACGTCCACCGTGGAATCGCTGCCGATCAGGCCGGCATCGAAGGTGCGCCCATCGGCCAATGTGACGCGAATACGCTGCGCCCGCGCGACCACATGGGCATTCGTCAATATTTGACCATCCGAGGCGAAGATGAAGCCAGAACCGAGGCCACCGCCAAACTCTGGAACGTTGAATGGGCCAACACGTATACCGCCTCTATCTACATCAATGCGTACCACCGCCGGGCCAACAAGCTCCGCCGCCGTGGTAACAGCCGTTGAATAAGCATCCAATGCCTGTGTATCCTTCTCAAAGGTACTCATAATTCGCTTGCTTTCCTGTGGAACCCACTCAGCGTGCGTGCGAGGCACCAACTCAATGAGATTGATCGATATTCTATCATATCCACAAACAGAAGTACAATCGTCTCGCGGTCTCGCGCCCTGAAGCGAGACCGCGATCCCTACGCACTCACCTACTTCAAGTGCGGATAGTGGGGAACCCACATCTGCGCTGCGACGCGCTGTTCCAGCTCTTCGGGCGATAGCTTTTCCGCGACGCCTGCCTGCTGCGCGGCTACTCCGACCGCGATGGCGACGCGCCGCGCTACTGCGCGCACATCCTCCACCAGTGGGTAGAGCGAGGCAGTTGGATCGCTGCGCGCGGGTGAGCATTCGGAAAGCGCGCGCGCAGCGGCCCCGAACATTTCAACGGTGACATGGCGGGCATGGCTGGCAAGTACGCCGAGGCCGATGCCGGGGAAGATGAACATGTTGTTGCACTGCCCGATGAAGATCGTCTTCCCGTGATAGGCGACATCGGAGAACGGGCTGCCCGTGGCGATCAAGGCGCGCCCCTCCGTCCAGTTGATTAGATCCGCCGGCACAGCCTCGCTTTTGGATGTGGGATTGGAAAGCGGGAAGATGATCGGGCGTTCGACGTGACGCGCCATTTCGCGCACAAGCGGTTCCGTGAAGACGCCCGCGCGCGCCGCCGTGCCAATGAGGATAGTAGGATGCACCTGCTCCACCACCTCTTGCAGTTCGATAGTCTGAGTAGGCGAATGCGGCCAGGTGGCAATGCGTTCGCTTGGCTGCGCGTAGGGCGCTTTCGCTGCTTCGAGATCGCCGCGCCCACTCCACACCAGCCCGTGACTGTCGATCAGCCAGATGGCACGGCGAGCATCGTCTAATGAACGCCCTTCGCTTTGCATGGCCGTCACGATCTGTTCAGCGATGCCCGTGGCCGCCGAGCCAGCGCCCAGAATCACCACGCGCTGCTCGCTCAGCTTTGATCCGGTGACCTCGACGGCTGCCAGCAAACCCGCCAGCGTGGCCGCGCCCGTTCCCTGGATATCGTCGTTGAAGGTACACAGGCGATCTCGATAGTGATCAAGCAGGCGGCGCGCGTTGCCTTTGGCGAAATCTTCCCATTGCAGCAGTACATGAGAGAAGCGGCGCTGCACTGCCTGAACGAAGCTATCGATAAAGGAGTCGTAGTCGGAGCCGCGCACGCGCTTATGATGCCAGCCGACATAGAGCGGATCAGAAAGCAATTCTTCGTTATCCGTCCCCACGTCAAGAATAACCGGCAGCGTGACAGCCGGGTGAATACCGGCGCAAAGCGTATACAGCGCGAGTTTGCCGACCGGAATCCCCATCCCTCCAACGCCCAGATCGCCCAATCCCAGGATGCGCTCGCCGTCAGTTACGACTATCACCCGCACATCGTTGTTAAGAACATTCTGGAGTAATGTATCCATCTCATCCCGATACGGATACGAGACGTACAGCCCACGCGGGCGGCGATAGATATGGCTGTAGTTCTGGCACGCCAGACCGACAACCGGCGTGTACACGACTGGACTCATCTCGCGGATGTGTTGTGACAGCAAACCATAGAAAAGCACTTCGTTGCGGTCTTGCAGCGAGGCGAGAAAAATATAGCGTTCCAGATCGTCGTCTTTGCGACGAAAGCTTTCATACGTTCGCTGGAGCTGCACATCAAACGACGATACATGATACGGGAGCAACCCCAGAAGGTGCAATGCGCGCCGCTCATCTTCTGGAAACATGCTGCCCTTGTTCAATAGAGGATGCTCAAGGAGCATTTGGCCGGTGAGAGATACTTCCACAACATCCTCGCTACCCTGATCACTATGAACTTCATTCAGCATGGAACTGTCGCTCCTTTCACTTACTGAACTGCGCGGTAACGCAACACATCTTTGTCTCGCTAGAACGCACGCAGTGTTCCTCATCTGACACTATAGCACAATGCAAGCGCAAAGTGTTGTTCAGGGGGTCAGCACATCGCAAGGTGCAAACTGAACGGAAGGAGATGCGCCGCCTGAGAACGCTCAGGGCTGTTGTATTTCTTGTCGTTTGTATGGTATATATATTGCAGATGGGGTTTCTCTCATCAGCGCATGTTTTCGTTTTCCTCTCAACGTTCCTCTCTCCTGAGAGAACGAGCGTGTCCTGCATAGCAAGACGGAAATGAGGAGGTGAACACGGTATAAGGCCAATCGCTACTGTTGCACGCCTGGATAGACCCTGATTGAATCTTACTCTCAAGTATTGAAGGGAGGATATTCCACATGGGTGGAACAGAGATATCTAGTTATGTTCATCCAGAGGTGTTGGTCGAGACCAGTTGGGTCGCCGAACACCTCACCGATCCGACGCTCCGCCTGATCGAGGCGGATGAGGATGTGCTGCTCTATGAAATCGGTCATCTGCCTGGTGCGGTCAAACTCGACTGGCACGTCGATGTCCAGAATCCGGTGATGCGCGACTTCCTCGATCAGCAGGGCTTTGAACAACTCATGAGTCGCTGGGGCATCAGCCCAGCTACGACCATCGTGCTGTATGGCGATAAAAACAACTGGTATGCATGCTATTCCTTCTGGCTTTTCGCCATGTATGGGCATCCGTCGATGAAGATCATGAACGGGGGACGCCAGAAGTGGGAGGCTGAACACCGCCCCGTGACGCAAGACGTGCTACACGTCGAACCCACGACCTACCATGCACCACCGCCCAATGAGCGCATTCGTGCCTTCCGTGACGATGTCCTGGCTGGGCTTACGGATCCCCATCGTCGCCTGATTGATGTGCGTTCGCCTCAGGAGTACACGGGGGAATTGCTTCACATGGTGAACTACCCGCAAGAGGGCGCTCAGCGTGGTGGTCACATTCCCACGGCCCAAAGCATTCCCTGGGCGACAGCGGCCAATGTAGATGGCACCTTCAAGTCGGCTGAGGAGCTACGCCACATCTACGCAGGCAAGGACATCACCCCTGACAGGGATGTGGTGACCTATTGCCGCATCGGCGAGCGTTCGGCGCACACCTGGTTTGTGCTGACCTACCTGCTCGGCTACCCGCGGGTCCGCAACTATGATGGGTCGTGGACCGAGTGGGGCAACGTGGTACGCGCTCCCATCGAGAAACCGTAGGACGGCTGGCTGGAGGCTCACGGCTTCCTGACCCACACACGCTTGCAGAGGAGCAGGACGATGGATCGTCAACAAGCTATCGCGTTCTTAGTCGATCACTATGAGCACCCGCGCAACTACGGGCCGCTCGAACAGGAAGATGTGAGTTTTACCACCGGCAACCCTGGCTGTGAGGGAGTTCTGACGCTGCATGTCCGCTTTGACCCGGATGGCAAGCTGGATGGAGTAACGTGGGAAGGAGTCGGGGGATGTACATTGTGCCGCGCTTCTACCTCGTATGTGACCGGTCTTGTGCCGGAGATGACGGTGGAGGAGCTTGAGCAGATGAGGGATGAAGACCTCATCGAGCAACTTGGTCGTGAAGTGGCGATGCTGCGCCCGCAATGCGCCACCATCGCACTTCACACCCTGAAAAGGGGCGTCCATGAGTTTCACATGCATCAGTTGGCACAAGAAACGCATCCATCTCCCTGAAAAGGCCCGGCGTTAAGGAACGAGCCAGTTTGCCGCACAGTAGATACCTGTGGTGCAGTTTTGAGAAAAGTTCGCTCAACTGCGCCAACAGGTCTAACGGTGTGATAGTGACCGAAGACACTGGCAGGTCTACAGCCAGTGTCTTCGGTTCGCCCATCCTTGAACCATGTCTCTGCGCCTGATGCATGACTGTCAGACGACCCATTCGCCTTATTTGTTCCTCAGGGTACGAGGATGAACTTGTGGCGGGCAAAGGCGGCCTGACGCTCCCAGGCCTGGGCAACTTGCTCAAGCGGAACCATCTCCCTCTCGACCGTGCAGCGGCCTGCAGCGGCGTGTGCGAGGATTTGCGTGAGGGCCTGGGCTTTCTGCTCGTGGGTCAGCGCATTGTTGGTATAGCCCAGGATAGCATGCAATCGGCTGCGCACGATGGCTGACTCAAAGCGTGCCGAGGCTCCGGCGGCAGAGCCGATATTGACGAGCCTTCCCTCTGGAGCCAGCGAGCGAGCGGCGGCCTCTGCCGGAAGACCCCATACGGGGTCGATGATGAGGTGCAGGGGGCCGTCACACGCTGCCGCGATACGCCTGCTGATCTCGTCAACGTCGCCGCCAGAGAGATCAACTACAGCGTCAGCGCCGCGTGAGAGTGCCAGGGCGCGCCCGTTCTTGTCGCGCGAGGCGGCAATCACGCGGCCAGCTCCAAGCAGCCTGGCCGCCTGTACTGCCACCTGTCCGACGGCGCCACTAGCCCCCAGGACAAGCACCTGCTCTCCGGGCTGGAGGCGACCGCGCCAGGTGAGCGCCATCCAGGCGGCAATGGCGGATAGTCCGAGCGCCGCGGCGAGATCGCTCTCGATCTCGGCGGGAAGAGCGAGCGCTGACTCCTCCTCGATCAGGCAGTACTGCGCCATGCTGCCATTCCCAGGCTTCATGCCGGCATCACAACTGAACCATACGCGTTGTCCGGGCGCAAGAGCGTCGGCCTCCATGACAATGCCGATGCCCTGCGTACCCGGAATGTAGGGGAGCTTTGGCGCCCCAAAGTAGGACGTGCCGGACGCGCACAGTAGATCCAGCGGGCTGATAGGAGCCGCCAGGACTCGCACCAGCGCCTGCCCTCTCCCGCGCTCAGGGATGGACCATTGGAGATACTCGGGTGGAGTGGCGTGCTTGCGGAGTACTGCCGCCTGCATCTCGGCGCTCATCATGGTATCCTTTCATTCACCGCCAGTCTTGCTATCGCTGTGCGCATCCGTTCGCAAAGTACACTATTACTCCTGTGGGGATGTTCGTCAAGCTTCTGCGCTCTTCTGTTGAGCTGCCTTCGCATGTTCCGGGTCGGCGTAAGTATACGGGTTCTCAATCAACTCGACCTCTGCCTTCGCGGGGTTCATGCCCTCGTTCCAGGCTTGCTCGCCCATCACGGATCTCGCGTACTCAACCGTTTTTGCGACGGCCTGCCTGGCTCTGTCGAGGTTAATGCCGAGGAGACGGTGGTCGTACTTGACAACCTTGCCATCCACCATCACCGTATGCACATCCCCGCGCCCGGCCTGAAATACGACGTGGCCGTAGGGGTGGAGCAGTGGGAACATCGCCGGCGACTGGTCATTCTTAATCAGGACGAGATCGGCCTTTTTGCCGGGGGTGATGCTGCCGATGAAGCTGTCCATCCCCAGGGCTTCAGCGCCACCAAGCGTGGCCCAACTGACTACCTGCTCGGCGCGCAGGTGGCTGAGCATGACGGTTTCGTTGCGCTTGTGCGCTTCCATATGCTCGCGAGCGCGATCCGTATTGAGCGTGGCGCGCATCGCAGAAAACAGGTCGGCACTCCACCACACGCTGGTATCCATCGACAGGGAAACCGGGATGTTATGCCGCCGGAGCAGCCACGTGGGAGGGTAGCCCTGACCGGCGTTATCCTCGCTCTCAGTAGACACGGATGCATGACCGCCTGTGGCCGCTATGCGATGATACGAGTCGTCGGAAAGTGATGCCGCATGCACATAGATGGTGGAAGGGGTCATGAAGCCATGTTCGTACATCATACGGATACTCTCGTCTTTGGTGACGCCCCACACACCAGCGTGGGTCGTCACCGGCAGGTTGAAGTCACGCGCAACCTCGAAGGCGGCCTTTTCGGGGAAGGCCGGGTCGCCGGTCACGTCGAAAGCAATCTGCATGCGCAGCATATCTCCGCGTCCATCGATGCGGCGCTTGATGAAGTCGGCAAACTCAGGAGCCTTTGTCCACTTCCAGGGAGCGCCAAGCAGATTGCCATAAGCGAGGACGAATCGGCCTGGAACCGCTTCGAGCGCGTCCACCGCGGCGTCGGCATAATCAACTGTTTGCAAGCCATGAGACCAGTCAACCGTTGTGGTGACTCCGGCGTCTATGGCCTCAATCGCGGACAGGAGGTTACCGGCATAAATATCTTCGGGGCGGAAAATCTTGCCCCAGTTCAGATAGTAGAACTGGAAGTAGTTCGTGAGAGTCCAGTCAGCGCCGAACCCACGGAGTGCTGTCTGCCACATATGGCGGTGCGTGTCAACCATGCCTGGCATGAGAATGCCGCCGGTCGCGTCGATCTCCACCGCGCTATCCGGCGCAGTGAGTTGCCGCCCAACTTCAGCGACTCGGTTGTCAACGACCAGGACATCTCCGCTCTCGATTATTCTAAGCGAGGGGTCAATGGTCAGCACGGTGGCGTTACGAAATATTACGGGGCGTCCTGAGGGGAAGGAATTGCTGTTTACTGCTGCATTCTGGCTCATGTTGCTCACCTCGTTGTGTCTGGACTTCAGGACGCGATTCAGGCTTCGCAAAATGCTCTGGATATTGGTCGTCTCCTGCTTTCTCGCGTGTCCTGGTAGCAGTGTTGTAATACCTACGTTCAAAAGGCCAACGGTGGTCATGAAGCTTGTCCGTTCTACGGACAAGTGTCCACTCATCTATATTACACAATGGACAGGTCTGTGTCAAGGATAAAATTGAGGTTGGACTCGGAGCCACATCACGAGCAGGTGCGCTGCGAGATGTTGTGATTACGACCATCTCGGATTTGCAAAGAAGAGTAGGGAGGAATGTGTGAACTGGACATCGGTTAGCGTTTCTGCTACCATGAGTGCAGAGAAAACTGTACCGTGTTCACCAGCACGATGCGCCCAGAAGGAAGGGTGCTGCTGTGCATAGGGGAAAATAATGCGTGGCGAAACAGGATCAGACTTCATTGAGGCGCTGGCACGCGGTCTGGATGTCATCCGGGCGTTTGGACCCAACCGATTAACAATGACGCTGAGCGAGGTGGCTGTGTCCACAGGGCTGGCTCGCCCAACAGCACGCCGGATGCTGCTCACGCTTGAGGAACTGGGATATGTCCGCGTGTCGCAGGGTGGGTTTGCACTTACCCCGCGCGTTTTGGAGCTTGGCATGGCCTATATTGGCTCGACCAACATTTGGGACATTGCTCGCCCGCACATGGAACGACTCGTGGAATGCACGAATGAGTCGTCGTCAATCGCGCAACTTGACGGGTCCGACATCGTGTATGTCGCGCGGGTGGCGGTGCCGAAAATCATTACCATCGCTGTGACCATCGGCACACGCTTTCCGGCCCTTCAGACCTCACTTGGAAATGTGCTGCTCGCCGAACTGCCGCCAGACGAACTGGAACGAGTACTTGCTGTGCCGAGCCGCTCCGGCATCGCGCCACTCTGGAGGCCGGAAGCGGGAGAACGGGACCGCGCTCTGAGTGAGGTACGTACAAGAGGATGGGCACTCGCCGATGAACATCTGGCTTACGGCATTCGCTCGATTGCTGTGCCGCTGCGAGATGGTACGAACCGCGTGGTTGCTGCACTTAACGTCACCGTTCACGCGGCAGAAACAAGCATTGAGATGCTTACGGAAAAGTATCTTCCCTTGCTGCTCGATACTGCGGCTGTGATCAGCTCCGACTGGGCATTGTGGCAAAGCCGCCCACAGATGACCGTGGGTACCGGTCCATCAGGTATACCCGTCTAAAAAGCCCTGCTGGAACCGCCAGGCCCTCTTGACATCCCCGCCTGCTGTCGTCTATACTTATTTTGCGGACAAAAGTCCGTAGAACGGACAGACGCCGACGGGTGATGGCACCGAGATCCAATGCACGGTCGCACATAGTGGGTGCCGATTGCAGGCCATCAGTTCACGGAGGCATGAACTTCATTTCGAAGCAGGACATCGACGTGCCTGAGCAAAACAACGAGAAAAATACGCAGGAAACAAACCAACGACAGGGCCCGCTTGACGGCTTGCTGATCGCCGACTTCTCACGAGTACTTGCCGGTCCGTACTGTACGATGCTGCTTGGCGACCTCGGCGCAACGGTGATTAAGGTCGAGAGTCCTTCAGGGGATGACACGCGTTCCTGGATGCCACCTGAACGCGATGGGGTAGCGACCTACTACCTGGCAATCAACCGTAACAAGCGCTCGGTCACGCTTGATTTAAATGATTCCGCTGACCTACAGTTGGCCCACGAACTGGCTGCCCGCGCCGACATCTTTATCCAAAATTTCAAGCCCGGCGGTCTCAAGCGCTTCGGCCTGGATTATGACGCGGTGCAGCAGCGGAACACCGGGATCATTTACGCCTCCATCAGTGGTTTCGGAACGGCGCAGGGGGCGTCCCTGCCCGGCTACGACCTCATCGTGCAAGCAATGTCCGGGTTAATGAGCCTCACGGGTGACCCCGATGGTCCTGCCTATCGTTCCGGTATCTCGGTGTTCGATGTAATGGCCGGGCTGCATGCAGCCATTGGCATTCTGGCGGCCCTCAACCACCGCAATCACACGGGCGAAGGCCAACATGTGGAAGTTAGCTTGTTCGCCTCGGCGCTTTCAGGGATGGTTAACCAGACGTCAGCCTATGTGGCTGGCGGCATCATTCCGACCCGCATGGGCAATGCTCATCCTAGCTTGTTTCCCTACGAACCGCTGCCGACAGCGGACCTGGATCTGATTATCGCTGCAGGGAACAATGGGCAGTTCAGCAAACTCTGCGAAATCCTCGACCTCCCTGAGTTGCCGCGCGATCCCAGGTTTGCGGACACCAAAGATCGCAACCGCAACCGCGACGCCTTGCGCCCGCTGCTCATTGAGCGGTTACGCACCAGAACGGCTCAGGAATGGTTCCGCAGGTTGAGCGCCGCTGGCGTTCCGTGCGGCCCGATCAACAACATCGAGGGAGGTATCGCGTTTGCTCGCGAAATCGGACTTCATCCCGTCGTCGAGGTTGGCGCTGGAGATGATGCCGTGTCCATGATTCGTCACCCGATTTCGTTCTCGCTGACGCCTCCTCGCCACAAGCTACCGCCCCCGGCACTCGGTCAGGACAACGAGCAAATTCGGGCCTGGCTCAGTCAGACGCCGCGCATCGACCCGCAGGAACTTAAAACGGCCAGGGAAACCTCAGAGCAAAGCTGAGAACCATTCTAGCGTAGAAAGGGGACACATGGAATATCCCACCGGAATCGGGACGTCCGATGCCACCAGCATTCACCTGCTTGGTCACGATCTTGCTGGCGAGCTGATTGGTCACATTGGGTTTGGCGAACTGGCCCTCTGGCTCGCCACGCAGCAGCGACCGACACCGCAGCAGGTGCGTGTGTTCGAGGCAGTGCTTGTCTCGTTGGCTGATCACGGCTTTACTCCAACCGCTATCGCTGCCCGCCTGACCCTGTATAGCGCCCCCGATGCACTTCAGGGGGCAATGGCAGCAGGTCTGCTGGGTGGTGGATCGCGGTTTCTCGGAGTAACAGAAGATACAGGCCGCTTTCTCGCGGGTGTGCTGGCAACTGTCGCGGGACACCTCCCAGAGACCGATGAAGAGTGGGACGCGCTTGCTCGTCGGGCGGTTGCTGAGCAGCGCGCGGCCGGCCGCTTCGTCCCAGGATTGGGCCATCCAGTGCATAAGTCTGCTGATCCGCGTACCGCCGTGATCATCGCGCTAGCCGAGCAGGAGGGCCTGCGTGGACCGCACATGCGCTTGTTCGAGGCCATTGGTCGAGTCCACGCGGAGGTGCTTGGCCGCACGCTGCCGCTCAATGGCGCTGGAGTGGCTGGCGCTGCGCTTGCCGATCTCGGTCTGCCACCAGAATTGCTGCGCGGAGTGGCCCTGCTCGCTCGTGCTGCGGGTTTGCTCGGTCACATTGCTGAGGAGCTGCGTCACCCCATTGCACCCGATATCTACTCAATGATCGACCGGAATGCCGTGTATCGGCCAGGCACCAGCAACGACATTCCAGAGCAACGCTAGCCCAATTTATCCGATTCACCCGACGCCTGCTATATGCGTAGGTTATGTACGAAGGAGGAAAGTATGGCAAATCTTGTCGCCGTCCTCGCCACCACCCACCACCCATTCTTCTACCGTGCCAGCACGGCGCCGCCGGAGAGCAGGCCGGACTTTGCAGACGAGTGGGTAAGCAAGGTGCTGGCCTACCGTGAAACACTTACTCAGGCCAGGCCAGATATATTGGTCATGGTTGGTTCTGACCACTTCCACCAGCTCTTCTATGATAATATGCCGCAGTTCCTCATCGGCAAAGCGCCGTTCTACAACGCGAACTATTACAATGAGGAGCGCGAATTTGGGCTACCCCGCATGGTCCTCAGGGGACACGAAGAACTCTCCGCGTATCTGCTTCGTGCCGGGCTTGACGCAGGTTTCGACTTCGCCTTCAGCAACGAACTGCGCGTCGACCACAGTATTACGTGTCCCATCATCACGACGCGCCCGCAGGCAGATTTGCCGATTGTACCCGTCTACACAAACATCTTTGCCCCGCCACTTCCGCAGCCCTGGCGGTTTGTCGAGCTGGGGCGCACCCTGCGCCGTCTCATCGAGGCCTGGCCCAGCGATCAACGCGTCGCCGTCATCGGGACCGGCCACCTGTCCCTCGAGCTGGGAGGGCCGCGCCAGTTCGGCCCTCATGGGCCTGACCCCGAGTTCGACCGCAAAGCCGTCGAGTGGATTGCCAACGGCGACATTGAAGGCGCGTTACGCGAAGTTACCCTTGATAGCCTCTGGCTGCCGGGCAACGCCACGCACGGCTTCCTCGACTTCATGCTGATGATGGGCGTCGCCGGAGAAGCCAGAGCCGATTACGTCGATTCGCTCGACCTGTTCCACAC
>Ga0307373_10012213_pt1 | contig 12259 bp, 7 predicted proteins | sample OX2MG_FD_202534 | JGI IMG/M metagenome (GOLD analysis project Ga0307373, IMG submission 202534) | Soil microbial communities from Risofladan, Vaasa, Finland - OX-2 | ecosystem: Environmental > Terrestrial > Soil > Coastal area > Acid sulfate soil | place: Finland: Risofladan, Vaasa | collected...
AGGTGAAAGCCTCGCGAACGCCAAGCGAGGGAATGAACGACAGCAAGTTGGCCGCCGCGTCCGACACCGCCGAACGGATCAACTCCTGGTCGCGGTCGTTCGACAGCCGCATCACAAACAGCGTCGAGCATTGCGACAGGATCGTCGGATCGATCTCGGCCGGCCGCTGCGAGATCAGTCCGAGATAGACGCCGTATTTGCGGCCTTCCTTGGCGATCCGCGAGATCGCGCGCCGGGTCGGACCGAAACCGACGTTGCGGTCGGCTGAGGCATACCGATGAGCTTCCTCGCAGACGAACAACAACGGCGCCACGCCGTCACTCCACAGGCCGAAGTCGAAAGCCATGCGGCACAGCACCGACACCACCGCGTCGACGACTTCCGCCGGGAAACCGGCAAGACCCATCACCGTCATCGGCTTGCCCTGCGGCGGCAGCCGGAACAGCTGACTGAGGATCTCGGCCATGGTGTCGCCGCCGATATTGGCGTTCTCGAACATGAAGCTGTAGCGCGGATTGTTGCGGAAGGTCTGAATGCGCGAGATCAGCTTGTGATAGATCATGCGCGAGGAACGATTTTCCAGCTTGCCCATGCGTTCGTCGAGCAAGCCGACCAGATCCTCGATGCGGTAGGGCACCGGCGTGTCGGCGGTGAAGCCGGAGTCGCGCGAATCGCGTTTCCTGGTGATCATGCGATCGGCACCGCCGGCGCGATATTGCAGATAAGCCCCCTTGGCCAGCGGAATGAGCTCGGAGAGGATTTCGACCTCCTCGACCACGCCGGATCGCTCACCGAACAGCACGTCGACGATTTCTTCGAAATTGAACAGCCAGAACGGCAGCTTCAGGTTTCGCGGCGTGAGCACTTGCGCCTTATCGCCGAAGCAATTGCCGTATTCGTTGTGCGGGTCGATCAGAAAGATGCGCAGATTCGGCCGGCTGTCGAGTATCTTTCGGAGAATGACGGCAACGCCGCTCGACTTGCCGACGCCGGTCGCGCCAAGGACCGCGAAGTGCCGGCTGGCGAGATGGTCGATATCGACGTGGACGTTGATATTCGGATTTTGCTGCAACTCGCCGATATGGGCGCGATTGGCGTCGGCGGTGCCGTACACCACGCGCAGCATGCCCTCGGTGAGCATGATGGTGGCGTCACCGATGTTCGGATATTCGGAAAAGCCGCGCTGAAAGGATAACACCGCTTTATCGTTGGCGCGGATCTCGCCGATCAGGTCGAGCCGCGCGATCTTGCGGAATGACTGCGCGCCGGTTCCCGCGGCCAGAGTCTCCTCGGCAATGTTGGTGATCATCCCGATGATCACCGCCTTGTTGGTCTTCAGCCCCATGAATTTGCCGACGGTCGGCTGATCGTCGGCGCTTGCGCGCGCCGCGAGCTCGACGGTGGCTTGCGAGCCGCTGATGCCGACCACGCGGCCGATCGATTCGGGGCGTGACGGCCGCGCCGCGTTGGGATCGGGAGCCAAGGTTTTTTCCATGACCCGGCTACGTACCGCGGCGCCGATTGCGGCTCTGTTAAGGTGGATAAATCGGTTCACGGTACGGTTTCCAAGTTTCCAATATCGTTAAAAGACGCCGAAACCATCGCCTAAAGTTGCGTGCGAGCTTTGCAGTAACGGCAATCCTTCGGCGCAGACATCGCACGCGAGGGCTGTGAAAGTTTACTTCGCCTTCACGTAGATCCGCCAATGCCCATCGCGCGCCTCGGCGAGACGATAATCGGGGCTCGATGCGAACGGGTCGTCGGTCCAGATTTTGTCCGTCGGCACGACCACGACGACGTCGCAGCCGTATTTCGCCGCCATTTCGTGCACATCGTTGTGCAAGTCATCGAGCGTGCCGTTGCCGTCGAAGACGCGCGCGAATTGATAGCTGAGCGCATCGCGCTTTGCCGTCGTTAGTGGCGCGAAGGCGAGCGCCATTTCGCGGCCGGCAAAACACGACGAGCGGTCGGACAGCAACGCCCACGAGATATTCACCGGCCACGGCGTCAAGTGTTGCAGGAATTGCGGATTGTTGGCGACGCGCGCCGCAACCGGCGTGTGGCGGCGCACCGCCGTCCATAATTCCGGAGTGTGCGTGAAGACTTCGCCGCCGCGCGTATCGTTGCCGAGAAAATTATCGCGAATCGTCTCGGCGATGTCCGGCACGCCGAGCAGAAGCCCGATCAGCGCGGTGGCGATCACCGGGACGCGCCGCGACTTGCTTGGCAAGCCGGCTGCTCCGGCGGCGGCGGCAACGATCAGCACCATCGCCACCGGAATGATCGCGCGCAGCCCGAGATCGTTATTCTGGCCGAGCGTCGAAACCAGCAGCCAGGAGACGACGAGGCCGGTACCGGCGAGACAGGCGAGCATCGCCGCGGCGAGCTTCTCCGCCCGCGGCATGGGTGCGCCCAGGATGGCGACCAACGCGATGACGCCGGCGACGTACGCGGCCGGCAATTCAGCCGGCAGGATGATGAGCCAGTAGCCCGGGATATCGAGAATGCGGCGCAGCGTGTGCGGCAGCAATTCGCCGAACACGCGGTAGTGGCTGACCACGATCGGGCTGCCGCCGCCGCGTGCCTGCACCGCGGCGATCTGGTCGAGCACGAACGGCGCGATCAGGACGATCACCAGCACGGCGGCGATCGCCATGCCGCCGACGAAACGCCAGCGCCGCGGCGGATCGACGGCGGTGAAAACCAGCGGCGCGGCGATGATGGCGGCGAGCGCGAAGGTTACGCCGCCGACGAAGGTCGAGCTTTCAAAGCCGGCGACGATGAGCAGCGCGATCGTCAGCACCAGCGTTAGACTCGGCCGCGTCGCGTAACGCGCGATCAGCAGCATGGCCGTCACCGTGCAGCCCGCCGCCATCAGGTGTTGCGGCACCCAGTCGGCCTGGAACCGCCAACCGGCCATACCGATCGGCGGCAACAGCACCGGCGCCAGACGGTTGGCGCTGATAAAAAAATACAGCGTCGTCCACACCGAGCCGGCGGCGGCAAGCGCGACCGTCCAGAGCGCCGCGGCGGATTTTTTGCTGAGCCAGACCGCAAGTCCCATCATCAGGCCGAGCGAGGCAAAGGCGGTGAACCAGGTCAGCGCGATGTCGGCTTCCCAGCCGCTCGCGCGCGTGACCAGCGCCAGCTCGGCGGCGCTGAAGTGCCAGAGATAATAATAAGCCAGCCGGCCGGGCGCGCCGCCGAACACCGGATCGACCGGCGGCAGCCCAAGCCGCGCGATCGCGTCGATGATCGCGATCTTGGCATGATCGAAAATCGGATCGGACAGCGCCACCGCGCCGCCGGAAAATTTCGGCATAATGGCGGCGGCCGGGATCAATGCCAGGATGGCGGCGGCTGCGAACGCCCAAGGCGGGATGGTGAGGTCGGAGTCGATCGCGCTCGCCGGCGCGCGCTGCGACAACGAAACGCCGGCGATCAGGATGCAGATGGCGCTGACGCCGACGACGTCGAACGGCGAAAATCCGAGCAGCCGATAGACCGGCAGCGCCACGGCGCTGTGCACCGCCCAGCCGGTGACCATGGCGGCGCCGATCGCCAGCACCCGCGGCAGCAGATGCCGGGCGAGCGCGTAGCCGAGCAAAGCCCAGAACGCGGTCGCGATCAGCGCGCAGAGGCCGGCGGTGAACGGTGACGCCATGGCGTTTCCGTGCCCGAGTTTGCCGGCAATGTCGATGCGGCAGCTACTGCGTCCGGTGGCGGGCCGTCTTGAGTCACGGACCAAGAATAGGCCGGTTGAGCGAAGCGAACAGTGCGTGTAACAATTGGTCGTGCCGGATTAGCCCAAGCGCGTCATTTATTTTCCGACAAAAACTTTCCCGGCCGAAAAGCTCGTTCGCTAAAGGACTAAGTCGGGGTCGGATGCTCGGCTACACACGACTTCATTTGTTCGCGGCGCTGATCGTCCTGGCGGTGCTGATAGCGGCAATCTGGGTTGCGCTGGGATTTGTCTTTCCGCCGCCACCGACAAAGGTCGATTTTGCGAGCTCTTACCCCGGCGGTCATTTCGAAGCATTGGCCAAACGTTACAAAAGCATACTGGCGCGCTCCGGCGTCACGCTGAATATTATCAGGACCGAGGGTTCGGCTGAGAACCTGAAGTTGCTGAACGATCCCAGCTGGAAAATTCCGATCGGAATAATGCAGGGCGGCGTCGCGAACGCCGAGACGGCGCCGGACCTGCTTTCTCTCGGCCGGATCGACTATCAGGTGTTCTGGCTGTTCTATTCCGCGGGGGAAAGCTTTGACGATCTCCCGCAGCTCAAGGGCAAGCGCCTGGCGTTGGCTCCGCTTGGCAGCGGCGCCAGAATTGTCTGCGAGCGGATTCTGAACAAAGCCGGAGTAACGTCGGACAACAGCACGTTGCTGTATCTCGCGCCAGCACAGGCTTTCAGCGCCCTGAAAAACAAGACGATCGACGCGCTGTTTCTCAATTTTTCTCTTGAATCGCCAATTCTCGACTCGTTGTTGAGGGATTCCGATTTTCGAGTCATGAGCTTTAGCGATGCGGAAGCCCTTACGCGCGTTTTTCCCTATCTGGTCCGGTTGGTGCTGCCGCGAGGCGCCATAGACTATCAGTTGAAAATTCCTTCAACCGACACGGTTCTCATTGGCACGACGAACGTCGTGCTCGTCCGCAAAGAGCTTCACCCGGCGATTATCGACCTTTTGACGCAGGCAATTGTGGAAGTGCATAGCGCTCCCGGCGTATTTCAGCGCGTCAACCAATTTCCTACCGTCGCCGACCCGGAATATACCGTCGCCGATGAAGCGCGGGATTTGCTCAAGAACGGTCCGTCTGTTCAATATCTGCCATTCTGGGTGGGAAATTACGTCAAGCGGGCCATCGGCGTTTTTGTAACGGTCATCGCTATCGTTCTGCCGCTCTTCAGTTGCGGTCCGAGAATTTACCGGTCGTTCGTCGAATATCACCTGTTGGCCTTATACAAGCGGCTACGGATCATCGAACGTAATTTGAAGGATAACATTGGCGTTGAAGACGTAACGCGGCTCAAGGCCCAAATCGAAAGTCTCGACCGGGAAATCATCGACATGGGGCGTTCCGATGCAGCATTCGGATCTCTATTTCATGATGAAGTCCCATCTCAACCTCGTGCGTAACCGGCTCGATGCAATCGGCATCCAACTCCAAGGCTGAAAGATTGCGGTCGGCTGCCAATTGGCCTCGGCAATGTCGATGCGGCGGCTATTGCGTTGCAGCCGGTGGCGGCGGGCCGGCAGTGGCCAGAACGATGACCTTAGTGCCGATCGCGGTGCGGTTGTAGAGGTCGGTGATGTCGTCGTTGGTCAGGCGGATGCAGCCGGAGGAGACGTTGTGGCCGATGGTCGAGGGGTCGTTGGTGCCGTGCAGGCGGTAGAGCGTGTCCTTGTTGTTCTGCCACAGATACATCGCCCGCGCGCCGAGCGGATTGTCCGGACCGCCCTTCATGCCGAGCCCGCTTTGTAGCTGCGCCATGTGCTCGCGCAGTTCCGGCTTGCGCGCCAGCATGTCCGCCGGCGGATACCAGTCCGGCCATTCCTGCTTGGTGTGGATGACGGCCAAACCGTTCCAGACAAAGCCCTCGGCGCCGACGCCGACGCCGTAACGGATCGCCGTGCCGTCGCCCTGGATCCGATAGAGGAAGTGGCTGCCCGGATCGACAATGATGGTGCCGGCGGGCTCTGGCGAAGGGTAGGTGACCACCCGGCGCGCAAACGCCGGATCGGCGCCCTTGGGCTGCTCGTCCGCGGTCATGAAGGTGGCGGCGGTACAGCTGGCCAGCGCAAGCGCCGCCACCGCCGCCAGCGCCGAAGCGCGAATATGGGTGAGGAATTCCGCCATGACCCGACGAAACCAAGGATTCGTCGAGAAAACGTGAATTTGATGGCCGGTCACGTCACTAAAATATTGACTTTGTGTCACTGTACATGTTACGAACGGTGACCTTGCTCAGTCGAGGGCGCCTTCGCGAGGGCACTTTCGAAGGCGGAGCAGGGGCGGTTCCCGCGCGCGGGGTTTGTAACCCCGCTCCCGGGCGGTCCGGGCATCGTCTCCGCCGGCATTGATGACCGGCGCGCGGGGTGCTCCGCTTAAGCGCGAATGATGGCGCGGGTAACGCCTGCGCCTTTGTTCTAATTCGCGTGAAGCGCGGCCTGGGCTGAGTCCTGACGTTCGCTCGTCGGGGCCAATGCCGCAGCAGAGCGCCGGAAGGCGAGCGCGCCGATCGCAAGGCGCGCTGCCGCGCTTCGCAAGCGCGGATTCTGAACTACGCGCCTTTCGGCGCTCGGCTCCCTCTTTTAGGGGCGGCTGATTCTTTCGCGTGGTGGTTGGCAAACCTCGGGCGCATTCGCGCCGCGAGAGGAAATTTTCACGTGATGAAATATGATTTTTTCATCCCCGGACGCGCCCTGACAAGAGCGATGGAATTATCTGGTGGTCAGATCGGTGGTTGTTTTGATCCGACGAATATCAAAACCGTATCCGGCGTCATCGGCGGTCCGAATCGCATTGGAGGCTCGGGGATGGCATCGGTCAAAAACGGAATTTTCGCAGCGGTAAAAGCAGCCCTGACATGCTCCACCAGAGTCCCGTTACCAGGAATATACAATCCCCACAGAATTCGATCTGGATACGTTCTTGCATCAGCACCTAGTGTCCAACCATGCGCGGCCTCAAAAGTCTTTGAGATTTGGATTGCGAGGAACAGCGCCTCCGGATCGCCGCTCGTGTATGCGAGCACCACCGACCCTTTGGGATCGCCTAACCCGGCCGTAAGTCGGGCCAGCGTGTCAGGAGACAACGTCCTCCAAGAAACTGCAGCCTTCAATCGTTCCTGCTCTAGACGTGCTTGGGCTGCTTCATTCTCAAGGGCGGCAGCGCGCTCATTTGCTTTCGAGGTATCTTTTTCAAGTGCGGCGGTCTGTTGTTTGGCAGTCGCGATTTCAGCGTTTGCCCTTGCCGCCTCTGCCTTGGCAGCCTCTCCGGCGGCGTTTGCTTTTGCTATACCTTCTCGCGTCTTTTCAGCTTCAGCGCCTAGCCGCGCTGTTTCCGTTTTTGCGGTTTCAGTCTGCAACTCAAGCGATGAAGTCCGCCATTCTGCGTGTCTTTCGCGAACGCCGCTGGACCAAAACTGGACAAACAAAAATATAACGGTGGCGCAGGCCGCAAGAGCAGTGGCCGCTCCCGCCCAAAGCAATCCATACCAAGAGACGTCGAACCACCAGTTCGCTTTATCCAGCAGAGCGGGATCGACAGGCAGCGATTCCAAAGCAGTGTCCTTGTTGATAGGCGTCGGTATCATTTTAGCCGGAGCGCTTGGATTCGTTGCTTTTAGTATTTGGTTCTTTTGGGCGCACGGATTTGAACGATGAATATCATGTTCTACGTCTCGGCGCGCAAATCACAGGCTCGTATGAGTGTCCAATTTCCGTCTATTCCGGTATTAGGTAGCGACCTCACCCATCCCGGACGTGACAGGACTTGGGTATGCGGCCAGTTGATAGTTTCGGCATTGCGGTAGCGGCGTTGATAACGCTTATGTCGCCGCTTTTGGTGATTGGGTCCGCCCTGTGGTGGGGCGCAATCTCGATTTCTGCGACAATTGCCGTGTATTTCGGCGGTCACATCCTTTGGGCTCGCTTTCGCCCAAAGTCACCGTTTCCAAAGGCGTATTATTTTAGAGTGCTCGCTGCTTTGTATTTGGCTGCGTTCGGCCTTTGGTTTGATGCGTGGTATTATACGAACATGAAAACAAATGGCTGGTATTGGCACGCCCAACTTATTTTCCCGTCGAATACCGAATCACCAGACGTTGATGATATTCCCTTGGACTCATTGCCAGTGCTATCGAGGGGTGACAGGTTTATCGTCGCATGCGCCGTTCCACCGAAAGTCAAAACACAATTCGACAATAGGCAAGCATTCATCAAGACGGTTTCCGACTGGGCTCCCATAGTCGGAATCGAGCTAGGGATTTCAGATATTCAAAATGGCTTGCGTCTAATTCTGGAAGCAAAAACGCCCGAAGCAAAGCGGTATTTCCTCGCAATAAACATCGTGAAGGGAGTAACAAAGATAACGGTTGATTTTCGTCGTCTCGGTCAAAAGTTGATAATAACGGCGTACAGTGATCTACCAAAAGACCAGCAAAAGTTGACGACGATCATCCCCGATCCCAGTTCTCCACCGATGGTACAGGCGACCACGCAGCTGTCACAATTTCTGGGTCTTTCTGATGAAGCTTGCAGCCTTATCTGAATCTCCAATTGCAATGCAACGGATCCAGCCTCGGCTACGGTTTGTCGGTACTGACAACCGCTTAGAGGTTCACGCGTCGATCTCGCTGGGAGCCGAAGCATCTTTTCGGCGGAGGCCGGCAGACTATCCTTGCATTACGTTTTTTGATCGGGAGCCGGTCATGAGCCGATATTTAACGACGTTTGCCATTGCGACGGTTGTCTTGTCAGCGGGTTTGGCCATCGCGCGGGCCGGACCTTGCACCGCCGACATCGCGCAGACCGAACGGCGAATCCACCAGGCGCAAGCCGCGGGCGATCCCGGCGATGCCGGTGCGCCGACCGGTAAGCAATCGGTCGGCGCGCAACTGCACCATCAGCCGACGCCGGGCTCGGTGGGCAACGCCGAGACCAAGGCGAGCGACGCGGCCGCGGCCGCGCTGCAGCGGGCACGCACTGCCGATGCCGCCGGCGACGCGGCACGCTGCGCACAGGCGCTTGCCGACGCCAAGCAACTCTACGGATTGCAGTAGTGGGAATCTATTCCGGTCGTTCCGCTGGCGCAGGAACGAGCGATTGTTTCAATACGCCTCTTGCGTATAGATCGGCTCGACCGAACCGGCCCATGGTCCGTTGAATTTTTCCAACAGCTCCTGCGCCGGCGTGGTGCCGCGCGCGAGCCGATCCTCCAGCACTTCGAGATAATGTGTCTCGTCGCGGCCCTCGATGTCGAAGCGCTTGCGCCGGGCGAGGCCTTCGCGTGCAAGCTTGAGCATCTCGGCCGCGATCTCGAACACGGTGCGGCCGCGCACCGAGGCGGCGAGCGCCAATTTCGGCACCTCGTCGCGTAGCTGCTGCCGGTCGGCGGCGTTCCAGCCTTTTACCAAGTCCCAGGCGGCGTCGAGACTGACATCGTCGTAAAGGATGCCGGCCCACAATGCCGGCAGCGCCAACAGGTTGGCGGTCGATCCGCAATCGGCGCCGCGCATTTCCAGATAACGCTTGAGCCGGACCTCGGGGAAAATCGTCGAGATGTGGTTGGCCCAGTCGGAGATCGTCGCCAACTCGCCCGGCATGCCGGGCAGCCTGCCGGCCATCAGATCGCCGAACGATTGGCCGGCGATGTCGACATAGTCGTCGCCGTGCTTGACGAAATACATCGGCACGTCGAGCGCATAATCGACCCAGCGCTCGAATCCCATGCCGGGCTCGAACACCCACGGCAGCATGCCGGTGCGGTCGGCATCGGTGTCGCGCCAGATTTCGGCGCGGAAGGAGAGAAAGCCGTTCGGACGCCCTTCGGTGAACGGAGAATTGGCAAACAACGCCGTTGCCACCGGCTGCAACGCGATCGACACCCGCAGCTTCTTGACCATGTCGGCTTCCGACTGGAAGTCGAGGTTGGTCTGAACGGTGCAGGTGCGATACATCATGTCGAGGCCGAGCTTGCCGACCTTCGGCATGTAAGCGGTCATGATCTTGTAGCGGCCCTTCGGCATTTTCGGCATTTGCTGGCGCGACCAGCTCGGCGTCATGCCGATGCCGAGAAAGCCGATATGCAGCGGTTGCGCGACCTCGCGAACCTGCGCGAGGTGCGCCATCAATTCGCTCGAGGTCTGATGCACGGTCTCGACTTGCGCGCCGGACAATTCGAACTGGCCGCCGGGCTCAAGCGAAATGGCGCCGCCGCCGGTCACGTCGAATAGGCCGATGACGTTGTCGCCCTCCATGATCGGTTGCCAGCCGAGCAAGAGCTCCATGCCCTCGAGCAAGGCGCGGATGCCGCGAGGGCCTTGGTAAGGCACCGGCTGGTGACCTTCGAGCGTGAACGCAAATTTCTCGTGCTCGGTGCCGATGCGGAATTGCGACTTCGGCCGGCTGCCCTGCTCAACCCAGGCAACAAGCTCGTCGCGGCGCTCGATTGGCGTCAGGTCGACTTGGTCACGCGCCATGGGGTTGTGTGGGCCGGGGATGTAAACAAACGGGTGTCGGCGTCACGCGGCCTTGCGCTTTTCCGGCGGGAAGCGGTGATAGAAGCTTTCGCCGGTTTTGGCCATATCGCGCAAGAGTTTGTTCGGCTTGAAGCGGTCGCCATACTTCTTCGCCAGCTTGCTGCACAGATCGACGAAGGCCTTGGTCCCCATGCCGTCGATATAAGACAGGGTGCCGCCGGTGAACGGCGCATAGCCGAAGCCGAGGATCGAGCCGACGTCGGCCTCGCGCACGTCGGTGATGACATTTTCTTCAACGCAGCGGGCGGTTTCCAGCGCTTGTATCGCCAACAGCCGGGCCTTGAGTTCGGCGATGTCGATGGTGTCGGGATCGAGCTTGGTCGGTTGCAGGTCGGCAAGGCCGGGCCACAACCGCTTCGGCCCGCTCTGCGGATAGTCGTAAAAGCCCTTGCCGTTCTTGCGGCCATAGCGGCCGCGTTTCTCCACCATGTCTTGCAGCAGGGCCTTCTGCCGCTCGTCGATCGCCTTCGGGCCGAGATCGGCTTCGGTGGCCTTGAGAATCTTCCAGGCCAGATCGACCGCGACCTCGTCGTTGAGCGACAGCGGACCGACCGGCATGCCGGCCATGCGTCCGACATTCTCGATCATCGCCGCCGGCACGCCTTCGGCCAGCATCAGATGGCCTTCGCGGATATAGGTACCGACCACGCGCGAGGTGTAGAAGCCGCGCGAGTCATTGACCACGATCGGCGTCTTGCGGATGGCGCGCACGTAATCGAGCGCGACCGCGACCGCCGCATCGCCGGTCTTCTTGCCCACGATAATCTCGACCAGCATCATCCGGTCGACCGGCGAGAAAAAATGCACGCCGACGAATTTCGCCGGGTCGCGGAACGATTTGGCCAGCGAGCTGATCGGCAGCGTCGAGGTGTTGGAGCCGAAGATGGTGTCTTTGCCGATCACGGCCTGCGCCTTGGCGATCGCTTCTTCCTTGACCGCGCGGTCTTCGAATACCGCCTCGATAATGAGGTCGACGTCTTTCAGCGCCGAATAGTCGGGCGTAGCGGTGATGCGCGCCAGCAGCGCGTCGCGGTCGGCGGCGGTGGCGCGGCCGCGATTGATCTGATCGGTGATCAATTTTTGCGAGTGGGCTTTGCCCTTGTCGGCGCTTTCCTGGTCGCGGTCGATGAGCACGACGTCGATGCCGGCCTGGGCGCTGACATAAGCAACGCCGGCGCCCATGAAGCCGGCGCCGAGGACGCCGATCTTCTTGATCGGCTTCGGCGGCACTTCGGCGGGCCGGCGCGCGCCTTTGTTTAGCTCCTGCATGGAGACGAACAGCGAGCGGATCATCGCGGCGGCTTCCGGCGAGCGCAGGATCTTGGCGAAGTAACGCGACTCGACCCGCAGCGCCTGATCCATCGGCAATTGCAGGCCTTCATAGACGACCTGCATGATGGCGCGGGCGGCCGGATAATTGTCGTAGGTCTCGCGCCGGTACAACGCATTGGCCGGCGGAAATATCATCATGCCGGCTTTTGAATAAACCAGGCCGCCCGGCAGCTTGAAACCATCGACATCCCACGGCGCTTTCGCCGTGCCGCCGGCTTTGATCCAGGCTTTGGATTTTGCCACCAGCTCGGCCGGCGGCACGATTTCGTCGACCAGCTTCATCGCCTTGGCGCGAGCAAGCCGAAGCTGGTCGCCCTTGAGCAGAAATTGCAGGGCATCGGCCGGCGCCAACATGCGGGCAATCCGTTGCGTGCCGCCGCCGCCGGGAAACAGTCCGACTTTGATCTCGGGCAGTCCGAGCCGGGTCTTGTCGTTCTCCGATGCAACGCGGTGATGGCAGGCGAGCGCCAATTCGAAGCCGCCACCCATAGCGGTGCCGTTGAGCGCGGCAACCCACGGCTTGCCGCTAGTCTCGATGCGGCGGGCGATTTGCGACAGCTTGCGGCTATCCTCGAACAGCCTTTTGTTGGCCGCTTCCTCGCCCTGCGATTTCAACAAATCGGCAAAAGTCCGGCTTTGGGTTTCCAGCATGGTCA
>Ga0307373_10012214_pt1 | contig 12259 bp, 12 predicted proteins | sample OX2MG_FD_202534 | JGI IMG/M metagenome (GOLD analysis project Ga0307373, IMG submission 202534) | Soil microbial communities from Risofladan, Vaasa, Finland - OX-2 | ecosystem: Environmental > Terrestrial > Soil > Coastal area > Acid sulfate soil | place: Finland: Risofladan, Vaasa | collected...
CTCCAATCTCTGAGGGAAAAGTGGGTTAACGGGGCGACGCCGCGTGGTTGGCGGCCGGCGCGCTGGGAACTGGAGGATGCTGGTAGTGAGCGGCCGAGACGGCGGCGCTACCGAGCAGTGAGGCTGCTAGGGCCGCCGCCCCTACCAGTACTCGTGGGCGGCGGGACGCCCGCTTCCGCTCGGTCCGAAACGCGGCGGCGATCACCTTGGGGCTGCCCAGCCGTCGCATGGCCTCGCGCTCGCTGTCCAGCGAGTTCATGCCCGCCAGTTGCAACTCCTGGGCGGCATCTTCAAGGTGGCCCCGCAGTTCCTCGGTGAGGTCGGAAGTCTCGACTGAAGGAAGGTTGATGCCGGCGCGAATCTGGCCCAGGTACTCCGCGAAATCCATCGATCTATTCCTGGATCATGGTCAAGAGACGGGACGTGAACAGCTGCCATTCCGCCACCGAGGCGGAGAGAAACCGTTCACCGGCCGGAGTAATGGCGTAGCTACGCCGCCGCCGCGATTCCCCGGCGGGCTCCCACTCACCATGGAGCAGTCCTTCGCGTTCCAGCTTGTGGAGGGCGGGATAAAGCGTCCCTTCCTTGCACTCAAAGTACCCGCCGCTCCGCCGCTCAATCTCGCGCGCGAGCTGATATCCGTGGAGGGCGCCATCACGTAGTACGGTGAGGATCAAGGTCGCCATGGATCCGCGTTTAAGATCCGCCTGCGGCATGGACTCCCTTCTCCTTTACCTAGCTTGCCGATGCATTGACATCCTACATGGCCCGAGGGCAAGGGTCAAGGGGAATGATTCAGCTATTGCTGGGCGGCTTCGCGGTCCAGGGAGGCATGGAGGCGAGAAAATCCTCGCTAAACCGGCGAGCGTATTGGTCGAGGAGCGCTACCACCCGATCATGGTTCGGGGATGTGACGACGAAGCCGGCATGATTCGCTTTGTGGAGGCGCCAGACAATCTCCGGATCCTGGTAGGCGGAGGTATCCGGCCATTCCTGCCGGGCCAGGGAGATGATCACCCCCGCGTAGTTATGCCGGGGTGCCGGCGCCTGATACGCTGCCCCCGGCGTCAGGGTCTCGAGCTTGGCCCACTCGGCCCAAAGATTGACCCCGGTGGCGGCCTCCACCACGTTGGCAATATAGGCGCCACCCACCCGCGCCGCGACCTCCAGAAAATAGATCCTCCCGTCCTCATGCGCCTGGATAAACTCCATGTGGGTGGCGGAGTTCTCCACTCCCAGGGCGGCCAGCACCTGCTCATTCAACTCACGGATGCGCGCCGCTTCCGGCGCGTCTCGGCGGACGGTAGCCGTGGAGGCGATCCCCCCCTGGTGGAATACTTCAAGGGGTGGACGGGCGTAGCGGTGGACCTCCACGAAGGCGACCGAACCATGGGCCACGACGGAGTCGGCATGCAGCACGTTCCCAGAGATAAAGCGCTCGATCAGGTAGTTCGAGCGGTCGTCGCCGAGTTCCTCGATCGCCGCCCACGCCTCATCCGGCGTGGCAAGTTTGCGAATGCCGATCGTCGAGGCTTCGGAACGCGGCTTGATCAGCCAGGGCGCCGGAACGCGGTCAAGAAAATCTCGGATCGCGTCATGATTCAGCACATGGACAAAGGGGGGAACGGGGAGCTCATGGGCCGCTGCGCGCAGTCGCATGGCCAGCTTGTCGCGCACGAAGCGGGTAGCGCTTTCGCTCATCCCTGCCAGACGCAAGTGCTCCCGGATCGCGCTGACCGTGGTCAGCTCATATTCATCCAGGGGAATTACTCGCTCGATCCGGAGGGTGCGCGCCAGATAGGCTACCCCGCGGAGGACGGCGGGTGTATCGGCGAGGTCCGGCATGCAGTAAAACTCGTCGATGACGGCGCGGGGCCAGAAGTCCGAATGCTCGAGCGCCGGCACGGTAATCAGGACTACCCGCCATCCCTGTCGTTTACATTCCTCCAGGAACGGCGCTCCCTTTTCGTAGCTGGATAGACAGAGAATGGTCGGCGCGGCGGGCTCGGCCATGACGTTCGCTCCTCGGATTGACGTGGCAAGAGGGACAAAGTGTGCCACCAGTATAGCGCCGTGGGCCGGCCGCCTGGGTGGCCCGCGCCCCAAACCTCGACCAGCCTGAAGACGTTTGGCTCCTCTTTCCACTGTCCCGCATGAGGACACCTGGCGCTTCGTCGTACACTGAGAGAAGCAAAATAGGTACGGCCACCGAAAGGCGGTGCGGAGATTGAACGAGCGATTGGAACAGCAAGTCCGCTTCACGATGGAGTTGGATAAACTCAAGCTGGTGCTCCGCCGCAATACCCTGGGCGACAGCTCCCGGTTCGAGAATAGCGCCGAACATTCCTGGCACCTGGCGGTGATGGCGGCCATCCTGGTCGAGTATGCCAACGGGCCGATTGACCTGGGCCGAGTGATTCAGATGGTGCTCGTGCACGACATCGTGGAAATCGACGCGGGTGATACCTTCGCCTACGATGAGGTAGGGATCCTGGATCAGGCGGCGCGGGAGTCGCTGGCGGCCGACCGGCTATTCGCCCTTTTGCCGCCCGACCAAACGATCCTCATCCGCGGACTGTGGGAGGAATTCGAGGCGCGTGACACGGAGGATGCCAGGTTCGCCGTGGCGCTGGACCGCTTCCAGCCCCTGCTGCAAAATATCGCCGCCGCCGGCGGTTCCTGGCGAGCGCACGCGGTGTCGCTGGAGATGGTGCGAGCCCGCTGCGTGGCGATTGGCGAGGGTTCGGCGGCGCTTGGTGCCTACGTCGAAACCCTCATTGCCGACGCGGTGTCGCGCGGGATGATCGCTGTTCCAGGGATCGCGGCCCCATAAGGGCGCGAGGTATCCCGAGATCAGTCCCAGCCTGACCATATTCGTGGTATTCTGGTGGTATGGCGGCACGGTTGGGATCAGAAAGTTCGGGTGTGGCTACTCTCGTTCGTCCTTTGTCCTCGGGTGAGGGAACTTGGTCCACGCGCGCCGTTTCAGCGGCTCGCGGCCGGGATACACGGGCGCTCGTGGCCCTTACCGACCAGTTTTTGGCCGAACAGGCAGGAACAGCGACGCCAGTGAGCGTGCACACGCGCCGCGCGTACGCGATCGGCATTCGCATGTTGGTGGCGGACTGGCGCGACGAGGATTTGCTGCATCCCAGTCAAGACGCAGCCCTCAAGTGGCTTCGCCACCTGGAGCGCGCCGGTGCCTGGCGCCAAGATGGCACGGTCGGTCCCGCCACTCCCTCCACCGTCCGGGTGCGCCTCGCGGCGGGCCGGGCGCTCTATCGCGCCCTGCGTTGGGCGGGCGCGACCAGCGCCGATCCGTTCCAGGATCTGCGCGCGGCACCCGAGCCTACTCCGGCCTGGGAAAAGAGCAGGCCCTATAGCGAGGCGGACGTGGCGGCGCTGTTCGCCGCGGCGAACCCTCGCGATCAGGCGATAGTCTTGTTAGGTGCGCATGCCGGCCTCCGAGTTGCGGAAATGTGCGGCCTGTATGGCCGTGACCTCGATCCGGCGCGCGGTCGATTGGTGGTGCGTTCCGAGATCGCCGACAGGCAACGCGAGGTGGCCATGTCACCGTCGCTCATCCGCACCCTTGACCGTCTTGGTTGGGTTGCCGATCGGCCACTGCTTGGCCTGACCGATAGCGGCGTCCGGAAGCGTCTGCTCCGTTTATGCGCGCGGGCGGGGGTACCGTATCGGGGAGCGCACGCGCTGCGGCACGCGGCGGGCACGCGCGTGCTCCGCGGCGGCGGTTCCCTCCGGGACGCGGCTCGTCATCTGGGGCACGGCAACCTGGAAACCGCTCGGGTGTACGCCCGATGGGCGGCAACCGCCGATCACGAGCAAGCAGAGGACTAAAGGCTACTTTGGTGTCTCGCACCCCAGACGGGGACACGCTCCTCGCTACGTATCCGCGTTCTCCCACTTGCCACTGGCATTTGATAGGTCCACTGTGGTATATGTCACGGATGGCGGGCGCAAGCGCGCATCGCGCCGAGATGGGAGGTGATCACACACCGCGGTCTGGCTATGGATGTCGGCTGTATTGGAGGGTGAGAAGGTCATGCGCAATATGACATCGAATCTCAGCGAGTTCAAGGCATTCATCCTGCGCGGGAACGTGGTGGACCTGGCGGTCGGCGTGGTGATCGGTCTGGCTTTTCAGGCCGTGGTGAGCGCCTTCGTGAAGGACATCATCACCCCGATCATCACCATTCCGGGGAAGACCAATTTCTCGGATCTGAGCTTCACGATCGGCGGCGGCGTGTTCTTCTACGGCGACCTGATCAACGTGTTGATTAATTTCATCGTGATCGCCGCCGTAGTGTTCTTCTTCGTGGTAAAGCCGGTGAACATGCTGATGAGCCGGCGCAAGGTGGAAGCCGCGCCCGAGCCGCTTACCCGCGAATGTCCTTTCTGCCTGAGCAAGATTCCCGTTGCCGCTACCCGTTGCGCGTTCTGCACCTCGGAGGTGAAGGTAGCGTAGCAACGCTCCGGCCAGACGACGAGGGAGGGACACGGCATACCGCCGTGTCCCTCCCTCGTCGTCTGGCCGGCGAAAATCAGCTTGCGATCCCCAGGAACAGGGTACCGCCTCCCGCGGCGCCTGGGCGGGTGACTACCGCGAGGCTGGTGAAGGCGGACAGCCAGGGCTGCATGGTGGCATCGTAGCGGGTCAGATTCGCGCCCCTGGCCGCCGCCAGTTGCTCGAAGGTCTGACGCAGCGCCGTCAGGTTGGCATACATCACCGTCCCCGCGCTTGCGCCGCCCGCCGCCTGGATCGCGGCCTGAAATTGCGGATCGGACGCCAGGGTAGCCCCCGGGGCCGCCGCTTGCAGGGCCGCCACATCGGCCGGCAACGCGGTGGCGATCACCAGATAGCCATTTACGAAGGCATAGCCAACTCCATCCGGCGTGGCCGCGAGTACCTGCTGAACCACCCCGCCGGCGCCGGTCGTAGGTACCAATTGGAGGGTGGTAGGGTTATCGGTCAACGCCTGAAACGCGCTCAGGATCTGGTGCAGCTTGCTGTCCACCAGGGCTTGGTTATCGATCTTGAGGGTAAATACCAGGGAGAGCCGCCGGCCGGCCGCCGTCTTCGCCGATGCCGATCCGGTGGGAAGCAGGGCGACACTCGCTTCCCCGGTCATCCACGAGAGCACATCCTGATTGAGATCCAGGCCAAGCAGCCGATCAATCACCTTGATTGGATCCACGGCCGGGCCCGTGGCTCCCAGGTGTTGCCTCAGGTTTGCCGCCTGCAGCTGCGCGTACTGGACGAGCACTCCCGGGTTTGTCAGCGCGGCGTACAAGAGAGTACCGGCGGGGAGAATGCCTGCCGTGGCGCCACTGGTCGGCACAAGATTCGGTGTTTCGGCCAGGAGACCCGTGGCCACTCTGGGGCCGGCGGTAACCAGGAGCCCGTTGGTCTCCGCGCTCACCGAGAACGCCTGGCTCAAGGTTCCGACCAGCGTCTGTCCTGGTGCCTTCCGGGGCATCAGGGCAGCGGCGAGCTGCTGATCAGCGGTCAGATCGGTGTGAAAGAACATGGTGGCCACCCGACCGCTGGGCAAGGCGGCGAGGGTAGTCTGGAAGTCAGGATTGGCGGCCAGAGTGGAAGCGCTTCCGGTGGCGGCATCAATGGCCGCGTCGATGGTCGGCAGGTCGCCGGATACGATCGCGGTGTCTTTCACCACGGCGATCTGGAGGTTTATCGCCTGCAGCCGGCTCAGTTCGGGCGCGGAAAGATTCACGCCCGCGCCGGCCGTGCGTACCAGACTGGCCACGTTTAGACTGCTAATCGCCACGCCATCGTGGGTCGAGGTCGTACTGCCGGAAAGTCCCTGGAGCATCAAGGCTCCTTGCAAGGCCGCGGCCCCCACCCCAGGCCGGAGCCCAGCCTCCACCAGGATGTGGAACTGGGGCACTATCTTGCCGCCGACCGCCGTCGCGGTGGTTACGGGAAGCATCGACACGGCCGCCTCACCGTTAAAAACTCCGTTCAGCCCAGCCATGAGTTGAGAAACCATGCCGAAAAGGCGCGTGTTCGTGCCACCTGTTTGGCCGCCCATAAGGGCGCCAAGGTTTACCTTGCTCAGAACCGCATGTTCCAGCGCTGTCAGGTTCGGGTTCTGGTCGGCGGCGGTTGCCTGGACGGCGGTAAAGAGGGTCGCGTTGGCGGGGGTCATCGCGGCAAAATCGCTCTGGGCGATTCCGTTCCCGCCGGCGGCGCGCGCCTGATAGACCGCTGCTCCCCAGGTTGGCGTGAGGGCGAGCACGAGGCCCGCCGCGACGAGTATGCGTGGTCGTCTCATGGTACTCATTCCCCGTTTGGCTAGTGCTTCGGTTCGAGAACTCACTGTCCAGTCTACCGTGCCTCACCTATCGGGGATAGGCGGTGCGCCTACGCCTGGATTTCTGGGTTGGGGCGCCGGCGGATGGTTGGTTGAAGCGTGCGAGGGGTGGGGCCGAACGCTACCAGGCACATCACCACGCTGAGCGCGGTGAGCCCATAGCAGTCCACTCCGCTCGTCAGGCGCCCCCACCAGTTGGCGCCGGCGGACCAGGTGATCATTTCGGCGAACGGGAGGGCCAGGACCAGGTAGGCAGTCACGGCGGTCGCGTGCCAGGGCCGCCAGCGAGGCTGCTGGGCCATGATCACGAAGAGGAAGGCGATACCGGGCAAAAGCCAGGTCAGGTGCATGTTCTCGGTGAAAGGAATGCCGAGGAGAAGCACGGTCAGAATGGCGTAAAATTGCAGGAGGCCGGCCCGAAGATCGCCGGGTTCGGGCCGACGCAGTAATCGCCAGGCTACCACCGCCGCGATCAGGGGGAAGAGTCCCTCGCTCAGCAGGAGCAGAATTCCGCCCAGCCCGGTTGGTTGGCGGTCGAGCGCGGGAGCGAGGAAGCGGCTCACCTGACCATGCCAGGACTGATTGAGCGGCAAGACCCCGAAGGCATTGGCCCAGCCGGACGCTACTTTTCGGTATTCCCAAGCCACTGCCAGGGGAACGGCCCGCAGGGAGATCGCCACCCCAGCCAGTCCGGTCACCACATAGGCGCGGAGCAGCGGCCAGGCTCGCCGCAGAAGGAAGTAGACCACGATAATCCCCACCGTAGGCTTGATCAAGGTGATGCAGGCCAACAGCACGCCGGCGGCCGTCTGATTTCCGCGGCGGTACAGTACATAGGAGGCGAGGCAGAACAGGGTAATGGTCAGATCGATCTGACCGTTGCCGAGACCCATGTCCAGGGGGAAAAAGCCGTAGATGGCGCTGATCAGGACCAACTCACGGAAGGCGCGGGCTCGCGAAATCCTGACGATCAGCACCACGAGGACGGCCAGCATGGAAAGATTGAGGGCGTCCCAGAGGGCCAGAGAGAGCCGGGGCGGAATATCGGTCAGCGGCCGGGCGAGGACGGCCAGCGGAGGAGGATAGACGAAGGGAGTATTGGTCATTCCGAGGATGTGGCGAAGATTCGGTTGGGCCAGGAAGTGGAGGGCGGGGCCGTAAATGTCCTGGCCTTCGGCCTGGCTGTCCGCGGCGGTCAGGACGGCGCGGAAGTCCGCCCCGGTCTCCGGGACGATGCCATGCAACACCTGGAGGAAGACAAAGGTTCCCAGGGAAACCAGGACCGCGACCAGCACGGCGTACCGCTGCGCGGGTGCCGTCCGTTCCAGGGCCGCCACGGTGATGTTGGGCCGCGTCTTAACCCGGTTGAGGCCGGCTACTCGCTCTTCGCGCGCCGCGACCCGAACGTTAGTACTCAATGGGAACCACCACCGTTTGCCTCACGCGCCTCAGCGCCGGGTGGCGGGCCGACCAAGTATGGGCCATGTATGGTATTCCCCCGTGGTCCCCTGAACAAGAAAAAGCGGGCAACTCGCTGTATCGCGGTGTGCCCGCCTGTACCGGTGCCGAGGAGGGGACTCGAACCCCTATGAGCGTAATGCTCGCTAGCCCCTCAAGCTAGTGCGTCTGCCAGTTCCGCCACCTCGGCATGCTTTTGGCAGTATAGGGCCAGGAGGTCATTGTGTCAAACCTCATTTACATAACTCCGTGGTCCGGTTGACAGGTGAGTGGGGAGCCAGTAGACTTTCGTAGAGGCAAAATCGAGGGGACGTTATCCGCGGTGGGGTGCGATCTTCGTCAATTCGCGCCGCCGCCCTGGGCCTTGCGCCAGTGATCCGAGACACCAATAGGGGAAGCAACCGTTCAACGTTGAAGACCCGAGAGGGCCGGCCCGTGAGGGGCATGTGCAACGTCAAAGGAGTTCGAGAAGAAGTGGGCCGTGAGCCCACTTCTTCTTATCTACACCGCAAAGTGCAGGCGAGGATACAGCGGACCACGGAGCCTGGGAACGGAAAAGACGATGAAGAACGACTTCCTCACGGCGATCCTGCAAATCACTGATGAGAAGCACCTGGCGAAGGACATCGTGATTCAGGCGATTGAGTCCGCCCTTACCGCGACCTATAAGCGCAACCTCGGCCCAGTGCCCGAGGTACACGTGCGCCTCAACGAGCATACCGGGGAGTTCCGCATTTTCGCCGAGAAACGGGTGGTGATCGACGCCGACGATACGCGGGTCGAGATTTCCCTCAAAGACGCGCAGGAACTGCCGCGGAGCGCCAAGCTGGGCGACGTGGTCGAGGTGGAAATCGAGAAGCCGCAGGACTTTGGCCGGATCGCCGCGCAGACCGCTCGCCAGGTGATCATGCAGCGGATCAGCGAGGCGGAGCGCGACACCCTCTACGCCGAGTTGGTGGGGCGGGAAAACGACCTGCATCCTGGCGTGGTGCAACGCATCGAGCCCGGCAAGGGCGTGATTCTGGATCTGGGAAAAGTGGAGGCGGTGTTACCCCCACAGGAGCAGGCGCCCGGGGAACACTATCGAGTTGGTCAGCGGATGAAGGTCTACCTGACTCAGGTCAACAAGGGCCAACGCGGCCTGGAAGTACTGGTCTCACGCACCAACCGCAACTTGGTCAAGCGTCTCTTTGAGCTCGAGGTGCCGGAGATTTTTACCGGGGTGGTGGAGATCAAGGCGATCGCTCGTGATCCGGGGGTCCGAACCAAGGTGGCGGTAGCCGCGCGGGTGGAGGGGGTGGATCCGGTCGGCGCCTGCGTTGGCCAGCGCGGGGTGCGGATTCAGAACGTGGTCAATGAACTGAACGGAGAAAAAATCGACGTGGCCCAGTGGCACCCCGACCCCGCTACCTTCGTCGCGAACGCCTTGAGGCCGGCTACCGTCCTCAAGGTCAGTGTCGATGAAGCGGCCAAGAGCGCCGTGGTAGTGGTACCGGAAAGGGAGCTTTCCCTGGCTATCGGGAAGGACGGGCAAAATGCCCGTCTGGCCGCGCGCCTCACCGGCTGGCGGATTGACATCAAGAAACCGTCCGACCAGCCGGCCAGCGGGCCGGCCGGGCAGCCCGCGGGCGCGCATGCCGCCGAGAAGGGATAGGTCATATGGCGGACAAGGCGGCCGCGCCGCCCAAGAAAACCAAGGCGCGCGCCCCGCGGCCCCTGCCGGAGCGGACCTGCGTGGCCTGCAGGGTCTCTCGGCCCAAGCGCCATCTGGTGCGCTTGGTGCGGACGGCGGAGGGAACGGTTGAGGTAGACAGAACGGGAAAGCGGGCTGGACGGGGTGCGTACCTCTGTCCGGCCCAGGTGTGCTGGCGGCTGGCCCGGACTCGGAAGAGCCTGGATCAAGCCCTGGCGGTGCCGGTCGGCGTTGAGGCATGGGCGGCGTTGGATGGGTACGCGGAACGATTACCAGTAGTCCTTCGAGAGAACTTAGGGGACGGAGATATTCATGGCGGGACCGAGACCAAATAGCCCCGGTAGGGGCGGATCGAGAAGACCAGGGGGACGGGGACCAGGCGGACGGCCCACCGGACGTGGCGGCGGCAGAGGGCCGGGCCCGATTGCCGCGCCGGTGGAGACGCGCGTCGAGGCGGCAAAGCCGTCCTCGGTGGAGCTTCCCAGTGTGATGACGGTCAAGGAATTGGCCGACGTGTTGCTGGTTGAGCCCGTGCAGGTGATGAAGCTCCTGATCAAGAACGGCATGATGGCGACGATCAACCAGGAGATCGACTTCGATACCGCCGCCATCGTGGCGACCGAGATGGGGATCGACGCTTCCGAGCAGAAGCTGCAAGCGGCGGAAAGCCAGGACCAGCCGGAGGAAGTAGCGGGGGCGCCGATCGTCGAGGAAGACCCGGCGAAATTGCAGCCGCGCCCGCCCGTGGTGACGATCATGGGCCACGTCGACCATGGGAAGACGACGCTCCTGGACGCCATTCGCCAGACCAACGTCGCGGGCGGTGAGGCCGGCGGCATTACCCAGCATATCGGCGCCTACCAGGTGGAGAAGAACGGGCGGAAGATCACCTTCCTCGACACTCCAGGACACCAGGCGTTCACCCAGATGCGCGCCCGCGGCGCCCAGGTCACCGACCTGGTGATCATCGTGGTCGCGGCGGATGACGGGGTGATGCCGCAAACCCGCGAGGCCATCGCTCACGCGCGGGCGGCCAACGTGCCGATCGTGGTGGCGATCAACAAGATCGACGCGCCCGGCGCCAATCCAGAGCACGTCAAACAGGAATTGGCCGAGGTGGGCGTCCAGGTCGAGCAATACGGCGGCGACGTAGTGAGCGTCGAGGTGTCGGCCAAGAAGCGCCTGCATCTGGATGAGTTGCTGGATATGATTCTGTTGGTCACCGAAATCCAGGATCTCAAGGCAAACCCGGATCGTCCGGCGATCGGTGCCGTGGTCGAGGCTCGCCTGGACCGGATGAAAGGCCCAATGTGTACGGTCCTAATTCGGGCTGGTACCTTGAAGCTCGGCGAAACCGTGGTGGTCGGCAGTTCATTCGGGAAGATTCGCGCCATGTATAACGATCGGGGCAAACCGATCAAGTCCGCGGCCCCCTCGACCCCGGTGGAAATCCTGGGCTTGCTGGAGGTTCCGGCGGCTGGGGACACCTTGCAGGTGTTTGGCGACGAGCGGTTCGCCCGCAGCCTTTCCCAGGAGCGGATCCGTGAGCGGCGGGTCGAATCCTTGCAACCGACCAAGAAGTTGGGGCTTGCCGATCTATCAAACTTTATCCAGGCCGGCCAGATGAAGGATCTGAATATCGTCCTCAAGGGCGACGTAAAGGGCTCCATTGAGGCGGTCCAGGGCGCCCTGCAGCGGCTCAGCACGGACGCGGTGACGGTCAGGGTATTGCTCGCCGACACCGGCGCGGTCACGGAGTCGGACATCCAACTGGCGTCCGCCTCGCGGGCCCTGGTGGTCGGCTTCAACGTGAAGTTGGATCCCTCGGCGCGGAGGGCGGCGGATGTCTCGGACGTGGACATTCGCTTCTATGATATCATCTACAAGCTGACCGAGGATATCGAGGCGGCGCTCCGCGGTATGCTCGACCCGGTATTCACCGAGGTGATCACCGGCCACGCCGAGGTGCTGCAAGTCTTCGCGACCTCGAAAACGGAGAAGGCCGCCGGCTCCCGAGTGGTGGATGGCACCATTCATCGCGGTGATCAGGTTCGGATTATCCGCGACGGCAAGGTGGTCCACGAAGGCAAGGTCGGCTCGCTTCGCCGTGGCCGCGATGACGCGCGCGAGGTCGCCACGGGCTTTGAATGCGGGATCATGGTTGAGTCGTATAATGACTTCGTGGTGGGAGACATTGTCGAGACCTGGACGCGGGAAAAGGTCGCCTGAACATGGCCCAATATCGCCAGGAGCGGTTAAGTCACGAAATCCAGCGCATCGTCAGCGAGATGATGCAGTTTGAATTGCGCGACCCACGCATCCACATGGCCAGCGTGACCCGGGTCGAGGTAAGCGGCGATATGCGGCACGCCAAGGTCTATATCAGCGCGGTGACCGAGGAGGACCGGGAGGAAGCAGCCCGTGTCCTCCAGCGGGCCCGCGGGTTCCTCCGCAAGGGGGTGGCCTCGCGCTTGAGCATGCGGGTCACCCCGGAGTTGCATATCCTGGCGGACAAGGCTATAGTGGGGGGCGACCAGGTACTGGCCATGATCCGCGATCTGGCGGAGCCGGTGGATAACCATGGGCGCTAGCGGTGGGACGCCGCCAGACGTGGGGAGCAGCCATCTCTCCCGCGCCGAAGCAGCCACCCTCCTCCGATCCGCCGATTCCCTCGTGCTCTACACCCATCGAAACCCAGATGGAGACTCCGTCGGTTGCGTCACCGCCCTGGCCGCGACGCTTGAGGCACTGGGCA
>Ga0307373_10012215_pt1 | contig 12257 bp, 10 predicted proteins | sample OX2MG_FD_202534 | JGI IMG/M metagenome (GOLD analysis project Ga0307373, IMG submission 202534) | Soil microbial communities from Risofladan, Vaasa, Finland - OX-2 | ecosystem: Environmental > Terrestrial > Soil > Coastal area > Acid sulfate soil | place: Finland: Risofladan, Vaasa | collected...
CCACCGGAAGGAGCACGCCATGCGCACGACCCACTGGGGCTGACCCCCGCCACCAGCCGGCCCGCACCTGCCACCGGAAGGAGCACGCCATGCGCACGACCCACTGGGGCTGACCCCCGCCACCAGCATGTTCACCCCGCGTCCGGCGTGGTGAGCACCCGCTGAGCGCCACTACCTGATGGCAGCTGGCCTGTCATCGGTCCGTCTGCGGCTGATGATGATCACCACGCCGCAGATAGCGCCGATCGCGCCGCCTACCGCGACGACGTCGGACGGCGAGTGAACCTGTGCGGCAGCGCCCGCCGCGATTAGCGCGGTGCCCTGGCCGAGGCTCATGCCTGCCTGAGCCACACCGAACACACCGCTGCGGTGTCGCGTGGGTGCCGCACGGACGAACGATGCGTTGGCAGCGAGCTGGTAGCAGTCGAACACCCCGCTCAGCCCGAGGATGGCCAGCGTAACCAGCAGCGGTGGGTGCAGCACGAAGGCGATGAGGATGGCGCAGGCGGTGACCGCCAGCGGGCCCATCCAGCGCACCCGCCTGGCCGGGGTAACCAGACGGCTGAACGCGATGGCGCCGATCGTCGCCCCTAGTGCCTGCGCAGCGAGGATCAGCCCGACGGCGACCGCTCCCCCGCCGAGACTGGCCGCCAGCGGCGCCGAGACACCCTCGGGCACGTTATAGAACGCTGCCAGCCAGCCGAACAGCATGGGCGTCCGCAACGCGGGGTCGGTGAGCACGAGCCGGATGGCGGTGAGCCGGCCCACGCGCTCATCGTCCGCAGAGCGCGATTCCGCCCTGGCCGCCGGGCGTGCGCGCACCCAGATCCGGATGATCACCGCGGAGGCGGTAAACGTCACCGCGTCCGCCAGCAGCGAGGCGCGCACCCCGAAGAGGCCGACCACCGCCCCGCCAACCGCGAACCCCAGCACCTGGGCGAACTGCAGGGTGGTGAGGGTGATGGCGGTGCCCACCACGTACCGGTCACCGGCCAGGATGTCCGGGTAGAGCGCGGCCCGGGCGGAGGTGAACGGCGCGCTGACCATGGTCACCAGGAAGAGCATGCCGACCAGGACCGCGATCGGCACGCCGGGCACTGCCATCGCCGCGACCAGCGCGGCGCTGGCCAGGTCGCAGACGATCATGACTTCCCGGCGGGGCCACCGGTCCGCGAGACCGGACAGGGTTACCCCGCCCACGAACGTGGGCACCACACTCGCCGCGAAGGTGATCGCCGCCAGCAGAGACGATCGCGTCCGGTCGAACACCAGCAGCGTCAGTGCCACCCTGGCAAGCTGATCGCCGGCCACTGACAGCACCTGGGCCAGCCACAGAGCCCGGAACTCCCCCACGGCGAACACCTCGCCGAAGGTTGTCCTGCCACCTTCCGCCGCCGGGCCGGGCGGGCACTCCGCATCGGGCCCCGGCGCACTGGTCTCCCCGCTGATGGAAGTTCCTCCCCGTGCCGCTCTCCCCCGCAGTCAAACACGGGCACCGGAGTACAGGCGCGGGTTTACCCGATGAGCGGGAGGCGGGGGTCGGGGTGCGGGGCCCGGCCGGAGGCCGCGCGGACCCAGGCCATGTCGTCGGCCAGGTCGCCCGGCCGTCCCGGGACCGTCCGCCGGGCGATCAGTTCGTCGAAGATGGCGGCGGTCGCGGCCACGCCGCCGGGGGTCGCGACCGGATCCTGGCCGAGCGCGTCGGTGAGGTCCAGGCCGTGCACGACGGCTTCCACGATCCGGCTGGGCACGAACTCGCCCAGCCGCATCAGCGCGTAGTAGCCCGAGCCCACGACATCCGGTGAGTTCGCCCGCGCCTCTTCGATGGTGCGGGCGAAGGTCTCCTTCAGCACAGCGGCCATCTGGTCCGGCGTCTTGCCCTCCACCATCGTGTAGGCGTAGTCGTAGACGACCGGCGCGACCTCGGACCGCGGGAAGATGAAGAAGCTGACCCGGTCCCGGCCCACCTGTCCGTCCTCCTGGCTGGAGATCAGCATCCGGGTCAGGCCGATCGAGATGTCGAAGTGCCCGGCCAGCTCGAACAGCGTCCACGGCGGCAGGCTCTCGTCGAGCGGCTGCAGCAGGGTGGGACGCCGCCAGTCGCTCCCGGTCAGCCCGCTGAACGCCTCTTCCACACGGCCGAGCTCGGTCTCCAGCGTCCGCACATCAGCGTCGTAATCACTCATCTCCGGCCTCCTATGCCCTGTTAGCGACATCCGAAGCCCTCCCGCTCGGGCCTGTCAAGAAAATTCCGGATATCTCCGCCTCAGCCGGGCGCTACCTGGGCACGCCGAGGTGTACGGCAGCGGTGGCCGCCCGGCCGTCGGGACCTCAGGAACCCCCGCGCAGCACGGCGCCGGTCCGCCGGGCCGCTTCGGCCACGGCGGCCTCCCGGGCCGCGGTGACCTCCTCGTCGGTGAGCGTCCGGTCCGGCGCCCGGAACCGCAGCGTGTAGGCGAGCGACTTGCGTCCCTGCCCCACCTGCTCGCCGGTGTAGACGTCGAACAGGGCGACCTCCTCCAGCAGGCCGGCGCCGGCGCCCGCCGCCAGCGCTTCCTCCACCTGCGCGGCGGGCACCAAGGCGTCCACCACCAGGGCGACGTCCTGGGTCGCCACCGGGTACGGGGACACGGCCGGAGCCTGCACCGGGCCGATCGCCGCCGCCGCGGTCTCGATGACGGACAGGTCGAGTTCGGCCGCGCAGGTCCGGCTGGGCAGCCGGAACGCCTCCACCACCCGGGGGTGCAGTTCGCCGGCATGGCCGGCCAGCCACTGATGGCCCTGCTCGCCGGTGACGAAGATCGCCGCGCACCGGCCGGGGTGCCAGGGTGCGTGCTGGTCGGCCACGACACGGAACGGCACCCGGCTGACCCGCAGCACCTCGCGGGCGGCCTCGACCGCATCCTGCCAGCCCGCCGGGCGGCCCTCTCCCCACCAGCCGGCCGGCTCGCGGTCTCCTGCCAGCACGACCGCGGCCCGCAGCGGCTGGTCGGGCAGGCCTGCTTCCAGCGAAGCCACCTCGGCCACGGCCGGCCCCCGGTCGACCCGCAGGATCGGGGCCACCCCCGGCAAGCTCGGCCGCGGCCGGAACACCAGCCCCATCTCGTACAGCGCCAGGTCGGCGGACCCGCGCCCGGCGTTGCGGGCGAGCACCCGCAGCAGCCCAGGCAGCAGGGTCGTGCGCAGCAGCGGCTCGTCCTCGCTGAGCGGGTTGGCCAGCCGCAGCGCCGTCCGCCGGGGGTCGTCGGCCGGCAGCTGCAGCCGGTCGTAGTCGGTCCCGGCGACGAACGGGTGGCTGAGTACCTCGACGTAGCCAGCCCCGGCCAGCGCCCGGCCGGCCGCCCGGCGCATCCGCTGCCGGCCCGTCAGGCCCCGCCCGGCGCTGGCGCGGGGCATCCGGGCCGGGATGTTCTCGTATCCCTCCAGCCGGATGACCTCTTCCGCCAGGTCGCTCGGGTTCAGCAGGTCCGGCCGCCAGGACGGCGGGACCACGGTCAGCGTCTGGCTGCCCCGGTCATGCTTGCCGTGGTCATGGTGAGGGCCCGGCCCCGATCCGGCCGGCTCGGTCACCTCGCAGCCCACCTCCCGCAGCCGGCGCACCACCGCGGCGTGGCCGTAGACCTGCCCGGCCACCCGGTCGGGGTAGTCGGCCGGGAGGCTGATCGCCACCGCGGGCACCTCCACACTGGCGTGTGAGCAGCCGGGCACCGCGCTCGCCCCGCCGAGCGAGGCCAGCAGCGACACCGCCTTGGCCGACGCCCGCAGCGGCAGCTCCCGGTCGACGCCGCGCTCGAACCGGTAGGACGCCTCGCTGAACAGCCGGTGCCGGCGGCTCATCCGGGCGGTGCCGCGCGGCGAGAAGTGGGCCGCCTCGATGACCAGGTCCCGGGAGGTGCCCGAGATCTCGGCCGCCAGCCCGCCCATCGTGCCGGCCAGTGAGATCGGCCCCGAGGAGTCGGTGATGAGGATGTCCTCGGTGTCCAGGTCACGGACCACGTGGTCGAGGGTTTCCAGCCGTTCACCGGGCCGCGCCCGGCGGACCACGACCGGCCCGGACAGCTGCGCGGCGTCGAACGCGTGCAGCGGCTGGCCCAGTTCCAGCATCAGGTAGTTGGTGATGTCGACCGCGAGCGACACGCTGCGCATCCCGCAGCGGGCCAGCCGCACCTGCATCCACAGCGGGGTGGGCGTGGCCGGCTCGAAACCGCGCACCTCGCGCAGCACGAACCGGTCGCACGCGGTGGGATCGTCGATGCTGGCCGGGTAGACGTCGGGCGACACCACCGCCACATCCGCGGGCAGGTCCGCGTCGGCCGGGTCGGTGTAGGCGGCGCCGTAGGACGTCGCGAGCTCGCGTGCCACCCCCCGGATGGACAGGGCGTAGCCGCGGTCGGGCGTGATCGACAGCTCGAACACGTGGTCAGCCAGCCCGGCGTACGCCACGAAGTCCTCCCCGAGTGGCGCGCCGGGCGGCAGCACCAGGATGCCGGAGTGGTCCTCGCCGATGGCCAGCTCGGCCGCCGAGCAGATCATCCCGTTGGACATCCGCTCGTAGGCCTTCTTCGCCCCGATCTCGAACCCGCCGGGCAGCACCGCACCGGGCTGGGCGAACGGCACCTTGTCCCCGGCCGCGAAGTTGACCGCGCCGCAGATCACCCCGACAGGCCCGCCGCTGCCGGTGGACACCTGGCAGTACCGGACCGGCTTGCGGAAGCCGGCCAGCTCCTCGATCCCGGTCACCTGCGCGACGACGACGCCACTGATGTCGTGCCCGACCCGCTCCTGCGTCTCGACCTCGAGCCCGGCCGCGGTCAGCCGCCGGGCCACGTCACCGGCATCGGGCAGCACCGGACCCAGCGCGGCGTACTGCGCCAGCCAGGACAGTGGAACGCGCATCAGACCTCCATCCCGAATGCCCTGCTGAACCGGACGTCGCCCTCCAGCGTGTCCCTGATGTCGGTCACCCCGTGCCGGATCATCAGGCTCCGCTCGATCCCGAGCCCGAACGCGAAACCGCTGTACCGGTCCGGGTCGATCCCGCACGCGACCAGCACCTTGGGATTGACCATCCCGCAGCCGGCGATCTCGATCCAGCCCTGCGACCGGCAGACCCGGCAGGGCTCCCCGCCCGGGCGGGTGGACGCGCCGCGGCAGACGTGACATTCCATCGACACATCGGCCGATGGCTCGGTGAACGGGAAGAAGTCGGGCCGCAGCCGGGTCCGCAGCCCTTCGCCGAACATGGCCTCCACGAACGCGTTGACCGCACCGCGCAGGTCGGCCATGGTCAGGCCCTCGTCCACGGCCAGGCACTCGATCTGGTGGAACACCGGGCTGTGGGTGGCGTCGAGCGCGTCACTGCGGAAGCACTTGCCCGGGCTCACCACGTACAGCGGCAGCGGCCGGGTCAGCATGGCCCGGATCTGCACCGGTGAGGTGTGGGTGCGCATCACCACCCCGGCCCGGTCGGCGCCGTCCGGGCCGGCCACGAAGATGGTGTCCTGCATCTCCCTGGCCGGATGGTCGGGGGGAAAGTTGAGCGCGTCGAAGTTGTACCACTCGGCCTCGACCTCGGGCCCCTCGGCGATCTCGTAGCCCATGCCGACGAACACGTCGGCCAGGCGCTCGGCGATGGTGGTCACCGGGTGCCGGGCGCCCCGGGTGAGGCGGTCCCAGGGCAGGGTGACGTCCACCGCTTCGTCGACCAGCGCCCGCTGGTCACGCTCGGCTTCCAGCTCTTGCTGCCGGGCGGCCAGGGCCTGGCTGACCTCGCGCCGCGCGGTGCCGACCCGCTTGCCGGCCTCGGCGCGTGCCGCCGGCGGCAGCGCCCCGATCTCGGAGTTGGCCAGGGCGAGCGGCGACCGGTCACCGGCGTGCGCCAGCCGGGCCGCTTTGAGCTCCTCCAGGTTCCCGGCGGCGGCGATGGCGGCCAGCGCCGCTTCCCGCATGCCGGTCACCTCATCGGGTGACAGCACGGCGACCTCCACCGGGTCGTACTGCTTGTTCGGTGCGGACATCAGGTCCTGCTTCCTGCTCGCACGAAGGTCAGGCAACTGCTCTGCGGCGGCCTGGCGGTTCACCGTGCATAACGGATGGCGGGCGGAACTGCCGCTGTGAACGCGGGAGCACCCGGGTGATCCACTGGGCCGGAGCCCGCCGTGCTACCCGAAGTCGGGCACGCCGGCGGGCATGGTAAATCGGAACTCGGCGCCGCCGCCGGGAGCACGCTGGACGGTGATCGTGCCGCCGTGCGCCTCGACCAGCCCCTTGACGATGTACAGGCCGAGCCCGGCACCGCCGCGGCGCTTGGCGCGCCAGAACTGGCGGAAGATCCGCGGCACGAGCTCGGGGGCGACGCCGTCGCCCTCGTCCCGCACCGAGACGGCGACAGCGGACAGGCCGGGCGCGCCCGGGCCGGTGACGGCACGGACGCCGGGGATCTCGGCGGGCTCCACCACAACCGTCACGGTACCAGCACCGTGCCGGATCGCGTTCTCTACCAGGTTTCCCAGGATCTGATCCACCTTGTCGGCGTCCAGCCAGGTCTCGGGCAGCTCGCCGGCGACGACCAGCTGGAACCGGTCGGCCTGCTCGCCGGCCGCGATCCGCCCGGCCACGATCTTCTCCACCCGCTCGGGGATACTGACGAGCTGACGGTGGATCTCCATCCGGCCCGACTCGATGCGGGACACGTCCAGCAGCTCGGTGATGAGCCGGGTGACCCGGTCGGCGTCGGCGTTGACGGTCTCCAGCATGACCCGCTTCTGGTCGTCGGTGAACCTCGTCCACTTGGCCAGCAGCGTCGCGGTGAAGCCCTTCACGCTGGTGAGCGGGGAGCGCAGTTCATGCGCGACGGTGGTGACCAGGTCGGCGTGGCTGCGCTCCAGCCGTGCCCGCTGCTGGCCCCCGCGCAAGCTGATCACCAGGCACTGCAGCGGGCCCGGCCCGCCCGCGGCGGCGTCGCAGCGGGGACCACGCACGTAACCCGCAGTGACCAGCAGCTCGGCCCCGTCGGGAAGATAGAGCGACCTCTCGGGAAGCCGCGTCCGGGTCGGCAGGCCCCGGTAGGGGTCGGCCGCGGTCCACCAGCAGCGCCCGTCGGCGTCGCGCAGCTGGAGCGCACGCCGCACGTCCGCGCCCACCGCGTCAACGGCGGAGATGCCGGTCAGCCTGGCCGCAGCCCGGTTGAACACGGTCACCCGGCCGCTGGGGTCGGCGATGACCAGCCCGTCGGGGAGATCGTCGGGGCACGGGTGCCAGCCGGCGGGAGCGGGACCCGCAGCGGGCACGCTCGCCAGGTCCGCCACCGCCCTGCGCGGGCTCCGACCCTCCACGCCTGCGCCGCCTCCGTCCGTGTCCCGACCCACCCTCAATGACGCAACGTGATCAGACTCTAGCGCGTTGCGGAGGTGAAAGGGCAGCCCCCCAGTGCTCATAGGCCTAGTGCTCATAGTCCCCGCTGAGCACGGGCGGAGGCGTACAGGCAGACAGCCGCGGCGGCCGCCAGATTGAGGCTTTCCGCCTGCCCGTAGATGGGCACCGCGACCGCCTCGTCGGCCAGCGCCAGCACGTCGGCGGGCAGTCCCCACGCCTCGTTCCCGAACAGCCACGCGGTCGGCTGCCCGAGCAGGCCGGCCGGCCCGGCTTCGTCCAGCGAGCGGCCGGCCCGGCCATCAGCCGCCAGCACCCGCAGCCCCGCCCCCCGCATGGCGGCCACCGCTGCCGCCACCGGGGCGTCCACCACCAGCGGCAGGTGGAAGATGCTGCCGGCGGTGGCGCGGACGCACTTGCTGTTGTAGGGATCGACGGAGGCGTCGGAGAAGATGACCCCGTCCGCGCCAGCCGCGTCCGCCGTGCGCAGCACCGTGCCGGCGTTGCCAGGGTCGCGGACGTTGGCGAGGATCAGCGCCAGCCGGGGCACGCCGGTGGCCAGCCGGGCCAGGGGGACGTCCACGAACCGGCAGACGGCGAGGACTCCCTGCGGGGTGATGGTCTGGGCGAGCTCGGCCATGACCTCGCCACTGACCGCCTGGATCAGGGCGCCCTGGCTGGCCGCCTGCTCGGCGAGGGCGGCGTGCCGGGCATGGGCCGCGGCGGTGATGAACAGCTCGGTGACGACACCGCCATGGGCGAGCGCCTCCGCCACCGCCTGCGGTCCTTCGGCAAGGAACGACTTCGCCCGCAGGCGCAGCGCCCGCTTGGACAGCTGCCGGGCCGCCTTGATCCGCGGCGAGCGGACGCTGGTGAGCTCGGGCCCCAGCCCGCTGGTCACCAGCGCCGTCCCTGGAGATCCTGACGACTTTCAGGCGCCAGGCGCCTGAAAGTCGTCAGGATCATGGAAACCAGCCTGGCCGGACGGCCGGTCAGGCCGCGGCGCTGGTGGACGCGGCGCCGTCGGCAGCCGCAGGCAGGGCGTTCTTGGCCACCTGGACCAGTGCCGAGAACGCGGGCGGGTCGGACACTGCCAGCTCGGCGAGCATCCGGCGGTCCACCTCGACACCAGCGGCCTTCAGGCCCTGGACGAACCGGTTGTAGGTGATGCCGTCCGCCCGCGCCGCGGCGTTGATGCGCTGGATCCACAGCCGCCGGAAGGCGCCCTTGCGGTCCTTGCGGCCCGCGTAGGCGTAGGTCATCGAGTGCAGGACCTGTTCCTTGGCCTTGCGGTACAGGCGGGACCGCTGCCCGCGGTACCCGCTGGCCCGCTCAAGGACAACCCTGCGCTTCTTGTGGGCGTTGACAGCCCGCTTCACGCGTGCCATATGTTCTGACTCCCTTGAGGCGGGCTGGGCTACTTCGCCAGCAGCTTCTTGATCTTCCTGACGTCTGCGGGGGCGAGCTCCGCCTCGCCCGCCAGGCGGCGCGTGCGCCTGGTCGACTTGTGCTCGAGCAGGTGGTTGCGGTTCGCGCGGCGGCGCATCACCTTCCCGGAACCGGTCAGCCGGAACCGCTTGCCGGCCCCGCTGTGGGTCTTCATCTTCGGCATGGTGGCCGTCTCCGTCTTCCGCGCGCCTGACGGCGCGACGTCCGGCCGCGCCTGCTGGCGCGGCATCCTGCTGCTCACCGCGGGCCGGGCTTGGCACCTGCCCACGGTGGGCGTGTTCTCCTGCCGACCTGCCGCACCCTGCCCGCCGGCCGGCTGGGCCGGGTGCCGGGCGTTGCCGTCCCGGTCAGCTTCCGGCTTCGGCCTCCGGGGACTCCGGCTCGTCCGCCTGGGCAGCCGGCTCGGCGGCCTGGTGTGCCTCCGCGGCCGGCGGCGCCGGCGCCCTGCGCACCCGGGTCGGCCTTTCGGCCGGCGGCGTCCCCTCGACAGACACCGCTCGTTCCGCCTTGGCCTCGCTCTTCCTGCGGTGCGGCCCGATCACCATGATCATGTTGCGGCCGTCCTGCTTGGGCTGGGCCTCGACGAAGCCAAGCTCCTCGACGTCGCCGGCGAGGCGCTGCAGCAGCCGGAACCCGAGCTCGGGCCGGGACTGCTCGCGTCCCCGGAACATGATCGTCACCTTGACCTTGTCGCCCTGCCGGAGGAACCGCTCGACGTGGCCCTTCTTGGTGCCGTAGTCGTGCGGGTCGATCTTCGGCCGGAGCTTGATCTCCTTGATGACCGTCTGGGCCTGGTTCTTGCGGGACTCCCGGGCCTTGAGCGCGGACTCGTACTTGAACTTGCCGTAGTCCATGAGCTTGCAGACCGGTGGCCGTGCCGTGGGAGCAACCTCGACCAGATCGAGATCGGCCTCCTGGGCCAGCCGGAGCGCATCGCCTACGGCGACGATTCCCACCTGCTCGCCGTTCGGGCCGACGAGCCGTACTTCGGGTACCCGGATGCGCTCGTTGATACGGGGTTCGACGCTGATGTGACCTCCTGAGCTTTCTCCGCCCGGCCTCCCCGGGCGGCTGGCGGCGGCCATCCCTGCCGGGCCCCCGCCCCGGGCTGGCTGCCCGCATGCAAAAGGCCCCGCACGGCATGCACGCGGAGCCCACCAACACCCGCACCCCCGGCGGCCAGTGACAGGCCCGCCCGGGCGGCACTGAGCCCGATCACGACCGTCCCGGGCACGCGTCCTGCGTGTACCGGGACCGTCAGATCCGGCCGTCTTCCGACCCAGGGGCCTGAAGACCTACCCGCCGGCCCAGGGCCAGCTAGGTGGGAGGTGGTCCTCCGCTTGCACGTCCAGCACCGAACCGTACCGGGCTGGCCGTCACGCAAGACTAACAGCATTCCGGGTGAGCGCGGTATTCCGCCGTTACGCTCCGGCGTCGGTCTTGCCAGATCCAGGCAGCCCGCACATGAGCACCAGCCTCGTCACCGCCGGCGCCTAGCGACGTGACTGCAGGGCCGCCAGGCCGGCGGACCGCATGGCTTCGAGCGGGGCTGGCAGCCCGGTCATCAGCTCGACCTGGACCGCCGCCTGGTGCAGCAGCAGCGCGAAGCCGCCTGCCACGGCTGCGCCGGCCTTCCGCGCGGCGGCCGCCAGCGGGGTCGGCCACGGGTGATAGATGACATCGAGCAGGCAGCGTGGCTGGAGAGTCTGCCCGGATATGCGTTCGGCATAAGAGTCGGCGGCACCTGCGGGGACGGTGGATATCAGCAGGTCGGGAGGGGGGCCGAGCGGGCCGTCGAAGGGGGCGAGGGTGACCTTCACGTCCAGGCGGCCCGCGGCCGCCAGCAGGCCGCCGGCCCGGGCCGGGTCGCGGGTGGCCACCGTCACCGCGCCGATCCCGAGCCCGCGGGCGGCGGCCAGGGCCGAGCAGGCGGTGGCGCCGGCGCCGAGGATCAGCACCGCTGCGCCCGCCGGGAGGGACGGGCCGGTCACCCCCTGCTCGGCGAGCGCGGCGATCATGCCCGGCACGTCGGTGTTGTGACCGTGCCGCCCACCGCCGGTGAAGATCACCGTGTTGGCGGCGCCGACCTCAGCGGCGAGCGGCTCGATCTGGTCGAGCAGCGGGAGCACGGCGCGCTTGAGCGGCATCGTCAGCGACAGCCCGGCCCAGCCGGGCCCGCAGCGGGCAAGCAGGCCGGGCAGGCCGTCCTCGTCGCACTCGATCGCCTCGTACGTCCAGCCGCGCAGGCCGAGCGCCTGGTAGGCGGCCCGGTGCAGGACCGGCGAGAGGGAATGCGCGATCGGTGAGCCGAGGACGGCGGCCTTCATGACCGGGAAGGTTAGCGTCCCTTGGCCAGATTGGCGGTCAGCTCAGCCTCAAACTGCTGGGCCACCGTGAAGCTGCTGGTGAACTTGGTCAGGCCGGTCTTGGGGTCGACGGTGACGAAGTAGAGCAGGTTGCCGTGGGCGGGCTTGAGCGCGGCCTGGATGGCGGCGTCACCGGGGCTGTCGATCGGGCCGGGCGGCAGGCCGGTGTTCAGGTAGGTGTTGTAGGCCGACTTCACCTTGGTCTGCGCGGAACTGGCCCGGATCCCGTACGTGTTCAGCGCGTACATCACGGTGCTGTCGAGCTGCAGCGGGATCTGCGGGCTGGAGTTCAGCCGGTTGTAGATCACTTCCGCGATCTTGGGGAAGTCCGCCGGGTTCCGGCCCTCGGCCTGGACCAGGCTCGCCACGATGATCACATCGCCCTGGGTGAGCTCGGCGTGAGCCGCGGCCGAGGGCAGGCTGATGCTGGCCGCCTCCATGTCGAACCGGGTGACCATCGACTGCAGCGTCTTGGTCGGGGGGGTGTTCGGCTGGACCTCGTAGGTCGCCGGGAACAGGTAGCCCTCCGGGCTGCCCTTGGCGAACGAGGGCAGGTTCAGCGCCTTGACGTCCCTGATCGCCTGCTGGTAGCCATGCGGGTTGCCGGTCTCCCGGCCCAGCGTCGCGATGATCCACGACAGCCGTTTGCCCTCGGGGATGGTGATCTTCGTCTGCACCCGGGACGACTGCTTGAGCAGCAGCCCGAACACCAGCGCCGCTTTCATGTGCTGGTGCACCCGGTAGTAGCCCGGCTCCAGCCCCGAGCCATGGCCGCTGTCCTTGGCCGCGTTGGTGAACGCCCGGGCGCTGGCGACCACGCCCGCCAGCTGCAGCCGCTGGCCGACCGCACTGGCCGTGTCGCCCGGGTAGATGCGCACCACCAGCGAGCCTGTGCCCGGGCCCGGGTAGTCGGGCGGGTGCAGGTAGGTGCGGTAGACGTAGAAGTAGCCACCGCCCGCCCCGATGAGCAGGCCCAGCAGCACCGTCAGCGCCAGCCAGGGCGCCACCCGGCGCATGCCGCGCTTGCGCTTGCCGCTCTTGCCGCTCTTGCCGCCGCCCTTGCCCTTGCCC
>Ga0307373_10012217_pt1 | contig 12254 bp, 13 predicted proteins | sample OX2MG_FD_202534 | JGI IMG/M metagenome (GOLD analysis project Ga0307373, IMG submission 202534) | Soil microbial communities from Risofladan, Vaasa, Finland - OX-2 | ecosystem: Environmental > Terrestrial > Soil > Coastal area > Acid sulfate soil | place: Finland: Risofladan, Vaasa | collected...
TGCGGGTTGGCTGGGAATTGCTGACAAGGCGCCTATAAACTGAGCAAAACCCGTACCGCCACATGGGTCTGGGAAGATTTCGGTGGAATCGGGCGGAAAGTGCGTTGGAAGTGTGCCCAATGGCGCGCAAGCCGTGTCGTGTGGAAATGGCCGCGTGGTCCCCTGGGCTCGCACGGGGTAGGCGTCTTGTTTGTTGGTGAATTATGCGGCGATACCATCCGGATTGCCGGAAATAGCACACCGAAGGTGCGGCGCTGTAATAGCCAGGGGCAACGCCCCTGGTACATGGACGCGCGCCAAACCTCGTAAAGCCCCAACGAGGCGCGCTGAGCGTCGCGGCGGCAAAACGCTCAGCGCGCCCCGGTGGGGCTTACAACAGGTTTTCGTTCTGCGAACCAGGGGCGTTGCCCCTGGCTGTTGCAGCGCGCCCTTTCAGGGCGGGCGGCGTAACCGCCGTGTGAAAAATCCTCACCGCAAAACTTCGCGGCACGCGTTTTGCAACCTAGTTCCCAACACCATGGACGATTCGCAAACCATCCAGGAAAAAACCCCACTCATGGGGCCGGAAGCCCGGCAGCGTGGCGCAGAGCTAAGCCTGCGCCGGTTGCACCCGCCGCTGAAAGTGCCCGGCTACGAGCAGGAGCAATTCGTCGGCCGCGGGGCCTTCGGCGAGGTCTGGTCGGCGATCAACTGCAACAGCGGCCGGCGGGTGGCGATCAAGTTCTACAGCCGGCGGGGCGGGCTCGACTGGTCGAACATGGTCCGCGAAGTCGAGAAGCTAAGGTTCCTGTTCACCGACCGCTATGTCGTCCAGTTGCTCGAAGTCGGCTGGGATGCCGATCCTCCCTACTTCGTGATGGAGTACATGCCGTTCGGCTCGCTGGCGGACCTGCTGCACCAGGGAGCGCTGCCCTTGGGCGAGGCGGTCCGGTTGTTTCGGGAAATCGCGCTGGGGATGGTCCATGCGCACGGAAAGGGCGTCTTGCACTGCGACCTCAAGCCCAGCAATATCATGCTCGACCAGGATGGCAAGCCGCGGCTGGCCGATTTCGGGCAATCGCGCTTGAGCCATGAGCAGGCGCCGTCGCTAGGCACGTTCTTCTACATGGCGCCGGAACAGGCCGATCCGCAAGCCGTTCCCGACGTGCGCTGGGACGTCTACGCCTTGGGGGCCATCCTCTACCAGTTGGTCGTTGGCAAGGCCCCTTACCTGAGCGACTCGTCGCTCTCGGAACTGTCGAGCCGCGAGTCGATCGAGACGCGGCTGGAAGCATACCGCCACCACTTGCGGACGGCGCCCAAGCCCACCGAGCACCGCCGCGTGCCACACATCGACTCGGCCCTGGTCTCGATCATCGATCATTGCCTGGCAACGAACCCCAAGCACCGCTACGCCAACGTTCAGGCCGTGCTCGACGCCCTCGCGCTGCGCGAAACACGGCGCTCGCAGCGCCCGCTGCTTCTCTTGGGCGCGCTCGCACCCGCGGCCGTCGTGCTGGTCATGGCGGCGATCGCCCTTTGGCTGGTCAAGGCCACGCTCGCAACGGGCGAATCGCAACTGGTCGATCGGACGCTGGAAAGCAACAGCTTCGCCGCGCATTTCGTCGCCTCGCGCTTCGGACTGGAAATCGACAAACGCTGGCGGATTCTCGAACGCGAGGCCAACGACCGGACGCTCACCAGCGCGATGGAACAGCTCGAACCGTCGATGGATAAGGACGAGGTGTACCAGCGGTTGCAGAAATGGCTCGAAAAGCGTCACCAATCTTGGAATACCCAGTTCTTCCGCGCCACTGCGGTGCCGGCGTGGTACGTGATCGACCACAAGGGATACTTGCAAGCCATCAGCCCGCCGAACCCGAGCATGATCGGCCAGTACTTCGGCTACCGCGACTACTTTCATGGTGGCGGTCATGACCTTGCGCCAAGCGACGATCCTCCGCCGCCGATCGCCACCGCGCATCGATCGAACATTTATCTGAGCAAACCCCGTGAAATGCTCTCCGTCGCTTTCAGCGCCCCGATTCACGATTCGGCTGCCCACGATCACCGTCCGCTGGGCGTATTGGTCATGGAAGCCGACCTGGGGCGGTTTGCCGAGTTCGTCGGCGCGCGGCACCAATTCGCCACCCTGGTCGACTTGCGGCCCGACGAAACCGGGACACGGGGACTGCTCATCGAGCACCCGGGCCTCGACGACGAAGATCCCGAATTTCGGCGTCATTACCTCGACGCTTCGATGGTTGCCGAACTCGAGAAGCTCCGTCAGAGGCACCTGCCGACGCGGGCGGACAACCGGATGGACCAAGACGATGATATCCCGCAGGAGCGCGGCGATGGACAATTCGACTCGTACCAAGACCCCTTCGAACCGTCGGTACCCCAGGTTTGGCTCTGCTCGGCCCAGCCCGTGTTCATCGCCCGCGGCCATGGTCAAGAGTACGACAGCGGCTGGACGATCCTGATCCAGGAACCGCGCCGCGCGGTGCTGGCCCCCTTACAGCGGTTGTGGAGGCTGGTCCTGGTCGGCGGCTTGATCGCGCTGGCCCTGGTGGTGCTGATTCTGACGGCGCTGTGGGGATACGTCTTGCTGCGGCTCAATGCCCCCGACAGTCCTCGCCGTTTTCTGCTTCACCTGGCGGGGATGGCGGAGAGCAGCACCTCATCGACGAACACGGGAACCGGTTCGTCGGCGGCGATGTCCGCGAAACACTGACTCAACCCCACGAGTTTCACGAACGACTTCACCGCGGAACCCACCGACCAACCCATGGCCGACCTGATCGCCGAAGGCGAAAATCGCGAGCATCGCTGGCAGCGGAAGCTCCCGCTGCGTCAGACCGTCATCGTGGGCAAAGACCCGCAAGTCTGGGCCGTCCCCTGGGAACAATGGCTTTCCGGTCGGCATGCGGAGCTGCTGCTCGAAGGGGAGCGGCTGAGGGTCAAACGCTTGCCCGCGGCAAGCAATCCCATCTTTTTCCACGGCCGTGAAGTCGACTCGTTTACGATGCAGAATGGCGACTGCTTCGTGATCGGCGAGACCGTGTTCACGCTGAGCACGGGACAGGAGCCTTCGAGTGTCCACGAACACGAATTGGCCCAGTCATATTCGATCGGCATCGAGCAGCTTCAGGGGATTGCATTTCGTGACGCGCCCCGCCGCATCGACGTGCTGGGGCACTTGTCGCACGTCATCGCCGGCGTCACCGACCGCGCCGAACTCTACGTGCAGACGGTGAACCTGCTCTTGGAAGGGATTCGCCGGGCCGACGCCATCGCCGTCGTCTCGGCCGGAACCGAGGGGGAGCACCCCCAGGTTCGGACGCTGCACGCGGACCATCGGCTGACGAGCGGTGGCGACGTTCAGCCCAGCCGACGGCTGGCGCTGGAGGCCATTGTCAACTTGAAAAAAAGCGTGGTCCATGTCTGGTCGCCCGATCACGATTCGGCGTCCGAACCGTTCACGATGCGCAACAAATTCGACTGGGCGTTCTGCACGCCCCTGCGCGGCGACGCCTGCGGGGGCTTGGGCCTTTACGTCACCGGGCAGTTGATGCCAAGCTCGGTGTCGTTCGACCGCGCGTCGCCTGAAGCCGGCGATCTGGATGAAGACGTGAAATTCACCGAGCTGGTGGCGACGATCCTCGGTTCGCTCATGGAAGTGCAAAGCTTGCAGCACCGGCAAAACGTGCTCGGCCACTTCTTCTCGCCCAGTGTACTGCGGGTTTTGACCACGACCGAGCCCGAAAAGGCCCTCCTGCCTCGCGAAACCGAGGTCACGGTGATGTTCTGCGATCTGCAGGGCTTCTCCGGCAAGGTCGAAGCGGCGGCCGACGGCTTGCTGCCCATCCTCGAACGGGTCAGCCGGGCCCTGGGCGTGATGTCGCGCTGCATTCTCGATCGTGGTGGCGTGGTGGCCGATTTTCTCGGCGACTGCGCCATGGGCTTCTGGGGCTGGCCGCTGTCGAACGACGACGACATTCCGCAGGCTTGCCTGGCGGCGCTGGGCATCCACGAGACGTTCGAGGATCTCTCGCGCCGCCCCGACAATCCCTTGCACGGGTTCATGGCCGGCGTCGGCATTGCCACGGGCCATGCCGTGGCCGGGCAGATCGGCAGCCAGGACCAGGCGAAGGTGACCGTCTTTGGGCCCTGCGCCAATTTGGCGTCACGTTTAGAAGGGTTGACGAGAATCCTGCGCGTTCCGATCCTGATCGACGAAGCGACCGCCCGAATCGTCAAGGAACGCATGCGGCCCGAGGTGGCGCGCTGCCGCAGGCTGGCGCTGGTCAAGCCTTACGGGTTGGCCACGCCGGTGATGGTCAGCGAGCTGCTGCCGCCGGCCCAGAGTGACACGCAGCTCAGCGACGAATACCTCTCGCAATACGAAGCCGCGTTATCGGCCTTTCTCGCCGGCGAGTGGGACGCGGCCTACCAGCGGCTGCACCTGGTGCCCCCGGGCGACCGCGGCAAGGACCTCTTGCTGAGTTTCATCCTCCAGCACGACCACACACCCCCCGCGGACTGGAACGGCGTGATTCCGATTCAACGGAAAGGCTGAATCCGCCAGCGCGACGCCGCCTCCGTCCGCGGGCGGTGTTGGTTCCAGGGGTCCGGGCAAGTACCTTGGTATGACTGACGCCGCTGACCGGCGCCACTCCGCTCGAAGACCCAACGTCACGCAGCTCGGAAATCATGCCGCCGGCGTGCCGGCTGCGTGCGGTACGGCTTGCACTGCCGCGGAGAATTGAACAGCGGCGCCGAATACGAGTAATGACGAAGAAAACAAGCTTGCCGCCACTCGATGAGGGCGACGCGGCTTGGGAAGATGGTTTATTCAATGAGCACTGAGACGAAAGAGACGGTCGTCATTGATCCCCAGTCGCTCGCGGATTGCGAGGCGGTCCTTCAGCACGTCTTGCGCAAACAGCCGCTGGATCCCGAGGTGGCTCGCCGGGTGCGTCAGCGCGCCGCCCGGATCACCGACGAAATCCGGCGAGAACACGGCATCCTCGATATTGGGACCCCTGCAATCCGCGAATTTCGCGATCGCCAATGAAATACGTCCTGGACTCGTCGTTGGCCTTCAAGTGGATCGTTCCGGAAGCTCTTTCCGACAAGGCGATTCTGCTCCGCGGCGAGTTTCGCCAGGGGTTACATGAATTCCTGGCTCCCGACGTTTTTCCGGTCGAGGTTGGGCATGCGCTGACGCGGGCCGAACGGCAAGGAAGGGTATCAACCGCGGATGGATTCGCTCTCTGGACGGACGCCATGCTGGACTGTCCGCAACCTTTCGCGTCCACCGATCTCATGCCCACGGCATATCTCCTCTCCTCGGCGTTGCGACTGGGCGTCTACGACTGTCTGTACATCGCGCTTTCGCAGCGTGAATCATGCCCCGTGGTCACCGCAGATCAACGACTTGTGACCCGCTTTCCGACGAATACCGTCTCGCTTGATTGCCTGTGAGCTTCGAGCCGCTTCACGGGGACAGGAAGGGGTGTCGATCAGTGAGGCGGTGGCCTTCGCGCGCGATTCTGCTAAGATGGGGGCGCTGGCTCGGAAAAAGGCGTCAGGATGGCGTCGGTATTCAACTTGACGGTGTTCACCTCGATATGGAGACCCACCTTGAAACAGATCAAGATTTTCAAAGGCGTCGAGAATGACCTGGCGGCGCTGGAGGAGGAAGTCAATACCTGGCTCGTCGAGTCTGACGCGGCGGTATTGCACGTGTTCGGCAACATCGCGCCGCAGAGCCAACCGTCTGTCTCTCAAGCCACCGGGTTGTCGAAAAGCGATTTCCCACCGTCCGACGTGATGCTTGTCGTCCTTTACGACCGTGTCTGAATGGCATGTTCCCCATGAACCCCAATTCTCCACCTACCACTAATCCGACGGGGGCCGAGGACCTCAACCCCTACCACATCGGCCGGACGCAATTCGACAACGCGATGGTACACCAACGAACAGACAATGGCCTGGATCTACGATACTTACGACATCATGCACCCCGGCCTCAACAACCGCCCGATCGTCACCGGCAAGCCGATCGATCTGGGCGGTTCACTCGGCCGCCGTGAGGCCACGGGACGAGGCTGCCTGAACGCGACCGAACGCCTGCTGGAGCTCGGCGTCGTAGCCGGCGTGGACGAAATCCGTGGCGCCCGCGTGGCCGTGCAGGGTTTTGGCGACGTTGGCGCCGTGGCGGCCCGTCTGTTTCACGAGCAAGGCGCGGTCATCGTGGCCGTCAGCGACTCCCAAGGTGGTGTATTCCGGCGCGAGGGAATCGATCCCGACGATGCACTCGCCCACAAGGACAAGCACGGCACCGTCGTTGGGTTGGCCGGCGCCCGTACGATCGGCAACGACGAATTGCTGGAGCTCGAATGCGAGATCCTGGTCCCAGCCGCGATGGAGAACCAGATCCGCCGTGACAACGCCGGCCGCGTGCGCGCAAAGCTAATTTTGCGAGGCCGCCAACGGGCCCACGACACCGGCAGCCGACGAAATCCTGGCACGGGCCGGCATTCCCGTGTTACCCGACATCCTGGCCAACTCGGGGGGCGTGACCGTGAGCTATTTCGAGTGGGTGCAGAACATCGAGAACGAGCAATGGGACGAGGCACAAGTGAACGAGAAGCTGCAAGCGAAAATGCGCCGCGGCGTCGACCTGGTCGTCGAGCGCTGGCGGGCACTGAACTCCGCTCGGCCCAATCAGGGTGCTGCTTCCCACCATCTCGACTTGCGGACGGCGGCGACGGTCGTCGCGATCGAGCGGGTCGCCCGTGTGGCGATGGAGCGCGGCGTCTGGCCGTAAATCCCATCGAACGGGATGTTGCTAATACACGCCGATGCCGACGTATGCTCCAGAGCGATAACCCCAGGCTGGGCCGTACCCATAGCCCCACCCGGGGCCATAACCATAGTAGCCCCAAGCTGGGCCGTAAACGTAAGGCCTGTAAGCATAGTAGCCCGGTGCATAGACGCGACGACCGCTCAGTGTGAGCTGCACATAGGCCAGCGCGGCCCCGTCGACGTTCTCCGCTTCCGCCAATCGGATCAGCTCGCGGTTGGCAAAATGGAAACTCTTTAGCTGCGTCCGATAGTCTTCGTTTCGCCCCCGGACGAACTCCTCAATCTGCGCCAGGCCTTGCATCTGCTTGGCGATCTCCTCGAAATCGGCCTTGGCGAGACCGGAAAGGATGTTCTGCGAGTATTCCAGCTTTTTCCTCATCCAGAAGCTGGGCTTCGTTTCGTCATTGGGCTTTTTCTTCTCCTGGCCGTACAGCGAGAAAACGCTCATAACCAGGGCCAGAAGGGTCAGCGCTGCGATCAGCTTCTTCGTCATCGGACGCTCCTTGGTGAAGGGGTGCAACGGGACAAGATCGGCGGGAACAAGGCAATCTGCTGGGCCAATTCCAGCATCGGAAGTGGTTCATGTTCCGTCGTCAGCGGTTCGTCGTCAGCGACCATGGGTCCGTGTTCAGATGAAGGCACGACATGACTCAAGGCCGCATGATTTCTTATTTGGGACGATCGCGCCAAAGTCCGTTTCAGAGACGAGAACAAGTCGGCCAGTTGACTCGACGTTGCAGAGCCGTTGGACCACATCGCGCAGCGGATCATCAAGGGTCACTTCCAGCAAGCGAACGATTTCCGGCCTGCCGTGGACCATTGCGGCTCGTCGTTGCCCGGGACTGACGGATGAAAATGTCATGATCGTGAATTATCCTGATTCGGCCTTCGTTTCAGCTTGGGCACGGAATACCTCCCACCGAGCAACATTCAGCATACCCACGGGACATGCGATGCACAAAGCGTGCCGTCGAGCGGATAATGCCCACGTACCTGACGGCGTCAGCGGCATGGGCACGTTCGGGGCACGAACCATACCGGGAATTGCATCAATCCACGGACTGCCATGACGTCGTCGCGATTCCGCGAGACGCGGGCAAGGCGGGCGTGAGCGATTCCGCTCATCCGCGCGCCGTTCCGCGCGCCGCTCAGACCATCAAGACACGCGGAATAGCGTCTTTTCAGCGGAGCCCTGAAGATTTCAAGAAGGCATGGGAAGTGCAGAATTGTTTTTTTTGAGAGAGGTTGGCGGTATCGAAATAGCGCCAACGGGGTTTTCGCAGTTCAAATTCTAAAACCGAATGACGGACGGGGGAGGGTCGTCATGAACACTTTCCTTATGCTTGCCACCGGAGCGCTCGTGGCTGCCGCTGCGTATGCCCAAGCGCCCCATAACGAAACGCCTTATCGCCTCGATTACCAGACCACCTATGAAGAGAAACAGGTCACAGCGTACCGAATCGAACATGAAACGGTCTACGAGGATCGGGAAGTAACCAGTTATCGCCCGGTTTGGGAAACCGAAATGCGCGAGCGGCGTTATACCGTCGCGCGGCCCGTCAACGAGACGAGCGAGCGCGAGGAAACGTACACCATCGAGCGGCCCGTCTGGGACGAGAAGATCGAAGATCATTCCTACGACCGGGTGCGTAACGTCTGTGAGACGCAGGAACGCGAAGAGCACTACACCGTGAACCTCCCGGTCTGGGAAACTCAAGAGCGAGAAGAGCGCTATACGGTCCAGCGACCCGTCGTCGAAACGATGGAGCGCGACGAGAGTTACACCGTCATGCAACGGGTGACGACATTCCGTCCCGTCCAGGTGGATCAGGGTTACTTTGTGGATCAGCAGATCTTCCGCCCCGGCAAAGTAAGTAATCGGCTCGCCTGGTGGCCCCGCGCGCTTGTAGTCGATCCGATCACCGGCCGCACGGCTTATCAGCGCGGGGGGCTGTTTTGGACACCGCTAGAGCGACCCGGCAGGGTCGAAGTGCAAAGGGTCTACCAGCCGAACATCGTGACGCAAGAGATTCCCGAAACCACTCTGCAACCCCAGTTGATGACGCGCAAGGTGCCGATCCAAGTCACACGCTACGTGGACGAGGAGGTCGTGCAGAAAGTGCCGCAGCGCGTTTGCCGGATGGTGCAGGAGGAACAGGTTCGCCGCGTGCCCTATACGGTTTGCCGGCCGGTGACGGAACACGTCGAAAACAAGGTGCCGGTCAAGGTTTGCCGCATCGAGCGTCAGCAGATCGTGCGCAAGGTGCCGGTGACGACGACACGAATGGTGCAGGAAGAGCGCGTCGAGCAGATACCGGTGCGCGTTTGCCGGCAGGTGGCGGTGAAGGAAACCGTGCGGGTATCCCACGTGGTCGAAAAGCGGGTGCCGGTGACCTACACTTACCGCGTGCCGCGGACGATCGTCTTTCGCGTGCCGCTCGACTCGTGCGGCAATCCGATCGCGCCATCCGATGGAAACTGAATCCGTCGGCATTCGAACGGCATGGGTGGTCAGGACATGCGTCAGCACGCCCCGACCACCCGAGAGCCGTAACGTGAACTAGCGGCGGAAATGCAGCTTGCGCATGAGCACTGGCGCGTGATCGCTCACTTGCGAAGCCACCGTGCTCGTCGAGCGGGGTGTGCTCGACGTGGCGGGCTGCGGCGCCGGTGTCTGGCCATGATCATGGCAGCCGCTGCACCCGTTGCAGCCGTAGCACCCATTGCAGCCGTAGCACCCATTGCAGCCGTAGCAACCGTGGCAGCGGCGAGCACGCCGGCCTTGACAGCCGTTGCAGCCATCGCACCCGCTGCACGTGCAGCCGCGGCAGCCGTGGCCCGCCTGGGCGGGGCTAGCCGAGCCGTCCAAGAGCGCAACGCCAACGACCCCGAAAAACAGGGAAACGGCAAGGACCAACGTTCGATTCATCTCAGTATCCTCTCATCGAGTTGTGAACGCCCCAATCAGTCGCCTACGCTTTGCCTCGTCTCCATCCAAAATCCGGCGGGCCGGCCACCGCCGGCAACCGCGCTGGTCAAAGCGATAGCAATTGGCGTGCCACGCCGCTGACCCTAGCCTTGAAATCCCCACCCCCACTTGGTCTTCAAACTGCGTGGGAGCTCGTTCTTGCCTTCGTAGACGCATCACGACGCCCAATTCCTCGCGGTTGAATTGGCCGAATCACATGCCGGTTCGTCCGCACCACTGCGGGGCAAGTGTGCCAGTAAGCCACACAGGCGCGACACAAATCCGCACGCTTCGCTGGATGGGACACGCGTTTCCGTCCTCAACCCATTGCGCAAACGCTGGTAAAGAAAGGCAGGGCGGTGAGTTGGATTTGGCATTGAATTTGCGAGAGCCCAGCAACGACGGCAACTGTCTCGAGCACCACGGTCGATAAGGAACCCTTTAAAGATGAAAGCCGAAACGAAAATCATCATCGACGCGATCGACCGATTGACCAATGAAGTCAGGCAACTGCGGATTTCTCTGTTTCCTGAAGCCCAGGCCGAAACCCAACGTCAATCAGCCCCTGAGATCGTCGACACAACGTTTTCCAAGCCACTCGGCTTTGAGGAGATGGTGTTAGGCGGGTAAAGGCGATCGATATCGCCCTGCGGTAGATGTCCAGCCATGCCTGCCGCCGGTTGCCCGTCGTCGATCGTGAAGGTCGGCTTGTGGGCGTGCTGAGCCTCGACGATGTTTTGGCCCTGCTGGCTGAAGGGACCACGTTGGTAGGGCAACTCTTGGACCGTCAGTCCGCAAGCTGAGATCGTCTGCTGGCGATGATTTTCCGCGTGGGTCAGCGTGGGCAGCCGCATTTCTTGCAGGCGCACGCCTTGCAGTCGCAGCTCTCGCCGCGGCATTCCGCGCTGCACGCGCACATCCCGCACGGGCACTTCTCTTGCGATAGGATCGAGCTGTTGGTTGGACGACCGTCTTGGCCGACACCACCGTTTGCCGGTGCGCCGGCCTTGCCTGTGGAGAGGACGGCCCACGCAAAAACAATCAGAACAGCGAGTAATATCGCGAGAATCATGTTGCGATTCATTTTCGATCTCCTTTGTTCGTCCCCCCGCCGGCGCCGCCTCGCGCTCGTGAAACGACCTCCTGCCTTCCCGTAAACGAAAACCCGCGCTATCATCCCTCCATGCGAAGCATGATCGGTGCCATTTCGATGGAATCGCGACGACGCCCACGTTTGCGGCCGCGTACATGGCTGCCGGCGAGAGTTGCAGCTACATGTGCGGATTTGGCGCGCTCTCTGTGGCGAGGCAGCACACTTTTGGTACCCGCGGGCCATGCAAAATGCAAACACTGACTGGGCACGGCGTTTGCTGCCCGAGAAACTGCCGTTCCGCTCACAGCCGCACCCGGCGACACGCGCAAACCCTCAAGCACACGGAGCAACGATCATGAGTCATTCGAGTATCACGGCCTTTGACAGTACCGTGCAAACGACCAACACCTGGATCCACGAGTTGATGGAGGAGTTGGGGTGGGACGACCGCCATCGCGCCTATTCGGCGTTGCGGGTCGTATTGCATGCCCTACGCGATCGGCTGACGATCCACGAGGTCGCGGCGCTCGGCGCGCAACTGCCGATGCTGGTCCGCGGGTTCTATTACGAAGGCTGGCATCCGGACGGGAAGCCGCGGAAGGAGCGTAAGAAGCAGGAGTTCTTGTCCCACATCGGCTCGGCGCTGCGAGACGAGGACGGCGTTGATTCCGAGAAGGTGGCCCGCGCGGTGTTTCGCGTGCTAGCCAAACACGTGACCGGCGGCGCGCTCGAGCACGTCAAGAGCGTCCTGCCCCATGAGCTGTGGCCGTTGCTGGTTTCTTGACGAGCGCCGGAACGGCCGTTCTTCACGTGCCTCAATCCCAGGGGCCGGCTACAACAGAAGACGAGACAGGGAAACCACGATGTCCAACGAAGTGCCCACCGCCAACTTGAATCTGACGCAGAAGGAAGCCAACCTGCTTGTGGCAGGCGTCGGGATGCTTTGGAACGCGCGTCGCTTTGCCCGGATCGACGAAAACGGCGACCCTTACCAGGTACACCACGATCTGGTCGCTCTGCTCGAAAAGCTCAAGGGTTTTCGCGAAACCACGTTCTCCCGAAGTTGAAAGGGGATAAGGGGATACGGAGGAGATACGGGGGATGGCTTTTTGACTTGGCGCCCACACACGGATCGATCCTGAAGCCCGAGCTATCATCGAGTCTATCTTATGACCAACCCCTTCGTGCCGCAAAAGGCATTTTTTACCAAGGGCGTGGGGCGCCACAAGGACGAGTTGCAAAGCTTCGAGGCGGCCTTGCGCGAGGCCGGAGTCGAGCACGTGAACCTCGTCTCGGTTTCGTCGATCCTTCCACCGCGTTGCAAAATCGTCACGCGAG
>Ga0307373_10012218_pt1 | contig 12254 bp, 10 predicted proteins | sample OX2MG_FD_202534 | JGI IMG/M metagenome (GOLD analysis project Ga0307373, IMG submission 202534) | Soil microbial communities from Risofladan, Vaasa, Finland - OX-2 | ecosystem: Environmental > Terrestrial > Soil > Coastal area > Acid sulfate soil | place: Finland: Risofladan, Vaasa | collected...
GGGAGAATGAGGTCCTCACGCTTGTCGCGACCGGGGGACTGGCCCTCACCCAACTCGTGTGCGCCCACTGGCTTGGTGTCTTCCTCCGCAAAGGGGAGTTCCACGATCACCGGCATCGCGCCATCCTTGCGTTCTGCATCGCCGTGCCAGTCGTCGTGGCGCTGATGGTGGCCTACTTTCGCATCGTATACCTGGCGCACACGGGGGATGTATCGGGCGGAGTCAGCGTCGGGCAGTGGCTCGGATCAGGTCCCTCCTGGATCGCCTTCGCGGCGATGAATCTGCTGGTATTTGGCGCGGCGGCGGTGGGTTCGTTCCATGTCCATGACGACGAATTGATCGCGGTTCACCGGGCACGCCGGGCGCAGCAGGAGTCGCAGCGGCGTCTGGAGAGCGTCGAGCGGACGCTGGCCCGGCTGCAGGCGGTGCGGGAGGAACGGTGGGAGCAGTATCACCACCGAGCTGCACAGGTCACCGACATTGTGCATCGTCTTTCAGAGCTCTATCGCACCCATAACCTGGAGCATCGCGGCGACCGCGGCGAGACTCATGAAACAGAGCAGCCGGTCTCGTTCTATGAGTGTATCGACGTCACGATCCCGGAGAGTCTCCGTACGCTGGACTGGGACATTGCAGACCGGGCCGCGCTGTTCGTGGCGCCGAAGTCGACCCCGACGAAGCCGATGCCGCCGGCGCCGCATGGGGCGCCGGAGAGCGTGAGAACGGCGCCCACGAACGGCCGGGTCGATCCCGCCACAGCGGCGATTGATGGCGACTGAACCGCTATCGGACCTTGGCCGAGTGCGCGGCAAGTGGGGACTAACGAGGGGCTGGACTCGAGGAAAGACGAAAGGTGGACAGATGAAGAACTTATCAGCATCGATGATTCGTTGGATGGGCGGTTTCGCGGCTCTCGTGCTGTCATCCATGCTAATCGGCTGCGGGAACCAGGGTGTGAGGACCGTCATTGTGCCTCTTGTCGATTCCACCGCCAGCACAGGATCAGCCCACGACAGGTACGCCGCCGGGCTGGAGAGAATCCTGCAGGCCTGCCGTGGCGGCGAGCACATCGTAGGCGACACGATCACCGCCGACTCCCTTGCCACCCAGAGCTGTCGCCTCGATGTCTCCATACCGGCCTACGATCCGCTCCAGGACACTGCGCTCACCTTCGGGATGAAGAAGAGAGCGGCGCTCAGCCAGGCGCGTCAGGAGATGAAGAAGCTGCTGGCAGAGCGTCGGCCGGAACGGGGAACGGATCTGCTCAACGCGTTCTCCCTGGCGGCGAAGGTGTTCCAGGCCGACGAGAACCGGGGCGCGCACGAGAAGGCCCTCGTCGTCTTCAGCGATATGCTGGAACAGACCAGGACCTGTGACTTCGCCAGCCTCCAGCTGGATGACGCCCAGATTCGGCGCATCATCGCCCGCGAACGGGCCGCCGGCCGACTTCCGGATCTGCGTGGTGTCGAGGTCTGGGTGGCCGGAGCAGCCGCCTCGTCGCGAGATGGGCTCAGTTCCGACCGCATTTACCGCATTCAGACCTTCTGGCTGCGCTATTTCAAATCCTGCGGCGCCAATCTACCTCCCGCCCATTACGGTACCACGCTTCTGGACTTCCATCTGAGCGGGCAATAGTACCGCGGGACCGGTCTCGCATCACCGGGCCCTAAGCCCGGACATAGCCGCCCACGAAGGTGGGCATTCGCTCACCCAGCGGCCGATTTCGATCGCCGCAGAGCCCTGCGCATTCTCTGGCCGGCTCCGCCTCCAAACCTCTCGTTTTACCCGCGCCGGTATTGGGTAACGGGTGACGTTGTCCCCACCGGCGCCGCGCCCGGCAGGCGGGAACGCCTGCGCCACCGGCCTGCGGTTGGGACCGGTTTGGAGGGATTAGAGCCTGTAGAACGACGCTACCTGTTCGTCGATTTTATCCCGGATGGCTGTAACCCTTGCTTTGCTGGAACCGGACAATGGGAATCCTGCGGTTTTATATTCGGCCTGAATATCGCTTACGAGTGATTCCAGGCAGCTTTGCTCGTTTGCAGAGGGAAGTGGGATTGGCATCCGGTTGAAAAGCGAAATCTTGACTTGCGCGAGCGTCCGGCCCTCCTCTTGTGCGACCTGCTGGTAGATATGCCTGAGCGTGCTCGAATTGAGAATCGCCAGCAGGTACGGGTAGGTAAGGTCGAGATCCTTGCCCGCGGGCGCCAGCAGCATGGTGTGGATGGTATTGTCCGTGTAAACCGGCTCACAGCCCTGGCGGAGATATCCGGCGTACGGCTCATCTTCGGTTTGGCGCAGCAAGATGCGCTCCGGGACCCGGTGATTCTCTGCCGGACCTCGAAATGACCAGTACTCTCCGCGGGCGGAGGCCTTTCCCCCGCGGCCGATGCCGGGATTCCGCCAATCCGGCTGATAAGTGATGTCAACATAGCGAAACCGGGCGGCGGGATTCGCCCACCATACGCCATAACGAACCACCTGAGCGCCTTGCAGCAGGCGGGGCAGGCGTCGATCCACGGGCGATTCCCGGTAGAACAGCTTTTGGCGGACATTGCCGCTGTCGATACCGGTATCAAGCGCCGGCGCCACCATTTCGAGCGGCGCATATCGCCGTCTACCGACTTCCACGATCTGCCTTGCGGAAAGGAGTCGCGTGAAGAGCGCGCGATTTGCTTCGGTGGGTCGGAAGAAGATTGCATTCAAAGATTCGCCATATTGTGTGGCGGGAATAGAGAGAGCGCGCTCACTTAGAATCGCATTTGAATCGATGTCATCGACGCTGGCGCGTCTGAAGTCGATAAAGCGGACCGGTGGGGCGCCGGGAGGAGCAGGCGCGTTTCTAACACCGAGGATGCACGGATGAACCACGGCGCTGAATACGTCCGGGCCCAGGGGCATGATCAGGCGTAGATCTCGCTCGAGCAGCCGTCTTCGCAAATGTTCTTTGGCGCTGTTGGTCAGATAGGTACCGGGTGTAATTGCGTAAAGCTGGCCGCCTTCTTTCAGGAGATCCAGCGCCCGGTAGAGGAAGTGGACGTAGAGGTCGCTGCCAGCGCAGCGGCAGGTTTCAGACTTGCCCCTGCTCAAACGCCGGAGATAGCTGCGGAGTTCCTCGCGGCGATCACCGGGCGCCCGGTTCGCCGCGAAGTAAGGCGGATTCATGAGGACGATGTCAAACCCATCCTCTTCCGTACCGGCTTTGTCGAAGACTTCGGGAAATCTTAGCCGCCAATCAAAGCCGGCGGCGGCGCCGGCGGGATCGGGCGCGAGCAGGCTGTCGCCGCACTCGATGTTGAAGCAGAGGACGGTTTCAAACCTTCCCCCGGGCGGTGGATCGGACAGATCTGCGGTTTGCTCCGCCGCGACGGAAAGCCAGAGGCGCTGACGGGTGGTGTTGACCGCAAATTCGTCGCTATCGACCCCATAGAGGTTGTTCCGGATGATTTCGAGCTTTCGATGAGAGTCGGCGCCTGGGTCGACGCGAGCAGTGCGAAAGAGGCAGCGCCGCAGCGCCGCGAGCTCGTGCAGCATTCCGAGCAGAAAGGCGCCCGATCCGCAGGCAGGATCGCAGACCCGGATCTGCTGCAGCCGCTTGCAAATTGGTTCGGGATCGATCAGCCCCGCCGCGTCATGTTCATCTACAAAGCGGCTCAGAGCTTCGGGAGATTCCCGTCGGTCTTCCCCAGGAATCTTTGATTCCCCGAGATAGCCTTTGAGCGCCTCCCGGCACATGAATGATACGACGGGCCGCGGGGTGTAGTAGGACCCGGATTCATGGCGACCGGCAACCGTCTCTTCAAAGACTTTCCCGAGCATTTGAGGGTCCACGGCGACTTCCACGTCGAGTGGTGTGTTCTCCGCCGCGGTGAAGTTCCAGCGCGCGAAGAGGCCATCGAGCACAAGATCCGACGCGGCGTCATCCACGTCTTCACCGCACGCATCGTCCACAGCCTGAACAACCATGCCGCCATTGAGATCCGGGAGGCACCCACTGAGCCGCTGCAGAACCGGGTTCTCATCCAGCATTCGGGCGTTTCCGAGCGTGGAGAGGAAGTGGTGAAACATGAGCCGGTTGAGGAGCCGCTGTGTGAAAAGCCGGCGGTCACCGCTGACGTCGGTTACCATGCTCTCTACCCGGTCAAAAACGTCACGGTATTCCCGGAGAAAGTCGCGGGCGCCGCGATCCATATCCCAGGCGGAGATCCAGCGTGAACGCGCTTCTGTCCAGTCGATCTCGCCCTGAAGATTGCGGCGAAGCTTCAAAATGGGAAGATTGACTTCGCGGAGCATGCGCGCGGATTCCAAGTCTTCGCGGCTCCAGCCAAAAATCGAAGCCTGGCCGTCTCTTCAGGACGTCACGGTTGTCCCTCAGAGCTGGGGTCGTCATACCAATCGCTGAAGCTCGTCGGTCAGCGCCTGGCTCATCTCTGGCCTCCCATGAAACTGAGCAGGAGTATTCTGGAAATGCGCGATGCGCCACTCGGCGTTCGTTTTCGTGGCGACCAGGGTTTGAATTGAGTTGGTCGCGGGGTTCAAGCTCGCCTGGCCCGCCGGTTTCACCCCGCACACGGCGCGCAAAATGCCGACACCTGGAGCAAGGAACCGCACATTTCGGATGATTCCAACGAACGCGCCTGTGTCATGATTCTCAAATATCTGCTGAGTCTCGGAGGCGATCGCCGATCGGCCGGCCATCTGGGACCCTTCGAAGCCGATAACCTCCGCATCCTCGTCAAAGGGCGCTGCAAACGCTTCGCCGCTGCGACTGTTCCATCCATCCAGGAATTCCTGGTACAGCGCGCGGATCCTCGCCTCCTCGGCTGATCGTGAATCAGCAATGCCCCTTTTAACTTCGCTCATGACTTATCCCTCCAGTGATGCTCTGTACCCATCGCACGGCGCTCTCTCCTGTGCCGGGATCGGAATTTTCTCCAGCCACGGATCGGCGCCCAGGCGCCGGATTTCGGCGGCGGCCTGTTCGAGCAGCGCGACCGCGGCGCTGTGGTCACCGCCGCCGGCGCGAGCGGCGGCAAGATCGGCCCGGCTGAGAGCGGCGTCGAGGCGCTCATCGGCGTCATCGAATCCTCGAATAGCTTCTTCCAACTGCCGGGCGGCCCCGGCGGCGTCGCCGGATTCCAGCATGGCGCGCCCCAGGGCGCGCTGGCTGCTGCGAACGCCGCTCTCGTAGCTGCTCTCTTTAGCCAGCCGCAACGCCTCCCGGCTCAGATCAGCCGCCCCGGCAAGATCCCCCCGCGCCAGGGCCAGCTCCGCCCGGCAAACCATCAGGTGCGCAGATACAAAAGGGGCCTCAATCCGGTTAAGCGATTCGGCGGCGGCATCGAGCGCGCCGCCGGCTTCGTCGATTCGGCCCACGAGCCGGAGTGTATCGCACAGATTGCAGCCGGCCACGGTAACCCCCAGGTGATGGGCCATCGCCTCAAAATCCGCGCGGGCAGCCCGGAACGTCCTCTCCGCCAGTGTCCAATCGCCGCGGCTGAGATGCACGGCGCCCAGGTTGAGCCAGATCAGCGCCTCCTTCTCGACATCGCGGGACTGCTCGGCCCATATAAGCGCTTTCTGGTAGGCCGCCAGTGATTCGGAGAACCGGCCGGCCGTGCGCAGGCCGTTGCCCAGGTTGATATTGCAAACGGATGCGATTGAGCGCTCTCCACAGTCCTCGGCGCGGGCGGCGGCGCGCCGCAACTCTGCCTCGGCTTCCGGCCAGCGACCCAGCGCGTCATAGATCCTGCCGAGGGCTGCGCCGGCCGCGGCGGCTTCCGAATTCCAGCCCGCGGATTCGGAAGCCGCCAGCGCCTCCTCGCCCGCGCGCGCGGCCGTTTCGGGCTGCCCTAAATCCAGCAAGGTGTGGGCCTGCTCAACCTGGCAGCGCGCTCGTTCTCGCCGCGCATCGGGACTTCCATCGGGTGAGAGAAATGCGATGGCTTCGGCCAGCAGTGGCGCTGCCGCGGCGGCGCCGCCGGTGAGCGCATGGGCGCGCGCCCGGCTCCGTAAGATCCGCGCGCGAAGCGGCGCGTCGGTCATCGAGCCATTGACTACAGCTTCTTGCGGAACCTGATCGAGATGTCCCAGGGCGGCTTCATAATGTCCGAGCGCGAGCCCGAAATCGCCCCGATGTCGACAGAGATCGCCCAGACCCAGCGCCGCCCGCGCCGCCATCTCCCATTCCGTCGTGCGCACTGCGTTGGCAAGCGCTTCGTCGAATATGCGGATGGCTTCACTGCCTTCATAGAGGCAGGCGGCGCGCTCGGCGGCAAGCAGCGTCCAGCGAATCGCCTGCCGCTCATCACCGGCGCCGCGCCAGTGCCACGCGGCAGCCTCTTCGAGCTGGGCCTCAGGCTGTTCCTCCGCCTCCCGCGAGAGGATTGGCGCGATCCTGGCGTGTATCTTCCGCCGCTGATCCTGCAGCAGGCTCTCGTAAAGCACCTCCTGGATAGCACCGCTCCGGAACTTCAATTCCCGGCCGGGTGGCGGCGTGAGCTCCTCCAAAAAGCCGTGCGCCTCGAGAACACGCCAGGGCGGCGCCATCTCCTGCGCAGCGGGCTGCAGCGCGGCAAGCCATCGCTCGGCAAATCTCATCCGGAGCGCTGCGGCCAGGTGCAGCGTCTCCTGTTCTTGTGGCGAGAGCGCGTCCAACCGGGCCTGCACCAACCCATAAAGCGTGTCGGGCACCGCCATGAGGGCAACGGTGGGATCCCGCGCCTGCCGCGCGGCGCGCACCATGAGGTCCAAAAAGAGAGGATCGCCGCCGGAGCGCTCGACAATCTTCCGGCAAAGCTCGGCGGATGCGGCGCTTTCCATTGTTCCGTCGGTGAGAGCCGGGACCGCTTTTCGAAGCAGTTCCTCCGCTGCGTCCGGCGAAAGCGGGCCAAGCTGAATCACCGTTCTCGATGATTTACCATCACCGCCGCGGGGAGGAGCATCGACGGTAAGCTCCCGGCCCGCTAAAGCCACGAGTAGGCCGCTGGCCCCGGCATCCCGCTGATCAATCATTGAGAACAGCAGGTCCAGTGAAAGCGAATCGAGATGTTCGGCCTCGTCAATCAGCAGCGCGGCCGGCCGGTCGCGCTGCCAGTGCGCCAGAAGCGCGCGGAGAGGGTCTCGGGATCCAGATTCGATAGTCGCTGCGGGTCCACGGCCAGGGCAGCCAGCCATTCGGCCCAGCTTTGCTCAGGAGCGTTCGCCGTTCCGTTATAACCGATTTCGCCTGGGAATAAGGTTGATCCGTCACCGACAAAACTTGCGGCGATCGCTTCCGCGGCTTCCGCGTGACTCATCGTTTCGTGGAGACCAAGCAGGGCCATCAGCCATCGACGCCAGAGGTAGAGCGGCGTGTCCTGCGCGCCTTCGGGCAGGATGCCGGTGAGGTACGGAATTCCGAGCGCCGTAAGCTCCTGGGCCAGCTCGTCCAGAATACGGCTCTTTCCGACGCCCCGGGGCCCGGTAATGGTGATCAGGGCGCTCTGCCCCTCTTGAAGCGCGTGGGCGGCGCCAAGCAGCTCCGCCAGCTCGTCCTCCCGGCCCACCAGGGGCAGGTCCATCGCCGCCGCGATTCTCGTCGACAATCCATCGCCATCGGCCGGCCGTTCCCGCACGAGCCAGTAGATCAGCACCGGCTCCTTCTTGCCTTTTACCTGCCGGGCGCCCCGCTGCTCATAATCAAACGCATCCAGCGTCAGACGATAAAAGGGATCGCTCACGCAAACAGCGCCGGGATCGGCCGAGGACTCCATCCGCTGGGCAACATTCACCGCGTCACCCAGAGCGTCGTAACTGGGCCGGCCGCCCGCCGTAATCGACGCGGCGACCACGCTGCCGTAGTTGATTCCGACGCGGGCGCGGGGATAGACGCCCAGCTCATCCTGAAGGGCGCGGCCATATTCCGCCATCCACTCCTGAATACGCAGCCCGGCCCGGCCCGCACGCTCGGGATCATCGCCGTGAGCGTGGGGAGCGCCGAACAGCGCCATAATCCCATCACCCAGCGTCTTCACCACGTAGCCGCCCGTCTCCGTGATAATGCGGCCGAGATTATCAAGGTATTCGCTGAGCAGGCGGTAGGCGCGCTCAGGCTCCAGGCTTTCCCCCAGCGCCGTGGACCCGCAGAGGTCGGCGAAGAGGATGGCTACCCGACGACGCGCCGGCTGATTTGGCGCCGCAGCCTCGGGGGAGTCTAAGACTCCCGGAACAGCCGGCGCCACCGGCAGATCGGAACCCGCGGACGCGTTAGGGAGCGGCCGGCCGCAGATTCCGCAAAACCGGAAAGCGGCCGGCATCCTCGCGCCACAGGCCGGGCAGGGTTGAGAATTGGCGTCCGCTAGATCCATATGTCCGACGTGCAGTCGCCGCCGGGATAGCGCATCTCGTGGGCGCGGGCGGGACCGGCAGGCTCTCTGGCGAAGTCCACGTAGAAGTCCGGGTTAATCGCCAGGCCGCCATTCGGGTCGCAGTCGATCTGCAGCATGTACGATCCGCCCTTCGCCAGATCAGGATAAAACTGGTCATCCCACGAACTGAACAGCGAATTCGTCACGTAGAGCCGCCTTCCATCCAGGCTGAGCTGCACCATCTGGGGACCACCAAGCAGAGGCCGGCCTTTCACCGTCCCACCTTTCCCCAGGAGTCCGCCGCACCAGACCTGTCCGGTCATGCGGGGGTTCGACGGATCGCTTACGTCGTACTGACGGAGATCCCCATGCAGCCAGTTTGAAAAATAGAGGTACCGGTCATCCATGGAGAGGAGCAGATCGGTAATCAGCGCGGGAACCGGGATTGGCCACCCCTCCAGATCCACCGGAGGCACGTCCACGACCTTCTCCACGTGCCATCGGCCGTTCGGTTTGTGCCAGTGGAGAATGTTGCTGCTGAGCGCCACGCCCACAAAACCGTGCGTGCTATCGGGATTATGATGGAAACGGACTTCCAGTGGCACAATGCCATCCTCGCCCAGGTCCATACTCTCGATGATCTCGTGCGTCTTCCAGTCCCAGAAGTGAAGCCGCTGGCCATACTTTCCCGCCGCCACGTCTTCCAACTCGAAACCCGGGCCAAAGGTGTTGGGAGCGGCCCATTCGCTGCTCACCATCACGTTGTGCCGCGGCTGATACCAGAAATCGTAGTTAAAGCGCATAGAATCCGCCTTGCGCTCCCAGCGGCCGGCGATCTCGAAGGCTTCATTCAACAGCAAAAAACCACCGGGCCCGGCGCCTTCGCTGTCACCCAGCATCGAGATCATGATATTGCCGTTCGCAAGGCAGTGAACCGTGTGCGGCGCCGTCAGATTCGTCTTCGACTTCACCTCTTCGGGCTCAATCACCTTATGCATCCGGGGCGCGCGGGGATCAGCCACGTCCAAAACATGAATGCGGCTCGACCGGAACCCCGGAACGATCATAAACCGGCGGGATTTACTGCTGTCGGCGTGGCACGAGCTGCACGCGTTCCAGCCAAAATGATGCAGCTCATCGCCCACCTGTGGCATTGGCGTCCGGTGAATCACCTGCGAATAACTCGCCGAGGCGGGATCCACGTCAACCGTCGCTATATAATCGGGCGCCTCGATTCCCGTGCCCACGTAGAGCGCCGTGGTATAAAGGATCTTCTCCGGCTCGGCCTTCATCGCTTCCGCCGGCGACGCATAACCCGGCCCGCTGCAGCAGGAATTGTTCGTATTTTCAGACATCTCTCGCTCCTCCACACTCGCTGTTCGATAGGACGCAATGGGATCAGTCGCCCGATCGTGATCGGCAGACTCATAAGCACTATAACACCGATCGGCGACTGAAGAGGCCCTCCGTTCACGCTTGTTTATGGTAATCCGTTCCGGGGAGGCGACTGCCGCACCCATAAAGGGCCGGCGCCGCTCCGTGAAGCACGGGGCGCAGCCTCACGGGCGGACGCCGTGACGCCCGTGCTTAACTCAACATATAGAGGGGGTTATACTTAACTCATGGACGACCTCCGAGAGCTTCTGGGCGATGGCCCACCGTCTGGAACCCTGAAGGTCACGCAGGCGCTTGGCGCCAGTCGCGCCGTTCCGCTGCAGGCGTGTCGGCTGGAGGGCCACTGGACCTTCTCCAATTGCGCGAGGACGCAGCTCGACGCATAAAACCACCAGAAGGACGATCCACAGATACCCATTGGAATGTGCGCCGAGTCATTCGATTCAGTGACGAGCGCCGGCGCCAGCTCGAAGCGATGGCAGGTTGTCAGGTCGTCCGATCGATAGGTCGTTCGGTCGTCAGGTCCTGCGCTCCATCCATACTCTCCGACACTGCTATCCTGTGAAGAGTCGACAATTGGAGGAGCTATGCTGGAGCAACCGGTCTTCCGGACGAAAGTGGAGTACGGAGAGCGAATCTGTGATGTGGCGTACTGGAAACCTTATGTAGAGGATGTCTGCCGGCGTCATAGCTTTTCACCCCGCGCGGCGATCCGATCCGGTCTGCCGGGCACCCATCCGGTGTTCGTGGTGGACGAGGACCGGGTGGTGAAGTTCTTTTCGGATCTCTTCTCCGGCGGAGAGAGCTTTCGCGTTGAGGCTGAAGTCTACTCGCTGCTTCGCGGCATTCCTGAGTTCCGTGCTCCTCGTCTGCTCACCCGAGGGAGCCTGTTCCCACCGGGCGATGGATGGCGCTGGCCATACCTGGTAATATCGGCGCTGCCGGGCGGACCGGGAGGAGATCGCCCGTTACATCGGACGCTGGCTCAGGAGTCTCCACGGCATTCCGCTCGGTGACGAGGCTCCCCTCAGCCGTAACTGGACGCCGTTCGTGGAGTTCCTGGGAATGCGGCGCGCGGGATGCGGCGCGCGGCACCGGGCGTGGAACGACCTGCCGGCTCCCCTGATGGCTCAAATCGAGGACTACCTGCTCCCGGTGGAACGATTGGTCGACCGCGCCCGGCCGCCGGTCCTGCTGCACACGGACCTGAACTGAGACCACCTGCTTGGGACGTTCTGCGCCGGGCGCTGGGTTCCGACGGGGATCATCGATTTTGGCGATGCCCGCGCCGGGCACTTCCTGTACGAGTTGCCGGCCCTGCACCTGTCTGTTCCACGGTGACCGGACGCTGCTCCAGATCTTTCTGGAAACCTATGGGCCGGGTTCCGACTGGACTTCAGACTTCCCTCACCGGGCCATGTGCTATACCCTGCTCGCCGAGTTCTGCCTCAGTCCTCTCTTCCAGGACCGGCCGGAGCTCACCGCACTACGTACGCTGGAGGGAGTCGCGGAGGTGGTGTGGGAAAAAACAGGAACACGAAGCACGCGAAGAGATCGCGAAGGAAAAGCTGGTGTGAACGTGCGTGAGTATGTACGTGTGTGGATCGTGAGCCTGATCGAAGTCGGAGGTCGAAAGCAAGAGCAAGAGTAGGAGTAAGAGCTTTTGAGGGCCGGAGGCACGACTCTCGGTAGCCGCATCCGTCAGGGTGGGGCGGATAGTGGAACAAGAGCAGGAGCGGAACGGCCCGGGAGGACGAGCCGTGGGCGTTCCCGCTAAAGCAGGTCGGCGGCGACGTTCTGCACGCCGTTTTGAATCAAGGTATCCTTGGCGCAATATAACCTCAGATCCGTTGAACGCCACCGGCGCGGGGGCCTGGGCTGCCAGCCAGTTGACAACCCACAGTCCTTGAGCTAAAATTAGTCTTGTGACTAAAATTAGTTCAAGGACTATGGGAGTCTAACTTATGGTACGCCGAGCGTTTACCAATCCATTCCGGCCGGGCGCCGGGCACATGCCTCCTTACCTGGCCGGCAGGGAGAATGAGAAGCGTGAGTTCCATCGACTCCTGGAGCAGGACGTAATTATCGAAAACATGGTGCTCACTGGTCTGCGTGGTGTCGGGAAAACTGTGCTGCTCGATACCTTTAAGCCGGCGGGAATCGAAGCTGGCTGGCTCTGGGCGGGAACAGATCTTTCCGAAGCGACGAGCATTACCGAGGAGACAATGGCGCTGCGACTGATTACGGATTTGTCCGTAATCACGTCTGGTATTATGGTTCACTCCGAGGATGTGCGTCGGATTGGGTTTCGTACTCGAACGGATAGAACCGAACTGAGATTGGACTTCGACGTACTGTGGGGCGTGTACCAACACACTCCCGGGCTGGCCAGCGACAAACTCAAGCATGTGCTTGAGATGGTCTGGAATCAGCTCAAGCGTCTGAAGAAGCGTGGAGTGGTCTTCGCTTACGATGAAGCCCAGAATCTGGCGGATCATGCTTCCGAGAAGG
>Ga0307373_10012220_pt1 | contig 12253 bp, 10 predicted proteins | sample OX2MG_FD_202534 | JGI IMG/M metagenome (GOLD analysis project Ga0307373, IMG submission 202534) | Soil microbial communities from Risofladan, Vaasa, Finland - OX-2 | ecosystem: Environmental > Terrestrial > Soil > Coastal area > Acid sulfate soil | place: Finland: Risofladan, Vaasa | collected...
TAAAACATCGGGGCAGTGATTGGCTACAGGCGATCAGGCGCGATGCTGGTATGCTGGATGCACCGCGGTGTACTGAGTGATGGGGCTGAAGGGAAAGCACTCGAACTCGGTACTCATCACTCGGTACTCAGTACTGCGTGGAGGATACCGTGCCAATTCCATCCCGACCGATTCCCGACCTCGCGCGCGAGATCAATCCGAGCGAGATCGATCGCTGCTTCTCCGGCGCACACTTTCCCGCCGACCGGCAGCAATTGGTGAACTACGCCCGCGACCACTTCGCCTCGGCCGATCTGCTTGCCGTGTTCGACTCGATCCCTGAGCGGATCTACCACGGCCCGACCGAGATCTTACAGGCCGTCCAGGCGCTCGGACAGTACTGAACCTGTGATGAGCTGACGGGTTGACGAGGACTGAGCGCGGAACGCCCGCGACGGGCACACCGACGCGGCGGCAATAGTCGACGGCAAGATCTCTCCCCGCGCCATCCTCGTCACTGCGTCCTGCTCAACGCGCAGGTCCGCCATGCACTCGCCGACCGGTCGTGTTATAATTTCGCGGCAGCCAGAGGAGGTCGCAGCGCCCCGTGATTAGCTATTTCAACATCGCCGAAATTCTGGTCTCGATCGTGCTGGTCCTGGTGCTCCTGGTCCAGTCGCGGGGGGCCGGCTTCGACGGAACGTTCAACAGCGACTCGTCGGTGTTTCGGAGCCGCCGGGGAGTCGAGAAGACCCTCTTCCAAGTGACAATTGCGCTGGCGGTGGTTTTCGTCGTCATTTCCATCCTCAGCGTGCATTTCTCTCAGTCCGGTTAAGCGTTGCCGGGGCACGTGAGCCGGCAACTGCTCATCGCGGGCCTGAGCCTGGTCGTGGTGGCGGCGATTCTCCTCGGCACGAACCGCCCGACCAGTGGCGCGCAGGTGCCGGCCCCTGGTGGGGTCTACGTCGAGGGTGTCGTCGGACACCCGACCTACCTCAACCCGCTGCTTTCCCCGTTCAACGATGCCGACAAAGACGTGGTCTCGCTCGTCTTCAGCGGCCTGACCCGACTCTCCCCGGACGGTAGCGTTGTCCCCGACCTCGCGACCGATTGGTCGCTCAGCCCGGATGGCAAGGTCTATACCTTCCACCTCCGCGACGCCGTGTGGCAGGACGGCCAGCCCGTCACCGCCGACGACGTCGTTTTTACCATCGATCAGATCCAGGCAACCGCGTTTCCGGGCAGCCCCGAGTTCGCTCGCCTCTGGCAGTCGGTGAAAGTTGCGAAGATCGATCCGCGAACCGTCCAGTTCAGCCTCGCCGAGCCGTACGCGCCTTTCCTCGAGTACACCACCCTGGGTCTCCTGCCATCCCACCTGCTCAGCGGGGTCAGTGGACGCGCCTGGTTGAGCAATCCTTTCAACGCTCAGCCGGTTGGCTCCGGGCCCTTTCAGGTCAAGAGCGCCTCGCTCCAGGAGGTGGAGCTCCAGCCGAATCCGCACTACTACGGCCAACGGCCGTACCTGGATGGGATCACTTTTCGATATTTCGACAGCGTGCAGGCCGCGTACGATGCCCTCCGGCGGGGCGACGTGCAGGGCCTGGGAGGCATTCCTCCCGACGACGTTCTTGGGCTCGCGAGCGATCCACGCATCGCTCTGCAGCAGGAACCCGAGTACGCTCAACTGAATCTGCTGATTCTGAACACCCAGGAACCGCTCTTCGCGGATGACGTCGTGCGTCGGGCGCTGGATCTCGCGATCGATCGCAGCAAGGTGATCCAGGCCGCGATTGGCGGCGAAGGGGTGCCCGCGGCCGGCCCGATCATGCCGGAGTCCTGGGCCTTCGTGCCGCAGTCGAACGCCTATCAGTACGATCCAACCCAGGCGGCCCACCTGCTCGACCAGGCGGGTTGGATTTTGCCGAGCCCGGGAGCGCTGCGTCAGAAAGCCGGCCAGCCGTTCCGCTTCGTGCTGCTCGCGGTGAACGAGCCCGATCGCCTGCGGACCGCGCAGGAAATCAGTCGCCAGCTTCGGTTGATCGGCGTCCAGGCGGACGTGCAGACCGCCGGCTGGAGCGGCATCGTCCAGGACTTTCTGGCGCCCCACCGGTTCGATGCCGTGCTGACCGAGACCTACTCGCCCACGGCCGATCCGGACCCGTACCCGTTCTGGCACAGCTCGCAGATCAAGAACGGCCTGAACATCGCGGGCTGGTCCAACCGCATCGCCGACCAACTGCTCGAAGATGGCCGACGACAGGAAGACCGCCAGGCCCGGCAGGATGATTACACGAAGTTTCAGAAGCTCTTTGCGCAGGAGCAGCCCGGCATCCTGCTGTACTATCCGGTGTACGTCTACGCACTCCCCGCCTCGCTCAAAGGCGTGACGCTCGGTCTGATGACTCAGCCAGCGGACCGCTTCCAGACAGTAGCGAACTGGTACCTGCGGACGACGAGTCAGTGAGGGGATGATCATGAGCGAACGCACGACGGCGTTGCGGGTGGAGATCGAAGCGGCGCGGCAAGATCTGCGGGCCGCGATCCAGGCGCTGGCGGACGAGGAGTGGGATCGCCCGACGACGAATCCAGCGTGGACGGCGCGGGATCTCCTGACCCACCTGGCCATCGCCGAGCCGGGTCTCCTGGCCCGGATGCGGCGCGTGCTGGCCGGCACGAGCGAGCTACCGGCCGACTTCGATCTGAATCGCTACAATCAGCGGCAGGTCGACAAGCGACGTGGCAGCACCATCCGGGAGCTCACCGACTCACTCGCGGCATCGCGCCAGGACACACTGCGGTTTCTCGACGAGCTCGACGACCAGCAGCTCGACGTCCGCGGCTGGAATGCCTCGCGCCAGGAGGTGAGCATCGCGACGATCTTCGAGACCATGGCCCGTCACGAGCGCGAGCACGCGCGAGATATTTTGACGGCGCGGGGGTCTGGGGTTTAGAAATTACCTCAAAACCGTGGTTTGAGCGCCCTGCGGGCGCTCAAACCACGGTTTTGAGGTAATTTCTCTCTTACGGTCGTCGTCGCCGGATGCCGCCGCTGGCGGTCGAGCGCAGCGCGAGGCGCTCGTTCTCGGGGGTCCACTCCCAGATGTTGCGCCAGTACGGCCGCGAGTACTCCCGGCCCTCCGGCAGGAACCCGGGGACTTGCTGGAACACCGCGTTCCAGACGGTCTGGTCGGCGCGCACCTTCACCGACGCCGCGGGTGGCTCGAACATGTGGAGCAGCTCGCGGATCAGTTGCCGCAGCGTTCCCAGGTGCGGCTCGTCGCCGGTGGTCCCGGCGTCACGGATGGTGATGACGCCGTCGACTTTCGTGTGCCACTCGAGGAAACCGGTGATCCCGCTGGTGTGCTCGCGCGGATCGTAGTGAGCGACCACCAGCATCTCGTTACGTTGGACCGCGTCCTCGTACCGCTTGCGCTGCGCTCGGCCTTCGGGGTTGGCGAGGGTGATGCGGATGTCGCGTCGGATCGTGTCGACGTCCGACGGGACCGCCAGCCGGAGCTGGTAGCCTGCCTCTTGCATCGCTCCCCCTCCCCCAGGAAAAATATTCCGATCACTGCACCGCGCCCGGCCGGGACGGGTACCACACCGCGCACCAGCCGGCGGTGAAAGCCCAGGAGCCATTCGACGCCCACGCGGCGATCCAAAGCACGCAAATATCCGCTCGCAGCACAAAAATGCCTGAGAACTCCTGCCCTAGTGTAGCGTACCCCGGGGGGAATGGCAAGGCCGCGCTGCAGACAGGTTCGCCCACGATTCCGGCCCGCCCGCCGGTACGCTATAATGTGGGCAGGTCCGTCCACGGAGATATTTTCCGGCGATACTTTCCAGGCGAGCGCCGCCCACACCCGACCCCACGCGTTCGGCCTGGCTGGAGGATAGGTGAGAGATGAGCGGTGAGCGAACGCAGCAGAATCCATTCGGGGCTCGGGGCCGCCTTGCCGGCGCGCCGGGATCCCCGTCCTACTACCGGTTGGCCGCGCTGGCCGCGCAACCTGGCGTCGACCTCGCCCGGCTGCCCCATACCGTCAAGATTCTTCTCGAAAACCTGCTGCGCCACTGCGACGGCCGGCACGTGACCGAGGAGGACGTGCTGGCGCTGGCGCGTTGGAGTCCGGGGCAAGCGGACGTACGGTCGGTGTCCTTCTGGCCGGCGCGCGTCCTCCTCCAGGACTTCACCGGCGTCCCGGCCGTGGTCGATCTGGCGGCGATGCGCGCGGCGGCGGCCCGGGCCGGCGGGGACCCGAACCGGGTGAACCCGCTGGTGCCGGCCGATCTCGTGATCGATCACTCCGTCCAGGTGGACCAGTTTGGCTCGCAACTGGCCTTTCGCTTCAACGTCGAGCGCGAGTACGAGCGGAATGGGGAGCGCTACGCGCTCCTCCGCTGGGCGCAGCAGGCGTTCGACAGCCTCCGGGTCGTTCCGCCGGGTACGGGCATCTGCCACCAGGTGAACCTCGAATACCTCGCCAGCGTGGTGCAAGCGCGGCCGGTCGACGGGGAGGTCGTCGCCTTCCCGGATACCCTCGTCGGTACCGACTCGCATACGACGATGATCAACGGCCTGGGCGTGCTCGGCTGGGGCGTCGGCGGCATCGAGGCCGAGGCGGCGCTGCTGGGCCAGCCGTTAGAATTGCTGACGCCGATCGTCGTCGGCTTCCGCTTCCACGGCAAGCTCCCCGAAGGTGCCACGGCGACCGACCTGGTGCTGACCGTGACCGAAATCTTGCGAAAGAAGGGTGTTGTCAACAAGTTTGTCGAGTTCACCGGCCCCGGCCTGAGCCAGCTTGGCCTGGCCGACCGCGCGACCCTCGCCAACATGTCGCCCGAGTATGGCGCCACCTCGGGGCTCTTCCCGGTCGATGCCGAGACGCTCCGCTACCTGCGCCTGACCGGTCGGGACGAGAAGCTGGTCGACCTGGTCGAGCGCTATACCAAAGAGCAGGGCCTCTTCCGCACCGACAATAGCGTCGAGCCGGTCTTCAACGAATTGGTCGAGCTGGACCTGGCGACGGTTGAGCCGAGCGTGGCTGGTCCGAAGCGACCCCAGGACCGTGTGTCGATTACCGCGGTCAAGCAGAGTTTTGCGAAAGCGTTTCCAGAACGGACCGCTGCGGACCGATCCGTCGAGATCGAGCTGGGGTCGGAGCGCGTGCGTCTGGGCGACGGCGCGGTGGTGATCGCCGCGATCACCAGTTGTACCAACACCTCGAATCCGACCGTGATGGTCGGCGCCGGCCTGCTGGCGAAGCGTGCGGTCGAGCGTGGGCTGCGGGTACCACCCTCGGTGAAGACGAGCCTCGCGCCCGGCTCGAAGGTTGTCACGGATTACCTGGAACGGGCCGGTCTCTTGCCGTACCTCGAGGCGCTGGGCTTCCACCTGGTCGGCTACGGCTGCACGACCTGCATCGGCAACAGCGGTCCGTTGGCGCCGCCGGTCGCGCAGGCGGTGAAGGAGAATGACTTTGCCGTGGCGGCCGTGCTGAGCGGCAACCGCAACTTCGAGGCGCGGATTCATCCCCAGGTACGCGCGTCCTACCTGGCCTCGCCGCCGCTGGTCGTCGCCTACGGCCTGGCCGGCACCGTCGAGATCGACCTGGCGCACGACCCGCTCGGCCAGGACCCGAACGGCGAGCCGGTCTACCTGCGCGACATCTGGCCGTCGACAGAAGAGGTGCGTGATACGGTCGCCGAGTCGCTCACGCCGGAGATGTTCCAGCGGGAGTACGGTCACGTCTTCGACGGCGACGAGCGTTGGCGGCTGCTGCCGGTGCCGGAGGGGAACCTCTACGCGTGGGACTCGGCCTCGACGTATGTCCAGGAGCCGCCCTTCTTCCAGGAACCGGGGGCAGGGGCGCGGGCGCTGGCCGACGTGCGCGGCGCGCGGGTGCTGGCGGTGCTGGGCGATTCGGTAACCACCGACCACATCTCGCCGGCCGGCTCGATCTCCCTGGACAGCCCGGCCGGGCAATACCTGATCGAGCACGGCGTCTCACAGCGCGAGTTCAACAGCTACGGCTCCCGCCGTGGCAACCACGAAGTGATGATCCGTGGCACCTTCGCCAACGTGCGGCTGCGCAACCAGCTCACGCCGGGCCGTGAGGGCGACTGGACGGTCTACCTGCCATCGGGCGAGAATGTCCGCATCTACGACGCGGCGACTCGCTACGCCGAGGAGAAGACACCGCTGCTGGTGATCGCCGGCAAGGAGTACGGCTCGGGCAGCTCGCGCGACTGGGCCGCGAAGGGGCCGGCGCTGCTCGGGGTGAAGGCCGCCATCGCCGAGAGCTACGAGCGGATCCACCGTAGCAACCTGATCTTCATGGGTGTGTTGCCGCTGCAGTTCCGGCCCGGTGAGAACCTGAGCACCCACGGCCTCGACGGTCGTGAAGTCTACGACGTGCTCGGCATCGGCGAGGGTCTCGCGCCCGGCAAGGAGCTGACCGTCCGCGCCGTTCGTCCGAACGGCACCGAGGTGCGCTTCCCGGTGATCGCCCGCATCGACACGACGCTCGAGATCAGCTACTTCCAGCACGGCGGAATTCTGCCGGCGGTGCTGGAGGACCTGCTCGAAAATGTCTCTGATGACCGAGATCTTTCGTAGCGCCGATTGGCGCTCGCTGCAATCGCTGCCGACGCTGACCAGGCAAGACCGCGAGACCCTCGAGCGCATCCTCTGGCTCGCTCCGGACGTGGCGCTGGCGACGGCGGCCGCGGTCGTCCGATCGCACCTGCCAGAGCTACACGACGCACTGTTTCCGGCGCGCCAGTGGCCGGAGGTGTCGCAGCTCGCGCGGGCGCTGGTCTACCTGGGTCTGGCGATGTCGGCGCCCGGCCAGGGCAAGATTTTGCCGTTGCTCTCGAAAGACGACTTGCGCCAGGCCGATCGCCAGGTCTCGGTGCGGCTCGCCCAGTGGGGCCGCGCGGCGCTCATCGGCGTGCAGGAAGTGGTCGAATCGGATGCGATTCCGGACCCGGAGCTGCGGGCGCTGCTCGACGTTCTGATCGAGCGGATCAGCGCTCGCTCGCCGCGGGACCCGCGCTGGCTGCGTGCGGTTGCCTACGGCGCAGCCGGTACCTTCTATGCCACGCTCGCGCACGCCTGCGCCGCGCAGTTCGGGAACGTGATGGATCTCGACGCCGCGAGCGCGCAGCTCGAGCGGGTTGTCCGAACGCGGGATCTCCTGTCGGATGCGCTGGCGACCGACGACCTGCCGCGGCCGTTCGCTCCGGCGAAGCAACGCGACTTTGTCGACCGGTTGCGTCGATTCGGTTGGCAGGAGTACACCGCGAGTACCGGGAGAACGTTGCGAGAGATCGCGGCCGAGGCTGCTCGGCACGGCCTGCAGGCGGGGACCGCCTTCGCGCTGACCGACGAATGGGACAGGGACGGCGCGAGCCTCGCGACGACCGGGCAGCGCTATTTCATCCGCCCATCGCTGCTACCCGATTCGGAAGGACTGGCGCTCTGGGCCCAGGAAGAGCGACTGAAGCCCTTGCAGAAAATGCTGGCCGGCGATCCCCACGAGACGGGACTGCGCCTCTGCCTGGGTTCGGTCGAGCTCTTCCTCGAGTTCATCGTCCGCACCCAGCGGTTCGACTTCCTGGCCGGCCAGTGGACCCGCACCGCCAACCGCTTCGCTGGCCTGCAAACGCGCTTCGGCGCGGTATCGACCAGTGGGTACGCGATCACGCTCTTCCCCGGCGCGCGGCTGGACGACCAGGTGGGGGTCTGTCCGGTGATCGACGTGATGCGTGAGCGGTAACGACGGCTTCGAGGGCGAATGTCGCGGATAGCCGCGAGGTACGTTTGGACCACGAAAGCACGAAACGGCGCGAAAAGATCACGAAAAAGGAACGGACTCCGCCCGTCGGGTAGCACGCCGGCGAGTTGGCTCGGTGCCGCATCACGGTTCACGGTGGTGCTACGGCCGTCGGCCTCGGACCCTTTTCGCGTCGTTTCGCCTTCTTGGTCCAAACTATCCTCACCCGTTACGATGACAACCGTACCGGACGTCCTTCCGCCGCCGCTCGCTCGATGGCGAAGCACGCCTCGTGGGTGTTGATGGCATCTTCCAGGTTGGCGTGCGATTCGACGTCGTCGCGGATGCACGCGATCAGGTGGTCGATTTCTCCCTGGAACGGGTGGTGCGCGACGTCGCCGCTGCTGGGCAAGACCGTCGGGATCGTCGCGTAATCGGTCTGACCGGCCATGAGCTCGGAATAGACCTGGTTGTTGCGGATGGTGCCCCGGTCGCCGAGCAGCTCGACGTTGAAAATGTACGGAGTCCGGCACTCCGAGCTTGCCGAGATCTTCCCCATGGCGCCGTTGGCAAAGCGCACGATCGCCAGCGTGTTGGACGGGACCGGGTAGCTTCGATCCACCGCGGCATTGTACGCCGAGACCTCGACGATGTCCGAGCCGACGAAGTAGCGCGCGGCGTCCACGGCGTGGCAGCCGCCGCCCAGCAAGGTGCTGATCGTGGGGACGCGACGGGCGCGGTTGGGCAGCGCGCCGTAGTTGATCGTCCGCCCGTGCCAGTAGTCGACCTCGGCCATGAAGATTTGTCCGAGCGCACCATTAGCGAGCAGCGACTTGATCGTGTTGAACAGCGGGTTCCACCGCAGGACGAAGCCGACCACCGTCTTGACGCGCGCCTCCTGGACGGCCTCGCGCATGGGCTGCAGATCTTCCGGCGTCAGCGCGACCGGTTTCTCGATCAAGAGATGCTTGCCAGCCTGGGCGCCAAGGATCGTCTCACGCGCGTGCCGCTCGGGCGGCGTGCAGAGGGCCACCACGTCGACGCGCGGGTCGGCGAGCAGACGATCGTAATCGTCGTAGACGTCGCAGGTCAGTCCCAGTTGGTCGCGCTTCGCCCGCGCACCCTCGATCGTTCTGCTGCCAATCGCCACGACCTCGGCGTAGGGGTTGCGTCCGAACGCCCGAATGTGTTCGGTGGAGACCCAGCCCGCTCCCTGAATGGCCACGCCCAGCTTTCCGTCGACCACGATTCCTCCTCATCAGACCGGGGCACGTGATAGCCCCACTGATCGCTGCTCAGAAGCGTAAAACGCAACGCGCAAAACGGGGCCGCACGTGGTGCCCCGGTGCGGCGAGATGGTGGCCGCTTGCGTTTTGCGCATTGCTCGGTATTATACATGGCGCGTGGCCCGGGTCACGAGCGTGATTACGGTGTCGCTTGTTCAACGATGCTTTTTCAGAGTAATATGAGGGAAGCCCGGCGACTCCCCCCTCCCGGCCGGGAGGGGGGCGCTGGAACACCTATCGGTCGATGGCGCGCAGCCTGGGCTGGGTGCGCCGGACCGGGTGCGGCGGAATCAGGTTGGGCAGCGCGAAGAAGGCGGCGCGCGCGGCAGCGGCGTCGAAGAGCGCGCCTCGGACTCAGTGGGAGCGACGAAGCTGGACCGAACAGTCGATCGCGGTGCAGCCGCCAACGGCGACGCCGGCTTTGCCGCTGCCTACAGCGCGCATCGCACGGCGATTTACACCTACGTGCGTCGTCTGATGGCCAATGACGCGGATGCCGAGGATCTGACGGTCATCGCCTTTGAGAAGGCACTGCGCGCCTGGGAGCGCCGGCCGCCCGACGCGGAGATGCGCCCCTGGCTCTTTCGCATCGCCACCAACGCCTGCCTGGACGAGCTGCGGCGCCGCCAGCGTTTCCAGTGGCAGCCCTGGAGCGTGTTCACCGGCCTGTTTCACCCCAGCCAGGTTGCGCCAGACAACACCGAAGAAGCTGCCCTGCGCAACGAGAGCGCGCGGTTGGTCCGCAAAGCGCTGGACCGCCTCGCGCCACGCGACCGCGCCGCGTTGATTCTGCGAGAATACCAGGGCCTGCCGGTCGAAGACATCGGGCGCGCGCTGGGGATGTCCCGCGCGGCGGCGAAGATCACCCTCTTTCGCGCGCGCGAGCGACTGCGGTCTGCCTACGTGCAGGTGGGCGGCGAGCTCCCGAAGGACTACTGGACGAGTGACGGACAGCAGACCGGCAACCGCGGACCCGGCGCGATCGACGGTGCGCGCGGGCCCCGGCAGCGGCCATCGACGCAGGAACCTCCGGAGACGAGTGATCCCCGATGAGCGAGCCGCTGCAGACGACACACGCGCTGGACCCCGCCCTCCTCTCCGCCTACTATGACAATGCGCTGGACGACGACGAGCGCCGTGTCGTCGAGGGACATCTGGCGCGCTGCTCGTCCTGCCGAGAGCGACTGGCCGCCTACGCCGCACTGGGCGGTGGCATTCGAGCCGGGGTGGACCTGCCGGTGCCGGCAACGCTCGACGCCCGAATCGCGGCGCTCCAACGGCAGCGCCCTGCTCCGGCGCGAAGGGCTGCCCCGCGACCGAGCGCGCCGGCCCCGCGTCGTCCCACCGGGCGGACCTGGCCATTCCGATCGGTCCTCGCGGCCGTCATCCTGGTTGGCCTGCTCGCCGGTACCTTCCTCTTCGGCCTCCCGTTCCTCGGCGGCGCCGGTGGTCCGGCGGTCGCGTCGGCGTTGCCCTGCGACGACCCGACGGAGTGCGCCATCGCCGTGTCATTCACCGGTCCGGTCGACCACGCGGCTGTCGAGCAATCGTTCCAGATCAACCCGACGGTGCCAGTCACCTTCACCTGGCAGGGGAACACCCTGTTGGTCAAGCCAACTCAGCCGCTGCAGGCCTCGGCGAGCTATACCGTGAGTCTGCGGCTCGGGACCGGTTCGAGCGGTCCGTCGATTCCCGTGATCCCGGCCCGAACGGCAACGCCGGTCGCGCTTCACTTCGTCGCCGGCGCTGCCGGCGCGCCGGTGGTGATGGCGTCGAGACCCACGCCCGTTTCGAGCGCGAGCCCAGGCGTGTCGGCCGCGACCACGGTCAAGGCAAGTCCGGCGTCGGTGCCCGCGAACGCCCCGCCGACTCCGACGAGCGCGGTGGCTGCCGCCGCATCGGCAACAGCGCTCGCCGCGGTCCCCGTCGCGTCCAGCACGCCGTGCCCGGTCCAGCCAACCCGCGGGTTTGGCACGCTCTACCAGGGCCAACCAGCCGTCGCGACAAAGCTGGGCTGCGCCGGCGCCCCTGAAGCGACAGTCGACCTGGTGGCCGAGCCGTTCGAGCACGGGCGGCTACTCTGGCGTGGCGACCAGCGGCAGATCATCGCGCTGGTGAGCGACGGACACTGGAGCAGCTATCCGGATACGTTCGATGGGACGGTCACGGCGACCCCGGCGCCGGGCGAACCCGTGCGCGGCTTCGGCAAGGTGTGGCACGAGACACCCACGCTCCGCGCCGCGATCGGCAACGCCACGGCGCCGGAGCAGCCGATCGGGGGAGAGATCGAGGAGTTCCAGCACGGGATGCTCGTCTGGACCGCCGATCGCGTGATCTACGCGCTGTACTCGGACGGTACCTGGCAACAGTACGCCGACACCTACGTCGACACGACGGGAACGCCGACGACCACGGCCACGGCGACCCCAACCCCGACGGCCGGCGGCAGCGAAAGCGCGACGCCCACGCCCGCCGCGACCGAGACGGCCGGTCCACCCGGGTCTCCGACGGCAACGCCATCACCGTCGGGGAATGCGCCCTCGCCGACGCCCTCGCCGGCACCGGCCGCCGGTCCGGGCGCGGCCTGCTCGATCCACCCCGTTCGCGGCTTCGGCCTGGTCTACGACGGCCACCCGGACGTCGCTGCTCGTCTCGGCTGCGCCAGCGCCACCGAGATTGGCTCCGGGGCGACCCGCGAGACCTTCCAGCACGGTCTGATGATTCGTCGAGACGACGTGCGGCAGATCTTCGTCATCCGCGACGATGGCACCTGGTTCGTCTATCCCGATACGTACCAGAACGGCGAGGCGTTGCCGGACGTGGGAGCAGCGCCGGCCGGGCTGTTCGCGCCGGTGGGTGGCCTCGGCAAGCTCTGGCGCGAGCAGTCCGGACTGCGGCAAGCCCTCGGCTGGGCTACCGCTCCCGAGCAAGGCGTGTCTGGCGCGTACCAGGACTTTGCCGCCGGTCGGATGGTCTGGACCAGCGATAAGACCATTTACGCCCTCTACTCGGACGGGACCTGGAAGAGCTTCCCGGACACGTTCGTGGATGCGACGCCGGCGCCGCCGTAGGCGGTGCGTCCGAGGGTGAGGACGGGGGAGGCGGCGATGGAGTTAGAGCCGGTTGCACAAGGATTGAGCAAGGAAGCGGTAGCCACAATGGGTGAACCACGCGCGGGCATGCTCTGCCGTCACCAGGGAGAGCGCCTCG
>Ga0307373_10012222_pt1 | contig 12252 bp, 10 predicted proteins | sample OX2MG_FD_202534 | JGI IMG/M metagenome (GOLD analysis project Ga0307373, IMG submission 202534) | Soil microbial communities from Risofladan, Vaasa, Finland - OX-2 | ecosystem: Environmental > Terrestrial > Soil > Coastal area > Acid sulfate soil | place: Finland: Risofladan, Vaasa | collected...
ATGCCTTTGTCGATCTCGACAGCGGTGATCGTAGCATTGGGTACCGCCGCGCCCGAGGGATCCGTCACAGTTCCGTTGATACTGCCAGACGCGCCGACGCCCTGCGCGCGCACGACGCTAGCTCCCAGCAGCAGGCAGACCAACATGCAAACCAGCAAGTTGACTGACTTCATGAGCTTTCCCTCCTGGACTAGGTAACATTCCCCCCGGTTGGTGGTTACTCTAACATGATGGTTACGGGCGTCAAGCCGCGGGTGGGGCGCTGTAGACGTATGCTTTATGGAGTACAAGTCGCAGGATTTTGACGATACCGAAGCGACTTGTAAACCGCGGACATCGACGAGCAAAGGCGGAAAGTTGCTGCTCGCGCTCAAATCACTACGTCACAGATCGCGCGAATGGAAATGGTAGACCGCGATAGCGAGCGCCACAAGCAAATAGAAGACCGCGTAACCGATCATCGTCGGGCTGGGTATGGAAACATTCGCAAACGGGGAAAAGGGGAGCGAGCCCGCGAGCGGCGTCTGCATCTCGAATGCGGCGCGCCGCCAAATGGATTCGCTCGGCATGATCAGGCTGGTGACGACTCCGACGGCAACCAGCCGCGCGCTTTCCGTGAACCCGCTCATCTGCTCGAGCCAGCCACCCATGAAGGCCAGTCCGTGCAGGCCGATCACAATCACACCGTTCGTCAGAGTGGAAAACCAGGTACCGAACATAAATGTCACGGAGAGCGCGAGCAAACATTCCAGAAACACAAGGAGCGCTCCGTGAAACGCATTTTCTGGCATCACACCGCCCATCCAATAGGCGACGGCGATGGTGCCGCCGAACGTGAGGGTCACAAATCCCGCAATCATGCCGACGAATCCAACCCATTTGCCGATTAAAATCTGCCAGCGTGAAATCGGCTTGGTGGCGATGGCGTGAATCGTGCCGGAACTGATCTCTCCGGAGATGGTATCGACCGAAGTCAAAATCGTCATGACCACGGCGAGTAAATCCACGACGTAAAGCCCGACCATCAGCATCGCGCTCAAAATCTGATAACGAATGAAGGGCGCTGTCGAGTGAGCGCCAAAATCCTCGATCTGATAGTGCAGAGCGATGCCGAAAAGGGCCAGAAAACCAAGCCCGGCGAGAAGCGCGGTCCACAGGATTTTTTTTCGCGCGGCTTCGCGAAACGTGATGCCCGCCATCACCCAGCAGCCCATTCACAATCCCCGATCTTCGCCCATGATGCGGACGAACAAATCCTCGAGCGACGCGCGTTTAGGGATAAATGAGTAAATGTCCGCGCCCGATGCGGCCAAATGGCGGACCATGTCAGGAAGAACGTCGCTTGAGCGCGCGGTCATCGTAAGTTGTTCGCCCTCGAGATTCGCGGCCGTCGTCCAAGCCCCGAGACCGGTCACGACCTTTGGTGAAAGCTTGCGCGCACGGACCACGACGTGGATTTCACTCTCACCCAATGTGCGCAAATCTTTTGCGGCGACGACTTCGCCGTCCTTCAAGAAGGCGACGTTGTCGCAGGTCACTTCCACTTCGCTCAACAGATGAGAGTTCAGGAACACGGTCGCACCACGGTCGCGCTGCGCGCGGATCACGTCGCGCACGAGCCGGCGTCCCATGGGATCGAGGCCGGAAGTCGGCTCATCCAGAAAAATAATGTCCGGTTCGTGGATCAGCGCCTGCGCCAGACCGATTCGCTGCATCATGCCTTTGGAAAAATCATGGACGCGCTTGTCGCGATGCGGCGTGAGGCCCACGAGATCAAGCATCACGGGAATGCGCTCGCGCAACTTTGCCGCCGTCATGCCGCAAAGCCGGCCATGCAGCCGGAGAAGCTCGGCAGGGGTCAGCCAGTCGTAAAACCGGAAATGTTCAGGCAGGAAACCGATTTTGCGGCGCACTGCCACATCGCCGGCGCGCTCGCCGAGGACGAATGCTTCCCCGCTGGTCGGCCTGACAAGACCAAGCAGCATTTTGATGGAGGTGCTTTTGCCCGCGCCGTTGGGTCCGAGGAAGCCGAAAATAGACCCGCGGGGCACGGTCAGCGAAAGTTTGCGGACCGCGACCTTGTTGCCGAACTCCTTGCGCAATTCCGCTGTTTGTATGGCGTGGCGATTCAACGCAGGCAGTGGCTTCTCCCCGATTTATTCGACCGAGTTCGCCAGAGGAACGGCGTCGCCGGAATTTCCGAATCCTGTGAGCGAATAGACCGTTCCATTTTTCGCCCAGATCAACGTGTACGTTGGGCCGCGCCTGCCGGCCATATCAAGCAGCGTTCCTTCGACTCCATTGACCTTCACCGCTTCGTACGAGCGCATAAAGCGCGGTATGGAAATTCCCAGCGTCGACTTCCAATCGACGGTATGTAGGAATTGTTGCGCTTGCGCAGGAGTCATTCCGGCAAGCTCCAGGCCAATTTCGGCAAGCTGCTGAATATCCAAACCGGCGGGAACGTTGACTTCGGGACTAGGGCCCTCGGTCAGAATCACGCAGTCGTTGTATTGCATCGACGAAGGCGTGGGAGTTGCGACATTCGCCGTGGCGCTGGGGCGTCCAGGGCATGTTCCGTAACGCGCGCGAACCCTGCGCGGAATTTTCACGTCTACCACCGCGCCGTCGATCGATTGCGGCAACGAGAGGTCCGAGCGGCCGGCCTCTTTCAGAATAGCCCGCAAGCGCGCGCGGTCAACCGTCAGGTCAAACGCATGGACGCCCGCGACGTCAAGCACGGGCGTGTCCGTTCGCTTGCTGGGCAATTGCACGTGAAAGCCGGCGAGATTGCTCGCCGCCGCGGCGTCGGGAGTGGTTTGCGCTTTTTCGTTCACCGTGACGGTCACTTTGTCTGAAATCATCTGCGTGACCATCTGCTGCAGCGTGGAATTTGCATTCGGGCCGACGAAACTCGACAGGTTCACATTCACGGCTTGCACTTTTTGCATTCGCAGCGAGCCAAGGAATCTGTGCGTCAGGCGCCGCGTCGGCGGCAAAGTGACCCACGCCACAATAATTACGGCCGCGATAATTGCCAGCCAGAGCGGGCCCCGACGCTTTTTGGATCCTCCCGTCGTCATGGAAATGCCCTCCCCGTTTGCTTCAGAATTCGCCACCGGAGAATTCGACGCGCGTCTGAATGTCAGCGTTTCATAGAAGCGCGATTCAGCGTGGACGTGTTTATGTTTTCGAGTTACGGTCTTCGCACTTTGAATCTACTCATTGCTCAATTCACGCGGCATCACCTCTCGTGCGCACTCCTCGCTCGGCAATCCATTCATCGATTCTTCCGAGGGCTTTGCGCAGCTTCGCGGCGTCTTCGCCAAAGCCAATGCGCAAATATCCTGGCGTTGCAAACTGCTCGCCCGGCACAAGCAACACACTTTTCTTCGCGCGTAATTCCTCAGCAACGCCCGCCGAATTCCATTTCTTGCGAAATCCGATCCACGCGATCGCTCCAGCGCGCGGCGGCACGTGCGTAAACAAATTCCCGTGTTTCCCCAGCCAGTCCCGCATGGCCGGATAATTGTCGCGTAAAATCTTTCGCGTGCGCTCGAGCAATCGCGCGTGCCGCTCCGGTTTGAGGGCCAGGGACGCAATCCGGTCCGTCAGCATCGTCGGCCCGATGCTTGTATAATCGTGATAGCCCCACAATTTTTCCGCCATCTCGGCCGGCCCTACAAGCCACCCGGTCCGAAGCCCAGGCAGTCCGTACGCCTTCGACAGCCCGGCCGTGCACAACACGCGTTCGTAACGCCCATAAAAACTCGGCGTCGTCTGGCCGTTGAACTCCGCGCCGCGATAGACCTCATCCGCCAAAATCCACGCGCCCGCTTTTCCCGCCGACGCGCAAATCGCGTCCATGGCATGTTCGGTCAGCACAGCTCCTGTCGGATTACTGGGATTGCATACGGCAATCAGCTTAGTTTTTGGCGTGACCAATTGCTTCAGCTCGTCCAGATCCGGCGCCCATTGCAATTCCTCGCGCAACCACCAGGGCTTCACGTTGGCGCCAAATCCCCGCGCCAGCCCGGCGACTTGCATATAGTTTGGCTGCATGAAAATCACTTCGGCGCCGCGTTCGACAAGGCCCCACGTGACTAAATAATTGGCTTCCGCGCCGCCGCACGTCAGCAGAACGTTTTCCGCCTTCGCCGCCGGATAGAGCGCCGCGATTCGCCCGCGCAATTCCTCGCTGCCATTTGTCTGCGGATACCCCAGGCGCGTATCAAGCACGCGCTCCAAATCCGCACCATCGCCCACGAGTTCCCGAACGCTTAACGGCTCCACGCCGCTCTCCGCGATGTTCAGCTCCACGCGGTTTTCCCAAACGGATTGCCACCGTTCCAGCTCGAACGCCTCTATCTTCATTCCGCACCTCGCATAAAAATCACGCCAGCCTATTCCGCGCGCAACGTCAAGTCAACGAGCGCGCTCGCAAACTGCGGCAGCAACGTTCTGGCAAGGCTTGCGTTTTTACACTGCTTGCCACCGCGGACGTGTTGGAGCAAAATGACGCGCGCATTGGCGAACACTTGATTTTCCGAGGCGGGCGGGGCTTTTCTTACGACGCCATTCGTGAAAGGACACAACCAATGAAACGTTTCGTATTGGCAGCGATGCTTACGGGTTTGATTTTCTGCGCCGTGGGTCAAGTTCGCGCGCAGAACGCGGACTCTCTTGCGCCCGGCGTGCGCGAATTCGTGAAAGTCAGCGCGCCCGTCATCGCCCTGACGCACGCACGCGTCATCGACGGTACCGGCTCGCCTGCGCGCAACGATCAGACCATCATCATTTCCGGCGGCAAAATCCAATCCATCGGCGATTCCACGAGCACTGCCGTCCCCGCGGGCGCGCAGGTACTCGACCTCACTGGAAAGACTGTCATCCCGGGCCTCGTCGGTATGCACGAACACATGTTCTATCCCTCCGGAGGGCGCACCGCCGTCGCCATCTACAACGAAATGGGGTTCAGTTTTCCGCGCCTGTATCTTGCCAATGGCGTGACGTCACTGCGCACCACGGGAAGCACGGAGACGTACACGGACCTCGAACTGAAGAAACTGATCGATTCCGGCAAGCTGGCAGGCCCGAAAATCCACGTCACGGGGCCATACCTCGAAGGGGCCGGCTCATTCACTCCGCAAATGCACGAACTCACGGGCCCCGATGACGCACGGAAAACCGTCGACTACTGGGCAGATGAAGGCGTCACTTCGTTCAAGGCTTACATGCACATCACGCAGGCGGAGCTCGCCGCCGCCATCGCGGAAGCCCACAAGCGCGGCATCAAAGTCACCGGCCACCTGTGCTCCATCGGGTTCAAGGAAGCTGCCGCGCTGGGTATCGACGATCTTGAGCACGGACTCATGGTTGATACGGAATTCGACCCTGGCAAAACGCCGGACGTCTGCCCTCCGCAGCCGCTCACGGCAAAAACGCTCGCGGGAATCGACATCGAAAGCGCGCCCGTGCAAAGCACCATACGCGACCTGGTGGCGCATCACGTCGCGGTCACGTCCACCATAGTCATTTTCGAAACGTTCGCTCCCAATCGGCCGCCGCTCGAGCAGCGCGTCCTGGACGCTCTGCTTCCCGAAGCCGCCATCGCCTACCTGAATACGCGCGCCCATATCGCCGAAGGCGCGAATTCTCCGTGGCCCGTGCTACTCAAAAAAGAAATGCAGTTCGAGCGCGACTTCGTGAAAGCCAGCGGCGTTTTATTGGCCGGCGAGGATCCTACGGGCTACGGCGGCGACCTTGCAGGCTTCGGCGACCAGCGCGAGTTGGAGCTTCTGGTCCAGGCTGGCTTTACGCCCGCCGAAGCCATTCACATTTACACGGAAAACGGCGCGCGATTCCTCGGCGAAGACAATCGCGTCGGGACGCTTGCCGCGGGCAAACAGGCGGACATCGTCGTTATTGATGGCGACCCGTCCACGAAAATCAGCGATATCGAAAAAACCGAGCTCGTCTTCAAGGATGGCATCGGCTACGATTCCGCGAAACTAATCGAATCCGTCCGCGGGTCAGTGGGTCTTCACTGATCGCGCCATCATTTGCGGTTCGGCTCGGGCAAACACTGCCGCGCCTCCAATACAAATTCACTTCGTCGAAAAAGGAGTTTCCATGCGAACCTCACAGCCGCCACTTTGCCAGCCTGTTAGCGCTTTTCGCCTATTCTTGTTTTCACTTGCTGTGACACTGCTCTTTTGCGGCGCCGCGGCGGCGCAGGCCCCGGGGCAAACTCCCGCTCGGGCGCAAGAACTGACGTCGCAATCATCTCCGCAAATCTCTTCGTCGAAAGACTACAATCAAGGCCGGCTGCTTTTCGGCAAGAATTTCCTGCGCGGCTACGGCGACTTCGAAATCGCGCCGCCGCACAACGAGCCTGACCTCGGGCGCTGCAATCAGCCGCAGCCAACGTGTTCCGCTTTCGCGCGCTACATTATGGGCGGCTATATCGAGTTTCAGCCCTTCGCCCGCACGCCCCTAAAACACGTGTATTTTTTCTTCCAGCCGAATTTTTTCTTCGGCAACAACATCCCTCAGGTGAAATACACGTATTCCATGGCTCCCCTGGCATGGGAACGGACCATGGGCGTCGCCATTCAACTGCCCAAGCATTTCGAATTGCGAGTCACCAATCATGGCGTCACGTCGTTTAGCCCTTTCGACCAAAGTCTGGGAGCTTTCGACTCGGGCCCAAACAAAGAACCTCTCGGCATTTACAATACGGTAGGCATACGCTGGTATTTCGGCGGTTACGACCACTCGGCAACGTCGTGGTGAAACGCGGATGCAATAGGTTTTACTGAAAAACAATCCTAATGGAGAATAACGAGTAAACTCGACCGACTCGAACGCCAAAGAAAATATGCTCTGAATTGCTTAGTTCTTCCCTGTCCCAAACGCCAGCGCCAATAGTGTCTTCTGCTCTAATTCGTGCGCCTTCGCCGACCCGGTTGCTGGACTCGCGCTCCCCGAGCGTTTCACGGAACGCACCGCGTGCCCGCGCAGCACGCGCTTTAATCGCGGCATCATGAAATTCAGGGCGCCCATGTTCGCCGGCTCTTCCTGCACCCACACAAAATCACGCGCGGATGCGTATCCGCTGAGCACCGCCTCCAATTCCTTTTCCGGAAACGGATAAATCTGTTCCAGAAATACAATCGCCGTCGATGCGTCGTGCCGCCGTTTGCGAGCTCGTGGCCAATTTTCCCGGTGCAGAACAGCACTCGCTCTGCCTGCTGCACTTCCGCATCCGGAAGCACCATCTGAAATCGCGGCTTCGAAAAATCCGCAATCGGCGATGCTGCCGCGGGATTCCGCAACATGCTTTTCGGCGTGAACACGATCAACGGCTTGCGCCACCGCCGCAGCGCCTGCCTTCGCAGCAAATGAAAATACTGCGCCGCATTCGATGGCTGGCACACTTGAATATTGTCGCGTGCGGCAAGCTGCAAATATCGCTCGATCCGCGCGCTCGAATGTTCCGGCCCTTGCCCTTCGTAGCCATGCGGCAGCAGCAGCGTCAGCCCAGAAAGCAAATTCCACTTGTCCTCGCCCGCCGCGACAAATTGGTCGATGATCACCTGCGCGCCATTCGCAAAATCACCGAATTGCGCTTCCCACAGCACCAGCGCCTCCGGAAAATCGCGGCTGAATCCGTATTCGAATCCCATTACGCCGGCTTCCGAAAGCGCCGTGTTATACACTTCGAATCGTGCCTGCTCGGGGGACAAAGTCGCCAGCGGAATGAATTCCTTCTCGGTTTGTGTATCGATAAGGGCAGCGTGCCGTTGGTTGAATGTCCCGCGCTTGCTGTCCTCGCCGCTCAATCGCACGGGGACGCCTTCCATCACCAGCGAGCCAAACGCCAGGGCTTCCGCCATTCCATAATCCACCAAATTTTTCCCCGCGCCCATGGCCGTGCGCTGTTCGAGCAGCTTTTTCACTTTCGGATGAATCGCGAAGCCGTCCGGGTATGTCGTCAGCTTTGCGGTTATCTCCTGCAGCTTTTCCTTCGACACGCCCGTATCGATGTCGAACTCTGCTTTGTATCTGCCACCCTCAAAATTATTCCAGTACGAGGGGAGTTGCCACATTTTCGGGGTTTTTTCGAAGCTCACCGCATTTTTCTGTGCCTTCTCGAACTCCGCGCGCACTTCTTCCACTGTACCAGCGGGGTCCGCGCCCGTTTTCTCCGCGTAGAGTTTCCACAGCGGCGGATGCGCCTGAATTTTCCGGTATCGCAGCGGCTGCGTGATGGTTGGGTCGTCGATTTCACTGTGCCCGTAGCGCCGGTAACCAATCAAATCAATCACCACGGGACTCTGAAACGCGTAGCGATATTCCACTGCGAGCCGCGCGATACGCACCACCGCATCGGGATCTTCGGAATTCACGTGGAAAATCGGCACAGGCAGCCGCTTCACGATATCCGACGCAAATCGCGACGACTGGCACTCGTTCGGCACGGCCGTAAACCCAATCAAATTATTTACGATGATGTGTATGCCGCCGCCCACTGAAAACCCGTCAATCATCAAAAAGTTCAGCGTCTCCGCCCAAATCCCTTGCCCCGCAAACGCTGCATCGCCGTGCATTACCACCGGCAGCACTTCCGCGATTCCGCGTTCGCCGCGCCGCGTCTGCTTCGCGCGCGCGCGACCCAGCGCCACGGGATCCACGGCCTCCAAGTGGCTCGGATTCGACACCAGATGAATGCCAATCACGCTCCCGTTGCGCGTAGTGTACTCGCCGCTTGCGCCAATGTGATATTTCACGTCGCCGCCGCCCAACCCTCTGCGTGCATCCACTTCCTCAAAGCGCGCAAAAATATCCGCTGCCGGCCGGTTCACGATGTGAATCATCACGTTCAGCCGCCCGCGATGGCTCATTCCGATGACAAGCTCTTCCGCTCCATTCTCCGCGCCGGTTTCGAGCACTTCATCGAGCAACGGAATCAGCGACGTCAATCCTTCAAGCGAAAATCTCTTGTTTCCCAGGTACCGGCTCTGAACCACTTGTTCGAACAGCTCCGCGCGCACCAGTCGCTCCAGAATTCGCGCGCGATCCGTTTCCGGTGCAGGCGCTTCCAGGCGCCCCTGAATCCATCGCCGCCGTTCACCGTCGAGAATGTGCATGAACTCCGCGCCAATCGTTCCGCAATAAATCCGCCGCGCTTCATCCGCCGTCTCGCCCGTCAGTTGCTCGAGTTCCAGCACCCGCTCCGGCTTGAAATCTCCCAGTGGGTCAAGATCCGATTCGAGATAGCCCCAGCGCCGGAAGGCGTCAAACACCGCTTCACGTTTCTCGTTTGAGATTCCGTTCGCTTCAATCACCGAGGATTTGTTTTTCAATTCCGCTTCCCTTGTTCGGCATTTGTTTGGCTAATTTCGGTGCCTTGCTTAAACTCACCGCCTAGAGTTTTACGACTCTGCCCACTCGCCCAGCAGACGCCGCAACAGAACCATCTGCCCCAGGTGATACGCATTGTGGTCCGCCACTAGCAGCGCCTCGCGCAAAACCGTCTGCCCTGTGCCGTGCTTGATCGGCGCAAACAAATCCGTCTTCGGATTGCTGACCAGCCTTTTCATCTCCGCCAAATCCCGCTCGACTGCCGCGACGCTTTTGTCCCACGCGTCCGCGCTCGGCGGCGCCTCAGACGCGGGCCAGTAGCCCTCCGGGAATTGCGGCGAAACGTGCTTCGGATCCCGCGAAAATTCCAAAATGTCCCACTGCGCGATTCGCAAATGCTCGAGCAGTTGCCACGCTGTGTGCGGCGCGCCTGCAGGCTTCACGCCGCGTTGCCTTTCCGGCAATTCCGCAAGAATGTGATGCGGGTCTGCGTAGGCTTGCCCTCCACCCAGCAATTTCACCAAATGCTCGCGCAGCGGTTTGTCGTTGACTCCGGGCCTAGCGCCCTGCGCGGGATTGGGCTTCGCTGGCCGTCTCGTACTTTTCTTTTTTCGTAAGCGCTTCATGTAAATATCTTAGGCCGCCGGGCAATGCAGGTCAAACACACGCTCATGCAACACAACCGAAGCGCGGGCGGTTTCTCAAGTTTACCACTTCGCTTGCGCATCCCGGCCCGCTGGGCGGATAATCCACCCGAACCCATTCTCGCGTTTCGAATCTCGAGTTTCACTTTTCGTTATTGTGCAGTTTCGAGGAGGTTTTTATGTCTGCGGAAATTTCTCGGTCGAAGTCGACTCGCCGCCAATTCGGCCAATCCCTCGGCGCGATGCTCGCCGCCTCATACTTTTCGCCTAAATTAATTCGCGGCGTCACTGGCGAAACACCGAAAGCTCCCTCGCGCGACGAAGTCATCCTCATCAACTCGAATGAAAATCCCTACGGCCCTTCACCGCATGCTATCGCCGCGATCACCGGCTCGGAAGGCGTCGCCTGCCGGTACCCCGACGGCCTCTATGCCCGCGCCAAGCAGTCCATCGCCGGGCTTCACAAAGTGGGCGTGGAAAATATCGCGCTCGGATGCGGCTCCACGGAAATTCTTCGCGTCTGCGATGCCGCCTTCGTCGGCCCGGACAAAAATCTCGTCGTCGCCGAACCGACTTTCGAGGCCGTCACCTACTACGCGGAAGTCTCGCGCGCCAATGCCGTGAAAATTCGTCTCACGTCCGATTTTCGCCACGACTTGCCCGCTATGGCCTCCGCGTGCTCGAATGGCACGGGCTTGGTCTATGTTTGCAATCCGAATAATCCTACGGGCACCATCAACACGCGCGACGAATTCGCTAATTTCCTCGCCAAGGTGCCCACCTCCACATACGTCCTCGTCGACGAAGCCTATTTCCATTTCGTCGAGGATCCGCGCTATTCGAGCGTCGTCGACATGATTCCGCAGCATCCAAACCTGATCGTCGCGCGCACGTTCTCGAAAGTTTACGGCATGGCGGGAATGCGCCTGGGTTACGCCGTGGGACAGAAGGAAACCATTGCCGCGATGCATCCACAAGTGCTTTTCGACAACGGCAATGCCGCCGTGCTCGCCGCTTCAATCGCCAGCCTCAACGATCCCGAAATCGTTCCATTGAACAAGAAACGCCTCAACGAAACGCGCAAATGGGTCACCGCCGAACTTGCGAAAGACGGCCACCGCGTGATTCGCTCGGAAGCGAATTTCTTCATGGTCGATACAGGCGGCGACGTCATGCCCGTGATTCAAGCGTTCCGCGAGAGAAAAATCATGGTCGGCAGGAGATTTCCGTCGATGGGCACATGGCTCCGCGTTTCCGTCGGCAAGCCGGGGGAAATGCGCGCGTTCCTCGCCGCCTTCCGCCAAATCGTACCTTCGGCGCACAAATCCGCCGCGGCGTAGCTGGGGTTCATCAGTACCATGAGTTCCCACTACTGGGTTCCGATTCTTACCGTTTCTATCCTAGTCGCGCTGGGCGGGGTGGTTCTCTTCAGAATTGCTTCGACTGCCGAAAGGGAGATCGGCAATACACATCCCACAGCTCGCTCATTTCGCAGACTCGGCTACGTTTGAATATTGGGCCTTTTGGTATTTCTTCTTTCGGGAGGGCCGGAGAGCGAGCCCGCATTCGTGACCGTATTGGGTCTCGCGTGGAGCACGTTCCTAATTTGGATAACATTCAGAGCAGCCAAGAAGATAGAGAAAAAGACAAATCGGCAGATGCCTTGAAAACAAATTTTGCGGTTCCAAAAAACAACATCGCCACCGCTGCGCCACTAGCGCAACAAAGACGAACCTTGCAGTTTTGCTCTTGCTTGTGTAGCGACCGGTCTTCAGGCGGGCAGCTTCTAACTTGCCGCCTGCGCCGCGTCGCTGCCGATTGTTCGCCGCTGCTGGAAGCATTCCCGGCAATACACAGGACGCCCCTGCGTCGGCTTAAACGGCACGGTGGTTTCCTTGCCGCACTGGGAGCACATGGTCTTGGTTTCGACGCGCTGCGTTCCCGTCGAAGCCGACGCACCCCCGCCCTGCGCGCGAACCGACTTGCACGCCTTGCAGCGTTTCGGTTCGTTCTTGAAGCCCTTGTCGGCGAAAAACATCTGCTCGCCCGCGGTAAACACAAACTCCGCGTTACATTCAGCGCACTTCAAAACCTTATCGTGGAATTCCATGGGTTGCTCCCGGTCGTAGCTGGGACACGTTCGGGCACACTTCTCCCAGAATCAGATTACGCTGGAAATCGATGGGACTCCCGGCTTTACCCGCCTCAAGCATGTGAAGCACGGAACAAAGCTTATAGGAAA
>Ga0307373_10012224_pt1 | contig 12248 bp, 13 predicted proteins | sample OX2MG_FD_202534 | JGI IMG/M metagenome (GOLD analysis project Ga0307373, IMG submission 202534) | Soil microbial communities from Risofladan, Vaasa, Finland - OX-2 | ecosystem: Environmental > Terrestrial > Soil > Coastal area > Acid sulfate soil | place: Finland: Risofladan, Vaasa | collected...
GCAAGGAGGCGATCGCCGATATCGTGATCGGTTGCCGTTTTTTTGAAGTACGTCACGACATCCGGCGCGATCTTTGAAAGGGCATCCGCGGTCTCCTCGAGGACGCGCTTGATAGTCTGCAATGAGAGATCGCATCGCGTCTGACCGAGCAACGTGAGCGCCTTGCGGTCCGGCCAATCCGTCGAACCATTCAAAGTAAGCGCCATCGGATCCTTTTGAAGATAAGGCTGAGTGCTCACGAGATCATAGATCGGCGCAAGGCCCGCTGGTCCCGTAACATCGGCATAGACGATCCCGAAGTTTTTGAGATGCGCGTCGCCGTTGCGAATGGCGCAGTTGAGCACGAATAGCTTGAATAGGTCTTCGAGCGCACGTTTGTGCTGATCGATATCGATGAACTGGCGGGCGCGCTTAAAAAGCCGGGTTTCATAGCTGCCCTTGTACTTGTCGGCGGTGGGTAGACCGTTGATTACACAGAAGTCCTCGTAGCCGAGATAAGAACCATCGGATTTCAAGTCGAAACGTTTAACGACGAGGGCAAGGCCGTCGTCGGAAAGCCGGAATTCAGGCACGGCCAAACCCAGCATTTTTGCTGCAGACAGGCAGAAATACTCATTGGCTGCGAGTTCGGGATATTCGGTCGGCTCCCAGAATTTCACAATGTGCGTGGCGCTCCTGAAGCTTGGCGATTGTCGGTCCGCAGTGGCCGACGATTGGGCATCGTTGATGCCGCGGATCATGACTTTTGGTTGGACGCCGGACAGTCCGGAATGAACGGCAAACTTTTCGAGAAGGTACTTGAACAGTTCACCTCCTCGTCGTGCCCGAAGGATCTCATCGACGGATTGGAAAGGAACTTCTTCCGTGAGTTCTACGTCGGGATCGGAATAGCGAATTCGGCCGATCTGGGTTCGTCCAACGACGCCGAGAAGATCGAGGTCGTCGAAGGTACCGGTAGCCTTGGCAAAGCTTCGCATCAGGTGCGCACGCAACGCGCCTTCGGGAAGGTTCATGTCGAAGATGGGTGCGAGCCCGTAGGGCGTGTCCCAGGATGCGGTGCGCACCGGCATGGTGACGGAAACCGCACGGGCGCTCGCGACCCTTGGGTCGTAGACGAAGGTCGTGCCGCGTGGGCGGTGTCGATCGAGCAGGCCGGATCGTCGGCTATCGGTCCAGACGCGGAGCATCCTGAATCGCTTCCTCCGCAGCAAGGTCCTCTAGAGTCGGCCGGCCGCGGTTGAATTCGGTAATGCGCAAATCAAGGTCGAGCGAGTTTATGACGCGCATTAGACGCTTGAACCCGATCTCGGCAATGCGGGCGTTTTCGAGCGCTTCGATTCGCGCCCGGCTGACCCCGGATTTCTCCGCGAGCTTCGTCTGAGACCAGCCTTTCGCTTTGCGGGTCGCCTTGATCCGCTCGCCAAGTTCAATCAGATCCATCAGTCGCCTCGTGAGTTAGGTAATTGTCGGTTTTTTACACCGATTACCTCTTATATGATGTAATTCGGTCCCCGGCAGACGCCTCATGAATTAGTCAATTAATAGAATATAATCACAATGCCTAGTAAGTAAGGCAATTGTCGCTCCGGCGGTCTTTGCAAGACAGCCACAGAATGGTTGTCGTGCCCCAACGCTAATAAGGGCGTTTAAGCCGCGCCGGGTTCCCAGAACGAGTTTGACCGGTTACCTGCCAGATCCGGTCGCGCGAAAAGGTCGTACGGGAATAGCCGGTTGAAGCCGGACTAGTGGAGCGGATTTAACATTCGCTACCCACCTAGCGGCAGCCTCGTGAAGCGAATGTCAAATCCGCTCCACTAGCGAGCGCAACATCGGCGGGCTCTAAATGCCCAGGAGCTTGGCGGCAAGCCAGTTATCAGGTTCACGATGACCGAGCGGAAGCGCCGGGAAATTGCCAAGCTGATCGAGAACAACAACACTTGCCGACTTTCTTGAAAACGTTGTTGTATCCATACGCGGCCCGGCGTCACACGTGTATGACATTCACATCATGCACGTTATCAACGGCCGGATCACCGGAACGCGTGGCCGATACGACCGCATAAGGAAGATCGAGCTCGGCTACCCACCGTTCAGTCAGCCTGGCGGCAGTTGTTATTCCACCTGATCAGCAAACAAATTTACCGCGGCAGGGGATCGCTCCGCCGGCGCACCGAAGGCTGCACCAGCGCAAAATTTATCCTAAGCGATTGAGATTATTGGAGCGGGCGAAGGGATTCGAACCCTCGACCCCAACCTTGGCAAGGTTGTGCTCTACCCCTGAGCTACACCCGCATCCGTAATAGGGTAATGCAACGGCCCATTACGTCGATCAGCTTTGAGCCGAGCGGCAAGCTATGCCAAAGACCTAAACGCTTTGCAACCGGCTGGCGGAACCCTATGAAGCCGCTAAACCGGGACCCGGGCGGGTTGAATGGGACTATCGTCTTGACCCTTCTACGAAGCATGATCTTTTCGGAAAACCGGTATCCACTTTTCCGGATCATGCTCTGATGCCCGCCTCGCCGGACGAGCTTTTCGCCTATTTGGATAGTCTCGGCATCGCCCACCAGACCGTCGCTCATCCGCCGGTGTTCACGGTCGAGGAAGCGCGCACGTTGCATGGCAAGCTCGCTGGCGGCCACACCAAGAACCTGTTCCTGCGTGACAAGAAGGGCATTCTGTTCCTGGTGGTGGCGGCCGAAGATGCAACCATCGAGCTCAAATCGCTGCACCGGCTGTTGGGCGCCACCGGGCGTTTCTCGTTCGGCGCGGCGGAACTCCTGCGCGAAGCGCTTGGCGTCGAGCCGGGCTCGGTGACGCCGTTTGCGGCGATCAACGACAAGGCCGGCCGGGTTACCGTCGTCCTCGACGCGGCAATGATGACAAACGAGACGCTGAATTTTCATCCGCTGGCCAACACGAGAACGACGACGATTTCGCGCACCGGCCTGCTCAAGTTCCTCGAAGCGACCGGGCACCTGCCCCGGATCGCGCCAGTCACCGCTTAACCGGCCTCCCACGAGTCGATTGCATTCGGGCGGCATATGCCCATTTAATGGGGCGAACCGGTCAATTGCGGCTCGGACGAGTCCAAAAGAGAAGGCGTATCAAGGAGATGTTGCAGCAAACCCAGCCTGCCGCAGCGGATGCGTTGGTCAAGGAAACGACCACGCAGGCCTTCGCCAATGACGTCATTGAGGAATCGAAGCTGCAGCCGGTGTTGATCGATTTCTGGGCGCCGTGGTGTGGCCCGTGCAAGCAGCTCACGCCGATCCTGGAAAAAGCGGTGCGCGCCGCCAAAGGCAAAGTGAAGCTTGTCAAAATGAATATCGACGAGCACCCGCAAATTCCCGGCCAGATGGGCGTCCAGTCGATCCCGGCGGTGATCGCATTCGTCAACGGCCAGCCGGCCGACGGCTTTATGGGCGCGTTGCCGGAGAGTCAGGTCATGGCGTTCCTTGAACGCCTCACCAAGGGCAGCATCGGCGGCGAGACCAAGGATTTGCTCAACGCCGCCGAGGCGGCGTTGACCGCCGGCGATGCAGCCGGCGCGGCCGAGCTTTATGCTCAGCTTCTCGCCGAGGACAACACCAACGTCGCGGCGCTCGCAGGATTGGCGCGCTCGCATGTCGAGGCCGGCGCGCTCGATCAGGCGCGGCAGACGCTGGCGATGATCCCGGAAGCAAAGCGCAACGATCCCGCGGTCGCTGCGGCGCAAGCGGCGTTGGCGCTTACCGAGCAGGCGAAAGCGGTGGGCCCGCTTGCCGAGCTGGAACAGAAAGTCGCGGCCAATCCGGCCGACCATCAGGCACGCTTTGACCTCGCGCTGGCGCTCAACGGCAAGGGCCGGCGGCTCGACGCCCTCGAACAACTCGTGACCATCGTCAAGCGCGACCGCAAATGGAACGACGACGGCGCCCGCAAACAGCTGGTGCAGTTTTTCGATGCATGGGGTGCTGCCGACGAAGCCACGCTCGAGGGCCGCAAACGGCTGTCCTCGATCCTGTTTTCTTAAGCGCCGCTTTCGCCAAGACGCCCGGCGGGATCCCGCGAGCGGAGTATGGCATGTCCATTAATGCGATCTACAAGGGACCTGGCGACCTCCCCGCCGAGATCGCGGTCTTTCCGCTGCCGGGCGCGTTGCTGCTGCCGCGCGGACAAATGCCGCTCAACATTTTCGAGCCGCGCTATCTGGCCATGATCGACGATGCCATGCGCTCCGGCATCCGCGTGATCGGGATGATCCAGCCCGACCCGACCCACCCCGGACCCGATCCGAACAAGCCGCATCTGTTCCAGGTCGGCTGTGCCGGGCGCATCACTCAACTCGCCGAAAGCGGCAACGGCCGTTACCTGGTCCAGCTCACCGGCATTTGCCGCTACCGCGTCGAGCAGGAACTGGCTATCGGCACGCCGTACCGGCAATGCCGCGTGACCTACGCACCGTTTATTACCGACTTCACCGCGCGCAAAGGCGAGGACCAGGTCGATCGCAAGGCGCTGCTGCGCACGCTTGCCGAATTTCTCAGGGTCAACGATCTCAAGGCCGATTGGGATGGGATCGAAAACGCCCCCAACGAAGCCCTGGTCAATGCGCTGGCAATGATGTCGCCCTACGGCGCCGCCGAAAAGCAGGCGCTGCTCGAAGCGCCGGATTTGAAGACCCGCGCCGAGATTCTCATCGCCGTCACCGAGATCGAACTGGCCAAAGGCCAAAGCGGCGAGACCACGCTGCAGTGATGACGCGGCCGGATTGTGCTAAACAAGGCCGGCCCGGAGTCCGTTAGGGAACTCAGCTTGTCATCCGATCATCCCGCCGACACCATCGACCCCAAGCTCTTGGAAATCCTGGTCTGTCCGTTGACCAAGACCCCGCTTGAATATGACGCCGGCAAGCAAGAATTAATCTCGCGCGCGGCCAAGCTTGCTTATCCGATCCGCGACGGCATCCCGATCATGCTGCCGGAGGAAGCGCGCCGGATCGATTGAACATGATCAAGATCTGGGGCCGCAACACATCGGCGAATGTGCAGAAGGTGATGTGGGCGATCGGCGAGATCGGCCTGCCGCACGAGCGTATCGATATCGGCGGACCGTTCGGCGGCAATCACGATGCCGCCTATCTCGCCATCAATCCGAACGGGCTGGTCCCGACGCTGGAAGAGGACGACGGCTTTCTGCTTTGGGAATCCAACACGATCGTGCGCTACCTCGCCGCCAAGCATCGCGCCGCCGTGCTCAAGCCCGCCGATCTGCGGGCGCGTGGCCGCGCCAGCGCGTGGATGGACTGGCAGCTCAGTGTGCTTGGCCCGGCGATCTTCCAATGCTTCTGGGGCCTGATCCGGACGCCGCCCGAAAAGCGCAATCACGCGGTCATCGAAGAATCGAAACAGCGCACGACGGAAGCGATCGCCGTTCTCGACGCCGAGCTCGGCAAGTCGGCGTTCGTCGCTGGCGATGCTTTCTCCTACGGCGACATTCCGCCGGCGGTGATGGCCAACCGTTACCGGCAACTGGTGCCGGAACGGCCCGTATTTCCAAATTTCGAGCGCTGGTACGCGGCGATTGCCGCGCGGCCTGCCTACAAGGATCAAGTCGCTGCGGTGAAGCTGGCTTGAGCCTACTCCGCCGCCGCGCGCGCGGCAGCGCCCTGGCTCGACGCGATGTAATCCATCGCCGCCTGCACGCCGCCTTTCTTGTGCGGCACGCCGGCAAGCCCCAGCGCCATTTCCGCCGCCCCAAGCGCGCCGATCATCGTCGCATCGTTGATGTCGCCGAGATGGCCGATGCGGAAATATCGCTTCGCAAAGGGACCGAAGCTCGCGCCGAACGAAATGTTGAACGTGTTGAGTGCAACGCCGCGGAATTGATCGGCGTCGTGGCCTTCCGGCAGCAGCACGGCGGTGACGGTCGGCGAATAATACTTCGGATCGCGGCACAGGGTTTCCAGACCCCAGGCGCGCACGGCGCGCCGCGTTGCCTCGCCCAGCCGGCGATGGCGGGCGAAGACGTTATCGAGCCCTTCCTCGTGCAGCATCGTGATCGCGGTATCCAGCCCGTACAGCATCTGCGTCGCCGGCGTGTAGGGAAAGAAACCCTGCTTGTACATCGTCAGCATGTCGTCCCACTGGAAGAACGATCGCGGCAGCTTGGCGGTCTTGGACGCGCGCAGCGCCTTCTCGCTCACCGCGTTGAACGACATCCCCGGCGGCAGCATCAATCCCTTTTGCGCGCCGCCGACGCTGACATCGACGCCCCACTCGTCGTGGCGGTAGTCGGTCGAGGCGAGTGACGAAATAGTGTCGACGAGCAACAGCGCCGGATGCCCGGCGGCATCGATCGCCTTACGGATTTCGACGATCGGCGACAAACAGCCTGTCGCGGTCTCGTTGTGCAGCACGCAGATCGCCTTGATCTCGTGCGCCTTGTCGTTGCGCAAATGCTCTTCAATAAGTTTCGGATCGGCGCCGACGCGCCAGTCGGTCTTGATGAATTCGGGCTTCAATCCCAACCGCTCGGCCATCACCTTCCACAGCGCGGCGAACTGACCGGTCTCGATCATCAGCACGCGGTCGCCGGGGGAAAGCGTGTTGGTGAGTGCCGCCTCCCACGCGCCGGTGCCGGTCGCGGTATAGATGATCACCGGCTGCGTGGTCTTGAAGATGGTCTTGATGCCTTCGAGCACGCGCTTGCCGAGCTTGGCGAATTCCGGCCCGCGCTGATCGATCAACGGCATATCGATGGCCCGCAGAACGCGGTCGGGAACAGGCGTCGGTCCGGGGATCTGCAAAAAATGGCGCCCAGCCTGGCGCGACGTATTCTGCGGCATTGTCGAAACTCCTTCGGACGTGCTTACGGTCCCGGCCGCGCCCGTCCGAAGGCGTACGGCTGGGTCTTGATTCCCGAATGGCTCACGCGGGTCAAGTGTTCTCGTTGTCGCTCATTTTTCGGCCGTCAGCGCACTTTCGTGCCAACGCCGCAACGCCAGATAATTCAGCAGCGAGAGCAGATAGAAGATCATAATACCGGCGACCGAGAGCAGCAGCAGCGCCGCGAACATGCGCGGGATGTTGAGCCGGTAGCCGGATTCGGCAATCCGGTATGCCAGGCCCGATCCCGCCCCCGCCGAGCCGGCGGCAATTTCCGCCACCACCGCGCCGATCAGCGACAGCCCGCCGGCGATGCGCAGACCGCCGAGAATGTAAGGCAACGCCGACGGCAGCTTCAGCCGCCACAACGTTTCGCCGCGTGAGGCCCCGTACAGCGCAAACAGATCGGTCAGATTGCGGTCGACCGAGTTGAGCCCCAATGTCGTATTCGCCAGCACCGGGAAGAATGCAACAATCCAGGCACAGGCCAGCACGGCCAGATGCTGCGGCAGATAGATCAACAACAGCGGCGCGACGGCGACGACCGGCGTCACTTGCAAGATCACCGCGTAGGGATAGAGCGAATATTCGATCAGCCGCGACTGGTTGAACAATACCGCAAGCCCGACACCGCCCGCGGCGGCAAGCACAAACCCCTCGAATGTCGTGGCGAGCGTGACCAGCAGCGAGTGCGCCAGCAAAGACCGATCAGCGACCAGCGTTTGCAGGATCTGCCCGGGCGCGGGCAGCACGTAGGGCGGAATATTCGCCAACCGCACCGCCAATTCCCAGACCGCGACCGCGAGCAGGAGTACGAAGATCGGCAAGCCAACGCGCAGCAGGCGCTCGCGGCGGTCGCGGTCGGAACGGCGCGTGTTCATGCCTCGCCTCCCGCTGCCATCGCCTGCGCCAGCGTTTCCGAGGCGCGGCGGCAAAAGCCGGCATATTCGGCCGAGGTGCGGAAATTCTGGTCGCGCGGATAGGGTGCATCGACGGCAACTTCGCGGAACACGCGTCCCGGCCGCGCCGCCATCACCACCACGCGGCTCGACAAATAAACCGATTCGAAAACCGAATGGGTGACGAAGACGATGGTCGTGCGCAACGCCTGCCACATCCGCAGCAGATCGTCGTTGAGCTTAAAGCGTGTGATCTCGTCCAGCGCTGCGAATGGCTCATCCAGCAATAAGAGCTGCGGCTCGGTAATCAGCGCGCGCGCGATCGAGACCCGCATACGCATGCCGCCGGACAGTTCGCGCGGAAAGGCACGACCGAACTCACGCAAGCCGACGCGGTCGAGGACCGCTTCGACCCGCTCGGCGATTTTCGCCGGCGGCGCGCCGCTGAGCTTGAGCGGCAGCGCGACATTGGTGAAGACCGAAGCCCATGGCATCAGCGTCGGTTCCTGGAACACAAAGCCGAGCCGGCTTTGCTGCTGCATACCGTTCGCCGGCAACCATTCCACATTGCCGCTGGTTGGTTCGCTCAAACCCGCGATGATCCGCAATGCCGTCGATTTGCCGCAGCCGGACGGCCCGAGCAGCGAAACGAACTCGCCCGGCCGAACGGCAAAATCGAGTCCGGCAAGCGCGGCTACGCCATTAGGAAACGTCTTGCCGACATTGCGCAGCGCCACCAGGGGAATGGGAGAAATAGCGACCACCTCAGACGATGACGATCACTGCTGTTTCGGCCGCAGGTCGAGCCCGACCTTCTTGCCGACGAATTGCAAAGTATAGGACTTGCGGTAATCGAGACCGGCTTTTACCACGCCCGCCCGCACCATCTCGTCGAAAAACTCCTTGACGTGGGCATCGGTCAGGGCGCCGATCCCGAGCTTGAGGCTGTCGCCGGAATCGACGATCCCATATTGCTTCATCTTGGCGACCGAATAGACCAGCAACGCGTCGGTCATTTCCGGGTTTTGCTGCTTGATGAGAGCATTGGCGGCGGCGTTGTTGCCGTAGATATAATTGTACCAACCGATGATCGACGCATCGACGAAACGCTGCACCAGGTCGGCCTTGCGCTCGACCAGTTCGCGGCGGGTTTCGATCAAGGTCGAATAGTCGGAAAAACCCTCGTCGGCGAGCAGGAAGATTTTCGGCTTGAATCCGCCTTCCTTCTCGACCGCGTATGGCTCGGACGTCACGTAACCCTGCATCGCGCTGTGCTTGTTGGCGAGAAAGGGCTGCGGATTGAATGTGTAGGGCCTGGTCTGGCTGTCCTTGAAGCCGAAATAGGCGCGCAGCCATGGATAGTAGCTGGTCATGCCTTCCGGCGAGACGAAGATCGTCAGGTTTTTCAGATCCTGCAATTTCTCGACACCGACGTCCGGGTGAGCGAGCAGCACCTGCGGATCTTTCTGGAACAGCGCGGCGACGTCGATAATCGGCACGTTCTGCGCGACGGCATCGAAACTCTCCAGCGTGTTCGCGCTCAAGAAGAAGTCGAGCTTGCCGACGGTCATCAGAATGCGGTTATTGGTGTTTGGCCCGCCCGGCACGATGGTCACATCGAGTCCGTATTTGCGATAGGTGCCGTCGGCGAGCGCCTGATAGAAGCCGCCATGCTCGGCTTCGGCGACCCAATTGGTGCCGAAAGTGACCTTGTCGAGCGGCTGCGCGGAAACCGTCCCGCTTGCGGCGGCGCAGCCGACGAACCAGGCCAGACCGATCCAAAACCTTGACGCCAGCGGCATAGTTGCTCCTTTCCGCGCGCCAGCCGAGAATATGGGAACCAGGCGAAATTGGCGAGACACGCAATGAACCTGCCGAACCGCGACTGGACGGAGATGACGTGGCGCGAGATCGAAAGCGCCGGCGCCGCCGCCGCGCGTTGGATCGCCGTGCTGCCACTGGCCGCGATCGAGCAGCATGGGCCACATCTGCCGCTTGGCGTCGATAGCTTTATTGCCGAAGCCTATCTGGCGCGCGTGCGCGACCTCGTTCCGGAAACGTTGCCGGTCACCTTTCTGCCGGTACAGAAGATCGGCGTTTCGGTGGAGCACATCGCCTTTCCCGGCACGCTGACCGTTTCGGCGGCAACCGCGATCGCAACCTGGACCGAGATCGGCGAAAGTCTTGCCCGTGCCGGATTGCGCAAGCTCGTTCTGGTGACCAGCCACGGCGGCAATGTCGCCGCCGTGGAATCGGTGGCGCGCGATCTGCGCGCCCGCCGCGACATGCTTGCGGTCACCGTCGGCTGGCATCGGTTCGGCTATCCGGAAGGTACCTTCTCGCGCGAGGAGAAGCGGCACGGCATCCACGGCGGCGATATCGAAACCTCGCTCATGCTTGCCGCCAAGCCGCAGACAGTACGTGTCGAGCAGGTGCCAAACGCTACGCCGGCCACCGTCGCTATGGCCGGGGAATTCAAATGGCTCGGCGCTTTTCGGCCCGCCGGCTTTGCCTGGATGACCCAGGATCTCAACCACACCGGCGCGATCGGCGACGCGACTTTGGCTACCGCGGACAAGGGCGAGGCCGCGCTCGCGCATGGCGCGCAAGCCTTCGTGGAACTCCTGCGCGAGATCGATCGTTTTGATCTTGGTCGGCTGCACAACGGCCCGCTGCCGACCAGCGTTTAAGCGTCACATTGCCAAGCCGAAAAAGGCCTATAATCAGCCGACGTATTTTGCCGATCGCAATTTTTGCGGGAGTAGCGTCATGTACATTAAGACCAAAGACGGCATTGAAATCTATTACAAGGACTGGGGCAAAGGTCAGCCCATCGTGTTCAGCCACGGCTGGCCGCTGTCGGCCGATGACTGGGACGCGCAGATGCTGTTCTTCCTCAATCATGGCTATCGCGTCGTCGCCCATGACCGCCGCGGCCACGGCCGATCCAGCCAGACCGCCGACGGCCACGATATGGATCACTATGCTGACGATCTGGCCGCTGTAACGACACATCTCGATCTGAAGAACGCCATTCACGTCGGCCATTCCACCGGCGGCGGCGAGGTGGTGCACTATCTGGCGCGGCACGGCGATAGCCGGGCGGCGAAAGCGGCCATCATCAGCGCCGTGCCGCCGCTGATGGTGAAGACGCCGGCCAACCCAAATGGCCTTCCCAAGAAAGTGTTTGACGATTTTCAGGTGGCGTTGGCGGCTAATCGTTCGCAATTCTATCGCGACGTCGCGGCGGGTCCGTTCTACAACTACAACAAGACCGGCAAGCCGGCCGAGGCGACAATCCAGAACTGGTGGCGGCAGGGCATGATGGGCGGCGCCAAGGCGCACTACGACGGCATCGTCGCCTTCTCACAAACCGATTTCACCGAGGATCTGAAGATGATCGGTGTCCCGGTTCTGGTGATGCACAGCGAGGACGATCAGATCGTTCCTTACATCGCCGCCGGACCATTGTCGGCCAAGCTTTTGAAGAATGGAACGCTAAAGACCTACAAGGGTTTTCCGCATGGCATGCCGACCACGGAGGCCGCCACCATCAACGCCGACCTACTAGCATTCCTCAAGGGATAACTTGTCATTCCGGCACACGATGCTGAATCCGCCTAACGTCCCCGCGAAATTGAAGGACCCCGAGATGAGTACGAACCAGAAATCAGTGCGAGCTCCGCTTGCCACCCCGACCGACCTGAAATCGAACGCGATCAAGGACATTTCCGGCGCGCTCAATGCGCTGCTTGCCGACGTGTTCACGCTGTACCTCAAAACCAAGAACTTTCACTGGCACATGTCCGGCCCGCATTTCCGCGACTACCACCTCTTGCTGGACGAGCAAGGCGAGCAGATTTTCGCCATGACCGACGATATTGCCGAGCGGGTTCGCAAGGTCGGCGGCACCACCATCCGCTCGATCGGCCATATCGAACGCCTCAAGCGCATCCTGGACAACGATGCCGACTACGTGACGGCGGAAGACATGCTGGCCGAGTTGCGCGACGACAACAAGCAACTGACGGCCGCGATGCGCGAAGCCCACGATTTGTGCGACGAGCACGATGACGTCGCCACCACCAGCATGCTGGAAAACTGGATCGACCAGACCGAGCGCCGCACCTGGTTCCTGTTCGAGGCCACCCGTAACCGGGGCTGATGCCCCGGCTACGATCAACCGCTTAAGCCGCGATCTTCACGTATTCAAAATCGCCGGGCTTGTTGTCGATGCCGAGCCGCGGCGGCGCGATCCAGCCGGCGAACTTGCCCGGCTCGGTCACCGGGTTCATCAAACTGACGATGAAATTGCCGTCGTCCTTCGACGGCAGCCATTTGCCGATCTCGCGGTTCCAGGTCGCGTCGTCGAGGACGATGCCTGCCGGCGATATTTTCACATCCTTGAATTCGCCGATCTGGCGATGGAAGCCGACATGCGGCAGCGTAAATTCGAACGCGACGCCGGTCTTCCCAATCG
>Ga0307373_10012225_pt1 | contig 12248 bp, 5 predicted proteins | sample OX2MG_FD_202534 | JGI IMG/M metagenome (GOLD analysis project Ga0307373, IMG submission 202534) | Soil microbial communities from Risofladan, Vaasa, Finland - OX-2 | ecosystem: Environmental > Terrestrial > Soil > Coastal area > Acid sulfate soil | place: Finland: Risofladan, Vaasa | collected...
CCTCCGGCGAGTCGAACCCGCCCACCGGGACCTTCACCGATGTCAGCGCCGGAGACGCCGTCGCCTGCGGCATCCAGACCGGTGGCGCCCTCGCATGCTGGGGGTTGTACGTGTCCCCGGTCAAGACCGGGTTTCCCGCGGGCACCTTCACCGACGTCGGCGTCGGGAACTTCACCGCCTGCGCGGTAGCCACCAACGGCGCTCTCCATTGCTGGGGGGACCCCAACAACGGGCTGCTGACCCCGCCCGCCGGCACCTTCACCGCCGTCAGCGTCGGCGCCCAGTACGCCTGCGGGCTGGCCACCGACGCCACCCTCCACTGCTGGGGGACGATCGGCGGCAACGCGACGGCGCCGTCCGGGACCTTCACCGCCGTCAGCGTCGGGGCCAACTTCGCCTGCGCCATCGCCACCGGCGGGACGCTCGACTGCTGGGGGACGGTCTATGGGACGCCGCCGCCCGGCACCGCCGACGCCGTCAGCGTCGGCCTGGACTTCGGCTGCGCGATCCTCAGCGACGGCAGCGTCCAGTGCTGGGGGGACAACAGCGACAACCAGGTCCAGCCCTCGCTCACGAACACGCCCCCCAACCCGACCGTGGGTACGGCCTACAGCTTCACCTTCGGCACCACGAGCATCAACCCGGCTCCGGCCTTCGCCCTTGCCGCCGGCAGCCAGCTCCCGGCCGGCCTGAGCCTCAGCCCGACCGGCGTCATCAGCGGCACCACCACCACTGCCGGTGCCTTCAGCTTCACCGTCAGCGCGGTTGATGGCCATGCGCCCACCATCTCCGGAACCTTCAGTATCACCGTCAACCCCGGCCCGCCGGCCACGGTCTCGCTGTCGCCCGGCGACACGAGCGGCACGGTCGGGACGTCCGTGACCGAGACGGCCACGGTGAAGGACCAGTACGGCAACCTCGTCGCCGACGGCACGCCGGTCCAGTGGACGATCGGCGGGGCGACCTCCGGGACCGCCGGCATCACCCAGCAGGACGCGACGACGACGAACGGGCAGGCCGTCCTTGCCTATACCAACACCGCGGCCGGGCAGGACTCGGTTCAGGTGGTGGCCGGTACGAGCCCGAACACCGCCTCGATGTCCGCGACCGTGACCTGGACCCCGGGCCCGCCGGCCGCGGTCACGCTCGCGCCCGGCACCACGACCGACGCGGTCGGGACGCCGCTCACCGAGACGGCGACGGTGCGCGACCAGTACGGCAACGCGGTCGCGGACGGCACGACCGTGAATTTCAGCGTGAGCGGCACCACCACGACCGGCGGCAGCGCGACGACGACCAACGGCCAGGCGAGCTTCGCGTACGACGCCATCTTCCCCGGCACCGACATGCTGGCCGCGACGGCCGAAGGAGGCAGCACTCCCTCGGCCACGGCGACGATCACCTGGACGCTGCCGGCCAGCACGCCCGGGGCGCATCTGGGCCTGGCGAACCGGAGCAACCCCTACGTCTACGGCGCGATCTCGAGCGGGGCGGGCGGCGTGCTGACCTGGCGCAGCACCCCGGTCAACTTCCTGACGCTACATCTCACGGCGCTGGTGGCGAGCGGACCCAACGCCACCCTGTTCGGCACGGCCACCCTCTCGAGTGGACAGGCGGTGACCTTCCGGCTCGACGCCGTGGCTGGAAGCAGGACCGTGCGGCTGCGCCTGAGCACCGGCTACGACTCGGGCACGCTGCACCTCCTCAGCGTCACCGTCAGCCCGTAGGCACGTACCCCACCACGACGCCGGGTCACCAGGGCCGCCGGGGCAGAATCCGCGCGGCCCATTTCCCTACCAGCCAGGACAGTCCAGCCGTCACCGCCACCGCCCTTCTGGCTCCTCCGCCCGACGAGGCCGCCTCCACCTCCTGCCCCCGGATCTGACCGGGTGGTCGCCACGCACGTCTCTGTCACTTTCCTGAAACACCCCCTCCCCGCTCATTCACAACTTCGGCACGCGGCTGCAAGGACACTGTCGGCGGATGGTCTGGAGGGGTGCACCGCGGCTGTCGGAGACCGTGTGCCGTGACTGCTGCCCGGCCGGCCGAGAGAGGATCGCTGCTATGTTTCGTGCCCGGCCGCCACGGTGGGCACTGGTCCTGACGCTGCTGGGCCTGTTCGCCTTGGGCCTCATGCACTCGCCCTCGGCCAGGGGCGCGCCCATCGCATGCGACGTCACTGCCCTGAAGTCCGCCATCACCACCGCGAACACAGCGAACCCAGTCGGCGGCGCCACGATCGACCTGGCGGCCGGGTGCACCTACACGTTGACCACAGTGGACAACAACGGCATCAACGGGCTCCCGCTGATCACCGCGAGTAACGGCATCACGATCAACGGCAACGGCGCTACCATCCAGCGCAGCACTGCGGCTGGTACGCCAGCCTTCCGCATCTTTGAGGTCCGTCAGTACGGCCAGCTGACGCTCGACAACGTGACCGTCACCGGCGGCTCTCCCTCCAGCGGCTCCGGCGGCGGGATCTATGCCTACGGGAACCTCACGGTGCGGAACGGGAGCAGCGTCTCCTACAACTCCAGCCCGGGTGGTGGTGGCGGGATCACGGCCGTCGGCACCTGCGTGCTGACCGTGGACTCGAGCGGCATCGACCACAACACCAGCGCCACCGGTCAGGGCGGCGGGATCTACAGTCTCAGTGCCGGGGTCACCATCAGCGTCACCAACAGCAGCGTATCTGCCAACGCCGGCGGCGGCATCAACGCCTACCACGGCATGACCGTGACCGGCAGTCATGTCGACAGCAACACCCGCGGACAGGGGATCTACAGCTATGGTACGGGAATTCTGGCTATAGAGAACAGCACCATCAACAATAACCGGAACACCGGACCAGTGAGCCTGGGCGGGGGTGTCTACAACGGCGGCGCGGCGACCGGCAACACGATCATCGGCAGCACCATCGGCGGGAACGCGGTCGGCAGCGCCACCGTCACCGGTTATGGCGGCGGGATCTACAATGTTAACTTCAAGAGCCTCGAGGTGACCAACAGCCTCGTCGAGAACAACACCGCGATGCACGGCGGGCTGGGCGGCGGGATTTACAACTACGGCACGCTGACTCTGAGCGGCAGCACCATCAGCGGCAACCAGGCGCCCTACCTCTCGCCGACGAGCGGGACTGGTGGCGGCATCTACAACGGGCGTACGATGACCGTGGATCGCAGCACGGTGAGCGTCAATGGCGCCTACCGTGGGGCGGGTATCTATAACGTCAATGCCACTGCCAACCTGATTTTGACCAACAGCACCATCATTGGAAACACCACTGCCGGATTCAGCGACACGAGCGGAGCGGGCATATACAATTACCTTTCCGCCCAACTGACGGTTACGAATGTCACGATTACCGGTAACACCTCAACCTACAATGGAGCCGGCATCTACAACTGGAGCGGTGGACTCACGACTATCACCAGTACCACCATCGCCGGTAACTCCACTACCCTCGCCGGCGGAGGCGTCTACAGCTCCTCCGCGACCACCACGCTGCGGAGCACCATCGTCGCCAACAACACCGCCGGCAGCAGCGTCAACTGCGGCAAGTACGGGACGGGCGTCATCGCCGACGGCGGCTACAACCTCGACTCGGGCACGAGCTGCGCCTTCAGCAGCGCGAACAACTCGCTGAGCAACACCGACCCGCTGCTCGGCCCACTGGCCGATAACAGCGGCCCCACCCAGACCATGGCCCTCCTGACCGGCAGCCCGGCCATCGACCAAATCCCAATCAACACCAATGGCTGCGGGACGACCATCACGGCCGACCAGCGCGGGGTCACCCGGCCGCAGGGCACTTCCTGCGATATCGGCGCCTTTGAGCTGAGCGCCACCCCGCAGGCCGACCTCGCCGTGACCGTGAGCGGCTCACCGGACCCGGTCGTCGCCGGCTCAGACCTCACCTACACCATCATCGTGACCAACAACGGGCCGTCGGATGCCAGCAGCGTGAGCCTGAGCGACACGCTCTCCAGTGGCACCACCTTCGTGTCCCTGACTCAGAACACGGGCCCGACCTGGACCTGCACCGGCGGAGCGACCGTGACCTGCACGATCGCCAGCCTCCCCAATGGGGCCTCGGCGACCTTCACGCTGCAGGTCCGGGTGGCCCCGAGCGTGCCCGACGGGAGCACGCTCAGCAACACGGTGACCGTCACCGGCACCACGACGGACTCGAACGGGGCCAACAACAGCGCCACGGTTACCACCGCGACGATCGCGCGTGCCGACCTCGCCGTGGCCATGGTCGACGAGCCGGACCCGGTCGTCGCCGGCGATCCAGTCACCTACACCACCACCGTGACCAACTACGGGCCGTCGACAGCCAGTAACGTCGGCCTCTCCGACCCGCTCCCCGCCGGCACCACTTTCCTGCCCGCGAGCTCGACGCCGGGCTGGTCCTTCGGCCCGGGGAACACCGGGAGCTACACGGTCGGCAACCTGGCCCCCGGCGCCTCGGTGAGCGTCACCCTCGCGGCGCTGGTGAGCCCGAGCGTGCTTGCCGGGACGACGCTCGACAACACGGTGACCGTCACCACCACCACGACGGATCCGAACCCCGGCAACAACAGCGCCACCGTCGGCACCACGGTCGTCTCTGGCCCCACGGTGGTCACCGGCGCCGCCAGCAACGTCACTACCACCGGCGCCACCCTGGCCGGCACCGTCACCGGTGACGGCGGCGCCACTGTCACCGCCTGCGGCGTCGTCTACGCCCCGTCCAGCACGCCCGGCCTCACGCTCGAGCTCGGCGCTCCCGGCACCACCACCGTGCCGGCGGCGAGCTGCACCGGCGCCTTCAGCGTCAACCTGAGTGGCCTGACCCCCGGGACGGAGTACAGCTACGCCGCCTACGCCACCAACGTCCACGACACCGGCTACGGCGCCATCGCCACCGTCACCACCCAGTTCATCCCAACCGTTACCCCCGCCAACGCCACGGCCCAGGACGTCGATGCGAGCGTGACGCTCTCCGCCACCGTCGCCACGAACTGCGCCACCAACGGCTCCTGCCCGGTCGTCAACGAGGGCACGGTCACCTTCACCGTCACCGACGCCTCGGACACCACGGTCGGCACGGCGATCAGCGGCAGCGTCTCCGGCGGCGGCGCGAGTGCCAGCTTCGCCATCCCGGCAGGCACGGCCCCCGGCAGCTACACCATCACCGCGGCCTACCACGACACGGCCGGCACCTTCGCCGACAGCACCGGCACCGCCACGCTGACCATCACGCCCGGACCGCCGTCCACCCTCAGCCTCGCGCCCGGCACCACCACGGCCACCGTCGACACCACCGTCACCGAGACCGCCACGGTCGAGGACGCGCTGGGCTACCCGGTCGCCAACGGTACGACCGTCACCTTCGCGGTTAGCGGCATTACCACGACGAGCGGCAGCCCCACCACGACCAACGGGCAGGCATCCTTCAGCTACAGCGCCATCCTGCCTGGGGTCGACACCCTGGCCGCCACGGCACAGGACGGCTCCTACCCCTCGGCTACGGCGACCATCACCTGGGTGCTGCCGGCCAGCACGCACTACGCGAGCCTGGGGGTGGCCAACTTCACCACGCCGTACATCTACGGCGGGGTCACGACGGGGTCCGACGGTCCGAGCGGCACGCTCACCTGGCGCAGCAGCGCGGTCAGCTTCCTCACCCTGCGCTTCACGGCGCTGGTGGCGAGCGGACCGAACGCGACGCTGTTCGGGACGGCGACGCTGTCCACTGGGCAGCCGGTGACCTTCCGCCTGGACGCGACGGGGGGCATCGGCGGGACGGTGCGGCTGCGGCTGAGCGACGGCTATAACTCGGGCACGCTGCACGTGCTGAGCGTGCGCGTCAGCCCATAAGCGCCACGAACTGACGAGCCGGCCGCACGCGGCGGCCGGCTCAGTCCCCGAGGTAGGCGACGGCCTCGATCTCGACCAGCAGGTCCGGGGACGCCAGCGCCCGCGGCACCACGAAGGTGCTGGCGAACGTCCCGGGCTGGCAGTAGCGGTCGCGCACCGCCAGGATCGGCAGGCGGTACTCGGGCTCTAACGCGTAGATGGTCATCTTGACGAGCGCGGAGAAGTCGGCGCCGGCCGCGGCGAGGACCTCGCCCAGGTTGCGGAAGACCTGTTCGGCCTGCGCCGCGACGTCCCCTGCCACGACCTGCCCGTCCGGGCGGCGTGCGATGTGCCCGGCCAGGTAGAGCGTGTCCCCGGCGCGCACGCCCCGGGCGTAGCCGGCCGTTGGGTAGCTGCCCTGGGGATGGACGATCTGCTTCGCCACCGGGACCCCTTTCTTTCGACGTGAGTCCGCCGCACGATCCGCCGGCCGCAGCCTACCCGATGCCGGACGAACGCGGTCGAGTCCGGTGGGGCGGGACGCGTGATGGTGGGAACGGCGCGGGGCCTGGCGTCGCCACCAGGCCCCGGGTGTACTGGGTCGAGCTGCCGGTCCGAGCGTCAGCCGGAGAAGCTTCCGCCCGGGAAGCCGCCCCGCCGCGGCGAGATCGGGGACGCCGGCACGCTGGTGCGCGTCACCGTGAAGCCGGCCCCATTTGAGGACAGCCCCGACGGCTGGGCCAGCGGCTGCCCGGTCGCGCCGTACATGGTGATCGCCTGTCCGCCTGCCTGTGCGATCGACTGGGTCTTTCCGTTCTCGACGGTGCTGGCGCCGGAGAACGTGACCGTGCCGAAGTTGTCCAGCGGCAGCAGGAAGTTCTGTCCGACCGCGGGCGCCTCCTCCACCCACTCCGCCGAGGAGTTCGACGACGCGTAGCTCACACTCTTCTGATAGGACTGCCCCGAGGTCGTGTCCCGGATCGTGATCTGCCACATCCCGCTTGCCTGCTGGGCGATCGACACGCTTACGTGGTCCCCGGCCGCGATCGCCAGCGGCACCGTCTGCTGCGCCTGCGGCAGCGTCTCGATCCAGGCGGCGTAGGTCACCTGGCCGCCCTGAACGGCGGCATCGGTGCCCGCCTGGATCAGGTCGGTCGAGGTCACGCCGCCGATCCCAACCCAGGCCGCGTCGGCCGCCGGGGCGCTGCTCGGGCTGACCTGCGGCACCGTCCAGCTACCGGACACGGCGCTGAAGTTCCCGCCGGTAGCGGCGTAGCCCGCCCAGTTCTGGGACTGTCCGGCTCCCCCGGCGGGCACGGCCGGTGCGATCGGCGACACCGGACTGGGGTTCCCGCCCGGGCTCGACGTCGTCGACGGCGGCGTCTGCGGCGCGCCCGGCTGCTGATCGTCCTGCACCTTCCAGGTGCCATTTTGCAGGACGAGCGTGTAGACGTTGGTGTTCGTGTCCTGCTGGGTGGCGCCGTTGGCGAGCGTGGTGTTCCACGTCTCGACCGTGGTGGCCTGGGCCGTGGTCGCATTCGTCAGCGTGATGGGCCCCCAGGTGAGCTTGACGAGCCCTATGGAGGAGACACCCGCGCTGGCCAGGGCGTTCTGCGTCTGGACGAGCTGGGTGTAGTAGCTCGACGTGGACGTGTCCTGCATCAGCGCGGGGTTTCCGGCGGCCAGGGCCTGCGTCTGCTCCTGGTTACCGCGCTGGATGACGCTCTTGATCGCGGCCGCCACCGCGGCGCTGGGCGTGGTCCCGGCCGGGGTGGCCGCCGGACTCGCCGGAGCGCTCGCGGACGACGGCGTGGGGGTGGTCGAGGCCGTCGGAGCCGTGGTCGAGGTCGGACTCGGCGACGGCGTCGTTCCGACGGACGGGTTGGTCGGCGCAGTCGTCGCCGCCGCGCCGGAGGTCGCGCCGGTCGAGGCGGCCGCCGCCGTCGCGGACGGCGTCACCCCCACGCTCCGGGTAACCGAGCAGGCCGCCAGCGGCACCGCCAGCATCGCCAGGACCAGGACCAGCCGGGCTGCTCGCGCCGGCCGATGCCCCGCCCAGACGCCGATGCGGGATCGAATGGCCTTGAGCACTGTACTGAAGATTGCGTTCATCTCGACATCCCTCTGTGATTCGACCGCCCTGGGATCCTCGCCGGCGATCGCGGGCGGTGGCGCGTCCCGCGATCGCCGGCCCCGTCCCGAACCCCGGCGTGACTCTGTCCACGCCGAACCATCCCATCGATCTGCGGCCCGCCTGCCCGCGGCGTCGGCGCATCGCGCGTGGGCCGGCTCGGGATGCTCTGGACAGTCGCCGCTCGACTCCGCGGGGTGGTTCCCCGCAGCTATTACCGTATCGCTCAGGCGTTAATGGACCATGACCACGCGATGAACCGGTGCTGAAAAGCCTGCGCGGATTGGCGATACGCGGAGAAGTCCTCGGCGGCAGTCGCCGGACCCTCGCGAGAGTCGATCCCGCCCGGCCACCTCCCCGATCGGCTAGGATCGGCCCTCCCCGTTCCACCGTTCCCTGGCGCCCGGTAAACGGGGTACTCTGGTGACGTTCGGAGACCACGGCGGCGATCATGTGCCGGCGTGATATACTTGATGGTCTATCTAAGGAGTGTCCTTGCACCACGGTGGATTCATGTCGCGATTCGACAAGCCCGAGCGCCAGGCGCGCCCGGGCACCTTCCGGCGCATCGTCGCGTTCTTCCGCCCGTACTGGCGGCAAGTCAGCCTCGTGCTCGGCGCAATCCTGATGACGTCGCTGCTCGGGCTGGTCAACCCCTATGTCCTCAAATTGATCATCGACTCGGCCATTCCCAAGCGCAACCTGGGGCTGCTCAACCTGCTGGTTGCCCTAATGATCGGGGTGCCGGTCATCAGTGGCCTGGTGGGCGTCGCCCAGACCTACCTGAGCAACGTGGTCGGCCAGCGTGTCATGCGCGACCTGCGCAACGCGCTCTACACGCACCTGCAGCACATGCCGCTGCGCTTTTTCACCAGCACGCGCACCGGCGAGATCCAGAGCCGGCTGTCCAACGACGTCGGCGGCGTGCAATCGGTCGTCACCTCCACCGCCGCCAGCATCGTGAGCAACGTCGCCACCGTGTTGAGCACGGTCGCGCTGATGCTCGTCATCGACGTGCGGCTGACGCTGCTGTCGCTCGCGCTGGCGCCGATCTTCCTGTTCCTGACGCGGCGCGTGGGAGCGATCCGCAAGGTGCTGAGCACGTCAACCCAGCGCAGCCTGGCGGATCTGACGGCGATCACCCAGGAGACCCTCTCGGTCTCCGGCGTGTTGCTGACCAAGACCTTCGGCCGGCAGCGCGAGGCGATTGGCCGCTTCGGCGACGAGAACGAGCGGCTGGCCGGGCTCCAGATCCGCCAGCAGATGGTCGGTCGCTACTTCTTCATGATCATCAACGTCTTCTTCTCGATCACTCCGGCGCTGGTCTACTGGTTCGCCGGCCGCGCGATCGTCGGCGGCTCCGCGACCATGACGATCGGCGACATCGTCGCCTTCACCACGCTGCAGAGCCGCCTCTACTTCCCGCTCGGTCAGCTCCTCAACGTCCACGTCGACATCCAGGGTGCGCTGGCCCTCTTCGACCGCATCTTCGAGTACCTCGACCTCGTGCCGGAAATCACGGACCGACCGGGGGCGCTGGCGCTCGACCCGGCACAGGTGGCCGGCCGGGTGACCTACGACCACGTCAGCTTCCGCTACGCCCGCGATCAGCGCCCCGAGGAGACCCCGTCCGACGGGCTGGAGATCGTGCCGGCCGAGCCGCCGCTGGCGCTCGAGGACGTCGACTTCGAGATCGAGCCGGGGCAACTGGTGGCGCTGGTCGGGCCGAGCGGTGCCGGCAAGACGACGATCACCTACCTCCTGCCGCGCCTCTACGACGTGACGGCGGGAGCCGTGCGCATCGATGGGCACGACGTGCGCGACCTCACGCTGGAGAGCATGGGTCGGGTCATCGGCTTCGTCACCCAGGAGACCTACCTGTTCCACTCCTCCGTGCGGGAGAACCTCCTCTACGGGCGACCGGACGCCACGCAGGAGCAGCTCGAGGCGGCCGCGCGGGCCGCGGCGATCCACGACCGGATCATGGACCTGCCCGACGGCTACGACACCATGGTCGGCGAGCGCGGCTACAAGCTCTCCGGCGGGGAGAAGCAGCGGCTGGCACTGGCCCGGGTCATCCTGAAGGACCCGCGCATCCTGATCCTCGACGAGGCGACCTCGGCGCTCGACACGCTCTCCGAGCGGCTGATCCAGGCGGCGCTCGAGCCCTTGATGGAGGGACGCACCACGATCGCGATCGCGCACCGGCTCTCGACGATCCTGGCGGCGGACCAGATCCTGGTGATCGACCACGGCCGGGTCGTCGAGCACGGCACCCACGCCGAGCTGCTGGCGCGCAGCGGGCTCTACGCCTCGCTCTACCGCGAGCAGTTCGCGGTCGACGCCGAGCGTGTCCTCGACGCCGCGGGCACGCTCGGGCCGGAGCCGGTCCGCATCCTGGGATGACCACCAGGACTGTCAGCCGCAAGACTTGGGCGGGATTCGCGTCGTGTGGGAGCGGGTTTGAGTTCCGCCCTTCACCCGTGTCTCAGCGCTGCTCCTCGACCAATCGCCGCAGGTCGGGCGGCGTCCAGACCTCGCCCTGGCCCGAGTCGAGCACCCAGTTGGCCATCTCCTCGAGCGTGGCCCACCAGACCCCCTCGAACTGGTTGATGTAGTTGATCATGCGCTCCAGCAGCAGCACCCGCGACGGCCGGCCGCTGACAAACGGGTGCATCGTCAGGATGTAGCAGCCGTCGTAGCGGTAGTAGCCCTGGAACTCGGTCGACCAGACCTCGAAGACCTTCTCCGGGCTGGAGATTCCGCCGCCCGAGTTCATCGCGTAGTGCGGGTAGTCGTCGAGGATCCACTGGATCGGCAGCTCCACCAGGTTGCCCTCGGGCGTGTCGATCAGGTAAGGGATGTCGTTGCCCATCAGGCTGGTGTCGTAGAGGAAGTCGTAGCGCTTGAGCAGCCCCGGCGTGCCCGGCTTGATCTCCCAGGCCGGCGAGCGGTAGCCGACCGGCTTGCGCCCGGTCAGCCGCTCGAGGACCTCGATGCCGCGCACCAGCACCGCCTCCTCCTCCGCATCGGAGAGCCGGTCGGGGCGCTCGTGCAGGTAGCCATGGTGGCCGACCTCGTGCCCGCCGGCGAGCATGGCCGCGATCATCTCGGGATGCAGCTCTGCCGTGAAGCCGGGCACGAAGAAGGTCGCCTTGATGCCGAAGCCCCCGAGCAGGTCCAGGATGCGGGGCACCCCCACGGTCGGCCCGTAGACCGAGCTCGAGATCAGGGTCAGCCGCTCGGCGCCGTGCTCGCGATCCTGCACCAGCGGGATCGTCTCGCCGTCGGCATCGAACGTGAGCGCCACCGCGCAGCGCTTGCCGTCGGGCCAGCTGAAGCGCGCCATGGTCGTCCTCCCTTCCCAGGCAGCGGGCCGGTCAGCGTCCCAGCTCCCACAAATGCTCGTGCGCGGAGACGTCGAGCAGGTATTCGGCGCCGGTCTCGGTGACCCGGATCAGGTCCTCGACGTGGAAGCTGTCGCCCGGGTAATCCCGGTAGCCGGTCTCGATCATCATCACCATCCCAGGCTGGAGCGGGTCGTCGATCCAGGTGTAGAGCTGGGGCGACTCGTGCACGCCCAGACCCAGGCCATGCCCCAGAATGTTCCACTTGAACTCGATACCCAGGTCGGCGTACGCCTGGATGCCGATCCGGGAAACCTCGGAGGCGGCCATGCCGGGCCGGATGCCGGCCACGATGCGGTGCTTGACCTCGGTCACCTTGTGGTGCAGGTCGCGCTGCCGGTCGGTGGCCTTGCCCATCACGGCCGTGCGGGCGATGTCGGAGTAGTAGCCGTCGAGCAGCCCGCCAAAGTCGGTCTTGAGGATCATGCCCTCCTCGACCGGCGCGTCGGTGGCCAGGCCGTGGAACCAGCCGGTGCGGTCGCCGGAGCCGAAGACGGGAAAGGCGACCTGGTCGCAGCCGTTCAGTAGCAGCTCGTACTGCATGCGCGCCGAGATCGCGCGCTCGCTGTCGCCGGGCTTCGCCGCGCGGAAGGCGGTGTCGACGGCGTCCATGGCGGCTTTCGTCGCCCGAGTGATGACGTCGACCTCGGCCGGAGTCTTGATCAGGCGCACGCTCTCGAGGAAGAAGAACGCGTCCTCGACGCGCGCACCCGGCAGGAGCCGCTGCAGCTCCATCAAGTGGCCGGCCGGAAAGTTCCGCCCCTCGATCCCGACGCGACCCGCCGCCGCCCCGCGCTCGGTCAGCACCTCCGCCAGGACGCGGATCGAGTCGAAGGCCTCGCCCTCGTAGCCTCGGACGTCGG
>Ga0307373_10012227_pt1 | contig 12248 bp, 9 predicted proteins | sample OX2MG_FD_202534 | JGI IMG/M metagenome (GOLD analysis project Ga0307373, IMG submission 202534) | Soil microbial communities from Risofladan, Vaasa, Finland - OX-2 | ecosystem: Environmental > Terrestrial > Soil > Coastal area > Acid sulfate soil | place: Finland: Risofladan, Vaasa | collected...
CCGCGCTGGGGTCGCTTCGGGCGCGGCGCGGACGGCCGGACGCGGGCGCGCACGCGCGCCTCCGTCCGTCCGAGACCGAGGAACCCAGGTCGCGCCTGCTCGAGGATCACGAACTCCGCGTCCTGCTCGTCGACTCCGAGCTCGTCGAGCGCGGTCGCGAGTGCCGATGCGACGTCACGACCTGTCGTCTCGACCCACTCCATCGTCAGCGGGGTTTCCTCGCTCGCTTGCCCTGCGCCCGCGGCTGCGACTTTCGGTCGGCCGGGGCGCTCGCGTTGCGCGCAGTCGAACCCTGCGGTCGGGCGGGTGGCTTCGCGCGGGGGGGCGTGCGGCTCTGCGCCGGCCGATCCCGGGCGCGGGGCGCGCCGCTCGTGTCAGCTGTCCGTGAGCGCCCCGTGCCTCGCTCCTCGCTGTCCGCCGCGGACTGGAGCGCGGCGCCGCGCAGGCGACCGAGCAGTCCCCTGCCACCCGGGGCTCCTCCCGACGGAACCGCTCGCGCCGCGAGCACCTTCGGATCGTTCTTCGTGCGCTCACGGAGCTTCGCGAGCGACGCCTGCAGCTGGGGGTCGCGCCGGTACATGAACTCCTGTTGCCCGATGCGGAACAAGCTCGAGACGATGAAGTAGACGTTGACCCCGGCGGGGATCGAGATGTAGATGAACGCGAAGATCAGCGGCATGACCTTCTGCATCTGCTGCATCTGCGGGTTCGCCTGTGCCGCTGCGGGGTTGCGGCCGCTCAGCTGCTTCATCTGGACGTACTGCAGCGCGATCGCGACGAGGATCATCACGATGTACGGGATCTTCTGCGGCCAGGAGAGGCCGGGCGTCCGCACGGAGTCCGAGAGGTTGATGCCGAACGCGGGGAGCAGCTTGCCCGACTGGCCGTACGCGATGCTGTGGTAGAGCTTCGTCGTGTGGGCGATGTAGAGGGGCTGGACCTTCGTCACCCCGTTGACGGTGACCTCGTGGGTGAGGCCGCGGATCGTCGCGTAAAGGATCCAGAAGATCGGGAACTGCAGGAACATCGGAAGGCAGCCGCCGGTCGGGCTGACTCCGTTCTCCTTGTACAGCGCCATCATCTCTTCGTTGAGCTTCTGGCGCAGCTCCTGGCGCTCGGCGGTCGCCATCCCCGGCTTCGCCTTGTACTTCGCCTGGAGCGCCTTCATCTCGGGCGCGAGGACCTGCATCCGCATCATGGAGCGCGCGCCGCGCCGGGTGATCGGGAAGACGATGATCATCACGGCGATCGTGAGGAGCGCGATGGCGATCGCGTAGTTCGGGATGACCGCGTAGAACTCCGCGAGGAGCCATGCGAACGCGACGAACAGCGGGTGGACGAGGTTGCCGAGCGAGGAGGCGAAGATCGCCGCGATCAGGTGCACGGTCGTCGGCTCAGCCTGGAACCGGGTCGAATCCGCGCCCGCCCAGCGGATTGCAGCGCGCGATCCGCCGTGCTGACAGCCAGCCGCCCTTGATCACGCCGTGGACCGTGACGGCCTCGGTCGCGTACTCCGAGCAGGACGGGACGAACCGGCACGGTGACAGCCGACCACGCCGCGCGGCCTGGTAGACGCGGATCGCGCCGATCACACCGGCGCGCGCGACACGCGTCGCGCCACTCACGGACGCCCCCGGCTCGCTCTTTGCATCGTGTCGATCACTCGCTCTCTCAACTCGTCGAAGTGGAGGCCGTGGACGTCGGGTCCGACTCCGACGAGGTACGCCCCGGGCGCAAGGCCGGAGGCTGCTTCGGCGGCGATCGATCGCAGGCGCCGGCGCCAGCGGTTACGGTCGACGGCACCACCGACGTTGCGGCCGATCGAGTACGCGACCGACACGGGCCCGTCGGGCCCGTCCGCCGCGACGAAGTGTACCGTGACCGGCCCGCTCCTGGCCCGACGGGGGCTGCGCGCCAGCGCCCGGAAGGCCTGGCGGCCCCGGACCGGCTGAGGGCGTCCGCTCAAGCCGACAGGCGCACCCGTCCCCTGCGGCGGCGCGCCTTCAAGATCGCCTGGCCGGCGCGCGTCGACATGCGGTGACGGAAGCCGTGGCGCTTCGCCCGCTTCCTCGTGTTCGGCTGGTAGGTCCGCTTCATCTCGCCCCTTTGAAAAGACCCCGCATCCTAGCGCGACGCCAGGACCGGCGACTGCCGCGTCCCCCGGAGCGCCGGCCGTCGAGGTTGTAGGATGCGGGGCCTCGAGGATCGCCCCGTGGTCCACAGCGTCGTTAGTCCACAGATGTGGACCTGGCTGTGGAGAACTCCCTGGCCAGAAGGCTGGAGGCCGGTGACGGACGCGCAGCAACTGTGGGACGAGTGTGCTGGGGCCATCCAGTCACAAGTGTCGGAAGCCACGTGGCGAACGTGGTTCGCGAGCATCGCGCCGGTCGCCATCGCGAACGGCGTCCTCGTCCTCGCGGTCCCGAACTCCCTGGTCAGAGAACGCCTTGAGAGTAGATTTCAGGGCCTTCTGCGCGATGCCCTGCACGACTCGAGCGGGAGCGACCTGCCGATCCGCTTCGACGTCCTCGTGGACGATGCGGCGGTCGAGGAAGGTGACGGGGAGCGCCCACGCGAGCGCCCGCACGTGACGGAGGTCCAACCCCCGTCGTCCACAGGGGAAGCCCCCGACGCCTCCGCGACAGCCCCGAGCGCCCCGAGCGCCCCGAGCAGCCGGTACACGTTCGACACGTTCGTCATCGGCCCGTCGAACCGCTTCGCGCACGCCGCCGCGCTCTCGGTGGCCGAGGCGCCGGCGCGCGCGTACAACCCGCTGTTCATCATCGGTGCCGCGGGGCTCGGCAAGACGCACCTGCTCCAGTCGATCCGGACCTACGTCACCGAGAACTTCGCCCGCTTCCACGTCCGCTACGTCTCGACCGAGACGTTCATGAACGAGTTCGTCGAGGCGATCAGGAACAACACGACGGGTGCCTTCAAGCGCCGCTACCGCGAGTGCGACGTACTGCTCATCGACGACATCCAGTTCATCGAGGGCAAGGAGTCCCTGCAGGAGGAGTTCTTCCACACGTTCAACTCGCTCTACGAGGCTTCCCGCCAGCTCGTGCTCACCTCGGACCGCCCGCCGGGGTCCATCGCGACCCTCGAGAGCAGGCTCCGCAGCCGCTTTCTGTCCGGGCTCATCGCGGACATCCAGCCCCCCGAGCTCGAGACCCGGATCGCGATCCTCCGGACGAAGGCCGAGCACGAGCGCGCGATCGTCGGCGACGAGGTGCTCGAGTTCATCGCGAGCAACGTGAAGGACAACATCCGCGAGCTCGAGGGCGCGCTGATCAGGGTCACGGCCTACGCGAGCCTCAACCGCCAGCCGCTCACCCGCGAGCTCGCCGAGACCGTGCTCGCCGACCTCGTCGCGAGCCGCCAGCCGCGGCGGATCACCGCCCAGCAGATCCTGAACACGACCGCGGACTACTTCGGCTTCGAGATCGCCGAGATGTGCGGCCCGAGCAGGCGCCGCCCGCTCGTCATCGCCCGCCAGATCGGCATGTACGTCTTCCGGGAGCTCACCGACTTCTCGTACCCGGCGATCGCGCGCGAGTTCGGGGGACGTGACCACACGACGGTCATCCACGCGGTCGAGAAGATCGCCGCGCTCATGAAGGAGCGGCGCCAGATCTACGACCAGGTAACCGAGCTCATCGTGAAGGTCCGCAACGGTGAGTGACCGATGCGCGCGGGAGAACCTGTGGACCGCGGCGCGGGAGAACCTGTGCACGGCGCGCCCAGCGCGGTGGATCGGCGCACACCCGTCCACAGCCCTGGCGCACCCCGCGGCGCGGGCTGTGGGCGCGCACCGCGGTCCTGTGGGTACGATCAGCGGCCCCGACCTGCGTCGACGGCCACTCGTCCACAATCCCCAGCACCTACTGCTACTACGGCTCTTTTCACGAACATCTGGTCAGAAGGGAGTGCACGAACGGTGAAGTTCCGGACCGAACGTGACGGCTTGCTCGACGCGCTGGCAACCGCCGGCCGTGCAGCCTCGACCCGCGGCCCCGGTGGACCGGGTGCGGCCAACCTCCAGCTCGTGCTCCACGGGAACCATCTCGTGGTGACGGGTTCGGACCAGGACCTCGTGATCGAGGTGCGCACGAGCGTCGCCGGCGACTCGGACGGCAGCGTGCTCGCGCCCGCGCGCCTGCTCGTCGACATCGTGCGATCCTTCGATCCCGGTGCGATCACGCTCACGAGTGACGACGACGAGGTCCGCCTGACCTCCGGCAAGGCCGAGTTCGTCGTGCGGGTGCCGGTGTCCGCCGAGATCGCGCGCCTGTCGGCCGCCGAAGGCGAGGGGATCACCCTTCCCGCAGCGCTGTTCGCGGAAGGACTCCGCCAGGTGGTCCGTGCCGCGCTCGCGGACGACACACGCGCGCCGCAGCTCACCGGCGTGCTGATGGTCGCGACCGAGACCGGGCTGCGCCTCGTGGCCACGGACTCCTACCGGCTCGCGTTCCGCGACCTCGCGGGCGTGAGCGCGCTCTCGGCGGGATCGGAGGTCCTCGTCCCGGCGCGGGCTCTCGCGGAGATCCAGCGCCTCGTCGGGGCGAGCGCTCCGGCGGATGGTCCCGCGGCCGACGACGAGCCCCTCGTGTTCCACCACGGCGAGCTCGACGCGGTCTTCGACCTCGGCGCAGTCCAGCTCACGACACGACTGTTGCGCGGGCCGTTCCCGGACTACGAGCGGCTGCTCCCGCCCTCCTACCCGAACTCGTTCAGCGCGTCGCGCGACGAGCTCGCCGCCGCGCTCCGCCGCGTCCGGCTCATGGTCCGCGACACGAAGGACGCGACGACCCCGGTCCGGATCTCCTTCGGCGAGCAGGGCGCGGAGCTCACCGTGCTGACCGCCGAGACCGGCCGCGCCGCCGAGCGCGTCGACGGCGCCTACAGCGGCGAGGAGCTCACGGTCGCGTTCAACCCGACGTATCTCCTCGAAGGGATCGAGGCGATCCGGGCCGACACGATCCTGCTCGACGTCATCGACTCGACCAAGCCGGCGACCGTCCGCGGCAGCGGCGAGGACGACTACCGCTACCTGCTCATGCCGGTGAGGGTGCCCTGACCGAAGTCTCCTGGCTCGAGGTCTCGGACTTCCGCAACTTCGCGCGGGCGGAGCTCCGGCCGGTGCCGGGCGGCCTGACGGTCGTAACTGGAGAGAACGGAGCCGGCAAGACGAGCCTGCTCGAGGCCGTCGGCTACGCGTCGACTCTCAAGTCGTTCCGCAAAAGCCCTCGTGAGGCACTTGTGCGCACCGGCGCGTCCGCGGCGGTCGTGAGAATCGAGACGCTGGACGCCGGCCGGCCGACGCTCGTCGAGATCGAGATCGCGGGGACCGGACGGGACCAGGTGTTCCGCAACCGGCAGCGCGTCGCCCGGGTCGCGGACCTCGCCGAGACCGCCCGGTGCACGGTGTTCACCCCCGACGACCTCGCGCTCGTGAAGGGTGGCCCGCAAGAGCGGCGCGAGTACCTCGACGACGTCGCAGTCGCCGCGCGACCGCGGCTCGCGGCGACGCGCCAGGCGGTCGAACGGGCGCTGCGGCAGCGCAACGTGCTGCTGCGCCAGGCCGCGGGCCGCTCGTCGCCCGAGGTGCTCGCGACGCTCGACGTCTGGGACGCGCAGCTCGCGGACGCCGGGAGCGCGCTCACCGCGGCGAGGGCCGAGCTCGTGGCGGAGCTCGAGCCGCCGGCGAGCGCCGCGTACGGCCGGCTGACGGGTGCCGACGGCGGGCTCGACCTCACCTACCGGCGCTCGTACGAGGGATCGCTCGCCGACGCGCTCGCGGCGAGCCGGGCCGAGGACCTGCGCCGCGTGGTCACGACCGTCGGCCCGCACCGCGACGACCTCGAGGTGGTGAGCGGGGGACTCGACGCACGCTCCCGGCTCTCGCAGGGCCGCCAGCGGTGCGTGACGCTCGCGCTCCGGCTCGCCGCGCACACGGTCGTCGGCGCCCACGCGGGGAGCGCGCCGGTGCTCCTGCTCGACGACGCGTTCTCCGAGCTCGACGACGCGACGGCGACTGCGCTGCTGCGCGAGCTCCCCGCCGGCCAGGCGATCCTCACGACGGCGGGGTCGCTCCCACGCGGCGCGGTGCCCGATAGCGTCGTGACCGTGCGGGACGGAAGGATCGTCACGTGAGCTCGCAACGGCCGCGACGCCCGGCTCCCCGCAAAGGCGCCGGTGGGGAGCCGGCCGCACCCGCGACGAGCATCGCGAGCGCGCTCGACGCGTACCTGAGGAGCCAGGGGCACGAGGAGGTCGGGGCGCTCGGCGCCGTGGACGCGTGCTGGGCGGAGGTCGTCGGAGGCGAGGTGGCGGCCCACGCGCGCCCGCGCGCGCTGCGCGGCGACGTCCTCGTCGTCGCGGTCGACCACCCGGGGTGGGCGACCCAGCTCGCGTTCCTCTCCGAGCAGGTCCTCGCGTCGCTCGAGCACCGCCTCGGCCGCCGGGTGGCCGCCACGCTCGAGGTCACGACGCGGAGGCGTCCTGACGTAGAATGAGGGCGACAGCCAGCCGGGCACCGCGCGCGAAGCCGCAGGTCGTCCCGCTGCCCCGACGTCGCAGTCGAAGGAACGCGCCCGTGGTCCGAACGATCGAACCCGATGATGAGTGACACCAGCGGGCCGGAGGGCACCGGGACGCGACCACCCGCCGACGCCGGGTCCTACGAGGCCAAGGACATCACGATCCTCGAGGGCCTCGACCCGGTGCGCAAGCGGCCCGGGATGTTCATCGGGTCGACGTCGTCGAGCGGGCTCCACCACCTCGTGTGGGAGGTCGTGGACAACTCGGTCGACGAGGCGATGCAGGGGTTCGGCACGCGCATCGACGTCTCGCTGTTGAAGGACGGCGGCGTGCGGGTCCAGGACAACGGCCGAGGCATCCCCGTCGACCCGCACCCGAGCGACCCGTCGCGCTCGGCCGCGGAGATCGTCCTCACCGTGCTCCACGCGGGCGGGAAGTTCGGCGGGTCCGGCTACAAGGTGTCCGGCGGGCTCCACGGCGTCGGCGTCTCGGTCGTGAACGCGCTCTCGAGCCGGCTGGAGCTGCAGATCGACCTCGGGGGAAAGCGCCACGAGATGGCGTTCGTGAACGGCGGATCGCCGGTCGGGCCGCTCGAGGTCACCGGCCCGGCGCCACGCGGCCGGACCGGCACGACGGTGACGTTCTGGCCGGATCCGACGATCTTCGAGGAGACCGAGTTCCGCGCCCAGACCGTTCTCGAGCGCCTCCAGATGATGGCCTTCCTCCAGCGGGGCCTCGAGATCACCTTCGCGGATGAGCGGCCCGGCCACGAGCACAACGAGACGTTCCGCTACACCGGCGGCATCGAAGACTTCGTCAGGCACCTGAACCAGACGAAGGAGCCCCTGTTCAAGAAGGTCGCGTACTTCGAGCAGTCCGAGGACGACCAGGAGGCGGAGCTCGCGCTCCAGTGGAACACGAGCTACTACGAGAGCATCCACTCCTTCGCGAACGGCATCGCGACGCTCGAGGGCGGCATGCACGAGGAGGGCCTGAAGAAGGCCCTCACGAACGTCGTGAACCGGTACGCGAAGGCGCGCAACCTGCTCAAGGACGCGGACCCGAACCTCTCCGGCGAGGACATCCGCGAGGGTCTCACGGCCATCGTGTCCGTGCGCCTTCGCGAGCCGCAGTTCGAGGGACAGACGAAGGCGAAGCTCGGCAACGTGTCGATGCGCTCGCTCGTCGAGCGCACCACCAACGAGAAGCTCGCCGAGTGGCTCGAGGAGAACCCCCGGGAGGCCGGGCAGATCGTCCAGAAGGCGCTCCTCGCGCAGCGCGCCCGGGCCGCGGCGCGACACGCACGGGACCTCACGCGCCGCAAGAGCGCGCTCGACGGCGCGGGCCTGCCCGGCAAGCTCGTCGACTGCTCGTCGCGCAACGCGTCCGAGTCCGAGCTGTTCATCGTCGAGGGGAACTCCGCCGCCGCCTCGGCCCGCGACGCCCGCGACCCGAGGACCCAGGCAATCCTGCCGATCCGGGGAAAGATCTTGAACGTCGAGAAGGCGCGCGTCGACAAGATGCTGAAGAACGCCGAGATCCAGGCGCTCATCATGGCGATCGGCGCCGGGGTCGCGGACGACTTCGACGTCGCGAAGATCCGCTACCACAAGGTCATCATCCTCGCCGACGCGGACGTCGACGGCTCGCACATCAGGACGCTGCTGCTCACGTTCTTCCTGCGCCAGATGAAGCCGCTCGTCGACGCCGGCCACGTGTACGCCGCGCAGCCGCCGCTGTTCTCGACGCTCGTCGGGAACGCGAAGACCTACCTGAAGGACGAGACGGCGCGCGCGCGCTTCCTCGACGAGCACCCGAACCACAAGCAGGAGTTCCAGCGCCTGAAGGGTCTCGGGGAGATGGACTTCCACGAGCTGAGGGACACGACGATGGACGCCGGCAGGCGCTCGCTGCTCCAGATCACCATGGAGGAGGCGAGCATCGCGGACCAGGTCTGCTCCGTGCTCATGGGCGACGACGTGGACGTGCGGCGCCGGTTCATCCAGACGAACGCGAAGGACGTGCGGTTCCTCGACTTCTGACCGCCCCGGCCCGAGGGGCCGGGCACCGGTGAGGCCGGGCGCGAGGACATCTACGACGAGCACCGGAGGAATTGCCGCTCATGGCACGAGGTGAGGACAGCGCGGGGGCCGGCGGGGGCGAACCGCCCGTCGGCTCGGTCGAGCCGATCGAGATCCAGGAGGAGATGGAGCGCTCCTTCCTCGAGTACTCGATGTCGGTCATCGTGTCCCGCGCGCTCCCGGACGTCCGCGACGGGCTGAAGCCGGTCCACCGGCGGATCCTCTACGGGATGTGGGACACGGGCCTGCGTCCGGACCGCCCGTTCGTGAAGTGCGCGAAGGTCGTCGGCGACGTGATGGGGCGCTTCCACCCGCACGGGGACTCGTCGCTCTACGAGGCGCTCGCCCGCATGGTGCAGAACTTCAGCCTCCGCCACCCGCTCATCGACGGGCACGGGAACTTCGGCGCGCCCGGGCCGGAGATGGGCCCCGCCGCGATGCGCTACACCGAGTGCCGGCTCGCCCCGCTCGCGATGACCCTCATGGAGGGCATCGACGAGGAGACGGTCGACTTCGTCCCGAACTACGACAGCACGGACCGCGAGCCGGTCGTGCTCCCCGCTCGCTTCCCGAACCTGCTCGTGAACGGCTCGCAGGGCATCGCGGTCGGGATGGCGACGAACATCCCGCCGCACAACCTCGGCGAGGTCATCGACGCGACCCGTCACCTCATCGACCACCCGGACGCGACGCCCGACGACCTCATGGCGTTCGTGAAGGGCCCGGACTTCCCGACCGGTGCGCTCATCCTCGGCCGCTCGGGGATCCTCGACGCCTACCGGACCGGGCGCGGCTCCGTGAAGCTGCGGGCAGTCGCGGAGATCACCGAGAGCCGGGGCGGCGTCCCGCAGATCGTGGTGACCGAGATCCCGTACCAGACCGCGATCGACGTGATCGAGAAGCAGATCTCCGACGCGATCGACGCGGGGAACGTCTCGGGCATCTCCGACGCGCAGAACGACTCTGCCGGGGGCAAGCCGCGCCTCGTGATCACCTTGAAGCGCGACGCGAACGCGAACGTCGTGCTCAACAACCTCTACAAGCACACGCAGCTCCAGACGAGCTTCGGCGTCCACATGCTCGCGCTCGTCGACGGCGTGCCGCGCCTCGTGAACCTCGCACAGGCGCTCGGCGCCTACATCGTCCACCAGGTCGAGGTCGTCACGCGGCGCTCGCAGTTCCGGCTCGACCGTGCCCGCAAGCGCGCGCACATCGTCGAGGGCCTGCTCCGTGCGCTCGACATGCTCGACGCGATCATCGCGGCGATCCGGGCGTCGGCGGACCGCGGCGCCGCGCGTGCCGCGCTCATGGACGCGCCGTTCGACTTCTCCGAGGAGCAGGCGACCCACATCCTCGACATGCAGCTCGGGCGCCTCACCCGCCTCGGCCGGGCCGAGCTCGAGGAGGAGATGGCCCAGCTCCGCGAGACGATGGCCGAGCTCGAGGCGATCCTCGGCGACCCCGCACGGCTCCGCGAGGTGATCTCGGGCGAGCTCCAGGTCGTCCGCGACCGGCACGCGACGCCGCGGCGCAGCGCGATCGTCCACGACCCGGGCTCGCTCGACGCCGAGGACCTCATCGAGGACGAGCCGATCGTCGTCACGCTCACCCGGGCGGGTTACGTGAAGGCCGTCGCGTCCGACGCGTTCCGCACGCAGTCCCGCGGCGGCCGCGGCGTCCAGGGGGCCCGGCTGAAGGAGGAGGACCTCGTCGCGCAGGTCGTGCACACGACCGCGCTCGCGCACGTCCTCCTGTTCTCGAACCGGGGCAAGGTCTACCGGCTGCGCGCCTACGAGATCCCGATGAAGGAGCGCACGGCACGCGGGACGCCGATCGTGAACCTCGTCTCGCTCGAGCCCGACGAGCACATCCAGGCGATCGTCGAGACGAGGGAGTTCCCGGCCGACCGCTACCTGCTCTTCGCGACGAAGGCCGGGCAGGTGAAGAAGACGCCGTTCAGCGAGTACGACAAGTCCCGGCGCGAGGGCTTCATCGCGATCAACCTCCACGAAGGGGACGAGCTCATCGGCGTGCTCCCGACCGCCGAGGACGACGACGTGTTCATGGTCACGCGCAACGGCATGACGATCCGCTTCGCGGCCTCCGACGCGCGCTCGATGGGCCGCAGCGCCGCGGGCGTGCGCGGGATGCGGATGCGCGCGGGCGACGAGGTCGTCTCCGTCGACGTGACCCGCGCCGAGGCGGACCTGCTCATCGTCACCGACGCCGGCTACGGGAAGCGCACGAAGCTCGAGCACTTCAACGCCCAGCAGCGCGGCGGCCAGGGCGTCCGGGGAATCCGGCTCACCCAGCGCCGCGGCTACGTGGTCGCGGCGCTCATGGCCTCGCTCGAGGACGAGCTGCTCATCGTCTCGTCGGCGGGCGTGACGATCCGCACGGCGGTGCGCGAGATCGCCGCGCAGGGGCGCGACGCGACCGGCGTGCGGGTCATGAACCTCGACGAGGGCCAGAGCGTCGCGGCCGTCGCACCGCTCACGAGCGCCGAGGAGGACTGACCGGCGGCGGTCGCCGTGCCGGGGAAGACTGGACGCGAGGTGGTGTAACCTCGTTCACTCGCCGGGGCTATAGCTCAGTCGGTTAGAGCGCAGCACTGATAATGCTGAGGTCGCTGGTTCGATTCCAGCTAGCCCCACCGAACAACGACGCAACTCAGCCGGTCCTCACCCGATCGGTATCCGAGAGCGTCATGTGGTTCATCCCGCGTGATCGTTGACCGGAGGCCGATCTGGAGCACCAGCATTCCGGGCGGCAAGTTGGTCACGGGTCACAACACCTTCTTGGTGGACGTGCGAGTCGCCGTGTAAATCCAGGGTCCCGGAAGGTCTGCCATGTCTTCAAACTTCCGCCATTGCGACAGATAATTTCGAGTTGTCCCCATTTGTTCAGCGCGTGTCGAGAGTCGAGTCTGAACATCCGAGCTTTGGCGTCGACGATCGCCTGGCGCTCTGATGGTCGATGTTGGATGTGTCGGTCTCTGCTGATGACGACCCAGCCGTTCTTCGCAACTTGAGGAATCCAATCCGCGTCTTTTTCACCTGGCTTTATCGCACATGGGGCACGCTGGAAACCGTCAGCCGCAATACCTCCAGGATCACCCGGGTAGGTGACGTCAGCCCGAACGCTGGCGAGAATTCTTGCGACTCCCAATAGGTCCGCGTCGACAAAGAAACGGACCTCCATGGGTCGACCTAAGCCGCTTGATCGCGCTCAAGACCCTCGTAACTCAAGGCCTCGATGACATCGGCCAAGTCAAGGTCGAAGTCTCTAGCGACACTTTCGATTGAGTCGCCCGCTTCGACCTGCTCGGCAAGGCTGCCAGTCGGAATGCCCGCGACCACCGGTGTGCCGAAACGAACGTCAGGGTCAATAACGATTGGCGAGTCGAGTCCTCGAGGATGAAGTCGGACGACATAGCCGTGCTCGTCGCCACCTTCGAACACGACCCGCTCAAGGAAACTCTCCGCGGCTGGCAAGAGCAACGTGACACCCGTTTGGGGCTCAACACACGTCCACAGCTCCGGCGGAAGTCCTGCCTCTTCTTGAGCCGCAATTAGGAGGCGACGGCCAGGACCAACCCAGGGCCGAGAATGCGCCAATGGATAA
>Ga0307373_10012228_pt1 | contig 12246 bp, 9 predicted proteins | sample OX2MG_FD_202534 | JGI IMG/M metagenome (GOLD analysis project Ga0307373, IMG submission 202534) | Soil microbial communities from Risofladan, Vaasa, Finland - OX-2 | ecosystem: Environmental > Terrestrial > Soil > Coastal area > Acid sulfate soil | place: Finland: Risofladan, Vaasa | collected...
AGAAGTACGAGGTGATCTGCGCACTGCTTCACCCTGCCGGCTACCGGCAGGGCGAGCTGCACCTCCACGACGAGGCGGCACTGTTTCGCGACTGCGCCGACTACCTACTCGAGCTCGAGGAGCGCTCCCGCGAGCTGCTCGACCAGCAGGCTGCGCTCGCCAAGTGGTACGCCCTGTCGCGCACCCAGCCGGCGGCGATCGAGCTCCGGGCGGAGATCGACTTCTTCGCGAGGCTCGCGGCCGTCGTGCGGCAGATCACCGCGCCCGCGGCGCAGGCCAGCCCGGCCGCTGAGCAGGCGGTCCGCCAGTTCATGTCCGAAGGCCTTGCGGCCGGAGAGGTCATCGATGTGCTGGCGGTCGCCGACCGCGACCGTCCCGAGATCTCGGTCCTGTCCGACGAGTTCCTCGACTCGATCACCGCCAAGACCGAACACCAGAACGTCCAGGTCCGGCTGCTTGAGAAGCTGCTCAAGGACGAGATCCGAAGCCGGCGCACCACCAGCCGAGCGCAGGCGAAGCTGTTCTCCGAGAAGGTCGACGAGATCCTCAAGCGCTGGGGGCTACGGCAGCTCACAAGCGCCGAGGTCGTCAAGAAGCTGGTCGAGCTCGCCAAGAGCCTGCGCGACTCCCGGCACCGACACGAGCAGCTCGGGCTGACCGTCGAGGAGGCGGCGTTCTATGACGCGCTCGCCGGCGCCGACGAGAGCAAGCCCGTCGACCCGCAGCTGGCGGCGATCGCCGCGGACCTCGTCAAAGGCATCCGCGCCGACCTCACGGTGGACTGGGCCGATCGCGAGTCAGTCGAGGCTGCGATCCGCCGCAAGATCAAGCGGCTCCTGCGCCGGCACAACTACCGACCACCGCTGCCAGCGGGTGGCGGTGGTGGCGGCGACTCGCTCAACTACTACACCGCGATCGTGCTCGACCAGGCCAAAGCGCTGTGGCGGTACTGGCCCGACACCGAGGGGGGACGGCTGTTTCAGTAGCGCCCCAGGACGGCTACTTGCGGCTCCTGGGGACGTGACCCGAGCGCCGCGCTCCCCCCTTGGGATTTGCCGCCGCTGTCCGCGAAGCCGCGGCAAGCATCGAGGCCCGGCGGCTCGGGGGTTCAGAGCATCGCGTCTCCACCAAGGCTCGCGCGTCGCGCTTGGAGCGCGGACGCCGAGGGGAACCGATGCACAGTCAAACTGGCGGAACCCCGAGAGCTGCCGCGCCGAGGCGGGGCCGGACCTCGCTAGCCGTCGCGCTTCGCCGGTTTCCGGCGCCGCGGGCGCTCCGAGCCCCTGTGGACGTCCGGCGCGAGGTCAACGTGCAGCGCAGTGTCCATAGGCCCGGCAACCCCCGTCACGGGCATCACGGCCACCGACGCCGACGCCGCGTAGCTCGAGACGTAGCTGCCGCTCGCGGCCGTCCCCGAGGCAGCGAGGCTGAAGACCTCGCCGGGCACGTAGCCGACCTCCGGCACGTCCTCGCGGGGGACGGACTCGATCACCCTCCCGTCGGCGAGCTGAACCCGCGCCAACCACTCGTAGAGCGTCAAGCTGAATGGCAGTGCGTCCGCCTCGACCCACGTCTCCCATTGCGAGAGAGGCGCGACTCGCCCCGGCTTTCGAGCCAGAGCGTGGGTCCGTGGATGGGTCTCGAACCAGACGTGGGTTACCGTGGTCTCGCGCACCGAAGAGGCGTTGAAGACGTTGACGAAGAAGCAGCAGGGCGTCCGGGGGTCCGAATACAAGAACGCCCTATGCACGCGGACCCGAACCTCATTCTCGTCGTCCTCGGCCGGACCGGCCATCTGGTTGACGACGACCGAGATGTCGCGCCCGGCCTGAAGGTTGATCGACTCGGCTCCGGCCTCCTGACGCTGTCGCCGCATCTCGAAGTCCCGGTCAGCCCCGCGGGCGCCCCTCGTCAACGCGGATGTCACGCCCGGCCTGGAGGTTCGTCGACCCAGGGCCGCCCCGCTGCACCTGGCCGCGCTCTGGCGAGGTGCGCGCCTTGGCGACCGCAGCGCTGGCGACCTCGTCCATCCGCTCGCGGAGCAGCTCACCGAGCAACGCCGCCGACGTGTCGTCGGGTTCGCCCGCCGTCCGCGTTGGCACTTTTCCGTTCGGCACCTGTAGCTGGCCGCCGGGCCCCGGGGACCGTGCATGCAGCCGGCCGAGCGCCAGCACGAGCACGATCACGAGCGCTAAGCCCACGAACAGGAGCGGCACCCAGCCCACGTCGGCATAGAGCTTGATGACCGCCAACACGACGGCGACCGCCAGCAGCCCAATTACCCCGGCGACGCTGATCAGGGTCCGCAGGTTCCCGACCCGCGTCAGGAACCGATGGTCCAGCAGCGCGAGTGCCCGATTCTCAGGGTGCATGACAACCAATCCTAGCCACGACCCACGACAGCTCCACGGGGGGCGTGCGCTCAGGTCGGCTCGGGCTCAGGGAGTGTTTGCGCGAGCTCGTCCTCAATGTCTAGGCCGTACGAGGCCGCGATGATCGCAAGTTGTAGCCCGACTCCCGCCCGAAGCTCACCGAGCGCTTCCCCGAACCAATAGTCGTGCATGTGCCAGCGTGCCTCTCTGAACAGGTGGCGTCGGGCGGCCTCCCCGTCGCGCGGGTCCTCGTTGGCGCCCACGCGCTCGAGAAATCGGACGCAATAACGGCGCATGAGTCGGACCGGCTCAAGCAGCTCACCAGCGATCCCACCGTGGCCGATGATGTCGCTGAGGAAGCCGCGGATCTCCAAGACAGATCTGACGCACTCCTCGGGTACCTCATTCGTGTAGGTGGAAAAGAGGACGCGACGCGTCTCAACGAAAGCGATGACCTTGCGTGCGACCGCGACGTCGGCTGTGGGCGGCGACCAGGAGATTCCGAAGATGGGCGTGCTGACGCCGTTCACGCGGCTGGCGATCTCCGAGAACTTCACGATCGCATCCTGACAGCGCCGTAGGGGCCTTGCCGGATGGTTTCGGGACTCCGCCGATGGCCGCACTTCGCAGCCACCGCTCCGGCACAGCTCGACGAGCCCTATGGACACCCGCGGCTGGCCGCCGGACCGCACGCCCCGTCGTCGCTGTCGCTCGCCGAAGCGGAGCAGCATCCCGACGAGGGTCGGATCAAGACTCAGCGGCTTACGAGCTTATCCGGCAGCAGCGCGACTCGGGTCAGCCTGAGCTCGCGGCTGCCGGTGAGTCGTTCGCGCAGTCCGGGCGGCTGAGGTGGCAGCGCGAGCGCGGATAGGTCGCCGTGGTGGATGTCCGCTTCGACCGCGAAGAACGTGTGGTCGCGCCCGGCGTAGTACCAGTGCTCGGCGCTGGTGCCCATCATTCCGATCCGGCCGGTCATGCCTGCGTCTGCCTCGCGTGCGCAGGCCAGCACCGCTCGCGGGTCGGGACAGACGAATACGACGGCGGGGCGCGTGCCCTGCGTCTGGTAACGCGGGTGGGTGAGGCTCCAGCCGCACAGGAACGCGTCGTAGGCGAGGAACTTGTCGCGGTTGTAGGACGGGCGGGCGGTCAGGTCGAGCTCAACGAGCAGGTCGAACGCTAGCTTCGCCGCGTCGATCCGAAGCTCGAGCGAGAGGTCGGGCTTGACCTCGGTGAAGGTCTTCAGCTCGAGGTCGATGATCGCTTGTCCGTCGGGAACGGGGATCTCGTTGAGCGCGATCGGGTGGCGGCGTTGACCTGAGCCGGTCTGGGGGACGGGGTAGCGGCCGGTGGCGTAGCGAGGGGTGCGCCAGTGGTCGGTGGCGAACTTGCCGGCGATGCGGTGCAGCTGGATCGCCCAGGCGAGCGCGTGCAGGTCGTGTGCGAGCCGACCGGCGTTGGGCTGCTCGATCGCTCGCCACTCGCGCCGGGGTGAGATCGCGGGCGCGGGCTGGCGTGCCTGGGCGACCTCCAGCCCGCGGCGGGTCAGCGTGTACAGCAGAGGCAGCTTGCCGTCTTCGCGTGCGCGCTGGCGGATCCCGATCGTGTGCTGGGCGATCAGCCCGTGACGGTGGAGCTTGGTGAGCCGGCCGATCACCGCGTTGGCCGTACGCTTGGGGAATACGGCGCGGGCAATCATCGAGCGGGGCGCGAGGCCTGCTCGGTCGAGCAGTGCGAGCACCGCGTAGTCCTCGTCGTACAGCCGTGGCAGGCTGTCGGCGCCGGGGAGCTGCTCGGCGGGGCCGATCTCGTTGATCCGGTCGAGGAACGCGAGCTCGCGGAGGCTGTCCGGTGCTGGTCGATCCTCGCGCGGCCTCGACGACCCGGATACCGGCTGTCCGACGATTCGTCGGATCGGGCTGTCGGCGAGGTTCGGCGGCTCGGGTGGCGGTTCGTAGTCGACGCGCACCTCGCGCTTGCTCTCGCGTCCATTACGGCTTGGCTGGGCCGGCGCCGTGGAATCGGCAGGCCGCCCGCCCCGCGCATTGTTCGCCTGTCTGGTCCCGTTGCCGGTGGCCGAGCTGTCCGTGCCGTCGCTCTCTGTACGGACAGCGATTCGCCAGCGCGCGAGCGGCTCGGGGTCGACCCCCGCGGGGATGAACCACCTCTGTGCGTCCGGGTCCCACCGCGCTCCGAGCCGTTTGGCGGCGTCCTTGTCGTCGTAGCGGACGGCGAGGTACTCGGGGGCCGACGCCGACTTCGATGGCTCCGCCATCGTCGGCCTGCTGCCGTTTCCGTCAGCTGCGGCTGCGTCTGCGCGCGCGTCGAGCGTCGATTCCAGTTCCTCGGGATACGGGCCCACGCGCTCGTCCTGAGCGGCGAGGTGGTACTCGGCCCATTCGTCGCCGACGTCGGGTAGCGGGTAGGTCTGGCCCATGAAGCTCGGGGCGCGGGTGCCGTGGGCGATCCAGGAGGCGAGGCAGTAGTAGTTGGGGAAGTTGAGTGCTTGCTCGGGGGTGACGCGCAGGCGGGCGCGGGAGTCGGGGTCGTCGCGGATCATCGTTGCGTAGACGGCCATCGCGATCCGGGTGGCCTGCTCGGCGTCCTCGGCGTCGCCCATCCGGAACAGGAACCGGCTCTGCAGCAGGTTGAGGACGCCCTTGAGGATCTTCTGCTGGTGCTCTGAGGCCGAGCCGAGCTGCGCGAAGTACTGCAGTCCGAACGCGGGCTCGAGCCCGGCGGCGCGGTGGGTGGCGATCTGGTCGACGACGTTCTCGCCGCCGGCGACGTAGTGCGCCTCGTCGACGAGCAGCGGCACGCGCGGCCGCTCGGCCTCGGGCAGGTGGACCTGGCGCTGGAGCTGGGCGTGCAGCATCCGCAGGATGAACAGCATGCAGGCCTTGCTGTTCTCCGTGCCGATCGCGCCCATGTTCGCGTCGACGATCAGGATGTCCCGCGCCTCGATGATCTCCCGCAGCGGGATGTCGGTCGGGTGGTTGAAGAACCGCCGCAGCGGCGGCACGCCGGTGAGTCCGGAGATCTTGTTGCGTGGCGCGTCCAGCCTTTCGGCGACGCGGCTGGTGGCCATGCGTAGGTCGTCGGGCAGCTCGGAGCGGAAGAACTCGGCCGTCTGGTCGAGGTCGGCTTGGTCCGCGCAGGCCTCCGCGACCGCCGCTCTGAACTCGTCCTTCGCGGGGCGCAGCAGCGTGTAGACGTCCTCGAGCTTCGCGCGCCGTCCCTCCCGGTGGGCGATCGCGATCGCGCCGATCACCGCGTGGTAGAGGTAGCGGCGCGAGGACTGGTAGATCTGGTTCTCGTTGATGTCCAACAGCGCGGCGACGACGTTCTCGGCGACCTGCGCGGCCTCGATCGCCAGCGGGCGGTCGCCGATCAGCCTCAGCGGCGACATCCCGAACGCCGGGTGCCCGAGATCGAGGAACCACACGCGCTTCCCGCAGTCGGGCGGGGACATGCGCAGGCAGATGCGCGAGAGCTCTGACTTGGGGTCGATCACGATCGGCGCCGCGTCGGGATCCTCGATGTCGTTGAGGTAGAAGGAGAGCAGCGCGCTGGACTTCCCGCAGCCTTGGCCGCCGACCAGTAGCGCCCCGTACTTGCGGTCGGAGGGGTGGATCAGCACCTCTGCGTTCTCGGCTCGGAGCATCGGAAACAGATCCTCGGGACCCGGGTCATAGCTCGTCACGGCTTCCCTCCGTTCGTAGAAGCGCCGGCGGCGGCGTGAGCACGGGTGTGGCCGGTGCCGGCCGCTTGCCAGGGCTTCCCACTACTCGTCCCGGCATGGCGGGCGCGGCGGCCGCGGGTCACCCCGGGCGGGGCGGGGATCCGCGGGATCGTCACCCGGCGCACGGGGACGCCTTTCATCCGCGCCGACGGGAGCTCCAGCAGGTGCGCGACCTCGGCGGCTGACGCCAGCGTGCGGAAAGAGGGGATCAGCGGCCCGAGCGCGCGCGCGAACCGGCGGCGGTACAGCCGTTGGCGGACGATCATCCAGCGGCGGTGAAGGCGGTTCTCGCCGCGGCGCGACTGCACGGCGGCGGCGACCGTCTTGCATACCTCGCGGCTGTCGCCGGCGATCACCGTCTCGAGCCAGAACAGGCTGCGGTTCTGGGTGCGCTCGGCGGCGTGCATCTCGGCCCGGTTGAACGTCGAGATCAGCCCGCCCTCGGGCAGTCCCCAGCGCTCCTGGCGCACGAGCTTGTTCTCGTGCCGGCGGTATAGGCGGCGCGCGAGCTCCTCGAAGTACGACGGGGTCGGGGTCAGCTGGAAGCGGACGATCGTCGGCTTGCCGGCGGCGATCTGGGCGCGGGCGATCTGCTCGAGCGGCGCTGACGCCTGCTCCTCGCCGTCGGCGATCAGCGAGTACACGAAGCTGCGCTCCTTGCGAAACCGCATCACGTACCCCGGCTCCCGCGGCGCGCCCGGGCGCGGGCGGGGCTCCTCCCCGTGGGCGCGCCCGAGCCGGACGTCCGGGTAGGCGGCGCTGATCGCCCCGTCGAGCGCGGCGACCGCGTGGGGCTCGCAGCGCATGTTGATCGACCACTCCAGCTCATCGCCGCCGGCCGTCCCGGCCGCCCCGCCGCAGATCAGCTCGAGCGCCACGTAGGGCTGTCCGTCGCGTAAGCGGTCCGCGGGCCACGCGCGGACGAGGTTCGCGATCGACTCGACCATGTCCTCGAGGTCCTGGCCCTTGGCTTGATCGTGCGTCGAGAGATGGAGCTCATACAGCGCGTACTCGCGGCGGCTGCGTCGCCGCAGGCGCCGCAGTGCGAGCACGACCAGCAGCAGGCCGAGCAGCAGCACGCCCGCGGCGATCTCAAGCCCGGCCACCACCACCGCGCCCAGGCCGCCGCCGGAATGCCGGCGCGGGGCGGGAGGCCTGTTGGTGGCCGACCTGCTTGGGGCGGGGTGCGGCGGCGCCAGCCGACGCCCCGAGGTGTGGCGTGGCCGACGCGGCTCGCTCGCGGCGGACGGCCTGGTTCGAGGTCGTCCGGGCGGCGCCGTCGTTGTCGACGGCGAGAGCTGAAAGAGCTGGGAGCCGTGCAGCGATCGCATCTCCTTTGAGATGAGCACGAGGCTGGCGCCGATGCCGCCGCCGATCAGCAGTAGGACGAGTAGGACGCGCAGCAGTCTCATACGTTCACGAACGTCTCCAGCGTGGCGGCGAGCGCCAGCAGCGCGATGCTCACCGCAATGACCCTGGCGAGATGACTGAGGGGGAGGGCGCGCCTGCGGCCCTGCAGGTACGGGGCGAGCCCGAGTGCATAGGCGGCGAGCTCGACCGGGCCGTGTGGCAGCTCCGCGCGCGCCATCCGCCACCCGTAGCCCCCGAGGCCGGCGCCGACGACCAGCATGTTGGCCGCGATGACTCCGGCCAGGGTCAGCTCGCCGCCGGCGAGGATCAGCCGCTGGGCACGCCCGGCCCCGCCCGGGTGGCGTGCGGCGAGCTGGGCGATCAGCAGCAGCCCGAACACGCCCAGGATCGCCCGCGCGTTGTGCACGAAGATCGCCACCGCTACGTTCGGGCGGGCCGGGAGCCCTGGGAACCGGTAGCCCAGCGAGGCTCGCGCCTGTCCCGCCAGCGCGACATCGAGCAGCGCTGCGACGATCAGAACGCCGGCGAGCGTGAGCATCGCGACCGTGGCGGTGAGCCGCACAGTCCCGGTGGGCGGCTCGGTTCGGGACCGCTCTGCTGCGATCCTTCGCGGCGCCGACGCGCGCCGCGCCGGCGCTGAAGTCGCGGTGTCGTGCGTGTGAACGCCCTGACGAGCCGTGAGCGTCAGCCGGCTCATCGTGCGAGCGCTCCGAGGATCGCCTGCAGCGGCACCTGCGCCGTTTCGAGCGCCCGGTTTAGGTTGCTCGTTGTGAGGTCGGGGATGGATGGCAGCAGCACCAGTGGCGTGTGGCGGTGCTGGGCGAGCCGCTTGAGCTCGCGCAGGGGAGCCTTGCCGCCGTCGTGGCGGGCTACGGTCAGCTCGCGGCCCGGCAGGTAGGGGTTGATCGCCTCGAGCACCGGGCGCGCGCGGCGGATCCCGCTGGTGCTGGCGGGCAGCACCCACGCGATGTGCGAGGCGCTCGCCAGCGCGAGCTGGTCGGCTTGGCGGGCTAGGGTGCCGCAGTCGATCACCGTCAGCGCGTAGTGCTCGCGCGCGTAGGCCAGGACCAGCTCGATCCCCTCCCTGGCGCACGCGGGCGCGAACCGCGGGCCGGTCGCGAGCACCCGCAGGCCGGCGGTGGCGGTGAACAGCCGCCCGACCGGCAGTCCGGCGGCCACGTGGTCGGCCACCTCGACCAGCGAGCGCGGCGCCTGCACGCCCGCGTAGCAGGAGATCCCGCCGCCGGGTCCGCCGGTGTCGGCGACCAGCACCGCCGCCGACCGCCGGCGCGCCTGCGCGAGCGCGACGAGATATGCGAGCGTGCTCGCACCCGCGCCGCCGCACAGGCCGCAGACCGCCAGCAGCGCCCCGCGGACGGCATCGTCCCGCGGCTCGGCGCTGCTGTCCGGTGCGCTCGCGCTGGTGTGCTGCTGGGAGACGACGGTCAGCCGCGAGGGGCGTCCTGCCGGCGGCTCGGGGTCGCGTTCGCTCGCCGTGGCCGGGTCGGCGGCCGTCATGCGGGCGCCTCTTCAGCGTGTCGGTTGCGGTGCGCGCGGGTGCCGCGCTTGGCTAGCGCCGCTGTCGCCGCCCACACGTTGCCGCCGTGGCGCTCGATCTCGGCCTCGCGGATCGCGACCTCGGTCGGGTCGGAGGTGAACGCCCAGTACTCGGTCGGGCCGACGCGGAGCGCGACCTTGCCGCGTCCGCGGGTGCCGTTCAGCCACAGCATCTGCGCGTGGCGGCCCTTGACGGTCTTCAACCTTGCGAGCTCGGCGGCCTCGCGCTCTGAGAGCTGCAAGGTGTCGGCGATGAACGGGATCTCCTTGGGGTTCTGCGCCAGCAGCAGCTGCTGGGAGGAGTTGCCCAGCAGCGCGACCCCGTGCTCGGTGTCGAAGTCAGACAGCTGCTGGGACATGACCATCAGAACCAACCCGAGGTGGCGGGCACGACGGGCGAGGTTGTTGGCGTAGGCGCCGGTCTCAGGGCGGCTGATCAGATGCCACGCCTCGTCGATCAGCATGATCGACCGGCCGAGGAACAGCGGCGCGCCGGGCGTGCCCGCTCCGGTGCGGTGCGCCTGCCAGTGGCGCTCGACCGTGGCCGTGACGTACTCCATGACCTGGAACATCACGAGCCGCAGCTCTGACTCCGGGCAGCGGCGCGTGTCGAACACGACCAGCGGCGCTTCGAGCGGGACGGTCGTTTCCCGGTCGAGCAGGTACGCGTAGGTGCCCTCGCCGCAGTACTCCGACAGACGGTCGGCGAGATTGCGAAGGGTCGCGGCGACGTCGACGGCGTCGGCGTCATGCGCCTCGCGGGCCTGGGCGCGCAGCTCGTCCTGGAGCATCGACTCGCGCGGCGTGCTGCCCGGCAGCTGCGCCGCCTTGGCGTACACGGCGCGGATCGCGGGGCCGATCAGCCCGATCTGCCGGGCGTCCAGGCCTCCCATCATCACCTGGTGCAGCGCCAGCAGGAACGCGATCTTCTCGCGCGAGACCTTCCCCGGATCGGGCACGTCCCACGGGTTCAGCGCGTATGGCGAATCGTCAGCGCCGATCTCGATCTGCTGCGCCCCGTCGATCAGCCGGGTGAGGATCTCGTAGTGCCCGGCGCGGTCGATCACGAACGCGCGTGCTCCTGCCGCAAGACACCGCGACAGCGACACGTTGGCGGTCATCGTCTTGCCAGAACCCGAGCGGCCCGAGATCACGAGCGTGTAGTTGGCGTGCTCCTCGTCGTAGGGGTTGAGCAGCTCGACGGTGCGGCCGGGGTCGGCGAACGCGAACGGAATCCCGGTCGGCGAGCCGCACTTGGTGCCGATGAGCGGCAGCATGTCGGCGGCGTTGGCGGTCGGGTACTTGCGCGCCTTGCCGTGTATGTTGCGGCCGAGTGGCAGGCTCGATGCCCAGAGCTCGTGCTGGCGAAACTCGCCGCGGCCCACCTTGCAGTCGCCGGCGGACTCGATCGACTCGGCGCAGAAGTCGACTGCCTCCGACAGCGCCGCGAGGTTCGGCTCCGGACCCGGTGCCCGTAGGGTCTGGTAGATCGAGACCCGGAACAGGTTCGAGGTCTCGCCGCTGGCCATCTCGCCGAGCAGCTCCTGGTACTCGCGCTCCTGCACGTAGCGGTCGAAGTCGGGGACCCGGCCGCGCTGCTCGGCGCCGCGGTTGATCGTGTGAAGCCGCCGGTAGGCGAGCTTCAGCCGCTGGCGCTCGCGGCGGCGCTCGAGCCCGTGCACGAACACCGACAGGGTGAACGGCTGCCGGGTCAGCATCGCCCCGTGCAGCCACCCCATCTGCGTCCTGCCGGCCGTGTTCGCGACGAGGATCGTCTGCTCGACGTCGTGGTCGACGACCACGTGCTGGTGCGACGCGCTGAAGTCCACGCTCGACTGCGCGATCTGCTCCTTCAGCCGCATCGCGGCCTGGCGGGCCGCGTCCCGGTCGCTCGGGGCGTCGAGCTCGCCGAGCAGCTCGACAGCCGCGCTCGGGGCACGGCGGCCCATGTCGGCCTTGGTCGGGTTAAAGCGCGCCCACAGCAACCGCACCACCTCCTCGCCGTCGAGCAGGCCGGTCGGCATCCCCTCGGCCTCGAGCTCTGAGCGCAGCGCGTCGACATGCGCGAGGTGCTCGCGGACCGCGCGGCGGTGCGCCTGCAGCGGGCGCTCCAGCGGCGCGGTCGGCAGCCTTCGGCGCTGCGCCCACGCCAGCGCCGCCCGCGCGACGCTCTGACGGGGCAGGAACGGCACCACCACGTACGCGAAGACCTCGATCGCCGCCTGGTCGTCGGCGTGCAGCCGCAGCGACTCCTCCATCGCCGCGTACAGCCGCCACCGCGCCAGCGCCAACGGGTCGCGCGCGGGCTGCCCGCTCGCCGGCGCCGGGCCCGCGCACGCCTGCACCTCCCGCCGGCAGCCGGCCAGCAGCTCGCCCAGGTTCACCGGCCGCGCATCGATGTAGAACTGCAGCGTCTCCTCGGCCCGCAACTGCGAGACCAGCCGCCCGAACGCGCCCGCGGTCTTCTCACGCTCGGTCGCGGACATCAGCAACGGGTTATGGGGCGTCACCCGCAGGATGCGCACGAACGCGCCCTCGCTGGTCACGATCAGGCCGGTGCGGTCGATCGCCTCCACCGCCGCCAGCTCGCCCGTCTCCGGCAGCCCGCCGGCCCCACCCTTCGCGATCCGGCCGGCGATCATCGCCTCACCTCCGGCTCCTCCCACAGCGCCTGCAGATCGAGCTCGAGGCTGCCGGCGAGGTCAATCTCGCCGCCCTCGACGCTCAGCACGTAGCCGTTCGCGCTCTGTCCCGGGCCCGGTACGTAGCGGCCCTCGAGCCGTCGCCAGCGCAGCGCGCCGGCGACCAGCCCGGCGAGGTCGAACTCGGTCTGGCTGGCGACGAACACCGGGATCACCGGCAGCGCGGCGATGTACGCGCCGCTCATCGCGCCCAGCATCCCGTGCAGCGGCGAGAAGAACCGCGCCCACACGAAGCCGAGCATGATCCCAGCGAACGCCGCGGCGATCTGGCCCACGGTGAAGTCCCAGAACCGCAGCTTCGACTCGAGATGGGCAGGGGCGGCGTGCACGATCGAGCCTCCTTATCCGTTCGGGAACAGTTCGTCGGGGCTCGGACCGCGCGGCTCGCGCGGCGGCGGCAGGCTCCTGCGCACCGGCCCGGGCGGCAGGCTTCTCCGCGTCGGCGCCTCGCCCGCAGCGGGCGCGGGCGGGCGAGCCCCACCGGGCGCCGGCGACGAGGACGCGA
>Ga0307373_10012229_pt1 | contig 12245 bp, 13 predicted proteins | sample OX2MG_FD_202534 | JGI IMG/M metagenome (GOLD analysis project Ga0307373, IMG submission 202534) | Soil microbial communities from Risofladan, Vaasa, Finland - OX-2 | ecosystem: Environmental > Terrestrial > Soil > Coastal area > Acid sulfate soil | place: Finland: Risofladan, Vaasa | collected...
GCGATTGTGCGTCTTCCTCCCCTGTTACGGTGCTTCAGGCAAGATCCTGAACGGCTTTCCAGCGGTCGAGCGGATCACACGAAAATGACGACGATCCAAAGTGAGCAGACGATCTGTCCGGTACCGGTGGGCGAGTATTACCAACGACGCATCTGCGACGCCGATATCTTGATCTCGGTACCGGTCGATCACCGTGCAGGCTTCCCGAAGGTCGGCGGCGTCCATGGTCGGCAGTTCCCAGGCGCCTCCTGACAGCTCGGTCAGTGCCGCCAGTTCGGCGTGTACCCCTCGCCGAGTCGCCAGCAAGTAGTCGAGCTCGGCGACGACGTAGGGCGACACGATGAAGGGACCCGAATCGGCTTCGATGACCCTGCTGACCTCAGCGCAGTATGCGTCGCTCGCATCGAAATACGCGAGGAGTCCGCTGGTGTCGCAGACGAGTGCGATCAGCGTTCACCGAAACCGGCGAGCGCCTCATCGGCTTGCTCTGCGAGCGACGAATCGCCACTCGTGAAGAGCTGCCCCCTCGGTCGGGGGTGGTCCGAGACACGGACTTGGGCGGCGACCGCTTCGCGGATCAGTTCAGCCTCCGAGCGTCCGGTCACGGCCGCCATCCGCCGGAGGGACTGCTTCAAGTCCTCTGGTAGGTACACGGTGGTCTTGTTCATGAACGTATGGTACCACCTATGGCGCCTGTCATGCCCCACGGTCGCAACTCGACGGTGTGGGTGCTGAACACCTCATCTTCCCAGTTGCGACTACAAGTCGCCATTCGTGATAGGAGGCCCGAGGGGATCGGCTCGTCGAGATGTGCAGCGTCGCAGTGGACGACCGTGGCAGGTGGCTCGGGGGGGGCCGGACTCACCTCGGGCTCGGCCAACGCTGTTCCAAGTGCCACTTGATCGCCTTCCCGACGGGCTTGTCGGTCACCCGATGTAACCGCCCGATCGTGGAGTCGCTCAGCGCAAGCTGGGGGGGACAAGGGCTCTTGGCGCAATGCGTTGGTAGTCAGGCGGCGGTCCTCTCGGCCTCACCTCAGCCGCCCCCGGCAGTGTCGAGGTCGTTCGAATTCTTTACGTTCGCGTCCACCAGGGCTGTTGCAAAGAGAGTTGCAAGATTGCTATGACGGGGCAATTCCGAGGCTGCCGCGGGGCACTGAAGTCGGTCTGAAAGCGCCGGACCGCGCGATGGCTGGCCCCGAAGTCAACACGAGAGCCCTCGAAATGGCCTTGCCAAGGCGGTCGGCCCATCTGAAGCTGCGTTGAACTCCCCCATCGGGCGGGGATCTGAGCTCAGGCGGCTGGCGGTGCCACTTTGGCTGACGGCTCAGCGCCCAAACTAGGATGGACCGTAGCGGTCGTTCGTCAGAGCTCCATCTTCCACGCCTGGAACATCGAGCCCGAGCTGGATCGACAGTGCCTGTCGGACCTCCGCGCGTAGGCCGGGGTCTGTCAGGGTGCGGACCTGAGCGCTTCTATCCAGCATGTCGGCGGCACGGAGAATCGAGAGCGTACGAAGCTGATGCACGAGAATCAACCCATCCTTCGTCTGTCCGGCTTGCCCGGCGCTGATGGGGATCTCCAGCGCGTTGCGCGGCTGCGTGTGCGCAGCCGTGATGGGGCAAACGGACATCATCCCCAAAGCTCGGAGCGGCTCGTATGACACGACAAGCGCACGACGGCTGCCGCCCTGCTCATGGCCCTCGATAGGATCAAAGTTGACGATGAGGATGGCCCAACGCATGCCGGCGGGAGCCAACGCTCAGCCCACCTCCCACGCTGCTCGGTCATCCGCCTCGAACTCGGTGCCGATCTCAGCCATCTCGCGCTGGAACTCAGGGTCGCGCGCGCAGGCGGCGAACTGACGGGCATGCTCCTCGTCGCGGACCCGCCGTCCCAGGCTCTGGATCGCCGCTTCGACGACGGCATCCTGCGTGGGGGCCACGTGGGACTCCTCTGCCAAGCGCCGAACGAGGCCCACGGTCATCGGGCTGAGGTTGTACGTGCGCTTGATCTTGGCCATGGACCCAGTCTAGCACGTCGGACAGGGTGTCGACTGGGGTGTGGTCACGGGATCAGGCGAGGACGTCACGCGCAGGGAGATCCATCGAGCGCGGGCCACCATCGTGGAGTGGCGCCGGTGGACGGCCGCGATGCCTACGGTTCATTCGGAGGGATAGCTAGCTTCCCAATGATGAGCCTGCCTGGCAGACGGGCTCATCGACGGTCGGCATGACGCCACGCTCCGACGACCGTCGGCGCAATGGCAAGAGCGGGTATACCAAGGCAAGCGTGCGGCCACGTGACTTAGACGCCGTGGAGAGGGCGCTCTCCTGATCTCAGTTTGAGATCAAACGAGGCCGTGTGGGAATGTCAAGCCAAAAGGGGACCACTGTGATGGCGCAAAAGGGGACCACCTGGCCCTCATCACGACCACCGCCAAAAGAGGCTTCCAGACCACAATTCATCTGAACAGCATCCCTGCCGTGGTTCAGGTGGTCGCGGAGGGAGCGGACGGCCAGGCGCTGCGGAGCTCCGCCGCCGTCTCCACTGCCACCAAGTAGGACCCGGCGGCGAGGGCGCCAGCCAGCTCAGCCCTCCGGGTTCGAGACCAGCCGGAAGCAGGGTCTGAGGAGCGGCAGACGAAGGCCGGCGGGGGTGAACAGAGACCTGAGCTCCAGTCCAGTGCCAGTTTCGGGACCTCGGCCAGGTTGGCCGCCTACAAAGCCGCCATCGCCAGTGTCTGATCGCCGCCCGGCGCGGGCTGGGCGAGCGCTCCCGGGGCTGGTTCTGCAACTGGCCTTCGACGGGTCGACGTCGGCCTGGCGGCCAGTCCAGTCCCTTCGATTGGTGGATCGGACCACGCTGGTCCGGTTGGTGGGAGACCGCGACAGCCCACACCCGATGCGACGAGAGGCTGGCAGATCAGGCGCTCGGTTCGTGGCAGCGCCGCAACCGATATCCTGATTACAAGTACCAGCGAGTAAGGCATAACATATTCTGGGTGGAGATCGGCCAGAGCATTAAAACGCAGATTTCTACTGTATAACGAGTCGCTCCTTGATAGCTGAGCAAACGGCACTATAATGCGTTTAAATGGACTAACGGGTAGCAACTGGTAGAAATATGCAAGTAGACCGAACGCACAGGACGGTGGGCGAATGGGAAGTCAAGTTAGGCGACCAGATTCGCCGGGTCCGGCTCGCGAAGGACCTGGACCAGGCGGGCGTGGCGGAACTTGCAGACGTCTCGATCGGAGCTGTCTCGAATCTTGAGCGCGGCAAGGGCTCCTCACTTAGGACCCTGATCGCCGTGCTGCGCGCGCTTGGCCGAGTCGACTGGCTCGAATCGCTCGGCCCGCCTGTCGCTGTGTCGCCAATGCAGTTGCTCCGAGCCAAGCAGAGGAGCCCTCAGCCACGCGTCCGAGCGAGCCGAAAGAGGCGGCCGGAGGCCCGGCCCTGATGGCGTACCAGCCAGTCGACGTCATCGAAGTCAAATGCTGGGGAGCCCGTGTGGGCGCGCTCGCGTCCGACCCGGCGTCAGGCTTCTACGCCTTCGAGTACGATCCCCACTGGGTGGCGTCCGGGGTGGAGTTGGCCCCGATCTTCATGCCGACCACCGCCCCCGCTGCTGCCTTCATCTTCCCCACCTTGCCGATCGCGACGTTCGACCGGCTGCCGGGGATGATTGCCGACTGTCTTCCCGATGACTTCGGCAACGCTCTGACGACGGCGTATCTCGCCAATCAAGGAATCCGTGCCGACCAGATCACGCCACTCGATCGGCTCGCCTACCTCGGCACCCGCGGAGTCGGCGCCTTGGAGTTCCACCCGATCAGAGGCCCGCGAACGCGAAAAGCAACAGCGATCGAGCTGTCGGAACTCGTGGTCGCGGCTCGCGGCGCCCTGGCCGGCGACATCCGCACTGAGGATGGGATAACCGACGCGCTCCAACATCTGATCGCGGTCGGCACGTCAGCCGGCGGCGCGCGCGCCAAGGCGGTTGTTGCGCTCAACCCAACCACTGGGGAACTGCGCTCGGGACAGGTCTCGGCAGACCCCGGCTTCGAGCCGTGGCTGCTGAAGCTAGACGGGGTTGGCGGTGATCCCGATCTCGGCGCGACCGGCAATTTTGGCCGTATTGAGTATGCGTATCACCTGATGGCGGTGTCCGCGGGAATCGAGACGACGGAGTGTCGGCTCCTGGAAGAGGGTGGGCGGGCGCACTTCATGACCCGCCGCTTCGACCGCGAAACGGTCGGGCAAAAGGTCCACACCCAGACCCTGTGCGCACTGAGCCACCTCGACTTCCGTCAGATCGGCACCCACGATTACGCGCAGCTGTTCTGGCTTCTCGAACAGCTCGGCCTGGGCGCCGCCACCCGAGCTGAGGTCTTCCGCCGCATGACGTTCAACGTCGCGGCCGCCATCTGCGATGACCACACCAAGAACTTCGCCTTCCTGCTCCCGGAGGGTGGCGACTGGCGCCTGTCTCCCGCCTATGACGTAACCCATGCCCACGCGCCTTCCAGCAAATGGACAGGACAACACCTGATGGCGGTAAACGGCCGTGCTGTCGGGATCACCCGGGCCGATGTCCGAGAGGTGGGGGATCGCTTCGTGGTGCCTGCTTACTCCGATGTGATCGAGCAGGTGCTCGATGCAGTCGCTGACTGGGAGATCTTCGCCGCTGAAGCGGGGGTGCCTCGGGCCACTGTCGAACACATCGCCCATGACATCAGCGCTTGGTCGGGGCCGTTGCGGGGGTAGGCGTGAGTGCCTGATCTGGGGCAGGGTAGGGGCATCGGGCAGCCAGGCAAGCGGCCGGGCAAGGGCTCCGAACACCTACCATGGAGCCGTTTTCGGCGCTTTGGGTCGACATGGAGGACCACGCATGCGGCTGTATCCGCTGCCACTAGGCGAGCTCTGCTGCGACAAGGGCAAGGTCCTCTCCCCCGGAGCTGGAGACGGGGTGAGGACCCATATTCCGATCGTGGGGTACCTGGTGGTGACGAAAGCGGGCCGGCGAATCGTGGTCGACACCGGCATGCACCGCAGTCATGTGGACGATCCAGATGCGACCTGGCGCGGCACTGACACGGTGACCGAGCTGACCCCTGTCATGCGGGTCCAGGACACCGTCGACTATCGGCTGGCGGAGCTGGGGCTGCGCGGGGCGGATGTCACCGACGTGATCAACACCCACTTTCACTTTGACCATGCCGGGAACAACGATGCCTTCCCCAACGCCACCTTCCACGTGCAACGCAGCCATTACCAGGCGGCTACGGACAACCCGTCGTTCCCCAACCAGTACTGGCGCCTTCCCGGCCTCGACTACAGCCTCCTGGAGGGCGAGGCCGATCTCGGTGATGGGCTCTTGGTGTTTCCCACTCCGGGCCATGCCCCGGGCCACCAGTCGGTGGCCCTCCGCCTGGACAGCGGCCAGAACATGATCCTGTGCGGGGACGCCATCTATGAGGAAGACAACCTCCGCTATGACACCTGGGGTGGGCATGCCGACCCACCGCAGGCCCGTCAGAGCGCCATGGCCCTGCTGGAGCGGGCTCGAGATCTCAACGCGATGGTGCTGTACGGGCACGACGCGGGCCAGTGGCAGACGGTGCGGAAATCTCCTAACTGGTACGAATAGGCGGACCGACTCAGCACGACCAGCCGCCGGCCTGGCGACGCTGAGGGTGCCTCGGCCGGCACGAGATGGGCCAAGCGCGTCGCTCCGATGGCGGCGCGACGCTAGGCCGAATCCCACGGTGGCGACGGGCCTGGGCTCCCCACGGGAGGCTGAGTTCGCAAGTGGGGCCATGAATCCCTCGGGGTAGCGGTGGAGGTCCGTCCCCTACCGCAGGCGGTGGCTTACCGTTGGAGCGTTGGGTAGGCATTGATGGCCAGGCGCAAGGTGATGACCAGCGCCTACGCTCGGTCCCCGAGCCAGCGTGTTCGCGACCGGCGGCCCTGCGTGCGCTTCGGGGGGACGCCATGGACCCTGACCAGGGGGTGGCAACGGTGGCGGAGCCGGCCGCGGTGGCCATGGTCCGCGTCAGCTTCCCTGCCAGAGCGATCTGGCGGGACGGGCGTTATTGCCGGAGGCAGAAGACCGCTCTCAGGTCGCCATCCTCGTCGTAGTGGCGTTGCACATCCCGGTAGCCATTAGCCGCCAGCACCGGCTGGAGCAGGTCCGCCTCGTTTCCTCCGAGCTCGAGCAACAGCGACCCGCCCGGGCGCAGCAGAGGGCCTGCCTCGAGCACTGCTCGGCGCAGCAGCCGCATGCCATCGGCACCGCCGTCAAGCGCCGCGCGAGGTTCGTACCGGGTGACATCACGGGGCAGGAAGCGAAGTTCGCGGGTCGGGACGTAAGGCACGATCGCGGTCACCACGTCGACCTTCCCGACCAGAGTGCGGGGCAGGTTTACAGCCATGTCCCCCTGGAAGACCTCGAGACCATTGCTCCGGGCGCAGGCGACCGCGGCCGGGTCGATCTCGGTGGCGAGAACGCGCGCCAGGGGCCGGAGCCGAGCGAGCACGGCCGCGACGGCACCGGCTCCAGTGCAGAAGTCGACGGCGACCCCATGCTCTGGAAGGCGGGCCGCGGCCTCGAGGGCCAACGGTTCTGTCTGCCACCTTGGGACATAGACTCCGGGGTGGACGACAACGGTCTGATCGCAGAACGTGACGCTCCCAATCAGCCATGCGAGGGGCTCCCCGGTGCACCGTCGAGCGACAAGTGCCTGCAGGCGGGCCCCGTCTCCGGCGGCCGCGTCGATGAGCTCTTTCGCCTCTTCCTCGGCGGCGATGCAGCCAGCGGCGCGCAGTTCCGCGACGGTGGTTGCGAGGTCGTCTTCTGGGGTCAAGCGGTCAGTTTCCTGCAAGTGCCAACCGGGCGGCTTGAAGCCAGAGCGCACGCCTTAGGGCGTGGTGTCCGGGCTGGCCGCTGGGCGGCCAGCGATAAAGACCGCCCTCCTTGCGTCTGGTCCACCGCATCCACCGCGAGACGCTCTGCCATGCATGTTCGGAAGGCCGCTTGCCAAGACGGCATCCCCTAACCGGCCGATTCGGCTCGGCTGGGAGTTGTAGCGGCGGGGCCGCCCTGGGCCGGGCTGGGTCTGGCGGAGCCCCGGCCGGCTGGGCGAGGGTGCCGCGCCCGGCATTTTCGCCGGCTTGGACGCCAGTGATCGGGCTGGCCGTCGACCGGCTGCGGCACCTAGCTGGCCTTGGTCGGGCGCGGGTGGCGAATAAACTGCTTAGAGGGAGTCAGCTCAACGCGGCCAACGGCTGGCCGCCCGCAGCCGGGAGGGTCGATGGCGAGAGTGGCATTTCTCGGTCTGGGGCAGATGGGTGCGCCCATGGCAGGGCGGCTGTTCCAGGCTGGCTATGGATTGACGGTCTGGGATGTTGTCCCCGGCGGTGGCACGGCGCTGGTGCGAAGGGGCGCTGAGCTCGCGCCCTCGCCGGCCGCAGCCTGTCGCGGAGCGGACTTCATCATCACCATGCTGCCTGACCCCGAGGCGCTGGAGGCAGTGGCTTTCGGTGCGTCTGGGATCGCCTCTGCGCTCACCGAAGGACAGACCGTAGTCGAGATGTCGACGGTTGGACCCGCGGCCGCCCGGAGCCTGCGAGCTCGGATCGCCCCGGTCGCCATGGTGGACGCCCCAGTGCTCGGCAGCGTGCCGGAAGCGGAGGCCGGCCAGCTTTCAATCTTCGTGGGTGGCTCCGGCGCTGACTTCGAGTGTGTGCGCCCTGTCCTCGAGGTCCTGGGCCGGCCCCACCACGTGGGCGGTCCCGGGATCGGGGCCGCCACCAAGCTGGCCGTCAACCTCACGATTGTGGCGGCGATGGCCGTCATCGGAGAGTCTCTGGCGATCGGCGGCGCCCTTGGCGTCAGCCGGGAGGTGATGCTGGACTCGCTGGCGGACTCGCCGCTAGGAGGCCTGGCGAAGCGGAAGCGAGCCCTGATCGAGACCGGCGAGTTTCCGCCTCAGTTCAAGCTCCGCCTCGCCGCCAAGGACCTTCGCTTGGTCGACAGCGCCGCCACTGCGGCAGGCCTGAGGACCCCGATCACGGGGGCGGTGCACCAGTGGCTGGAGGAGGCTGAGCGGGCAGGCGCTGGCGGGCTCGACTTCGCAGCCCTGGTTGCCCTGATCTGCCAGGAAGGCCCGTTCGGTCCAAAAGGGGCGGTCGACGCTGGACCCTGAGCCATGGTGTCGGTCCCGGTCCTTAAGGCGCGGGCGCCCGGCCGTGGCGGCTGGTCCGCCGATCTCTGAGACGGGCCCCGATGCCAAGGCCTTCAGTACGGAGCTGGCGGCTGCGCCCCGCACCAGGTGTAGAGCGCGCCGTAGATCGGGGCCTCCAGCCGGACCTTCTCGTGGTCGTTATCGCCTTGACCAAACTTTGAAACCGGGGGCGATTGCCCCACCGGCCCAGGGAACGATCCGCGCCAGGGCTGGCTCGTACCATCTGGTACGTCAAGACGATCGACTCGAAATCGCACCCTGGGCCCCCGCTCCAGCTCGGCCCGTTCGAGGTGAATCGGTATCGTCCCCTGCTGGTTCACCGGTTCGCGACTTCTTGGGGGCGGCCTGGATTCTTGGCGCCTGATGAGGAGAGTCTCACGGTGCTCTAATCTGGGGCTTACCTGATCCGGTCACCGTACCGACCTGGAGGCAGCAGAGAATGCGGTGGCAGACACTTCGGAAGAGCTTTCGCCCGCTGGGCCGGCCCGCCCTGGCGTTGGCTCTGGTGGCAGGGGTTGCGGCCGGGCTCATGATGGGGCCGGACCTGTCGGTGAGTTCCACGCGCCTCCCGCACTCGGTCCGGCTGAGCACCGAAGCGGCCGGGCGGCGGAGTCCCTCCACCGGCCCCTCTTCCTTTCCAGGTTCATCGTTACCGAGCCCCACTCCACAGCCGACCGAGCCGGTGGAGACTGTGACCCCTCCGCCCACGGTGGTCAGCATCCCCAACCACGACTCCACGACCAAGGAGCAGCAACAAGGGTCGCCGTGCGCCCCGGCTCCCAGCGGCGACAGCTCGTGTCCATCAGGTGGGGGATGAGCCAGGAGCGGTCCAGTCGATAACCGGGCGGGGGAGCTGTGAGAGCGCGGCCGGGGCGTCTTAGGCAACTCCGGTGACCGGTGCCCTCAGCCGGCTCCGGCTCCGGCTCGGCTCGGCCGGTCGGCTGCTGGTGCTGCACGGGGTTGTGGTGGCGCTGGTCCTGGGGGTGGTGTCGGTCCAGGTGATACGGGATTTCACCGTTCACTACCAGAGCACGGTCCTGGCCGACCTGGGCGACCAGCTGACCGGCTATTCGGCAGCCTACTTGGGTCGGCCTGCCGGGCAGAGTCTGGAGGCGTTCAGTCGCAGCTATTTGGTCACCCACCCGGTGCCCACCGGAGAGGTGCTTCTGATCGGGCTTCCCCATCAGCCGATCCTGGGAAGCGGCCATGCAGCCGCCCTGGTCGGGGTCGCGCGGGTGCGCAGCTGGCTGAGCACCCCGCCGGCGAGCACGGTGACCTCCCAGGTCACGGTGGGTACGGTGAGTTATCTCACCGTAGCCAGCCCGATCACCCAGGCAGGTGTCACGCGCGGGGTGGTGGTGGCGGCCGCCAGCTTGGCCCCCTTGCAGGCGGAGAGCAACCAGGTGGCCCTGCTGGCCGCCGCCGAGGCCGCCGTGGCGCTGGTGGTGGCTCTGCTCAGCGCGTACCTGATCCTGCGCCGGCTGCTGCGCACCGTGGGTGCTGTGACCGCCACCGCGGTGGACGCGAGCCAAGGGGACCTCAGCGGGCGGATCGGCTACCGCGGCCCCGACGACGAGGTGGGCCGGATGGCGGCGGCGTTCGACGGCATGCTGACCAAGATCGCGGCGACGGTGGCCGCCCAGCGCCAGCTCCTGGCGGACGTATCCCATCAGCTGCGAACCCCGCTGACGGTGGCCCGGGGCCACCTGGAGGTGCTCCGCCGAAGTGGCGCCGACGACCCGGAGGACGTGCGGGAGACCACCGCCCTGGTGGTCGAGGAGCTCAACCAGATGAGTCTGCTGGTCGACCAGCTGCTCTTGCTCGGGCACTCCCTCGAGCCCGACTTCATCCAACCGGAGCCGGTGGACCTGCGCTCGTTCATGGCGGACCTGAAGGCCTCCGCCACGGTCCTGGCGGATCGCAACTGGGTGTTGGCCGAGGTGCCTGACGCGGTGCTCTTCGTGGACCAGGCCAAGCTCCGTGGTGCCTTGCTCAACCTCATCGACAACGCTGTCAAGGCGACCCAGCCCGGGGACACGATCAAGCTCTCGGCCAGCTGCGACGGGGCCGTCATCCTGGGGGTGATGGACACCGGCCGCGGCATCCCGCCAGCGCTGCAGCAGTCGGTGTTCGATCGCTTTCGCACGGCCGCGCCGAGCGATCAGCGCGGGGCCGGCTTGGGGCTGGCCATCGTCAAGGCGGTGGCGGAGGGTCACGCTGGAACGGTTCATCTGGAGAGCGCGGTGGGCCAGGGGACAACGGTCACCATGGTCCTGCCCGCCAGCCGTCTGCGGCCGGGGCTGGCGGACCCAGGGCTATGATCCTGCTGGTCGAGGATGACGCCAGGATCGCCTCGTTCATAGCCAAAGGACTCAAAGCTGAGGGCTACGCGGTGACGGTCGCGCCGGATGCCGCGACGGCCCAGGGGATCATGGCCGTCCGTGCCGAAGACCTTGACCTGGTGCTGCTCGACCTGGGCCTGCCGGACGGCAACGGCCTGAGCCTGCTGCGATCCTGGCGCGACCGGCATCTGCGGCTACCAGTGATCATTCTGACCGCCCGCGACGACCTCGCCAGCAAGGTCTCTGGGCTCGATGCCGGGGCGACCGATTACGTCACCAAGCCCTTCGCTTTCGACGAGTTGCTGGCCCGCATCCGGGCCGCCATGCGGACCGCCGAACAGACGGTCTCCACTGAGCTGGTGGTGGCCGACCTCCGCTTGGACCTGCTCTCCAAGATCGCCTGGAGAGCCGACCAGCGCATCGAGCTGGCGCACCGGGAGTGGGCCCTGCTGGAGCTGTTCATGCGCAGCCCGAACCAGGTTCTGTCGCGCACCCAGATTCTGAATCGAGTTTGGGAGTACGACTTCGACCCGGGCAGCAACGTGGTCGATGTGTACGTCAGCTACCTTCGCCGCAAGCTGAACCGGGCGGGCCTGGTCCCGCTCCTCCACACCGTCCGCGGCGCCGGTTACCGGCTGTTGTCCGGCGACGCACGGTCGGAGTGAGGGAACTCTAATCCTCTCCCAACTAGCCGTTCACCCGGGGTGGTCAGAGTGAAGACCAGGGACTTTTCACCCCCGACAAGGAGTAAAGCGATGAAGGTACCGATGACAGCGGGCGCCGTGGGCGCTCTGGCGGTGGCGGGCGCGGTCGCCGCGGTCACACTCACCACCGGCGGGACCCATGCCGGCGTGCCCACCAAGGTCAACTTGGTGTCGGCCACGAGCGCGATGACGAGCGCCGACCAAGTGGCCCTCAACTACGCGGCTCAGACCTATCCCGGCGCCGGCGCCGCCTCGGTGCTCAAGACCGAGGCCGACACCGAGCACGGGGTGCCCGTCTACGACGTCACGGTGATGGCCCCCAACGGGACCACCTACTCGCTTTCGATCCGAGCCAGCAATGATTCGGTGCTCTCGGCGCACCCTGTGGAGAGCCAGCCGGCTCCCCGCACCTCAGCGATCGCGCCGCTGCCGACGACCGGGTCGGTGGATGTCCAGACTCCTGAGCCGACCGCGTCACCCGGAGCCACGGACGTAAAGCAGACGCCTGAGCCCGCGCAGTCTCCAGAACCTGCCCAGACTCCCAAGCCAGCCTCCGCCGACTCCCCTGACGCCACGGGATCCCAGACCAGCCAGCCCAGCTCCCAGAGCTCAACCGACCAGCAGCAGAAGACCCAGTCGGGCAGCGACGGCTGAGATTTCGTCGCCTTCCTTCGGGCGGTCCCCGCAGCGTCCAGACGAGTGCTGCGGGGACCGTCATCTATCTCATTCCAGGCTTCGAAGTTGCTCGGACACGGCCAATCCCAGTGGTGGGGCACTAGTCAGGGCCCACTGGGCGAATCTCGAGACTCCCTTGGGATGGCTTCCCGGCCTGCTTAGGCATCGGCTGCGAGGGCCGGGCCAGCCGGAGATCGCTGGGCCGCGGACCCATCTCCGGCCTGAGCGAGAGTGGACCCGGAGTACGTGCAGCTCTGTGCAGGCGTCACTGCCAAGG
>Ga0307373_10012231_pt1 | contig 12243 bp, 10 predicted proteins | sample OX2MG_FD_202534 | JGI IMG/M metagenome (GOLD analysis project Ga0307373, IMG submission 202534) | Soil microbial communities from Risofladan, Vaasa, Finland - OX-2 | ecosystem: Environmental > Terrestrial > Soil > Coastal area > Acid sulfate soil | place: Finland: Risofladan, Vaasa | collected...
TCGATTCTTGCCGCAGGAATTGGTCGCCCCATCATTATTAAAGGTGTTGGAGATACCTCATTTCTTTATCTTGTTTCACCAATGAATCAATAGAAATTTATTGGGTCGTTGTTCCAACTGAATACGAAAGAGGAACAGGGAGCATTGTGCCGCCCTGAAAAAGTTCTGGGTGCGAAGCATACCACGCAGAGATTCCATATTCCCAGTATGCAAATTGTGGGTCGCTTGCCGGGTTAGTCGGTGGTGGACCTTGTGGATCATTTTTATTGGTCCAGTACAACAAACTATGGGGAACTATATTTCCCTGTGCATCTGGTATACGCCAGTCTCCTCGCAACATCGGTGGAACCAATGCGGGGATTGGATCCGGCTCGCCGAAGTAGGTTTTTGGGTACTTCGAGAGTGCGTATGCCATCGCGTCGTGCCACATAGGCGCCGCAATGAATCCGGCGATAGATTTTACCATCGGTGTATTGTTATTATTTCCTGCCCATACTCCAAGTGCAATGGATGGAGTATAGCCAATGACCCAAGCGTCGCGCGTATCGTCGGTTGTTCCGGTTTTAACGGCAACATCATACCCAGGGAATGAAAGTGGGGAGTTAAGAGCATATTCAGGGACACGCGCTTGTGCATCAGAGAGCATTGCAGATATATCGCGTGCGATATGTGCAGGTAACACTTGTTTTGGTTGTGCTGTATATTTTTCGAGAACATTACCAGATGCATCGTCGACCTCAAGGATGCCTGTTGGTGTATTCAGCACTCCATTGTTTGCAAATGCGGCATATGCGCCGGTAAGATCAAGTAGTCGTACTTCTCCACCACCAAGCACAAGTGTTAGTCCGTATTGATTTGGATCGCCGAGTGTTGTAAGGCCAAATGATTTTGCTAGGTTAATTGCATTCTGTATCCCGACAAGATAAAGGACTTTGATGGCTGGTATGTTTATCGATTGGGCGATTGCGGTTTCAAAGGTCATAGGGCCGCGGAATGTGTTGTCAAAGTCGCTAGGGGCATAGCAAGGAGGGGTATTGTTTTTTATATCCGACGGCTTACATGATGTTGAGAACTGTGTTGGTGTATCGAATACAACCGTATCCCGTGTGTACCCGTCCATAAGAGCAAGGGAATAAATAAACGGTTTCATCGTCGAACCCGGTTGTCGTAATGCAAGTGCGGCATTATATTGGCCGTCGATAGCAGTATCGAAGAAATTTCTCGAACCTACCATCGCAAGAATTTGGCCAGTCGAGGGATCGATGGCGACGAGGGAGGCATTTGAGGCATTGAAATTCTTTTCATTCGTGAGTGCATATTGACTGACGATTGATTCCGCCTTCGTTTCAAGGTTGGCATCAAGCGTCGTCGTCACTCTCAATCCTGAAATTAAAGCGTTAGGACCATACGTTTGTTCAAGTTGGTTGAGAATATAGAATACGAAGTGGGGGGCGATAATCGAGTTTTTCCCCGCCGGAGCGAATGAAACTTGTTCGGCTTGTGCTGACGCATAGGCAGCGTCACTGATAAAACCAAGTGTGTGCATTCTGTCGAGAACAAGATTCTTACGTGCATCAAGTGCCGCGCGGTTTGCACCGTATGGTGAGTAGAACGTCGGCGCCTGTATCATTGCAGCAAGATAGGCGGCTTGCGCGAGAGAGACATCTTTCGCGGGGATGCCGAAGTAAGCTTCGGATGCGGCTTCGATTCCATAGAGGGTTCCTCCATACGGTATATTGTTGAGATAAATATCTAATATCTGGTTCTTTGAGTAGACCTGTTCAAGTTTTATAGCCAATATCCATTCGTTGATCTTGCGAATGACGCTTTTCTGGTTTGTTAAAAGTTCATTCTTCACTACCTGTTGAGTTATGGTCGAACCACCCTGGGAAAAAGCACCACCAAGGGCATCGACAATCATCGCTCGGATGATGGAGGCAAAACGGATGCCGCCGTGCTCATAAAAACTAGAATCTTCTATCGCGATGGTCGCATTTATCGTGTTTGGAGATATGTCGGAAATAGGAACGACACTACGCTTTGCATCCCTATTGTAATCATAGAGAAGAACCTGCCCAGTGCGGTCGTAGATTTTGGTTGACTGATCGATTTGCCGGGAGGAAAACGAACTAATGTCTGGTACCGGCGTCAAGACGACGGCAATAAGAATTCCTCCGGCGAGTAGAAATCCAAGACCAATGAGCACAAAAAAAAGAGCAAGGAAGGAATGCCACCGCAAAGAGTGCGTCCGGGAAGTCATACGGCTATGCTAGCACCTCTAGCACTTATTTAGTATTTTTCGTCCTCCTCAAGTTCTTCATCGGTGAACGCCGATGATTCATCATCAAGAGAGTCTTCATCAACACGATCTTCATCCATCATATGGATATATGTAGCAAAAAAACGTATTCGCGCAAGAGTGTTTATTCCCTCGTGTGGATTAGTGTTTGATACGACCGTACGCAAGAGCCGTAATGCCTATAGCTATCGCGTCCAACTCGTCGTCGAGACGTTTTTTTGGGGGAAGGAGTAGCAACCGAGAAATCATTGTTGCAACCGCTGCTTTGTCGGAATTTCCATGGCCGGTGACCGCGAGTTTTACCTGTTGTGGTGAACATTCCATGACCGGTATGTGGGCGAGACCTGCAGCGGCAAGTATTGCCCCACGTGCCTCTGCAACTCCAAGAGCTGTCTTCTTGTTTACACTAAAAAAAAGAGTTTCGATAGCAAGAGCATCTGGAATATGTGTTTGTATCGCTGTGGTGACGGCTTTTGATACTTCCGCAAGACGATCTTCGCGAGCGCCCCTCTTTGGCTCTATGCATGCACTTGTAACGAGCGTCGGCCGCGAGGGGTCGCCTTCAATGATGGCGATGCCGAGGCGGTCGTATCCAGGATCAATCGCTAGTATTTTCATATCCGCGTGCATTAGTAAATACTCGCTGGATGTCTGCATGTGCATCGAGCATTTCAAGTATCGCGCGAAGTTTCTCTTCATCGGCGCCCATAACGTCGATGAGGGGTTCAGTGGGGGTATAGTTTCCTTCTTCTTTAGTAAAAGCCCAGCTTGCGGCGCCCGGTGCGGCGAGTTCGACACCATGAAGACTAAGAAAGTGTTTTATTTCTTGCGTAGTGCGGTTTTTATTGTCAGTAAGAGCTTCGATGAGGATGGCGACGCCGCCGGGTCCATATGCTTCGTACGCGACGTGTATGAGTTCGCCAGCATCTTTCGATGTTCCTTTTGCAATTGCACGCTCGATATTTTCTTTTGGCATGTTTACTGCTTTCGCCCGTGCAACCGCTACTGAGAGTCCGGGAGCAGAAAGAATGCCACCCGATTTCTTTGATTCGAGCGTAATAAGGCGCGCGTAGCGGGAGAAGATACGGCTCTTTGCCGCATCGGTCACCGACTTCTGCCGTTTTATCTGGGACCATTTACTGTGTCCTGACATACTTAGAAAGTAACATCAGGATTATTGCCGCTCAAATATAATCGGCCGTTTGAGGTAAGAATGCGGCCGCGCGGTGAGCGCTCAATGAGGCCGAGACGGAGAAGGTACGGTTCATATACATACTCGACAGTGCTGATATCCTCATGGAGTGCAGCCGTAAGAGCACTTACTCCCGCCGGGCCGCCGCGGAAGCTTTTCAGAAGTGTCTCGAGATAACGCCGGTCATCCTTTGTAAGACCGTGTGCATCGATACCGAACAGACTAAACGCCTCATCACAAAGCTCGGAGGATATCATGCGCTCATGCACCTGCGAGAAGTCGCGCACCCGCTTCAAAAGTGCATTCGCGACGCGGGGAGTTGCACGGCTTCGTGCTGCAATACGCTCTATAACTTCTTGCGGTGCGTTAAGACCGAGTAGTTTTGCAGAACGCCGAATAATATCGCGCAAATCTTCGTCATTATAAAAATCAAGCTGGTAAGTGCCGCCACCGAAGCGCGAGCGAAGCGGCCCCGAGAGTTCAGCGACGCGTGTCGTCGCGCCAACGAGCGTAAAGGGAGGAAGTGCGAGCTCGACCGTGCGTGCCGAAGGTCCTTTCCCGAGTACGATGTCTAAATGTCCTGACTCGAGTGCTGGATAAAGGAGCTCTTCAATCTTGTGCGAGAGACGATGGATTTCATCGATAAAAAGAACGGTGTTTGGCTCGAGATTAGTCAAAATGGCAGCAAGATCGCCCGCTCTCTCAATAGCGACTCCGGAGGTGGTCTTTAGGGGCGATTCGAGCGTTGTGGCGACAAGATGGGCGAGTGTCGTTTTACCCACACCTGGAGGACCGTAGAAGAGGATGTGTTCCGGCATGCTTCCACGCTTTTTTGCCGCGTCAATAGAGATACGCACGTTCGCTTTGACCTGTTTCTGGCCGACATATTCGTCCCAGCTGTTTGGACGGAGAGCAGCGTCAAGAGAATGTGCGAGTGAAGGGAGAACCTCCGGGGGGGTTGACATAAAAATTGTATGATGCTAACATTCTATCACAGTTTCTTGATCCTGTTCATACTCCTCTAGGCAAGGCTTGACGGCTTCGGGCGTTTCCCCAAGGACTTCCTGGTTCGGTACTTCGGTATCGGCGCTGGGAATCTCCTCAGGTGTCTCGTCCACCCCGCGATTTATTGCGGGTTTTGCCTTGAGGACTATGGACGGGATTTTTGTTTTCAGGAGTGCGGGAGATCGACAGTGGCGGCGACTTCGGCAAGGGAAGTGATGCCGGCAAGCGCCTTGAGGATACCGTCTTGTGTCATCGTGAGGTATCCCTGCTTTGAGGTTAATTTTGCGATCTCATTCTCGGGTGGATTGTCGCGAAGGAAGTGCGCGAGCTCGTCATCCATAAAAATAGCTTCATAGAGACCAATGCGCCCCTTATAACCGGTCTCGTCAGTATTCTCGGCGACGGGCTCCCATATCGTCTCTATTTTTTCAGGAATCAGTGTTTTATCGGAGAGCGGCTCAAATACTTTTGCAATCATTGCTTTTTCCGCATCTGTGAGATTGCGGGGTATTTTTTTATCTGGATCGAGTTTACGCACGAGGCGTTGCGCCATCGAAACCGTAACGGCCGAGCCAAAGGACTTCGGGTCCGCGCCGAGATCCGCGAGGCGTGGGAAGGTTCCTGCCGCGTCATTGGTGTGAAGAGTGGAAAAGACAAAGTGGCCAGTGAGTGCGGCTTGAATCGCGATATCGGCAGTCTCGCCGTCACGGATTTCGCCGACCATAATGATATCCGGATCCTGTCTCACGATGGAGCGGAGTCCTTCGGCAAATGTATATTTTTCTCCCTCGACTTGTGTCTGCACGATGCCGTCGAGATGATATTCGACCGGATCCTCAATGGTGATTATTTTTATTTCAGACGTATGGATTTCACGAAGGAAGGAGTACAACGTCGTTGTCTTTCCACTTCCAGTTGGTCCAGTGGTGAGCAGCATCCCGTTCGGCCGCCGTATTTCTCCCTCAAGACGCGCGAGCAGTTTTGGATGGATGCCGAGTTCTTTGTAAGATACGCGCGTCGCTTCAGGGTCGAGGATACGCATCACGATGGATTCGCCGTAGTTGCCGGGGATAAAAGAGACGCGCGTTTCAACTTGAGACAAGTCTTTTTCGATACTGAAACGCCCATCCTGCGCTTGATTGGTGATATTCAGCTTCACTCCAGAGAGTAGTTTTATGCGTGAGACGAGCTGATGATACGTTGCCGGGTCAAAGAGATATATATCAGACAAAAGTCCGTCGACGCGTAGGCGCAAAAGTGTCGTTTTTTCACCAGGCTCGAAGTGGATATCAGAAGCTCGGAGTGCGAACGCACCTGCGAGTATTGTGTCGAAGATACGTGACACTCTCTCAAGCAATTTCAACTCGACGGCGGCGTCAATCTCCTTCTTGAGGGTACTTTTCGTCGCTCCCTTCTCAGCGAATTTTGCAATGGTCTCGGGAGAAATGGCAACCATACCAGCCTTCGTTTTTGCGGCGAACGAGAGATCGCTGTAGCGCTCGAGTACTCTATCGAGGCCCTTTTTCGATACGAGGAATTTTTTCAGCGAAAAACCGCGTTCGGTGAGATCAGCCTCGAGCTTCGCGAGTGCGGGATTGTTCGGACTATGGATAGCGAGCGAAAGATCCCTTGCTGTTTTTGCGAAAGCGGCGGATTCGGTAAGACGGGCAGTCTCCTCGGGAATGATGCGGAGAGCGTCGTTGTCTATTTTTTCGAGCGAAAGGTCGGTGTATTCCAGGCCGTATTTTTCTGAGAGAATACGCGCGACATCCTCTTCCTCGCGTTCGTGTATGCGAGCGAGTTCGGTATCCGCACGCTTGGTATCGAACGGCAAATCCATGGGCATATAGTACCACTCCGGGGGGCGGGCATACTTTTGTTTTCGGCGGTACAATTGTCGGAATGAGGAATGAACTTCGGACGCCGGCAGAGCTTGAAAAGGAGGCAGAACGCTTCGCCGGTACGCTCACGCCAGGCGATCGCGCGTTCCTCGTCACACTTTCAGGTGAACTGGGGGCGGGAAAAACCGCCTTTGCGAAAGCTGTTGCACGTTCTCTTGGCATTGAGGACCTTGTGAACAGCCCTACCTTTGTGCTGGAGAAAATCTACCAGCTTCCTGAAGGAAGGCCGTTCAAACGCCTCATTCACCTTGATGCTTACCGTCTCGAGAAAGGGAGTGAGCTTGCTCTGCTCGGCTTCGACGAGTTGATGCTGGATTCCGGGAACCTTATTTTGCTTGAGTGGCCAGAGAAAGTGGCGGACGCGCTCCCTGTGCCCGCTGTTCGACTTTCTTTCGTCGTACAAGACGATTCACACATCCTTTCCTATGGCTAAAAGATCCCCCGAAAAGAAACGAATCATCCTCCTTGACACGCATGCCATCATCCATCGGGCGTATCACGCACTGCCGGAATTTACCGGTCCGACTGGTGCGCCTACCGGTGCTTTGTACGGCCTCGTCGCGATGCTGCTCAAAATTATTGCAGACTTAAAGCCGGATTATATCGCCGCCTGCTATGACTTGCAAAAGCCGACCATTCGTCACGAGGTGTATGAGGGCTATAAGGCGACGCGTGCTAAGACCGACGATGCACTCGCGCTACAGATAAAAGAATCGCGCAAGATTTTTGAAGCTTTCTCCATACCGATGTATGAGCGGGAAGGATTTGAGGCCGACGATCTGCTCGGCACTATTGCGTACAAGATGAAAAAGGAGAAAGGAGTGGATGTCATCATCGCATCAGGCGATATGGACACGCTCCAACTCGTTGCTGGTGAGCGTGTCCGCGTCTATACCTTGAAAAAGGGAATCAACGACACGATTCTGTACGACGAACAAGCCGTCGTGGAACGTTTTGGATTTCCGCCGGCGCTTATTCCCGACTGGAAGGGGCTGCGCGGCGACCCTTCCGACAACATCAAAGGTATTTACGGAATTGGCGAGAAGACCGCAACCGAACTTATTACTGGCTTCGGTTCCATCGAGAAGATATATGCAGCGCTGAAGAAAGGCGACGGCGCTTTTCTGAAGAAAGGAGTGAAGACGCGCATACTTGGCCTCTTGCGGGACCATGAGGAGGATGCACGCTTCTCAAAATCGCTCGCGACAATACGACTCGACGCGCCGATAGCATTCACGCTGCCCGAACAGATCTGGCGCGAGTCTATTGATGTGCAGAAGATGTTCATGATGTGCGATGAATTCGGTTTTAGAACTCTCAAAGAGAGAATCAAGACCATGTTCAAAAGCGAACCAAAATTTGGAGAAACAATTCAATTTGTGCCTGAAGAAAAAGTGGACTCGGTTCGTCTTGCCGAAGCGCAAGTAATGCTCTGGCTCATTTCGTCGGAATTTACGAACCCGTCGCTTGACGACCTACTCGCCTTTACCAGGGAAAGGACCTTCGACGCCGCTCGCGCCAAACTCGAGAGTCAGTTGTCGGAGATGGGGAAGGTGCGCGATGTCTATGAGAAAATTGAAAGGCCGCTTATTCCAGTTGTGCGAAAGATGGAGAAACGTGGCGTTCTTGTCGATCCTGTGCTGCTTGGGAAACTCGCGAAAAAGTATCACATCGAGCTTGAAGAAATCGTAAAACGAATTTACAAGTCCGCAGGACGCGAATTCAATGTTAGTTCGCCCAAGCAGCTTGGTGAGGTGCTTTTCGACGAATTGAAGATCATCCCGGAAAAACAAAAGAAAACGGCAGGCGGTCAGCGTTCGACCCGCGAGAGCGAGCTTGAGAAGATACGGAGTACGCACCCAATCGTGGATGACATTCTCGAGTATCGCGAATTGAAAAAGCTGCTCTCGACTTACATAGAAAATCTCCCGCCCTTACTCGACACGGAACATCGCCTGCATGCCGAATTTCTCCAGACGGGCACTACGACCGGCCGCATGGCCTCGCAGAATCCGAATCTGCAGAACATCCCACTGCATTCTGAGCGTGGACGCGCGATACGCTGCGCATTTATTGCGCCAGAAGGATTCATGCTCATAGGACTCGATTATTCCCAGATAGAGTTGCGACTCGCAGCCATTCTCTCGGGTGACAAAAAACTCCGCGACATATTTAAGAGCGGCCGCGACGTGCACCGAGAGATCGCGGCACATGTATTTCATGTTACGCCGGAAGCAGTCGATTCAGAAATGCGCAGGCGGGCGAAAATCATCAACTTCGGTATTCTCTATGGTATGGGTGTCAACGCGCTTCGCGCGCAGCTCGGCTCGACGACCGCCGAGGCACATCAATTCCTTGAAGACTATTTCAGTACCTTTAGGACGCTGTCGGACTACCTCGAGCGCACACGTGGTTTCGCGCGTAAACATGGCTACACCGAGACTCTCTTCGGCCGGCGCCGCCAGTTCCCGGAGATGAAATCGTCACTGCCGTATGTTCGTGCGCAAGCCGAACGCATGGCAATCAATGCTCCCCTCCAAGGAACGCAGGCAGATATCATCAAGCTCGCGATGGTGCGCGTGGACGAGATGCTCACGAAGGAAGGTGCGCAGAAGGATGCCCACCTCCTCCTTCAGGTGCACGACGAGTTGGTGTACGAGGTACGTCTCGAGCGCGCCGAAGTGCTCGCTGCGAGGATACGAGAGATAATGGAATCTGTTCTGTCGCCGGACGAGATGCATGGTGTCCCTATCATCGCGACGATGAAACTCGGCACCAACTGGGGAGAAATGCACGAAATATGATCTACTTTTTTCACGGTTCGGATTTTGAAAAAACGCGCGCAAAAGCGTTTGAGTGGGTTATGAAGGCGCGTACAAAGGAGCCGAACCTTGTTTATGTGCGTCTCACGCGTGAAGATCTCACGCCTGCGGCCCTCGACGACATCGCTCTCTCAAGCGGGCTCTTCGTTTCGCGCCTGTTGATACTCATTGATGATCCATTTCCGGCCGCGCATGCGTCAAGCGAAGAAGACAGGGAAGAAGTCGCGACTGGAATCCTCGAGGAACATCTGGATAGTCTTGCCGCTTCTGATAACGCTATTATCATCCTCGCGCCTAGGCTTGCTGCAGTGAAAGCAAAAAAAATCATCGAAAGAGCGAAGATGGAATATAAATTCGACGCGCCTGCCGCACGCACAGCGAAGCGCGAATTCAATTCGAATTTAGTGAACGCACTTGCCGCACGTTCACACGAGAAGCTCTGGCTTGAGATCAATCGCGCGTTTCGTGCTGGCGATGCGCCTGAGATGCTCCACGGTCTTCTGCATTGGAAGGTGCGAAGCTTGATGGACAAGGGCAATCGCGCATGGAGGCCAGGGGAGGTTCGGCGTCTCTCGCTTGCACTCATCGGGCTTCTGCAGGAATCGCGGCGGGGCGGTCTCGGTTTGTCGCTTGCACTTGAGCGTTTTGCACTAACAATGTAAGACGCTGGGAAGTGAGTTTATGCCCAAAGTCCTAAAGTGTGCGCCCGGGTGGGCTCGAACCACCGACCAACGGCTTAAAAGGCCGCTGCTCTACCGACTGAGCTACGGGCGCGTGGGTACAAATTACCTTTTTTCGCTCCCTTTTTCTAGTAGCTGAACGCATCCACCGTTTTGCCGCTTGCATCCAAGAGCTTCACAACCTCGTTGCTCGTCCGCCACATTGAGTTGCTGCGGCCGAGGTAGACACGCCACGTATCGCCCAAGAAATCCGCGTCGTTTCGGTGCGCATCGACGCAACCGTTATAGTTAAGATATGTCACCAGGAAACTCTGACAGACACCTGAGACGTCGGACGGTGGTGTGAGCGCGACCTGGCAACGGGAGAGTGTGTTCACATAATCGATACATGCGGCGTCGCGGATATAGTCTGGATAGTATGAAGCAATTTCGCTCGTGGATAGTGGGCAATTCTGGGGAAGGGGTGGAGAGAAGTTCTGGAAAGTGCTGAAATAACCGATGCACTTGTTTTCTTGGAATGAAGCCCCGATGGGTGATTGTCCGGAAATGACAATCGCCTGTTCGCCCGGAGTCAGCACAATATCCTGCACCGGGTTCACGATACCGCTCGTGGGAATCGAAGTTCCCTTGGGGATGGTGCTGGCATTCCCGCTCGCATCGCTTTCGAGCGTCCATCCGGAAAGGTCGACGGGCACACCGGCATTTGATGCGACACGGATTGAAATATATTCATTCCCCGGGTCGGAGGAACCGGCGCCCGAGACGTAATGGTCCATTGAGACAATCCCGTGATAGGGTGAGACCTCCCCGAAAGCGACCCCTGCGAGGGAGGAAGGAATTGATGATCCGAAACTGCCTGAAACACTCTCGCCGCTTGATGACCCGGGAAGAGAGACATCGCTGCTGCCAATGCCAGAGATCGCGCGTGGAAAAGAGAGATACGTGCCGCCGCCGAGTTCATCGGGCAGTGCGAGCGATGGCCCAGAAAAGGAGATCGGGTGCAAGGGTCCCCCGGTCGCAATCCAGATAAGAAATATGAAGACAAAGATTCCTATAAAAAACCATGCATCGTGCATTTCCATACGGGAATAGTATCAAATTTCCGAGAGAAGTCGTTCGAGCTCTTCGCGGGCAACGCTGGCGTCGCTCCATGGGATCTTCGAACTTTTGGAGCCCATAATAAATGGATCAGTGCCCTTTCCCGAAATAAGAACCGCATCGCCTGTGCGTGCAGCACGGAATGCGGTACGAATTGCCTCGCGTCTATCCATGATAATGTCAGGCACGCGCTGCATTCCGCGCGCCATCGCGTCTACGATGGCGCGCGGATCTTCGTCATACGGATCCTCGTTTGTGAGGATGACTCGTTCGCACGCCTCATCCGCTATATGTCCCATTTCCGGTCGTTTCCATTGATCGCGCCCACCGCCAGTATTTCCGAGCACACATATTTTTCGTCGGTTCGGGAAGGCACCATAGAGTGCACGCAGCGAATCCGACGTGTGCGCGTAATCAACGATGACAATGAAATCCTGCCCTGCTTCTATGCGCTCAACGCGGCCGCGTACTGGAGGAAGTGTCGCAAGCGCGTCCGCCGATACCGCAGGTGGAATCCCGAATGCTTCACATAGTTTGATGGCGGCAAGTGCGTTCATTGCATTGAACGTACCCGGCACGGGAAGCGAGAAACGCGTTCCCTCATATTCGAAGCCGGTGCTGTTGTCGTCTCCAGAGAGATTCTGTAGTTCACGCGCGCTAAACCCTATTGCCGACGAGACTTTTGTGGAAAGGAACGCGCGGGTTTCTGGGATATCCTCGTTCGCCACGAGTACGCGGGAATGTTTTGGCGAATGTTCAAGCGCTGCGACGATTGTGCGCTTGGCGGCGACATAGTTTTCAAATGAACCATGGCTTTCGATATGTTCGCGCTGGATATTTGTTGCGACGAGTCCATCGAGGTCGAGGAATGATGTACGGTACTGCAGGACACTTTCCGAAGTCAGCTCAATGATGATATGTGTACAGCCAGCGCGGAGTGCCCGGTGCATGAAGGCTTGTGCGAACCCTCGTCCCTGGAGTGTCATTTTGTACCGGTTCGGCTCCGACATATCTTCAATAGCGAAACGGATAGTAGAAATGAGTGCTGTTTTACGGCCGGCAGCACGCAGTATCGTAAACAGCATTTCAGCTGTCGTCGATTTCCCTTTGGTGCCCGTTACGCCGATGACCGTAAGTCGTCGCGCAGGGAAGCCGTAGGAGAGCGCCATAACGAAAGCAAGCGTGCGATGATAGGGCGAACGAAATGTACGCACGACCGGTTCAGGAACTATTTTTTTTAGTACCC
>Ga0307373_10012232_pt1 | contig 12239 bp, 8 predicted proteins | sample OX2MG_FD_202534 | JGI IMG/M metagenome (GOLD analysis project Ga0307373, IMG submission 202534) | Soil microbial communities from Risofladan, Vaasa, Finland - OX-2 | ecosystem: Environmental > Terrestrial > Soil > Coastal area > Acid sulfate soil | place: Finland: Risofladan, Vaasa | collected...
AAGGCAACAGAAGGATGAGCCCTGGAGTCGGGATAATAAAGAGGTTTGTCATCGCGCTCTTTTCGATCGACGAGCAGCACGGAGGGGAGGTGATACGAAACCTCGAGAAGTTCAACCTTCCAAAGGCAGGACCTGAGGCATTCTACACGCTCCACGATTTCTCAGCCCCGATAAGCGGGGTAGACTTCGCAAGGATAATTGACGCAAAGATAATCGCAAACCCGAACTACCTAGACAACATCAAGCTCTTCGGATACACACTGCTAGACAGCCTTAGAGTGATACTTGAGATTTCGCCAAGTGAATACCCAAAACTCTTTGGGACCACAAACGAGAGGGCATTCATCTTCTCGCAGGTTAGCACAGGAAGATCACCGATGGTGGTAATTAGGGTAGCCCCGATAAAGCCAAGGATAGTCGTCATCGAGAACATCGAGAGCATGGACAAGCTCGCAATCAAGATTGCACAGATTGAGAAGATTCCTCTGCTCACCACAAAGATCGGAATAGAGGAGATGAAGGCAAGGCTCAACAACATCTAAACGCGTCGTCCTCAAAGACAGAAACATTCGCGGATTTTAAAAGATCAGGCTGCACCGCAGGTGGAACCGCCATCTGCTCGCTTGTGCTTCCTCGCTTGCTTAAGAAATACTTTATTCCCACAACCCCTACGATCGCATCGCCTATGACGCAGCTCGGGCAGACTCCGCAGCCGTCTCCGCTCACCGCAAGGTTTTGGGCGATTGCTACGATCGAGGTGTCGTTGTGCTTTATTGTTTGAGAAATCGAGGAGATGCCGTCCTTTATCTTGGAGGGGCTGTCTCTAACCAGCTCTGTTATCGGAGAGAGCTGCCTTTGGATGCGCTTTTTCAAGCCTTCCTCAGCCATGGTATAACTGGGGCATTTCTGATTTAAATGCCTTTTGTCTTACAGCCCTCTAAATTGCTGTTGACCCTCTTCCAAAAGTTCCTCATCAGCTATTCCATCAATTATAAGCTGATAAACAGATTTCTGAACATCCAAATTCTTGTTAAGAACCTGGTCAAAGGTTCCCTGCTCAAAGAATGCTTCATATGCACTTTGGAGGCTCTTTTCTTTCGGAGGTGAATTAACCACTACATACCCACTTGAGTTTCGCTGTATGTACGTCTTCTTCATTTCCTCAAGGAAATCTTTTGGATAGCCGCTTACAAGGCGATAATACTTTATATCGTAGTGCGTTCTGGTGATATTGGTATCTATTCGGTGAGCCCTGTCCTCTGCCTGATATGCTTGGATGTAACTTTCCGGGATATCATCAAAAATTACGGTTTTTGCAGCATTAAGCGTAACTCCTAAACCACCAGTCTTGTAAATGCACAGCATCACTTTTCTATCTTTTGCATTCTGGAAGGTTATCCTTTCGTAGTCAAGCTTTGACATTGGCATTCCGGTAGAGTCGTCAATTGGGTAACCATTCGAATCCAAAACCCATCCATCTTCATTTCGCTTGAACTTTCTTAGAACATTATTGGAATCAAGAAGTTCACCTTCCTTGGAGACCTCCCCAGACATTATCGCTGGGTTATATCTTGCAAGTGCGGTGCGATAAGCTTCTATCTGGGCAGTGTACATACAGAATACTATAATTTTCCTGTTTTCTGAGAGAGATTTTTGTATGGCACCAATTGATGCTGCCAGTTTTGGATTTGATTGGTCAGAACCTATGTAGCTTGGGTTGTTCACAACCTGCCTTAAGGCATGTCTCTTCAATATGTTCCCCCCTCTCCATACTCCATCAGAGATGTTTTCCTTTGTGCGCATATAATGACCGTATTTTTTGCTCCAGCCATCAAAATTCATGAACATCTGGTATATCGATAGCGCCTGGCTTTGGCTCATTTCAAAAGTGATATTCGGCATATAGTTTTTCTTTGGGAGTTTTCTATCTTGCATCGCTAAAGGCAATTTTTTATCATATTCTTCTAGCACATCCTGCTTCCTGAATCGAATAACATACTCGTCTTTGAGCCTGCTGAGTGCTCTCAAATCTGAAGATGTGTCTCCCCTGAAAACCTGCCTAAATGCCTTCCTATCAGAAAATCTTTTATCATTTGCAGAGATTGTACTAAGCATTTTTCTAAACGTTTCAGGATTTTTAAAAGGCGTAGCGGTGACCATCAAGGTAAACTTAGGCCTGAGCTTTGAGACTCCTTCAGTCTGTCTGGTGTCTTGATTAAGCCTCCAATGTGCTTCATCCAAAACAAGTACACTGCTTTTGTCAGTCGTTAAGAAGTCATTCATCAACTCAAACCTTTTTTCGTCTTCGGGTTTTTGCAAGAACTCTATGTTAGTTATTATTTTCACTCCTGAATTTGAGTCTCTTTTATTACTGGAGATTATGGCACCTTGTATTGATTGCTTCTTTTCGCTACCGCTCATGTACTGCAGACTCACAGTATGATGGGATTTGATAAATGCATCTGCATGTTCCTGCCAAGTGCTGACTACGCTGTTTGGCGCAATTATTATTGCATTGCTGCTGTTTGTCCCTACGATGCTCACTATTGTCTTACCGAGTCCTGGGTCGTTTGCTAGTATGACTCCTGGCTTGCCCTCCTCCATATATGACATGATTTTTTTAACGCACCATTTTTGATAGAAGTAGAGCTCCTTGCTTACTTTAAGATTCTCAATTTTCATATTATTTATGGCTTCAAACTCCTTAAGTACAATATCTAGTACAACTGGAGTCAAAGGACCTTTTGCAGCATCAATCTGTTCCAGAACATATTTTCTGCCTTCATCAAAGGACTTACCAAAACGTTTGATGAGTGAATATTCTGCAGTCTTGACTAGCATCTCCATTAAAAGTTTATCATTTCTGAAAGCCTGTTGGAGATCCAACTTAAGCAAGGAGAGAAACTCTACCACTTCGACACCATCTTCTTTGCGGCCCAGTTGTTCCACATTGTATATAAGAAGTTTGCTTCTTAACTTGTTTGAGGGATTTATTCCTAGAACTTTTACTTCATTTTTTTCCCCGATTCTAAGAGGTACATTTACCTTGAATTTACCCTCTGAATCCACTTTTATGCGCCTATTCCAAGTTCCCGAAACGTAAATGTGCGTAGCACCTAAAGCTACTCCCTCAACACTTACAAATCTATCATTAGTACTTGTATCTATTTTGTATTTGAGTTCTGGAACGCCAAAAGATTGATCATACTTTAGATATTCTCTGAGCTTTTCCACTTTTGTCACATCTCTAAGCCCTCGGAAGGATGTTTGAACAAGGCTGTCAATCTCTTCTTCAGGCATATTTTTATTCAAAATCTTTAGGAAGACCTTCATCATTGCAGGATTGCCCCCAAAAAGAGGGATTAAATCTTTCTCTAGACCTAGTTTTGTTAAATTCTCAAAACGTTTTTCGACTCTTTCTTCTTCAAGGCCGCCCGACAAAACAATCGAAACTGAGTTTTGATGCGTTTCGCCATTTAACCTTAATAGAAGATAATCCTTTGCTTGCGTAGAATTTGAAATGAGTCCGAATCTTTCATATCTGGCTATTTGTTGTAATAATAAAAGAATACTGCTCCTATAAGTTTTGTTTGCATAGGTAAAAGTCAGTATTTCTTCGTTGTCTGTTGTTGAACTTTCGAATTTTTTACCGGTTTGATTTTCATATGCATGAACAAATGCCTTGATGTAGTTTGTATCTTTTTTTAACAACTCGATATTAATTGTATAATTAACCAGATGACCTAATGAAGATTTTAAAGAGTTGAGTGCTTCTAATTGAGTGGATTCCACAGATCGAGACATACGTAATGTTAAGCCAGCAATGCTATCTTCATAGGTTTTGCTTTTGTAGGTAAAGGTTATTCTATTTGTATCGGTTGTTGTTGCCTTTGCAAAATCTCTATCTGTTTGTTTTGCATATGCAGTTACGAATAATTTGAGATACTCTAGATTCTTAAGAAGTTGTAAATTTATTGGATAGGCCACTGTGTGGCCTAATGAAGATTTTAGGAAATTGATAGCCTCTGATTGAGAACCAAAACTGCCAGACCTTCGCATACGGTAAGTTAACGCATTGATTTTATCTTCATAGGTTTTGTCTTTATAAATGAAGTTTATTCTAGTTTGCTCTTGAGCTTTCGCATTTCCAAATTCCTTTTTTGTTTGTTTTGTATATGCAATTGCTAGTGCTTTACGAAAATCTAAATCCTTAAGAATTTTTAGGTCTATGGGAAATGTTATCTTATAGCCTAGAGAAGATTTTAAGTGATCGAGGGCTTCTAACCGCGAACTAAATGCGCCAGATTTGAACATTCTTTGATTGATTGCGCTGATACTACTTTGATAGGTTTTACTGTTATAAGTAAAGGTAATTTTAGAATTATCAGTTACTTTTGCAATTGCAAAATTGTTCTTTGTCTTTTTGGTGTATGCGGTTTCTAATACTTTGAGGAAATATTTATCATTGAGTAGTTCTGGCTCAACTGAAAATTTTAAGGTATGGCCTAATGAGGATTTTATAGAATTTATTGCGTCCAATTGAGAGTTAAAGTTACGAGATTTTGACATTCTTAATGTTAGGGCATTAATGCTGTCTTCATAAGTTTTGCCTTTGTAAGTAAAGGTTAGTTGAATTCGTTCTTGTGATCTTGCATTTACAAATTCTTTATTTGTCGTTTTAGTATATACAGTTTCTAAAATCTTAAGAAAATCTGAATTATGAAGTAATTGTAAATCAATCGGAAGGGTTATTGTATGGCCTAATGAGGATTTTAGATGATTGAGTGCTTCCGATTTAAAATTAAAATGAGAGGATTGTACCATACGATGAGTTAGTGAATTAATACTGTCCTCGTATGTTTTACCTTTGTAGGTGAAGGTTATGTGATTTTGATCCATTACTGTGACTTTTGCGAATTCTTTCTTTGTCTTTTTTGTGTATGCAAATTCTAGAGTCTTGAGGAAATCTTGACTGTGAAGTAGTTTTAGGTCAATTGGAAAGGTTACTGTATGACCTGAAGAGGATTTTAGAAAATTTAGTGCTTCCTTCTGAGACTTGAAGCTACCCGATTTATACATACGCCCTGTTAGAACATCAATCCTTCCTTGATAGATTTTGCCGTTGTAGGCAAATGTTGTAGTAGTTTCGTCATCCACAGTTGCATCTACAAACACTTTATTTGAATCCTTAAGGTATGCGGTTTCTAATGCCTTGCAGTAATCAGGATTATTAAGTAATTGTAAGTCTATTGGATAAGTTACTTTATGACCTAAACCGGATTTTAAAGAATTAAGCGCGTCTGATCTAGAATTAAAGCCGCCGTATCGAACCATATGGTAAGTTAGTGATTCGATGGTGTCTTTGTAAGTTTTGCCTTTGTAGGTGAAGGTTATATTGGTTTTATCATATACGGTTATATCAGCAAATTCTTTTTTTGTTTGTTTTATATATGCGTTTTCTAAGGCCTTAAGGTAACTAACATCTTCGCTAAGTAGCTTTAAATCGACTTTATTGATTTTTTGTGTTACTTTTATCTTGTGCATAGCTAATACCAGACCAATATCTAATACATTATTAGCTTCCTTTAAAAACGAGATTGTAGGTTTGTTTATTACCCAAATAAGCAAATTAACTCACTAAATTTTCCTACCTTTTCGAACGAATTAGCGCTTGCCCAGGATCTGGTAGAACGCGAAGTTTTCGCCCCTTGCGCTGTTGTTTTGCATTGCAAGAGGGAGCAGATTGTAGTTTTCCAAAAGGTTCTTGCAGATGGTCCCTTTGTTTGGAGGCACGTTGCACCAGTACCCATAGTCTACAACCCTGCAGGTGTAGTTTTTGGTGTCATTTAGGAACTGGCTGTTTGTCGATGAAACATAGTCAATCTGGGCGGCACTTCTGTTGAACTCTTCCCAGAGATCCGGAGTGAATGTAAACACCATGCAGTTGGTCGGCACGGAGTTGTAGTTGCTGTAGAAGAATGAAAGCGCGTCGTAGATTACAGTCTGCTGTGGCATTGCCTGCGGCTTTAGCGTTATGTTGGGCACAAGCGTGACAAAGGGATAGAATACCACTCCGATCATTATTGCGGCGTACACTATGTGATGCACATACTTGCGCTTTGAAACCTCGCCAAGGGTGGTGCTCAGTTCGGATATTGCAAATCCACCAAGCAGCGCAAGCGCAGGTATCATCTGGAGCATGAATCTGTCGTCAACCCCAAAGGTCGCGGCCCCTGCATAGAAGAATCCATAGAACAAATTAAATGCGACAAACCAGACTGCAGGAACCAGAAGCATTCCGAAGCGGTTCTTGCGCTTGCTTGCAATCAAGAATATTATTCCCAATACGGCAAGCGCGGTTGTCTCTACAGGGAAGACTAGCGGGAACTGGGTCACGGAATTGTAGTTTCCGAGAAGGAACTGGAGGTTTATCGGGAAGTTGTTTTGGAAGTTTGCAATGGAGAATACCTGCTGGTTTGTGTAGTCCTGCCCGTATGATGGGTTTGAGAGCTGCATGCTCAGGTAGTAGATCTCAGGCATTATCAAAATGAAGAACCCCAGTGCGACAACAAGCAGCTTGGTGTTGTTGTTTATGTTGTCTAGCGTGAGTTTGAGGCAATGATTGATTGTGTGCCTTATCCCCTCATCGCCATATGTCAAGAAGAGCACAAGGAACATCGGAAGCAGTAGTATCGCCTCAATCCTCATGTAAATGGTGAATGTTAGGGCGCTCATGAAGGTGATCAAGCTCTCAAGGCGGATTCTTCTTATGAAGAGTATGAATAGGAAAAAGGTTAGAGTGGCAAAGCACATCAGTGCAAGATCTGGTATTGCCTGCGTTCTTGACCAGATGAAAAGCTGGGGGATTAAGGCAAAGATTGCGGTTGTGGCCACCACCGCGCCCTTGCGCTCAAAGAATACAGAGGCCAACAGGAATATGAATAGTATTGAAAGGGCTCCAACAAGAAGCTGAAGCGCATAGGCGGTCCAAATACCGATTCCGAATATTGAGAATGCGATTGCAAGAAGAAAAGGATATCCGATCAGGTCGTGGTAAACCGAGTTTGCAAAGCAGGTCTGCACAAAGCCGGTTCCGTACTGGCACCACAGCGCATTGCCGTGGGAAAGTATGTTCATCGCAATCCCTTGGTAGATGTTCTCGTCAAAATAGAGCTGCTCTGTCGGGCTGACAAAGAGCAGGGAGAATGTAATGAAGAAGGAGAGGATTACCACAAGTGATAGAACCGTCTTTTTGTCGATCCTTGGCGCGAGCTCCTTTGAGATCTGCTTGCGCGTGAGTATCAGCGAGGCGATTAGAGAGAGCAGCGAGATTGCCAATACCGATGTGAAAATGTATCCTAGTAACTGCATCGAATCCCGATATTAGAGTTTATGCGATAGCAATGATTAAGAAAGTGGGGGGTATGGGCAAAGCTAAGGTATTAATTTTAGAGGCGGCAAAGCCGCCGAAAAGATTTATAACTTCTTTACGTTCTTTGCTCTCAATCCGCGGTCTCCTGCCTCGACCTCGTACTCTACAGCATCGCCAACGGCAAGTGCCGCTCCGCCTTCTACTGCAGAAGTGTGGACATAAACGTCCTTTCCATCGTCTCCTGTGATGAAACCAAACCCTCGCTGTGCGTTAAACATCTTTACTTTTCCTTGCATAGATATCACATATATAGTGTATTAGTATTGAACCTTAGAGTTTATAAAATACTACTAACTACTGGCATCCGCACTTAATGCAGCCCTGTTGCTTCATGCAGTCGCAGTCCTCGCAGTCACATCCACAGACTCCGCACTCTTTCTCTTTTTTTGCTTCCATGCCGATAACCTTTAGCAGGTATGGAGGTAAGGAGAATTGAACTCCTGCCTACAGAATGTCAATCTGTCATCCTACCACTAGACTATACCTCCATTCATATTTCCGTCGTGTATCCGTCGTTTCCTATTACCGTGTTCCTAAAGACCTTCCTTGCCTCATCGTAGAGGGCGTCGGGATCGCGGTGCCTTGCACTCAGATGCGTGATTATCAGCAGCTTGACCTTTGCGAGCTTTGCGACATGCGCAGCCTCGTATGCGGTCGAGTGCTTCCTCTGCTTTGCAAGCATCTTTTCCTTCTCAGTATATGCTGCCTCATGTATTAATATCTCTGCGTTCCTTGCTGCCCTGACCGTCCCTGTCATCGGCCTTGTGTCGGTGACGTAAAGAACCTTCTTTCCCTTCTGCAGAGTCGTAACATCCTTAATTTTTATTGTCCTCTTGCCTATTTTTATCTTTCCCTTTTTCCCAAGCTGTGCAAACATCTCGCCCTTTATTCCCAGAGCCTTGCACTTGTCCTTGATGAATCTGAACTTGTCTGACTCATTGAATACGTATCCGAGTGTGGTTATCTGGTGGTTTAGCTTGAACGCGTCGACCTCGAATCCGTCTCCCTTGTAGACGCTGCCGCTGCCGACTCCCTTCACTATTATAGGGTACTTTATTATCGCCTTGTCGAAGACAATCAGGCTCTTTATCCCGCTCTCCTGTCCCTTTGGGACATGTATCACAAGCGGCTTTTGCCGATTGTTTAGCGCAAGTGTCCTGACCAGCCCTGCGATTCCGATGACATGGTCGCCGTGGATGTGGCTTAGGAATACTGTTTCCACCTTTGAGATGTTGACACCGTATTCGAGCATCTTCATCTGCGTGCCCTCCCCGCAGTCGAAGAGGTAGACCTTTCCGTTGTATGTGATTGCGACGCTAGGCATCCCCCTGCTCTTTGTCGGGGTTGATCCGGATGTTCCTAGCAGCGTTACCTTGATCATTCACTCATCCTTTACTTCTATTACCATTGTCTTGTTTTTAAGGTCTACCGATTTGACCAGGCCGAATTTCTCGCGCAGCTCCTCTGCGGTGACCCTTCTCTTCTGGACGATGTAGTCGATTATCTGGTTGACCTGATACATCTGCTCCATTATCTTGTGCCCGGACAGGGTGTCGTGCCTCTCCGTCTCCGTTATCTCCTCGAGTATCTTCTTCTGGTTTGCGATGTTCGCCCTGAGCTCGTCTAGCTCCTCCTCGCTCTTGTCGAGCCTTGTGCGGTCCTCAAGGTAGAATTTCTCCAGCGCCTTGCTTATGCTCTCGCACTCAATCACCTCGCAGTCTTTGTATTTTATTATCGGGAAGATTGCGTAGTCGACAAGCTCCCCGTCCTTTGAGTAGATCACCGGCTTTGGGTTCTTCACGTTCTCAAAGAACTCGAAGATGTTCTTTGCAAGCAGCTTCCCACCCTCAAGGTCGTCGCCTTTTGACTTTGGGTTTATCAGCGAGCGGTTGAACATGTCCTCAAGATAGAGCGGGCCGACGTCAAGCTGGTTTGAAAGCTCCTTGATTATCCTCTCTGGGCTCTGCTTTAGCCTCTCGACAACATCCTCCACCTGCTCCTTTGTTATCGAGTCAACGTTTATCTTCGTGCTCGAAGGAAACTGGTAGATTACCTTTGGCGAGATGTCCCTGTCCTTTTGCTTTACTATGTTATAGGCAAGAAGGATTCTGTACTCCTTGTCTGCGAGAACGACGTTCCCCTTGCCGAACATCTCGACAATAAGCTTGTACTCGTCCTCGCCCGAAAAGTCAAAGACCACTATCCTGTCGGAGTAATGCTGCGCAACCGCGCGAAGCTTCTTTCCAAGCAGCCTCTTTCTGACTGCCTTTGCAAAGTTTGTCGGCTCGTCAACCTCCTCTGTGATTGTCGTGAGGTTTATCGCCTGAAGCAGCTTTATGTAGACCACGTAGCTTCCAGACTTTGATTCGAATAGGAGCCGAAATGAATCGTCGCCAAGGTCGTAGAACTTCTTTAGGTAGCACTCGGCAAGGACCTGCAGCTCGTTCACTATCGCATGTATCTCTACTGACGCTATCTGCCGCATAAAATCAATTATATCTTCTTCTTTCCTTCTTCCTTTGCGACCTTTGCGAACTGCTCGACTATCTTCTTCGGGTCCTTTGTGTCCTCGAGAACCGCGCCGATCTGGGCGACGTCAGCCCCTGCCTTGTAGACCTCCCTGAGCTGGTCCGGAGTCTTTATCCCCCCTCCGACTATGTAAGGAACAGTTATCGCCTTCTTAACCGCGCTGATTATCGGGGATGGAATCGGGCCGAGGTTCTGCAGCTGCGGATTCGAGCCCGCATCAGTGACTATGAATCTGTTTCCGAGGAACTCTCCTGCGTTTGCAAGAGCCGCGGCAATCTTGGGCTTCTCCCTTGGGATCATGTTGACGTCACCGACCCATCCGACCGTGCCTCCAGGCTCGACTACAATGTATCCGACCGGAAGCGGCTCAATGCCAAGATGCTTGATCAGCGGCGCCGCAAGCATCTGCGCCTGCGTTATCCAGTACGGGTTCCTTGCATTTAGAAGAGACATGAAATATACTGCGTCAGCGTATTTTGTAAGAGTCGCAATGTTTCCTGGGAAGAGCACCACAGGTATCCCGTTTGACTTGTCCTTTATCCCCTTTGATACCTCGTCAAGAAGCTCTCCCTGCGCGCCTATGCTTCCCCCTATGAGAATCAAATCCGCTCCCGCCTCGACGCTCTGTATTCCAGCGTTCGTCGCTGCGGCAGGGCTCTTGTAGTCGACCGGGTCGATGAGCATGAAGAGCAGCGAGCCCTTCTCAGCGAGCCTCTTGTTAATGTAAGTTTCAACCTTTCCTATCTTCATTGAATCAACTATATTGTCATCGCAAGCTTTAAAACACAGAATCTATGCTCAGATTCACCTTGGTCCCCTGGTCCAAAAACTGCTTTATGAACGCGCTGGCCCCGTCCTCAAGCGTGACTGCCGCCTTGAAGCCAAGCTCGTTTTTGACCTTTGTTATGTCGACGATTCTACTGCTTGTGAGGAAGCGCAGCTCGTCGCTGTCTATGCCCTTCTGCTTTGCGACCAGCTTGATTATGAATCTGCTGATGTGCCTTGTTGGCCTTGGGACCCCCATGGCGTCAGCAGCGAAATCGAAGAGCTGCTCCTGCGTGTAGTTCTGGCCGTCTGTGAGGTTGTAGATCTTGTATCTGCTTACCTTGTTTGTCGTTGCAAGAAGCATAGCGCGCAGCGCATCGTCGATATGGATTAAATTCAGCTTGTTCTTCCCGTCCCCTATTATGGCTGCCTTCTGTGTCTGGATCGCATGAAACACCTTGTAGAAATAGTGCTCGAATCCCGGGCCGTATATCTGCCCTATCCTAAATATAGTGAACGGAACCTTGCCGGTGTACTTTAACACCTCCCTCTCAGCAAGCACCTTGCTAAGGCCATATCTATCCTTTGGTTTTAGCTCCGAGTCCTCTGTGAGGTTCTCGGTCCTTATATGGCCATATACATCAAGGGAACTCAAAAAGACGACGTGCTTGACATGGTTGTGCTCGCACGCCCTCATTATGTTGACCGTGCCCTCCACGTTCACCTTCATTATCTCCTCTGTGATTGCGCGGTACTGGCTGACTATCGCGGCGAGGTGGTAGACGTTGTCGACGCCCTTGCACGCCTCGTCCATCACTGCCGCATCGGTCACATCGCCTAGGAACGGAACCACTCCAGGAGGAAGCTGCATTATCGACTCCCTTCTCTTGACAAGGGCCCGCACGCGGTCGCCCTTGTTGAGAAGCATCTTTATGAGCTCCTTGCCCGTCTTGCCGTTTGCGCCTGTGACAAGGCTTACCCTCCCCGCGCCTTGATTTGCAGAATCAGTTTTCGGGTTTGGGGTAGCCATCTAAACACTTTTCTTTTTGCTCTCGTTGAGCAGCCTGCCTGCGAGCACCCTCATGTACCCTTCTGGAACGTTGGTTGTGGCGTAGCTTGCCCAGTCCTTCCCGAACGGGATGTAAACGCTAAGCCTCGCTCCCTTCTTTAGCATCTTTGTCAGCTTTTTCTCGCCGTAGCCTAATTGGAACTCAAGGATTAAAGATTTTCTGTATTTTGCCTCCTTTTTCATCAGCTTTAGAATCGCGCTCTCGTTTGGGGAGTGGAGCACAAGGCTCTTTGCGCTTGATGCGATCAACTCTATCTTTGGGGTCGCATCGCTCTTTTCATGGTGCGACTGCTTGCAGTTCACCTTTAGCTCCTTGATCGACTTGTGCTTCTTTGCGTATCCCAGAGCCTCGTCTATGCTGTTCATGGCTACACCCATGGATTTTTGGTCCCCTACCTTGTCTAAAAGTATGGACTCTGCGACTGGGTCGGTCAGCTCGCACCA
>Ga0307373_10012233_pt1 | contig 12239 bp, 9 predicted proteins | sample OX2MG_FD_202534 | JGI IMG/M metagenome (GOLD analysis project Ga0307373, IMG submission 202534) | Soil microbial communities from Risofladan, Vaasa, Finland - OX-2 | ecosystem: Environmental > Terrestrial > Soil > Coastal area > Acid sulfate soil | place: Finland: Risofladan, Vaasa | collected...
CCGCGTCTCGATCTCTCGCGCGTACATCAGATGCAGCCCGGTGATTGAGGTGCCCAGTCCATAGCCGCGCGCCGCCAGGCACAGATTCTGGATCGCGGGAAAGATCGCGTTCAGCATCGGCTGACCCTTGCGCCCGGGGTCGGTGAAAGTTTTCACGCAGCAAAAGATCATCACCGGCGCCTCGCCCATATGTTCGGCAAGATAACGCGCCGAGCGCAGGATGCGTCCCTGCGGGCTCTGCGGATCGTTCGCCAGGATCTCACGCGCCTGGGGCGTCAAGTAAATCTCCCACGCCTTGCGGTAACGCTCGGCCACATACGCCTTGGTCTGTGGATCGCGCACCACGATGAACCTCCACGGCTGCCGATTGGCGCCGCTGGGGCCCATCGTCGCCGCCTCGATAATCTTGACGATCAAGGCGGGTGCGACCGGGTCCGTTCGCAGCCGGCGCATCGAGCGGGTCGTGTAGATCGCCTCGAACAGGTCGAATTCAGTGTGTCCAAACATGGCGGCAAAATAGCAGGATCGCACCCGCTCATGCACGCGTCCGTTTCGAGTTCCTAGATCGCGCGTCGCGGCGACTCCCGACGACCATGAGTTTGATCCGGTGGCTGGAACCGTGGCCGTCAACTCAAGTCCGAAAGTCCCGGTCGAGGGCTAAGTTCCGGTGGCGGGGCGGATCGCGAATCATTTTTCCAAGGCCGGATTCCGGGTTTCCGCCGTATAAGGCGAATCTGGAAGTCGCCGGCTGGATTTGCCGAAACATAAGCGATCCGAGCCGGTATCGCCCATCAGGGAGAATCACGGAGAAAGATATACATGAATAGCTAGTCGGTCTTACTGACTATTCCTAGTAGGTATATCCCGGACTACTAGGTAAGATCATGGCGTAGTTAGGGCAAAAGGGGGCCCATGATTACGCCTCGATCATCAAAGGTCCGCCGCCCGGCGCGTGCCGGGCTGATCGTCGCCGCAATCCTGCTGCTGGGCGGCCTGATGGCCGCCGCGGCGCGTGGGTCGCAGCGCGCACTTGGATCGATCGCGACGCCGCGCTCGCTGGCGCGCCATCGCACGAAGCATCGCGAATATCTTTCCTCCAGACGCGGGCGTCAGTTCGGAGTGCCGCAGGGCGCGTATTCGGCGGCGGTCAGGATGATGAGTGAGCAGGAAGCCGCCGTGGCGCAAGCCTCGCAAACTGCTTCAGCGCCAAGCTGGAGCTTCGTTGGACCGCAGCCTGTGAACAACGAGGTGGCGACCTTCGGCGGCGTGGCGGTAGGTTCCACGCTGCCGAATGCAACTGGCCGCGTGACCGCGATCGCCGCGGATCCGACCACTGCCGGACGCCTGTTCGTTGGCACCGCGGCAGGCGGCGTCTGGATGCGCGCGAACGCGAGCGCCGGCTTCGTGCCGATATTCGACGCCGAACCAACCCTGTCGATTGGCGCGATCGTGCTCGATACGACGACCAGTCCGAATCCTACTCTGTACGTCGCGACCGGCGAGGGCGATGGCTCGAACGATTCCTATTATGGCGAGGGCATTTTCGTGTCGGCGGATCTCGGAAGCTCGTGGAGCCAGCTTGGCGCGAGCGAGTTCGACGGCGCCTCGATCGGCGCGGTGGCGGTCGAGACGTCGCTCAACCCGCGCACAATCTTCGCGGCGGTCACCTATGGTTCGAGCTCGGATCGCGCGCAAGCCGGATGGATTGAAACGCAATGGAGCCAGATGGGCGTGTGGCGCTCGAGCGACGGCGGCGTGTCGTGGAGCACCTATCCACTCGGGACTTTCGGCGACTGCGCGTACTTCACGAATCAGCCGTGTCCGGCGACCCAGGTCGTGATCGATCCGGGGGCGCCGGCGGACGTGTACGCGGCGATCCAATGGACGGGAGTGTATCGCTCTTCCGATTCCGGCGTTTCGTGGGCGCCGGTGTCGTTCCCGGGGCTCACGGGCTCGATCGGACGCGCATCTATCGCAGCCTCTGCGGGCGTCGTCTACGCGATGCTCGGGGCCGCGGATGGGATCGAGTATTCGGGCTTCTACAAATCCACCGACGCCGGCGCGAGCTGGAACGCCGAGACGGTTCCGAGCGCGAGCTTGGGCGGCGGCGTGGTCATCGACGGAGTTTCGCCGGGCAACGCGTCAGCCTCGATGTTCGATCAGGCGCTCGCGATCGATCCGGCGGACTCCTCCGGCGCAACCGTGGTCTTCGGAGGGATCGGAATTTATCGCTCGACCGACTCGGGAGGCGACTGGACGTTCCTGGCGCCAAGCGGCGGCACGCATTCCGATCAGCACGCGATCGCGTTCGATCCCACCAGCGCGCACAGTTTCTACCTGGGCAACGACGGCGGCGTATTTCGTTTCGATTCGTCGTCATCTGAGTGGACGGGACTGAACGCGTCGATCGGCGCAGAGGAGATTCAATCCGTCGGACCGCACCCCACCAACAACGCTATCGTGCTGGCGGGCGTGGCCGACAACGGCACGGCGCTGGGAGACACCGCGATGGCGATGGACGCGGCGTGGGGACAGGTCGATACGCTCGATGGCGCGTTTGCGATTTTCGATCCGATGAATCCCTCGATCGCGTATCACGCGTTTGCGACCACCAGTGCGGGCCCGGCGATTGCGATCTCGACCGACGGCGGATCGGCGTGGAATTCCGGGCCGCCCACGCAATCGATACGCGCTGCGCTCAAATCCAACGGCGACGCGGGCGCGGGCTTCTATCCTCCGCTCGCTGCCGATCCCGCCAGGTCCGGCAGAGTGCTGCTCGGGGCGCATTCGGTTTACGTTTCCAGCGACGGCGGCGTCACCTGGGCGGCGCAAACCACGCAGGATCTGACGGGAGGATGCGACAACGGGAACTGCGCGCTCGAGGATCTCGAGATCGCGCCGTCTAACGACAGCGTCGCGTATGCGCTCGCGATGGAGACCAACACCACGCTACAGCCCACGCCGTTTCGCCTGATGGTCACCAGCGACGCGAACGTGCAGGTGGACGGTGCTGCTCCCGGCGGCGCGGTCTGGAAAGACGTTACCGCCAATCTGTCGCCGCTGGTGCTGCCCGCTGATACGCAGGCCACCGGCGTCGCGATCGATCCCTATGACGCCGCGACCGCTTACCTGAGCGTTTCGGGATTCACCGCGGCGACGCAGATTGGGCATGTATTCGTGACGCACGATTTCGGCGCATCGTGGACCCAAGTGGACGGGAATCCATCCAACCAGATTCCTCCGCCCTCGAACGCGCTGCCCGACATTCCCGTCCTGCGGATTCTGGTCGATGCGACCGACTCTTCCGGCAACACGATTCTTGCCGGTACCGATATCGGCGTCTTTCGCAGTACCGACGCGGGAGCCGACTGGACGCCGTACAACCTCGGCTTGATTCCCGCAGTCCCGGTGTTCGATCTTGAGCAGAATCAGAACGGGATGATCTATGCGGGCACCTTCGGCCGCGGCGTTTTCGAAATCTCCGGCGGCGGCGTCAGCACCAGCCCGACTCCAACTCCGACTCCGACCGCGGCGGCGACACCGACGGCTACCTCGACGCCGACCGCAACTCCGACCACCACGATGACTGCGACTCCTACTTTGACTTCAACTGCGACGGCGACTCAAACGGCGACGGCGACGGCGACGGCGACCGCGACCGCAACCCCAACCATCACACCGACCCCGGCGCCTACGCCGGTGGCCACGATTCTCAAGATCGCGCCCAGACGGTTGAACTTTGGCAAGGAAGCAGTGGGGACGCCGCCAGGCGCCGGCAAGGTCAGACGGATTACTTTGGTAAATCGCCGCGGCGCGACGGTCACGCTCAATCCCGCATCGGTGACGGGCGATTTCACGATCGTCGATGGCGCGAGCACCTGTGGCGGCGCGCTCGCCGCCCGCCAGCGGTGCGAATATACGGTATCATTCGCGCCGACGGCGGCGGGAAAGCGTTTCGGCACGCTCACGATCGTGAACAACGGCCGGCGCGATCCGATAAGCGCCACGCTCATCGGCATCGGCAAGTGAGAGACTCGCTACGGATTCATCGCAAGATGCGGCCGCCTTCCGCAAACGAAACGGGCAGCCGGTTCGGGCTGCCCGTTTCGCGGTTCAACCCTATGCGCTCAATAACCCTTGGGCAGCCCCAGAACGCGCTCACCGATGATATTATGCTGAATCTCACTGGTGCCGCCCGCGATAGTCAGGGCCCGCGACGCGAGCATCCGATACGACCATTTGCCCTTGTCAACCGCGAACGGAGCCTTGAACTCGAGCTGCGAATACGGCCCGAGCAACTCCATCGCGAATCTGTTCATCCTGAGGTTCAACTCGCTGGTTCCAAGCTTGAGCACCGACCCTTCCGGTCCGGGCGGTAATCCCTTGAGCCGGCGCGTCAGTTGCCGATAGCCGGTGTATTTGAGTCCCAGCGCCTCGGCGGCGAAGCCGCTGATCTTCTGCCGGACGCTGGAATGCTCCCACGCGCTGCGGCCGTTCAGGTGCACGGCGCGAGCCAAGCGCGCGAGATCCTTGACCTCGCCGAGCATATCGCGTCCGCCACCGATTCCCGACCGCTCGAACATCAAGGTGGTGATCGCGACCTGCCAGCCCTGGTTCTTTTCGCCCAGCAGGTTTTTCTTCGGAACCTTTACGTCCTCGAAAAACACTTCGTTGAAGTTGGCGTCACCCGTTATCTGCACCAGCGGACGCACGGTCACTCCGGGCGAGTGCATATCGACCAGGATATAGCTGATACCCTTGTGCTTGGGCGCGCTCGGATCGGTGCGGGTCAGCAGAATGCAGAAATCCGCGTGATGCGCGTCCGAGGTCCAGACCTTCTGGCCGTTGATGATGAAGTAGTCGCCCTCTTCGACGGCGCGGGTCTGCAAAGACGCGACGTCAGAACCGGAGCCGGGCTCGGAATAACCCTGGCACCAAATTTCCTCGCCCGACAGGATCTTCGGAACGTAACGCTTTTTCTGCTCTTCGGTTCCCCAATGGATGATCGTCGGGCCGACCAGCATGATCCCAAGTCCGTTGATGAGTTGGGGAGTATTGGCGCGGCCCATCTCCTCATTGTAGATGAGTTGCTGCGTGATCGTGGCGCCGCGGCCGCCGTACTCCTTGGGCCAACTGATTCCGACCCACCCGCCCGCGTGCATCTTCTTGTGCCATTCGCGGCGATGCTTCAAGTCGTCGCCGCCGGGTTCGCGAATCGGGCCAAGGTCGTCCTCGACGCTGTGCTCGCGCTTGGGCGCGTTGTCCTTTAGCCAGGAGCGAATTTCCTGCCTGAATGCCTCATCTTCGGCGCTGAACGTGAAATCTATTTAATGAAACCTCCGATCGTGGACCCGCGGACCTTGCCGCGCACAAATGGCGTCGGCCGGCCACGGGCCTAACGGATGTTATATAAACCGCACGCTGAAAGCAGCGCAAGCCACGGCTCGCGGCCGCGGGCGAAGCCAAATGGATGCCGCACGCTGGCGAGCGCTTCCGGAGTCGCGCCGCGCGCGCTCTCCAGCGCGGTGTGAAAAGAAAAGCGGGGCGCATCAGAGAGCGTCCCGCTTTCTCGCGATGGAATTTCGCCGCGGTGACTCGCTATCCCTTGGGCAGGCCGAGCACGCGCTCGCCGATGATGTTGTGCTGGATCTGGTTGGTGCCGGCGTAGATTGTCGGTCCGCGCGCCGACAGCATCCTGAATGACCACTTGCCCTTGTCCACGGCGAATGGAGCGCCCAATTCGAGCTGGCTATATGGTCCGAGCAGCTCCATCGCGAACAGCGCGATTTTGAGCCCAAGCTCGGTGCTGCACAGCTTCATCATCGAGCCTTCCGGCCCCGGCGGCATCCCCTTGAGCTGGCGGGTCAACTGCCGATAGCCGGTGTATTTCAGCGCGAGCGCGTCGGCCGCGAACTCCGCCGCCTTCTGCCGAACGCTGGAATCGTCCCACGCGGTGCCGCCATTACGGGGAATCCGCTTGGCCAGCTCGACCAGCTCGTGAACCTCGCCGATTCCATTTTCGCCACCGCCGCCGCCGCGCTCGAACATCAGGGTGGTCATCGCGACCTGCCATCCGTTGTTCAACTCGCCGACGATATTTTTCTTCGGCACGCGCACGTCTTCGAAGAAGACTTCGTTGAAGCCCTTGCCGCCCGTTATCTGCACCAGCGGACGAACCGTGATGCCGGGGCTGTGCATATCGACCAGCAGGTAACTGATTCCCTTATGCTTGGGCGCGGCGGGATCGGTGCGCACCAGCAGGAAGATCATGTCCGCATGCTGCGCCATCGAGGTCCAGACTTTCTGCCCATTGACCACGAAGTCGTCGCCGTCCTCGACCGCGCGGGTCTGCAGGCCCGCCAGATCGGAGCCGGCGCCGGGCTCGGAATATCCCTGGCACCAGACTTCCTCGCCCTTCAGGATTTTCGGCAGATGATTCTGTTTCTGCGCCTCGGTGCCCCAATGCATCAGGGTCGGACCGAGCAGGTTGATGCCCATCCCGATGAAGGGTTCGCTCAGGCCCAGGCGCGACAATTCCTCGCGATAGATGAGGCGCTGCATTACGGTGGCGCCGCGGCCGCCGTACTGCTTGGGCCAGTTGACGGCGACCCATCCGCCCTCGTTGAGCTTCTTGTGCCAGTTCACACGCGCTTCCCAGTCGCCTTCGCCCTCGTTGGCCATGGGGTTGCTGGAGCCGAGCGCGCTATGCTTGTTGGCTTCGAGCCAGGCGCGGATCTCGGCGCGAAAAGTTTCGTCTTCAGCCGTGTAATTGAAATCCATGGGTGATCATTCCTCTTGGTACGGCGCTCTCGCAACCCCGCGCGGCCTCTCAGCCCTTGGGTAATCCCAGGACGCGCTCGCCGATAATGTTGTGCTGAATCTGATTGGTGCCGGCCGCGATAGTGCCGCCGCGCGCCGCGAGCATCCGATACGACCACTTGCCGTGATCGATCGCCAGCGGTGCGTGATACTCGAACTGCGAGTACGGCCCGAGCAGCTCCATCGCGAAAAGCTGCACGCGCAGATTAAGCTCCGTCCCGCACAGCTTCATCATCGAGCCTTCCGGCCCGGGCGGAATCCCCTTGAGCCGCCGCGTGAGCTGCCGATAGCCGGTGTACTTCAGCGCGGCGGCTTCGCAGGCGAATTCCGAAATCTTCTGGCGCACGGCGGTGTCGTCCCACGCGGTCTTGCCGTCGCGCGGTAGTTTTTTGGCCAGCTTGACCAGCTCCTGCACCTGGAACATCGCGCCGCGATCTCCGCCGCCGCTGGACCGCTCGAACATCAGGGTGGTGATCGCGACCTGCCATCCGGCGTTCTTCTCTCCGACCAGATTTTTCTTCGGCACGCGCACGTCTTCAAAGAAAACTTCGTTGAAGCCTCTGCCGCCGGTGATTTGCACCAGCGGCCGCACCGTGATGCCGGGGCTGTGCATATCGACCAGCAGGTAGCTGATACCCTTGTGCTTGGGTGCGGCGGCGTCGGTCCGCGTCAGCAGGAAAATCCAATCGGCATGCTGCGCCATCGAGGTCCACACCTTCTGCCCGTTGACGACGTAATCATCGCCGTCTTCGACCGCGCGGGTCTGCAGCGAGGCCAGGTCCGAACCTGAGCCGGGCTCGGAGTAGCCTTGGCACCAGATTTCCTCGGATTGGAGGATTTTGGGTATATGCTGGCGCTTCTGCGCCTCGGTGCCCCAATGAATCAGCGTTGGGCCGAGCAGGCTGACGCCCATCCCGATCATCGGCGCCGCCAAGCCCAAGCGCGCCAGCTCGTCGTTGTAAATGATGGTCTGCATCACGTTGAGGCTGCGTCCGCCGTATTCTTGGGGCCAGTTGACGGCGAGCCATCGTCCCTCGCTGAGCTTCTTAGCCCAAGCCACTTGAGCGTCCCATGCGCCGCCACCTTCGTCGCCCATCATCACCTCGGCGCGACGCGGTGCGAAGTGCTGGTTAGCTTCGAGCCACGCGCGGAATTCCGTGCGAAAGGCTTCATCGTCGGCGCTGTAGTTGAAATCCATGTTCACCTCCTGGGGTGGCCATCGACGCGCGTGGCCTGCCCCGGATTTTTGCGATTCCCCATCCATAGGAATCGCACACAATGGGTTCATTCGCCAAGAGTCGCGCGGGGCACAGGAAGGCCGGGAGCGAGCGCGAGTTTGACTTCGATTTGGGGATCGCGGAAAGTCTCGGAGATAAGCGCCATGGAGCTCAAAATCGATTTGCCCGCCGATGTCTTCGACGCTCAGTTTCCGGAAGCGGAATTTCGCGCGCGCGTGCGCGAACTCGCGATCCTGGACCTGGTGCGATCCAAGCGGATGCACGAGCATGAAGCGCTCGAGCTGCTCGAGATCGGGCGGGGCGAGTTGATCGAGAAAATGAAAGGGCAGGGCTTCGCGCCGACCGAGGATCTCTTCAACGAGATTCGCGGCGCGCTCGACCAGGCGATCGCGGCGCGGCGCAAGCCCGGCGCGGGCGGCGCCAAGTCCGGGAGGTAATCGGGACATGCGTCTTTTGCATACGATGATTCGAGTGGCGAATCTGGATGAATCAATCGATTTCTATTGCGACAAACTCGGGATGAAGCTGTTGCGCAAACATGATTTTCCCGGCGGCGAGTTCACGCTCGCCTTTGTCGGCTACGGCGAAGAGGGCGACCAGACGGTCGTCGAGTTGACCTACAATTGGGGCACCTCGAAATACGAAATCGGCGCCGGGTTCGGCCATCTCGCCATCGGCGTGGACGATATCTATCAGACCTGCACCGATCTGAAGTCCCGCGGCGTCAAGGTCACGCGCGAGCCGGGTCCGATGAAGCACGGCACCACGCCGATCGCGTTCATCGAAGATCCGACGGGGTACAAGATCGAGCTGATCCAGCAAAAGCGCGCGGCTGCGTAACGCGCGGGCGGCGGGCGTCACCGCGCCGCCTTTCATATCGAGGCCGTGCCGCCACCCCGATATCGTGCCCGCGCGTCATGGGCGGCACCGCTCACGCGTGAAGTCGGCCGTGATTGGCGAATTGATTGTGATGGCTATATTTGATAAGTATCTTACAAGTCAGGCAGGTTCTACATGTCTGACTAAGAGCGCATAAGCTGGGTGCAAGCGCTCGCCCGCCGGGATTCCGGTCTCCACCCAAGTGTGGTGATAACCAAGAGGTTCCCAGTGGAATCTAGAAAAAGGCCCTTCTGCCGGAAGGGTCTTTTTCATTTCGGCTGCTTGATCGGCTTCCCCGTTGCCGTGTTGTAAGCGATGACCGAAAAGCGGATGGGCCGTGGCGGATGAGGCCGACCACGGGGCACTCGATTATCTTGGGCGTAGGCGCTCTCCACCATCAGGAGTAATTCGCCTCGTTTCCCACGACGCGACATCTTGAAAAAGATGGCATATTCGACCGCGCTTCCGTTCTCGTCGATAAATTCCACCGTGAAAAAATTGCCCTTGCCGGTATGGAAGCATTTTCGCGAGCCGATGTCCCGGATGATGCTCGGTAGCTGTCTTGAGAAACGATAGCGCCGCTCGTCGAAGAGGCGAGTCTCGCGGCCATGAGAGTAAGCCAGCGTTCCCGGGAAGTTTTCGCCTGCCGCGATCCCACGGGTGAAGCAGTGCCAGCTGAACTGGACGTCGATCGCGTATATCTGCGGCGGCCTGCCGACCTTTTCTGGCACGACGAACTCGAAAGCGAATGGATCAAGATGGGACAAATCATAAATCCTGCCCTCAATCGTGACCTTACGCGAAGCGGCGGTGGTGTTTTCCTCCCGTGCCATGAAGCTGACTGAGCCCCGATCGCCCGATTTCCGATCGAACGGCAGCGCTTTGATAAAATCCGCCAGTCTTGAGGCCTCCGCTTTCCGGGCGGCTACATGAACTTCGTCTTGGTCTATCGCGCCGCGTCGGCCGTAAGAGTCGTTTTTGATTTCATGAAGATTACTTACTTCTCCTTTCAATGAGTATCAGTGCTTGCCGTAATCGAGCGGAGTGCCTTTGCGCTGCGCCAGGATATAGGCTTCGAGCGCGCGCAGTTTCGGGTCGTTGGGGTCGAGCGTCTTGCCCTTGACGGGATTCTCGATGCACCAGTTGATCATGTCGCGCAAGAGCGCGACTTTCTGTAGCTGTTCCTGGTACTTCGGATAGGTCTCGGGATGCGTATTCGCGGCGTTGGGATGGCACATGTCGCAGCTCACGCCGATCGTGCCGCCGAGCAGCTTGGCGGAGTGAAAGATCTGGTTGCCCTGCTCGACGAAAGCGTCGGTCTCGGCCTGCCAGATTTTGTAATCGCGATTATGAAAGCTCGCGTAAGTGTCGCCCTGCTGGCTTTTGAGCTTGGGCGCCTGCGCCGCGCCTGGCGCGGCGGCCTCGGCGGCAGCGGACGGTTCGCCTGCTTGCGCCATCACCCACTTCTCGCCCGGATGCGTGCGCTGCCATTCGGCCATCAGGCCGCTGGTCACGGCTAGCGCCTGCGCATGGCTCATCGGCTGACCGGGTTTGAGGCCGGTCACTTCCGTGTGGGTCACGCCGTCGCACAGCGCGACGATGACGCCGCCGTGTTTGGCGGGCGGGAGCGTGTGAGTAGGAGCGGACTGCGCGTACGCATCGGTCGCGCCCGCGCGCGCGTATGGGTATATCGTCCATATACCTACTATCGCACCAGCGGTTACTGCACTGAGTATCGCGGCGGCGATCAGCTTTGGTTGCGATTTCATGGTTCCTCCCCAAACGCGCATCGCGGCGCCAGTCGCTCGAGCCGTCGTCTCAATAGCTCGCGAATTGCGGCGCGGGCGGACGATCGACCTTCCCGCGCGAGACCAGGTAGCTCGCCTTCACGGTGACCGGATTGCGATCCCACAGATTGTAGATCGTATCGACCAGACCGTCGGCGCGCGCCGTGAATTGACCGTCGCCGCATCCGTCGAATTGGTCGAACGGGTCCGCGCGGTTCATCTGGATCGTCAGCGGCGGAAGTCCTTCGGGCGCGTATGGCCACGGCCACGCCGTCGAGAGCATCCCGTAAAAGCTGATGTTCCCGATTTGGTTGAAGAGCATCTGATGCGTATGCCCGTGAATTACGGTGACCTGATGGTACGGCCGCAGGATCGCCTGCACCTGCTCGGCGTCGTCGGTCCAGAAATTCCAGTTGCGGTAGTACTTGTAGAGCGGAGAATGCGAGAACACGAGCAGCGGCGTCGTCGCCGGCACTTTCGCGAGGTTCTTGGTCAGCCATGCGCGCTGCGCAGCGCCGACCTCGAAGCGCGACTGGATGCCGTTGTCGAGTCCGGCCACCGTCTGCATCCGCTCTTGCGGCGTCATCTTGCGCGCGCTCCAGAAATCCTTTTCGTACACGCTCTGCAAGACCACGACGTGAACCCCCTTCCAGTCAAATGAGTATGTCGGCGGCCCGAACAGCTCCTGCCATTTCTCACCCAAGTCGAGGAACCAGTCATGCTCGCCCACCATCATTTTGATGGGCGCCTTGACGCCGCTTAGGATCTGGCGCCCGAGTTCGAGCTGCGCTGGACTGCCGAGCTGCGCCAGGTCGCCGCCGTAGAGCACGAAGTCGGGCTGCGGATCGAGCGCGTTGACGTCATCGACGGCCTTTACGATCCCGCGCACGAAGCGCTGGTTGAGCGTGCGCTCGTAAAGGTGCGCGTCCGAGATGTAAGCGAAGCGAAACGGCGTGCTGCCCTGCGCGCCCGCGCTGTCCCATCCTTTCGTTACCGCGGCATCGGCGACCTCGACGAGCTGGAAGGTATGCGGCGGCATCAGCCCCTTGGCCATCACCGCGCCCATCGTGGCGGCGGTGAGCTTCAGAAACGTGCGCCGATCGCAATTGCGCAACGCGCGAAGAACGCGCTCGCGATCTTCGTAAAATTTGGTTTCAACGCTCTTGTGCCGGATAGCCATGATCTCGTCCTCCCCGGGGAAGTCCGCGCGTGCGTTCGCGCAGTTCCCGCGCCGCTCAGTCTCCGCCCAGCAGAGCGGGATTCTCGTGCATCGCGGACTCGCCGGGTCCGATATCGCCGAACGGTCCCGCGAAGCCCGGCCCGTTGCGTCCGATAAGGCCCATCGCCGCCTGAGTGTCACGCTGCGGACGCTTGGTGCGTGAGAGCGCCAACTGGCGCTCGTACTCGGTGCGCGCCTGCGCCATGTAGCGCTGGCTGGTCAGCGAGAGCAGGAACGCGGCGAGGTCATCTTCCTGCGCCTCGCTTAAGCCGAGCGGGGTGATTCCGCCGTCAAGGA
>Ga0307373_10012234_pt1 | contig 12238 bp, 9 predicted proteins | sample OX2MG_FD_202534 | JGI IMG/M metagenome (GOLD analysis project Ga0307373, IMG submission 202534) | Soil microbial communities from Risofladan, Vaasa, Finland - OX-2 | ecosystem: Environmental > Terrestrial > Soil > Coastal area > Acid sulfate soil | place: Finland: Risofladan, Vaasa | collected...
GCGATTTTGATCGTGCTGGCGGATACGCTGGCGCGGACGGTGGTGGCTCCCACGGAATTGCCGGTAGGCGCGATGACGGCGATTGCCGGCGCGCCGCTGTTTATTTACTTGATGCGGAGGCGCGTGCGATGAGCGCGCTCGGGGGCAACGGCGCGTCGGCGAGTGCGGCTGCTCCGGCGACCGATCCGGCGAAGGAACCGCGGCTGAAAGTGGAGCAGGCAACTTTCGCGTACGCCGCCACGGACAAATCAGCGCCGAAATTCACGCTGGGGCCCGTGACTTTCGAAGCGCGTCAACATGAGCTGATCGCGATTTTGGGTCCGAATGCCAGCGGCAAATCGACCCTTCTCGGACTGCTCGCGGGAATGCATGCGCCGCTTGCCGGACGCATCGCGCTGGATGGCACGGAGATCGCGAAGCTGGAGGCAAAAACTCGCGCGCAGCGGATCGCGCTGGTGCAGCAGGAAAGCGAGCTGTTGTTTCCGCTGCGGGTGTGGGAGTACGTACTGCAAGGCCGGTATCCTTACGGGCGAGGGCTGCGATTTGAGTCACAGCAAGATTGCCTGATGGCGGGGAACGCGCTGGCGCAAGTGGGCGCGGACGCGTTGCGCGACCGCTGGATGGACCAGTTATCGGGCGGCGAAAAGCAGCGCGTGATTTTGGCGCGGGCGCTGGCGCAGCAGCCGTCGCTGCTGCTGCTGGATGAACCGACACAGCATTTGGATATTGGCGGCAAAGTGGAATTGCTGCGGCGGCTGCGGCGATTGGTTGCGGAGCGGCGCTACACCGTACTCGTGGTTACGCATGAGCTGGATTTGGCGGCGGAGTTTTCCGACCGCGTCGTGCTGCTGCACAAAGGGAAATGCCTGCGCGCCGGAACGCCCGCGGAAGTGTACGAGCCGGCATTGCTGGAGGAAGTGTTCGAGGCACCGCTCGAAGTGGAGATACGGGCGAGCGGGCGCCCACGCGTGATTCTGCGCGGCAATACGTAGGAAAAAGATTTTTTCTATTCGATAAGTGCTGGGAGAAGTGCAAGGCCCGGCCAGCGGCGTCTGGAACGAACAGCGGGCGCCGTCCACAATCACAGGAGACTCCGCGCCCGGGAAGACGGTGAAAATCCGTCGCCGCCGCGCGACTGTAAGGCGGAAATTACTCCCCCAGTTAGGGGCGTGATTAGAAGTTGCCCCCCGTAGGGGGCGTAACGGGAAGACGCGCCCCCATAATGGGCGTGATCGAAAGTTCCCGGCGCGCGCCACTGTCCTTTTCTGCGAATCGCCCTGATTCGCAGCCGGGATGGGAAGGCCGCGCCGCCCTGAATTTCAGGAATCCGCCAAGCCAGGAGACCGACGGAGTCTCAATCCGGATGCGCACGCTTTAATCGGCGCGCCATCGGACAACCTTCAGCTCCCGCGCGAGAGGGAGAGGAGGAACTAATGAGACTGCGATATTCCCTTTTGATTTTGAGCGTTGTTGCAATTTCGTGCTGCGGCTCGGTGTGTGCGCAAACTGATGGCCGCAGAGCGAGCGCAGGCGTAATTCGCGGAACCATTTACGATCCGCATGGCGAAGCCGTAGCACATGCGAGAGTTGATTTGCTGCAATCCATGGTAGCCATCGCGCACACGGAAACCAACGCGCACGGACAATACAGTTTTTCCGGGTTGAGTGACGGCACGTACGAGTTGGCCGCGAATTCGCCGGGGCTGACCAGCGCGTCCGCGCCGTTGCAGCTCGGCAAAGGAAAAAGAATTACGGCTGATATGCATTTAACGTTGAGCGCGGTTCAGGAACAGGTGGTAGTTTCCTCGTCGCTTGGAGGCGCGCTGGAGCCGCAGATCGGATCGTCGGTCAGCGTGGTGAATAAGCCGCAGATTCAGGATGAAGGCGTGGAAACGCTGGCGGACGCGCTGCGAAACGTTCCGGGAGTGGATATCAACCGCACCGGGCAAGTGGGTGCGGTTACCAGCGCGTTTGTGCGCGGAGGAAATTCCAACTACAACCTGGTGATGATCGACGGGATTCCCATGAACGATTTTGGCGGCGGGTTCGACTTGGCCCCGCTGCCCGTGAGTGGGGTGGAGCGCGTGGAGGTGACGCGCGGTCCGGAGAGCGCGCTGTACGGCGAAAACGCGATTGGAAGCGTGATCAACGTGGTGAGCGAGACCGGCGAGGCTTCGCCGCATTTCAGTTTCACCGGCGAAGGCGGCAGCTACGATACGTATCACATCGCCACCGGCGGCGCCGGACTGAATCACGGGATCGATTGGGCCTACGATCTTTCGCGGTTCAGCACGCAAGGGCCGGTGATGGACGATACTTACCGGAATCAAACTTCGTTCGTGACGCTGGGCTATTCGCAGAACCCGCGGAGGCAGTTCGTGTTTCACTTTTTTGGTGACGCGGGACGCGACGAAGATCCTGGACCCTGGGGTTCCAATCCGGACGGGCTGTATCCCGGAATTGGCGCGTCGGCGCTGCTGCAGAAGCAGGATCTTTTTGGCTACCAGGCGGGATACACCGAACAATTTTCGAGCCGCTTCCGGCAGGTGAGCATGGTCAGCGTAGCAACGGATCAATATTCGTTTCCCGCCGGGCTTTCGTCGCAATTCAGCTCGTTCTGGAAAAGCGAGCGTCTAACGGCGAACACGAGAAGCGAGATCACGATTTCGCCTACGGACGTGCTGCTGGCCGGATTCGAATATGACCGCGAGCAATTTCGGGACACGTACATTAGCGAACCGAACGGCGTGCCGTTTACGCTTCCACGGCAAAGCTTCGCCGCGTTCGTGGAAAACAGATGGAATGGCGACAATCGATGGTTCCTTACCACGGGGCTGCGAGTGGACAGCATCTTCACGGGTTCGTTAGCGGCTGACCTAACGGATGCAGGGCGGCCGTTCATCCCAGCGAACTCCGTGGTGCAAGTGAATCCGCGAATTTCGGTCGCATATTTGGCGCGGGAATCGAGCGGCGGCTGGCTTGGAATGACGCGCTTGCACAGCAGCTTTGGCACCGGAATCCGGCCGCCCGATGGTCTGGAACTGGCGTTTACGAACAATCCGGATCTAAAGCCCGAGCGCAGCATCAGCGGGGACGCGGGCGTCGAGCAGCGCTTTTTCGGTGACAAGATGGATATGGACGTGACCTATTTTTACAACTGGTTCACGGACCAGATCGTCACCCTCGGTGGATCATTCCAGAATCTAAGCACATTCAGCTCGGCAAATATTGCGAATTCGCGCGCATACGGAATCGAGAGCAGCGTGCGATTCCATCCGGTTCGTTCCGTGCAACTTTCCGCCGAATATACCTGGCTGAACACGGCGATCCTGGCGCTCAGCGGCAGCAGTCAGGTGCAGGTGCCGTTCGCAGTGGGCGACCCGTTGATTCGCCGGCCCCGAAACTCCGCGGGCTACGACGCGACGTGGACTCACGGGCGCCTGATGCTCAATTCCAACGCCAGCATCCGCGGCGCGGTGCTCGATCTGGAGCCGAATTACGGAAGCTACGCGTGCGAGCTGGGGCTGCAGTGCTTGTTCTGGAACAGGGGATACGTGGATGCCAACGCCGGATTTTCGTACCGGCTTCCGCGCGGCGTGGAAATCTACGGGCACGTGAACAACTTCTTGAACGAGCATTACGAGGAGTCGTTCGGCTACCCGGCGCTGCGACTGAATTTTATTTCCGGCATCCGATTTACATTTTCTCCGGAATAAAATTCCTGTGCGTAATTGCGCCGATGGGGCGCGGGATGCCGCGCCTCATTCGCCTGCGCGAAGTCGATCAGGAGCCGCTGAAGAGGAGCGGCATGCCCAGCTTGGAAGTGTAATCGGGGCGGTAGCGCTCGGTATTGTAGAGCTGCTCGATATTGACCTTGCGCGCGCCGAGCGACAGATCGGGCAGAGGAACGTGCGCGTAGCAGCCGTTCTGCACGCCGATCATGCGGCCGGTCACGCCCTGGCGAATCAGCTCGACGGCAATATTGGCAAAGGTGATCGCCACTACTTGGTCGATGGAATCGGGCTCGCCGCTGCGCAGATCGTAGGTGAGATCGCTTACCATGGTTTCCTGTCCGGTGCGGCGGCGAATCTCTTCGGCCAGCGCATGGCCGATATCGACTTTCTTGCGGTGCCCGAAAGCGTCGGCCTCTCCGTATTCTTCCACGCGCCCTCCGGTCCAAATCGCGCCTTCGGAAACGACAATCAAGGAATAGTGGCTCGGATTATTGGTTTTATCTTCCATCAGCAGGCGGCACACGCGGTCGAGGTCGAACGGGTGCTCGGGGATCAGGCAGCGCGTGGAAGTTACGTAGGCGGTGTACAGCGCGGTGAAACCCGCGTCGCGGCCGAAGATACGAAAAATCCCGATGCGTTCGTGCGATCCAACTGTGGTGCGCTGGCGAGTGATGGATTGCTTGGCGCGCGTGACGGCGGTGGAAAATCCGATGCAGTATTCCGTGCCTTGCACGTCGTTGTCCATGGTCTTCGGAATCGCCAGCACCGGAAATCCGGCGGCCGAGAGCGCGGATGCGAAGCTCAGCGTGTCGTCTCCGCCGATCGCCACCAGGCAGGAAATTCCAAGACGCTCCAGATTCCGCAACACGAGAGGCGTGAGGTTGTAGTGCTTGCCGTCAAAGGGCAGCTCGCGAATTCCGGCGGCGCCGAGGTGCGTGGGAAGCCGCGACTCCGTCACGCGGCGGGGATTGGTGCGCGAAGTGTGCAGCATGGTGCCGCCGGAGCGGTCGATGGTGCGCGTGTTTTCGCGATCGAGCGGAATCACGTAGTTCGCGTCCATCGGGCCGGTGAGATGCGTCAGGCCCTGCCATCCCTTGCGGATGCCGATCACCTGGCGGCCGATCTCGCTCGCTCCATAGACCACGGATTTAATTACCGAGTTGAGTCCCGGCACGTCGCCGCCGCCGGTAAGGATACCTATATTGTTGGTCGCTGGCATTCGGGGTCCATTCCGATCGGGAGTGCGGCGAAGCTTCGCGTGAATAAGCCGCCCGCCGCTTGCTTATCGTAGCAAACGCTGCCGCGAAAAGTGAAACAGGAGCTGCGCGGTGCTTGACGCACCGCGGATCGCAAATTTTACGAGACGCGAACTTCCTGCTCGCGCTCGGACGCTGTTTCAGGCACGCCGCGCGGCGCGCCGGCTTGTTCGTCCCAGGCGGCGAGAAATCCGCGCACGATGTGGAACCAGAAAATCGCCGGGACGGCAATTTTGAAGGCTTCCATCACGTCGGCGGATGCAGTGCGCTGGCCGGAAGCGCGCAGAAAAAACGGCTCGAAATCGAGCGAGTCGAACTTCTCTACCGTGATGGATGCTTCGCTTACTTCTTTCTCGCGTGCTTCGAGGTGCGCGCGCAGCTTGTCGATGGCAGCGGCATCGAGGCGCCCGAACGGCCCCGAGCCATCGCCAAGCAGATGCGGATGCTTGCGCAGCAGCAGAAGCTGAGTGCGGCCGTAGACTTCCGCGCGGCGGACGAGGTCGGGCAGCGTGAATGAGACGTGATCGTGAATCGCGCGGGCTTCCGGCACATAGCGCACGTGAAAGCCGATCTGGCGAAGCCGCACGCCTAGCTCGGTGTCCTCCGCGATGCGGAAACGCGGATCGAACGATCCGGCTTCGAGGACCGCTTCGCGCCGCAGGCTCAGATTGGACGCAATGAAGTACACGTTCTTGGAATGATCGCCAGGCGCGAGAGTGACTTGAGGGAACAGAAAGGGCTCGGTGCTCAGGAAATGCGTGAGCGCACGGCGGCGCGCCGATTCGGGATAGCGGAAATCGCCCAGCACGGCCATTTTGCCGCCCATGGAATCGCGATGCGCCCGCCAGTGCTGCGCCAGCAGAGCTCGGTCGGCGATGGTGTCGTCGTTGAATAGCAGCAGGAACTTTGCGCGTGCGTGCTCAACTCCCAAACGGCGCGCGGCTCCCGCGCCTGCGTTCGATTGGCGCAGATAATGAAATTCGAAGCGCGAGCGAAATTCGCGGCAGAAATCCTCGGTGCCGTCGGTGCTGCCGTCGTCCACCACCAGCACTTCGTAGCGCCGCGGAGAAAACGATTGGTTGCTCACAGCGCGTGCAAACATGCGCCCAGCGTTTCGCTGCGGTTGTAGGTGGGAACAATCACGGAGAAATCGAGCTTGCCGCCATTGCGCTTGGCCGCGCCGTTCGCTTTCGCGGGCGCGGCACCGCGATCCCGCGATTGCGATTCTGCGGTGGGTAGGGGCTGAGGCAGAACGAGCGGCGTACAGCTTTCTTGGAAAGCCGCAGGCGCGAACTGCCGGGCCTCGCGTCGAAATTCGGCCGCGCCTTCGGCTTCGCTCAGGGTGCGATAGGTGCGCTCCATCACTTCGGCGATGGAGAAGAGCTCGCCGAAAAGCGTTTCGCGCGGTATGCGATACGGAACGTAACTGAATACGTGGCGAAGCTGCCGCCGCGCTTCCGCGGAATTTCCCGCGGCAGCCAGCTGCTCGGCGGCGCGCGCGTAGGCAAGGAGTCGCAACGCAGTGCGTTGTTGCGGCGGGAAATGCGTCAGCACTTCGGGGAAATAGGCCTCGATCAGCCGAATAGACCACGCGTGCTCCGGGTCATGCTGCTTCGGGCGAAGATCGCGCGCGCGATCGAGCGCTTCGCGCAGCAGCAAAGCCATTACGCCATGCGCATATTTTTTTAGGATGTGCGCGCGGCCGCCCGCTGCCAGCGATCTCCACAGGCCGCGATCCGAATAGAGGCGCGTCACCGCGCGGGCGTAATCTTCAGGAGCGTCGGCGATCAGCGCGGATTCTTCGTGCGCCAGGCCCATTCCTTCCGCGCCCATGCTGGTGGTGATTACCGGAACACCGTGCGCCAGCGCATGCAGGATTTTTGTTTTCGTGCCGGTGCCGTACCGAACTGGAGCGATCAACATGCGGTGCTTGGCAAACTCGGTCGCGAGTTCCGGGACGAATCCCACGCGGACGACGTCGAGGTAGCCGGCCGCGAACTCCGGATGCAATCCGGCGCCTACGAGGTAAACCGAAACGCCGGGTAGCGAAGCTTGAACGAGCGGCGCGACCTGTTGGAGGTACCAATCGATTTCGTCGCAGCTTGCGGGATTGTTGTAATCGGCGAGATACATCAGCCCTCGCGCGCGCCAAAATCCGGGCCAGTGGGACCGGGCTCGACGACCATTGGCAAAAGGCAGATCTCCGAATCGGGCGAATTTTCCAGAAGCCGCTTGCGATCGTCTTCGGAAATCGCCAGCGCGAGGTCGGCCGCGCGAAGGATTTCACCTTCGCGTTCGCGATAGTCCTGGGCGCGTTCACGGTCGGACCACGCGCCGGTGAGGTTTGCGCCGCGCAGCTCGCGCAGTCCGTGGCAATCGTCAGTTTGCACGATGATGCGCGTGCGCGGCCAGAGACGCCGGACTTCATCGAGATGATGCTCAGGAATCGAACCCGACATCCAAAACCAAAGAAAAAAGATGGCAACGTCGAACTGGCCCTCGCGCAAAAGTTCCTGCAGCGTCCACTGAGGAATGATTTCGATACCTTCACGCCGCAGCACGTCGGCATCGTTCGTGTAGACATCGACGCCCAACTCGATCAGCGCCGGCGTGTATCGCTCCTCCTCGAATCCGCGAGCCGCCAAATACGTAACGGAGTGGCCTTGCGCGCGAAGTTCGCGGATCGTTTGCAGAAGGCGGAAATCGGCGCCGCTCTGATCGGGGCGCGGCAGGTTTTCGTGTACGGCGAGAACGCGCAGCGGGCGTCTCGTTTCGCTGTGCTCCTTCGCTGCATGTGCAACGGAAGTTGAAACCATCGTTGCGGGCGCGATTTCGTCTTGTGCGGCGGGAGGCAAGGCTGGCAAATCGTACAGTTTCGCGGGATAACGCTCCCGTACAGGCGATTCTTTGCGCGCTAAAAGCAGAATCGTGTCGCCGCGCATTCCGACCGGATAACCGCTCGCCGCTAGCGCCGGGGAAACTTTGCCGGGAGCGCGCCAGTAGATATCGCGGGTGTCGATACGAATCGCCGAAAATCCACCGGCGACCGCCAAGGATTCAATTTCCGCCGGAGTGTACTCGTGGCTGTGCGCGGAATTGTGTGAGTCCGACGAAAACCGCCCGCGCACGTAAGGCGATTTGCCGTGCAAAATGGCGTGGACTGCTTGTCCGCCGTCCAAATTTGGGGCGGTGAGCAGAAGCCGGCCGCCCACCTTCCGCACGCGATTCGCTTCAGCAATCACGTGCATCGGATCGCGCGAAAGCGTCTCAATCGCGCCGCCGATGAAAACTAGATCGAAGGAGCAATCTTCGTACGGCCACGCTTGTTCGAGATTGAATCGGTCGAGACGCAATGCCGCCGGAGCAGATCCATCGGTATGCCGTGCGCCACGGTTTTCGGCACGCCAGCAAATGTGGTCGTAGCCTTTCCATCGTGCGAACGCTGACGCCAGAACCCGCGGGTCGGACCCGACGCCGAGCAGGCGTTGCCCTGGTGAACTGCGCGGGATCGACTTGATCACAGCGAGATAGTAGGGAAGGTGCTCTTGAAAACGGATGGCCTCGTAGAATTCCAGACCGGCGAGCGAGCGCAAATAACTGGACATCTGCTGGTCCGTGGGCGGAGCGATCGCATCCTGTTTTGCGCGGCAATCCGCGAGCAATTTCGAAATGGACGCCTGCTCTGCGGCGTCAACTCCAGAGAGAGTTTGCACGAGCAGCGGAATCGCTTCAGCTGGACGGTCCGAGGCGGAAAGCAGCGCGCCTAGATTCGCGGCCGCTTGCGCGCTGCGCGGGTCGAGCGCCATAGCGCGGCGGAATCCCTGCTCTGCTTCGGAAATATTTGTTAACGCCATCTGCGCCGTGGCCCAGTCGTTCCAGCGCTCGCTGTTTTCGCGTCGGCCGAGCGCGCGGCCGAAATGCAGCAACGCTTCGCGAAACTTTCCTCCCTCGAACAGCCGCACGCCTTGGCGATGGGTCTGCTCGTCCCACGTGCCGAACTCTCGCGCGGCCGGCGTTCGCGTGTGCTGCTGCGGGGCGGCTTTCGTGAGATCTTGGAAAGCGGCGGCATACTGCGGCCCCACGATCGCCCAGCCAAATCGGCGTTCTTGCTCCAGCGCGAATTGATTCAGCGCCAGATTTACGGAGTCAGCGCCGGCGCGCTTCGAAAGCAAGTGCAGCCAGCGGTCAATGGCCCCCGCCGCACACCCTGGGCGCCGCATGTCCACCAGAGAAAGTTTTCGAATATCCGCGGCGAGAGCGCTGCAGAGATATCGCGACACTGGGCTTTCATGAATCACCGCAGGCAGCGCGGCAATTTGCGCTTCCAGATAAACGAGCCCGAACGTCTCGTCGATGCTGGCCAGCGCGAAGAGATCAGCCATGCCGTAGAGCCCAGGCATCCGTTCGAACGAAACGTTCGGCAGCGGAACGAAGCGCGAACCGAGCGCGTCGCGAGCCGTTAATTCCCACGCGGCGGGCGCTGGCCCGCGCGAACCCGCGACCACCCACCAGACTTTGTCCGCCGCCGGCAATGCGGAGATCTCGCCGAGCAGCTGGGCGTGCCGCTTGTCTGGAGTCGTCGTGTCGAACGATCTAACGCTGAGAATTACGAACGCATTTTCGGGAATGCTCAACTCGCGCCGCATCTGCTCGCGCAATCGCCGGCAGTTTTTATATGCGGAGGCGTCGATGCACATCGGGAATTCCAGAATCCCTTCGCGGCCTGCTCCGAGTTGCGCCAACTGTTCGCTAATCCAGGGACCTAGCGCGTGAAAAGTGGCGCCCGCCCTCCAAAGAATCGAATCGATGGACGGATGAACGAAGTCCGTGTGCACTACCAGAGAAGCTTTGCCCTCCAGTATGGCGGAGGCGAGAATTTTCAGAAGTTGCGTGGGCGCGCCGCTGGCATCGACCAGTCCTCCCTGCCATTTCGCGTACACCAGCAGCCGTTCTTTTTGCCTCAGTAAATCGGCGATTCGCGCCGCAACCGGGATGGCAAAGAGCTGATCTTCCGCGTACATCGCCCAATCTTGAAGAACGTTGGGCGCGAGAGAGGCGAATCGCTGGTCCGCGCGCAGCCGTTCGAACGCCAGCATTTGTAATTCATCTCGACCGGGAATCGCGATGGCCTCCACGCCGGGAGCTTCGGAAGTGCCCCAGCACGTCGCGTCCATGCCCGCGCGGCGAAGTTCGGCTGCTAACTCCAGCACGAACCGCTCGTACCCGCGCTTCACGCGGCTCAGCCCCGGCGCTATGAAAATCGCTTTCAGTGGAAGCTTCTCCGTTCTCGACACGGCGCTCTACGCACGCGCAGCACGCACCGTTCGGCGTTGTCGACCAATCTCGGCAAAAACCAGCGATGTCCCCTCGATGTGCCGCATGCCCGCGCACTTCTACAGCCCGGTTCCGCAGGCGAAAGCGCCGCCCGACGAGCTGTGGACGCGTTCACGCGAAATGCCCGGAGTGGACGCAAACGTGAAAAAGCAGCTCGCGCTGCTCGCTACTTTAGCGCGGTGCTTTCGCAAAGAATACGAAGCGTTTCCGGCGAGGAAGCCGTCCGGCTCGCCGCCACATACCTACTACTCGTCGAACGGATAGTTCGACGATGTTGACGGGTACGTTCTGTACTCCATGGTGCGGCATTTTCGGCCGCGGCGCGTGATCGAAATCGGATCGGGCAATACCACGTATCTTTTCGCGCAAGCAATCGCGCGCAACCGGAACGACGACCGGCGGTATCGCTGCGACCTGACCGCCATCGAGCCATATCCAAACGACGTGTTGAAGGCTGGATTTCCCGGACTCACCAGGCTAGTTACCAAGCCCGCGCAGGAAGTGCCGCTTGCGGAAATTGATAAGCTCGGAAAGAACGACATCCTATTCATCGATTCAAGCCACATCCTGAAAATCGGCAGCGATGTGCAGTACGAGATTCTGGATATTCTTCCGCGTCTGGCTAAAGGTGTCCTAGTGCACTTCCACGATATTTGTCTGCCCAACGAGTACCCGCGAAACTGGGTGGAAGAGATGAACCGCTATTTCACGGAGCAATATATTTTGCAGGCGTTCCTGGCATTCAACGATTCATTCGAAGTGCTGCTGGCGCCGGCATACTTGCACGCGCAGCAGCCGCGCGCCATGGAGGCGGCGTTTCATTCGTATCATCGCAACCAGGAGTGGTCGCCTGCGAGCTTTTGGATTCGGCGCACCCGCTAGCGCGGCGCGAAATGTCCTGGTCGCTAGGGACGGTTTCCTGTGCAGAACCTTCGGTAGCGGTCATGCTTCCACCGAACGAGCTTCCGCCGGTCGCGCTTCCAACGATGCGAGCCGCTCGACGAAGTCGCTGTGCAGACCGCGCGGCAGAACTTCCGCGGCCACGATCCGGCGCAGCAGATCGAGATTTTCGCGGCTGTGGGCGTAGGCGCGATTCACGTCCGCAATCGTGATGCCGCGCGCGTCGCGCTGCAGCAATTCGATTGCGTCGCCGGCGTTGACCAGCCCTTCTTCGAGAACCGAGAAATAAATGCCTGAACGGCCGCTTGAGAGAAAGCGCTTCACCATATCATCGCGTCCGAAGCGAATTCCCAGCTTGAAGCAAGGCAGCCGCGGCTGCGTGACTTTCACGAGCGCTCCGCCGATACGGAACTGGTCGCCAATGCGCGCTTCGCTTTCGAGCAAGCATTCGGTGGTGAGATTTTCTCCGAAATTGCCCCACGTCAATTCGACGTCGGACAGCTCGTTGCGCCAATATTCGTAATGCTCGAACGGGTATGCGTACACGGCTTTGTTCGCGCCGCCGTGGACGCTCAGATCCGCCTGGCGGTCTCCGTCGAGATTCGTTTCACGGAGCATGAGCGGCCCGGCGGCAGGCGACTTGAAAATGCCGGTGGCCACTTCGCGTCCGCGATCGACCACCACGCGCGGCAGGCCCACATTGAGAGAGATGATTTTCATTCCGTGCAGTTCAAGACGGCCGCGCCATTGATGCGATCGCTTTTCAGATCGTTGAGCGCGCGATTCGCCTGGCGCAGCGGAAAAACCGCGACCTGCGAATGAATGGGAATTTCCGCCGCGACGCGAAGAAAATCTTCGCCGTCTTTCCTCGTGTTATTCGCCACACTGCGTATCATGCGCTCCTGATAGAGCAGGTCGTAATCGAAAGATGGAATGGGACTCATATGGATTCCACCCAGCACCAGCGCGCCGCCCTTTTTCAGCGCTTTGAGCGCGGGCGGGACGAGTTCTCCG
>Ga0307373_10012235_pt1 | contig 12237 bp, 13 predicted proteins | sample OX2MG_FD_202534 | JGI IMG/M metagenome (GOLD analysis project Ga0307373, IMG submission 202534) | Soil microbial communities from Risofladan, Vaasa, Finland - OX-2 | ecosystem: Environmental > Terrestrial > Soil > Coastal area > Acid sulfate soil | place: Finland: Risofladan, Vaasa | collected...
TACCACGTCGGAAAGCCCGAGGATGTCGAGCGCACTCTCATGTGACACCACGGCCACTTCCCTTCCCGTCGCAAGCCACGCGGCGGTTACGTCCTCGCGTGGTGAACTCGGATATTCGCGAAATCGGTAGAGCCCTTGACGGACTCTGAGAAAACGCCCGGACTTGGCGTGATGAGCGAGCAGCGCCTTGCTGAAGCCGCGCGCTCGCGCCTGGGCGGCAGTGAAATACCCACCCTGCTCGGAGGCGAGTTCAAAGAGCCGCGAGTGGCTCGGCTTGCCGCCGTTGCGGCCTTCATTGTCATGCATCGGTCAAATTATACTTGACCTTTTCATGTCATTAAAGCTCAGGATCGGAAGCCGGTGGGGGGTCTTGCTCCGAATCAAAATACGACGAACCGGTTGAAAGAGCATCCAGGCGCGCTAAGGTACGCGGGGCCACGGCGAGAGGGTGGTCAAGCTTCCGTCGGCCTGCCGGGCCCGCCGTTTAGTGACTACAGTTAACCGGAAAATTGCTCAAGACGCGTCGGTTCAACGAGGCGTCTATGGAGTCTCCGCTATCTTCCGAATAGTGCGTTATCGATGACGCCGGTGTTGAGCTTTTGGGTGCCCGGATCAAGGCGCATCGTGAGGAGCAAGTCCGACCGATCGCCTGGGACGAAAAACTCGTTGGCGAGTTCCATCTCGTTTCCGCCGCCATTGGGCATGGTTCGGACGCTCCAAAGCGGTACTGCGGAATCTTTGGATTCACGGTGCTCTAGATCATAGCCGAGCAGGACGAACGTCTCAGTGTCAATGTAAATGCGCGCGCGGAGCGGCCGGATCGAGATAAGGCCCAAGCGGGAGGAGAGACGGTCTTGGATGGGAACGACATCCAGGACATAGGCTGAGCGCAACTCAAACTTCTCTTTGCCCAGTTTAGTCCAAAGGCCGGAGCTTATTATCCCCGCCGGATTCGTTTCGGCGTGCAGGCAGGCGAGAACGGGCCGAACTCCGAGTAAGCGAAACTTGTACGCCATCGGCGGCGGAGATACATATTCCCACCAGAACTGGGTACAACCGTAGGTGCACTGATCTGAGGCGTATACTGGGCCAAAGAACGAGCTGGATCCGCCTCCGAAGATCCACCACAGTGCATCACCCCACGATATATATCCGACCGAACTGCCGGAAACGTCCCACTCGTCGGGGTCCTCAAGCTCGCTCCATGCGATCGAATAGTCCCTGGAACGTCCGCATTTCATTCCGCGAACTCTCCACTCGAAGGGAATCTCCGCTGCGATTCTCGGAATCGGCTCGACCTTGCTGCGATGCGCGTAGCGAATGAAGACGAGCGTGTTGCACGGTCCCTCAGACCGGAAGTCGTCCGCATCGTCCCGAGGCGTCAAAGAGTTCTTCTCGGCGTTGACCGCGTAGGCTTGTGAACGGTTTGAACTAAACAGCATTACGTCGTCGGGCACAAACGGACCCCAATGCCAGTTGTACGCTATCTTCATCGCAGCGTTCGGGTCGTTGACATCGATGAGCGGAAACGGAAGTCCCGCGATGTAGTTATGGGCCTCGTTCTCGTCGACCAGACGAACTTGACCCGAGTATTTTTCGGTAAGTTGCCGAAAGCGATGCGGCCAATCAACACGCGTCGTTGGCACGACCGCGGCCCTGAGCCCATCAGCAATCGCAAATTTCAGCGCGGCGGGAAGATATTTTGCATACAGGTCAAGGTTGCTGCGATCAACGATGGTGCCGACGCCTGGCGGGCCGAACGTGTTCGATGGGTACGGGGGCTCGGCGTATGCGCTGCGCGCTATGCAGACCAGCAGAAGTGCGGCGGCAAGGCCGACGCTCGCGCGACGGTGCGTAACCATTAGGTATTCTCCGCTCACGCCAGTCCTGTATGAAGGGCGTGGCCTCAAAGCCCGGCAGCGCAGCACGCCAATATTTCGCGAATCGGCATACGGCGAGGGCGGCTCCCAAGAGGGCCACCGACCGGGCGGAACCTTTCAAGGAGATGGTGCTACAGGCACGCAAGGCCACGACCCACCGCCGAACCATGAACAGAAGGAGCCCGATGAAAGGGCCAAAGTATCTTCGGACGCTCCGCACGTCTTGACGCATGGATTTCCGGATCCAAGGGCCGTTGGCATCGAACCCGCCACCAATCTCTGCATCGTTAGGGGTGCCGGTGTCGTGATGTCAACTGTAGCCAAATTCACCGGGAGCCCGCCATACTCTACAAAACCGCCAAGGGCATAAAGCGATACATTCCTCTGCGCCAGCAGCTTCGAACCAACATAGAGAGGGATCGTTATGCCGCCGCCAATCGTAACGCTTCCGCCTCCCTTGCCGTTCCCCTTTCCCTTGATCCCGAACTGTCCTGAGGGTGGGGGAGGGACAGGGCCACCGCCGCCGCCGCCGCAACCGGCGCTGAACAGTCCCAGAGGATCGGAGAAGTTGGTGGGGCTGTCGAAGGAGTAGGCGAAGAGATTGGCTTGGCCGCCGATGAAGCCGATCGGATCGGGGGAGAGGAAGCGCCCGAGAATCGGATTGTAGTAGCGCGCGCGCAGGAAGTAGAGGCCGGTCGCATCCATCTCGCGGCCCATGTACTGAATCGGATTGGTGCTCGATGCGCCGCTAGTTGTCGTCTGTCCGAACGGCCCGTATGCGTACCCCGTCCCGATCGCGCCCGCCGTGTTCACCAGCCCAATCGTCGAGCCGAGTACATCCGGCAGCATCGCGTAGCTCCCCGACGAATCCGTTCGCGCGAAATTTTCATCCAATCCGAGTCCCGGCAGCATATCGGCAACCGTCCCGCCTGTGTACTCCTCCTGCGCGACGTTGAGCATATCATAAACGTACTGCGCCGTCAGGCCCGATGTCGTCTGCCCGACCCGCCGGCCGAGCGCATCATAGACGTAGCTGCTCTGCACCCCGCCCGCCTTCACAGTGGCAAGCTGATTGCGCTCGTTCCAAGTGTAGGTCGCGTTAATCGACGGGTCGCAGAGCACGTCGCCACAAAGGAAGCGCGGGCGTCGCGTCGGGCGCGCTCCCGTTTATTTCAGGTTTCGGAGGAAATCGTGCGATTCGCTAGGTATGAGCGAGCAAGCAGGTAAAAGGCCGCACCGGCGACCAAGATTATCCAGTTCCGATTGGGATCAAATACCCACACGAGCATCCACCGTGAGCGAGTCAACATCATCACAATGACAGCGTTACCGGAAAAGTGTGCAATGAAACCGGGGACAATATTGCGGCGCCAAAGATAAAGGAGTGTCAGGAACCCGATTATTGGTACGGTGCCAACCAGAGGGGCGCGGCCCGGCGCGTGGATCAGCAACGACACGGCGAAAGACGCGCCACCCGCGGCGAGGCGGCTTCCCGTTAAACTGACCATCCGCTCAATTATGTAAGCCCGAGTCACTAGCTCTTCAAACAATACGCCAACCATGGCATCCCAGACGAGCCAGAATTCATCGTGAGGGACCGCGTGCTGCGAAAGAAATGACGGAAAACCCGTCGCCAGCCATCCGCGAAGAATCGAGTCTCCATAATATTTGTAATTCATGTAGAGTAAAAATCCGGCGATGCCCAGCGCAAAGTCGGCTGACGAGGGTCGAGAAAGGCCAATCGATGCACCGGGCGCCCGTTCCCAGAAATAGGTTATCGCAATTACCGCAAGCGTAGCCTCAAGCTCGTTGGGGTTCTCCCTGACGAGACGTTCCCACGGAGAAAAGAACACGTGGCTGGCAAGATTGTGGTGCCCAGTAATATTGAATATAAACACCACGAATGAAGCGATTGTCGTAGAAAGTGCGATCACCAGAACGACGACGAGTGGCGCGATCCCGCCTTGCGCAGATCTCGGAGCCGCCCGCGACGCGCTTGGCAGAGCCTTCGTAGAGTCTTTTCTGGCCATCCGCTCCCGAATCTCGTCACGGCACGGGCGGCACCGGCGAGGGAACGGCAGGAGAAGGTCCGCCCCATCCAAGCGGCGTCGCCTGCACGGCGCCCCAGACCGCGCCGTTCGCAGCCGCAGTGGCTAGATCTGGCGACGCGCCTTGCTTCACCAGTTCCTGTGCGGCTGCATCAGGGCTCAATCCAACTTGATGCTCGAGGTATGAGGCTATGTCGCGCAGTTGCTTGAGCGAGGCGGACCCGAGATTGGGAGTAGCTGTTGCTGATGGGGTGGGCTGCTGGGGTATCTCGCGAGTGTTGCCGTTGTACTGTGCCAATAGAAAACTCCCGCCGCTGTTCATCCCGTTCGATGGTAGAGCCTCGATCGCCGGCGGTGGAGCCCCGCCGCTATCGCCGCAACCGACGACGCACGTCGAACTATCGCTCCCGGGGTTTGCCACCGAGAAGCTAATGAGCCCAAGCCCATCCGTCCAATCCATCGGCTGGTTGAAGACATAGGTGTAGAAATCCGCCTGCCCACCCAGCAGACCGATCGGGTCGGGAGAGATGAATCTCTGCGCGATCGGATTATAGTAGCGCGCGCGCAGGAAGTAGAGGCCGGTCGCATCCATCTCGCGCCCCGTGTACTGAATCGGATTCGTGCTCGATGTGCCCGAGGTCGTCGTCTGCCCGAACGGGCCATATTGATATCCCGTCGCGATCGCGCCGCTGGAGTTTACCAGCCCAATCGTCGAGCCGAGCAGGTCCGCCAGCATCGCGTAACTCCCCGACGAATCCGTTCGCGCAAAGTTCTGATCAAGTCCAAGTCCTGGCAGCATGTCGGCAACCGTCCCGCCCGTATACTGCTCCTGCGCGACGTTGAGCATATCATAGACGTACTGCGCGGTCAGGCCCGATGTCGTCTGCCCGACGCGCCGGCCGAGCGCATCATACAAGTAGCTGCTCTGCACCCCGCCCGCCGTCGCGGAAGAAAGCTGGTTGCGCTCGTTCCACGTGTAGGTGTTGCCGGGGATTGACGGGTCGGAGAGCAGGTTGCCGTTGCCGTCCGTCGTCGCCGCAGTGCCGTTCCAGGCCGCGAGCTGATTGCCCGCGTCGTAGGTCGCGGTCATCGCGGAGGGCAGGTTCACTGTCGCCAGGCTGCCGCCGAGGGTGGCGACCCGCCCATCGTTGTCGTAGCCGTAGGTCAGGTTGCCGAGCGTGCCACCTCCCGTGCTGCTGTAGGTGATCCCGGTCGCGTGCGAATCGGCGTCGTAGCCGTAGCCAACCGTCACCCCATTGGGCAGAGTGAGCGTGGTGCGGCGGCTGTCAGCGTCATAGGAGACGCCCACGCTCTGCGTGCCGCGAGCCTCGGCCGTGAGCCGGTTGTCATTGTCGTAGGTGTAGGTCGTTTGGGCTTGGCTGCCCGCCGTCATCGTCTTGCGGTTCTGATCATTATCATAGGTGTAAGTGACCGTGGCGTTGAGCGTGCTCGACGCGTACGAGTCCGTGAGCAGGTCATTCAGACCGTCGTAAGTCGCGGAGACGGTGTCAAGCACCGTGCCCGTCCCCTGCGAGTCCTGCGCGCCGGTCGGCCGGTTTCCGCCGTCGTAGGTGTAGCTGGTTCGGGTCTGGTTGTAGCCTGCTGCGTTGCTGGTGTTGTATTGCGCTTCTGTCAGCCGGTTGATCCCGTCATGGACGGATTGGATCGCTACGCTACCTGAGGTCTGCCCGCCCGGCACCCGAGCGTGTCATAGACGAAGCCGCGGCCAATGACGACCGTATCCGAAATCGACATGCTATTTCCCCGTGAACCTGAGGAAAACGCGCCAATCCGTATAACCATGCACCAGAATAGAGGGAAACAGATTTCCGGAGCCAATAAATAAAAATGTCGGTACCAAAGACCAAACGAAGACAGTGACGCCAGCCCCCAGGCCTTGGTCTGGAACATGAATCAAGGCAAAACAAACCATCGAGACCAGACTCGACGACAACAGCGTACAGCCTCTGGACAACAGCATATCGATTAGAAATCCACGGAACAGGAATTCTTCCGTTATTGCGGGCGTAAGGACATCACAAAAGAAGCCGATAGCCAGATCACTCTTCGCGGGACCGTGGAGATGCGAGATCGGCCACGTCTTCAAGTGGAGCAGTGCTCTAAGTGAACCGCTTAGTCGGGGGAGCGGACCGTATATGACAAAAATACCCAGACCGGCCCACAGAATCGCGTTTAGCGACGCTCGAATTCGGCCAAGGCTCGCGAAACTATTCGTACGTTCTTCTATCAACCTGGCGACCGCTAAGAGAATGAACCAGCTACTGACTGTATAAATTATGTCGTCAATATACTTGGACTGGTTAGACATGCGCGCGTATAAACTCTCGAGGACGCCCGGAATGAATATCAGTGAAATGGCTCCGATTGGAATGCAACGTAACTCTAATGCGTCAAGCCTCGGTCTTCGAAAACCGTCTGATTGCCCGATCGCATCTCCGACCTGCGCGAGCCAAGCCAACATCGCACCTGCCATTGCTAACTGCGATTCGCGAGGCGATAACGTATTGGTAGCGACCAGAATCCTATCCAAAAAAACGGTGAACAAGCCAAGCACGAACATTCCGGCGGCTCTGCGCCGCTTTCCTGCGAATAAATGGCCGAGGCCGAACAAACCGAAGTAGCCCGGAATCGCGGCCAGCGTTGCAACCACCGGTGAAGCGGATCCAGCTTCGCCTCCGGTCTGTTGGCTAATACGTTGATCAGAGTAACTGTCTGACATCTTCATACATAAGAGGATCGAACAGATGGAATATCACCCAGTAGGTGCGGCTGGTGCGGGTATATCGAGACTGCCGCGTGTTGCTCCTGGGTCCCAGAATTCCGGCGGGTTATTCGGATCGTAACCGACAAATCTGTTAAAATAGTATCTTAACCAGTCCCAAAATGTTGGCGGCGTAATGATTACCGTGGATCCAGGCGTAGGACTGGCGCTGGGGGTGGGTCTTTGTGTGCTTAGCACCAATTGTACCTGAAAATACCCTGAAGCGCTGTTCATCCCGTTCGATGGTAGAGCCTCGATCGCCGGCGGCGGGGCACCGTCCTGGCCGCAGAAAGCGACGCAGGTATAAGACTCACCGACAGTGGCTCCCACAGAGGAACTTATCAGCCCCAGCGGATCGGTCCAATTCACCGGGCTATTACCTACATACGCGTAGAGATTCGCTTGCCCGCCCACGAGACCGATCGGGTCGGGAGAGATGAAGCGCTGCGCGATAGGATTATAGTAGCGGGCGCGGAGGAAGTAGAGCCCCGTGGGGTCCATCTCGCGACCCGTGTACTGGAACGGATTGGTGCTCGATGCGCCTGAGGTCGTCTGTCCGAAGGGTCCATATTGGTATCCCGTCGCGAGCGCACCTGCGGAGTTCACGAGACCGACCGTGGAGCCGAGCAAGTCGCTCAGCATCGCCGAGGTCCCCGACGGATCGGTCCGCGCGAAGTTCTGATCAAGCCCAAGCCCTGGCAGCATGTCGGCAACCGTCCCGCCCGTGTACTGCTCCTGCGCGACGTTGAGCATATCATAAACGTACTGCGCGGTCAGGCCTGCAGCCCCCTGGCCGGCCCTGCGCTTTAGTGTGCATGCCCTGCAAAGCCGGGTCGCAAGCCCTCCAGTCGGAAGCGCCACAGCAAGACTTGGGGCGGTACCGCGCCTGGATACTCTATTAGTATATCAATAATAAAATGCGTGATTGAGCATGCGATCAGACTGGGACGAAAGATATATAATATGATTAGAAGCGCTAAGTTTGGGGCACGCCAAAATGCATCGAGGCCCCAAGCGGGTATGTGCATAAGCACTGACGCTCCCAGAGAGGCTGCTCCAGCGAACCAAATGCCGCGTGAACGCATGCGCTCGATGAGATAGGCGCGACTACCAAGTTCCTCCATGATTGCTCCCGTTAGAAGGAACGCGGTGGAGGCTAGGTTCGGGTACGGCGCAAATCCCGGAAGGCCGGTCAAAGCTGAACGCTCCGGGCGTATTGCTTGGATCACTGTCGTGGTCGTGAACGGCAGTCGGTGCACGCAGACACGGGTAATGAGTCCATCGGCCGTGAGCCAGAACAGGCACGCGCCGATCACTGCGATCACGTCTGCGAAAGCGAAGCGTCTGACGCCGAGGGAAACCCAATCGCCCGCCTCACTTCGGCGCACGAATGCAATCAAAAGAGCGATATCCAGAAATTGCCACGTGGCGGCGAGCCCGAGATGCGTGTTCACGGGCAGGCGGTTCAAAATGGTAGCGCATGTGGGAATCACAGGGACGACTAACGCCAGAATCAGACCGGAGCCGGAGGGGACACGTCCCCTACCCGCGATCATTCTCTCTTGCGGATGTCCGTCGGACGGGGGATCGTCTGCCGCCGTCATTTATTCGACCTCCTAACCGCCCTGAAACGAGTTTGGATTGGCAGGACCACTTGGGGTCGGCATCGGGCCCGTGGGAGAGGGGATGGCCGGGCCAACAGTGATGCTGCTCTTAAGGGCCTTGAGGGCGTCGGGTCCCGCTGCAATCAGGCTTTGAATGTCTTCATCTGTAAACCCATTTGCTCTCAATACCGAGTATTCTCCGTCCGTGAGCTGCGGAAATGGACTCTTGAGATGCGGAACTGATTCGGATTGCGCCAGTTGCAGGTATCCAGACGTGGGGGTCTGCCCGATGGTCAGCGCTAAGTGTCCACAATGGCCCCCGCAGTCGCCTGCCGCGGCGCCTGGCAAATCTCCATCCACAGAGCCGCCTAATAACCCCAGCGGATCGGTCCAGTTCATCGGCTGGTTAGAGACGTAAGCATAGAAATTGGCCTGCCCACCAAAAAAACCGATCGGGTCGGGAGAGATGAATCTCTGCGCGATCGGATTATAGTAACGTGCGCGCAGGAAGTAGAGCCCCGTCGAGTCGAGCTCGCGACCCGTGTACTGGAGCGGATTCGTGCTCGATGCGCCGGAGGTCGTGGTCTGCCCAAACGGACTATATTGGTATCCCGTAGAAATTGCGCCCGAGGAGTTAACCAGCCCAATCGTCGAGCCGAGCAGATCGGACAATATCGCCGAGCTCCCGGATGAATCGGTCCGCGCGAAATTTTCATCAAGCCCAAGTCCTGGCAGCATGTCGGCAACCGTCCCGCCTGTGTACTGCTCCTGCGCGACGTTGAGCATATCATAAACGTACTGCGCGGTCAGTCCCGATGTCGTCTGCCCCACGCGGCGGCCGAGCGCATCATAGACATAGCTGCTCTGCACCCCGCCCGCCGTCGCAGTGGCGAGCTGATTGCGCTCGTTCCACGTGTAGGTGTTGCCGGGGATTGACGGATCGGAGAGCAGGTTGCCGTTGCCGTCGGTCGTCGCGGCAGTCCCGTTCCAGGTGGCAAGCTGATTGCCCGCGTCGTAGGTCGCGGTGGGCATCGCGGAGGGCAGATTTACCGCCGCCAAACTACCGCCGAGGCTGTTCACCCTGCCGTCATTGTCGTATCCGTAGGTCAGATTGCCGAGCGTGCCAGCGCCGGTGCTGCTGTAGGTGATTCCGGTCGCGTGCGAATCGGCGTCGTACCCGTAGCCTACCGTCACCCCATTGGGCAGGGTGAGCGTGGTGCGCCGACTATCGGCGTCGTAGGAGACGCCCACGCTCTGCGTGCCGCGAGCCTCGGCCGTGAGCCGGTTGTCATTGTCGTAGGTATAGCTCGTTTGGGCTTGGCTGCCCGCCGTCATCGTCGTGCGGTTCTGATCATCGTCATAGGTGTAGGTGACCGTGGCGTTGAGCGTGCTCGATGCGTACGAGTCCGCGAGCAGGTCATTCAGACCGTCGTAAGTCGCGGAGACGGTGTCGAGCACCGAGCCCGTCCCCATCGAGTCCTGCGCGCCGGTCGGCCGGTTTCCGCCGTCGTAGGTATAGCTGGTTCGGGGCCGCGCTCCGATGAGCGCGGAAATATCAATGCTCAATAGTAGCGGTGAAGATTAGCGCAGCTTCAATGGGGCCGCGCTCCGATGAGCGCGGAAATACAGGCGACGCGGATGGATGTCACGAACATGATGATGCTTCAATGGGGCCGCGCTCCGATGAGCGCGGAAATGCGCGCCGTTGCCTTTGCCAATGCGATGCACGCCGCGCTTCAATGGGGCCGCGCTCCGATGAGCGCGGAAATCCAGATGTGAAATACTTTTCCATAAGAGGGGAGTGGCGCTTCAATGGGGCCGCGCTCCGATGAGCGCGGAAATGCCGCATCCTGCGGCGAGACGCCCCGCTTCCACGCCTCGCTTCAATGGGGCCGCGCTCCGATGAGCGCGGAAATCCCCGCACCAGAAAGGTGGAATTGGCCGCAGAGGCGAGGCTTCAATGGGGCCGCGCTCCGATGAGCGCGGAAATATAACTATTCCGGCCTGTTCGGAATGGCTATTGTCGCTTCAATGGGGCCGCGCTCCGATGAGCGCGGAAATGCGGATTGCGCGGCGCGTATAGTATTTCGTCCTGCGTGCTTCAATGGGGCCGCGCTCCGATGAGCGCGGAAATTCACCAGTCCGGCGGAATTCGACGCTACTCTTAGGGCTTCAATGGGGCCGCGCTCCGATGAGCGCGGAAATGAGTCGGGCACAATCTAACTGCCAACCCTTTGAGTGCTTCAATGGGGCCGCGCTCCGATGAGCGCGGAAATGCGCTCGCAACGCGCGTAAATCGGCGGCTTCCATACCGCTTCAATGGGGCCGCGCTCCGATGAGCGCGGAAATCTACTTCGTCGCCGCCATGAACAAGGCCGGGTACTATGAGCTTCAATGGGGCCGCGCTCCGATGAGCGCGGAAATCCACTACCAGATCGAAGTGGACGATCCATCTATTGCGGCTTCAATGGGGCCGCGCTCCGATGAGCGCGGAAATGCCTGCGGATTGGTGAACTGGACGTGGAACCCGAGCGTGCTTCAATGGGGCCGCGCTCCGATGAGCGCGGAAATCTGCGTGGGTTGCATTCTCCGCAATGGCGTCGGCATGCTTCAATGGGGCCGCGCTCCGATGAGCGCGGAAATGCGTCGCGATCGCTGCGATCCGAACGCGGCAATCGTGCTTCAATGGGGCCGCGCTCCGATGAGCGCGGAAATTTAATTCAACCATGATGCGTCACGCTCCAAGAATCTGCTTCAATGGGGCCGCGCTCCGATGAGCGCGGAAATACGAAGCGACGGGTGCGATGCGGGTCCACGTCGGCGCGCTTCAATGGGGCCGCGCTCCGATGAGCGCGGAAATGACTATCTCGTCCTGCAAATCCTTGGTCGGGGTCGAGGCGCTTCAATGGGGCCGCGCTCCGATGAGCGCGGAAATAAGCGCGGCGATGACAGTTGGCGGATCGACAAAGGGGCTTCAATGGGGCCGCGCTCCGATGAGCGCGGAAATCAGCAGCATGAGCGTGGCGAGTAACACGACGCTGGCGCTTCAATGGGGCCGCGCTCCGATGAGCGCGGAAATCCATCGCAGGCTGCGGACTGGCCGTCTTAGGCTCCTGGCTTCAATGGGGCCGCGCTCCGATGAGCGCGGAAATCTCAAGGGTGGGAACGGAATTAAAAAAAGAGAGAAAGCTTCAATGGGGCCGCGCTCCGATGAGCGCGGAAATCGGGTTGACGGTTCCGCCGCCGCCGGGAACGCCTAGCTTCAATGGGGCCGCGCTCCGATGAGCGCGGAAATTTTAAAAAGTCTTTGAAGAAAAAGGAGAATAGATATGGGCTTCAATGGGGCCGCGCTCCGATGAGCGCGGAAATGCGCAAGCCTTGGCGGATACCTCCCGGAAGCCTTACGGCTTCAATGGGGCCGCGCTCCGATGAGCGCGGAAATGACGCCCGTTTGGATGGTGGTAACAACAAGGAAAGGAGCTTCAATGGGGCCGCGCTCCGATGAGCGCGGAAATCCGCGCCGCCCGACGCAACCTGTGCCCAATAGGACCGCTTCAATGGGGCCGCGCTCCGATGAGCGCGGAAATAAATCGGCGAGCTCGGGACGGTGACTCGCAGCTGGAGCTTCAGTGGGGCCGCGCTCCGATGAGCGCGGAAATTTCCGAACTTTTTTCAGAAAGGGGAGTTGCATGTCCGCTTCAATGGGGCCGCGCTCCGATGAGCGCGGAAATCCGGCGGAGAAGGCCGAGCCAGCGCCGGTGCCCAAGCTTCAATGGGGCCGCGCTCCGATGAGCGCGGAAATGATCGTCTTCCCAATCATCCGACTCGCAGTAGTGATCGCTTCAATGGGGCCGCGCTCCGATGAGCGCGGAAATCCGGTGTCAATAGCACTACATATGGGCAAAAAACAATCGCTTCAATGG
>Ga0307373_10012236_pt1 | contig 12236 bp, 11 predicted proteins | sample OX2MG_FD_202534 | JGI IMG/M metagenome (GOLD analysis project Ga0307373, IMG submission 202534) | Soil microbial communities from Risofladan, Vaasa, Finland - OX-2 | ecosystem: Environmental > Terrestrial > Soil > Coastal area > Acid sulfate soil | place: Finland: Risofladan, Vaasa | collected...
CAAGCACGCGGTGATCTTCTATCTGCCATTTGTGCTGATGCTTGTTGGCGGCGAGGGCCTGCGGGTCGCGGCGGTGGCGCTTGATCGGCCGCCACCTCGGGGACCGATAACGCAATCCGGTGACCTGATCGACACCAGCAACGTGCGGCCGGAAATCCATGCCGACACGAGCCCAGCTGATACGACTCGCGCTGGTACCACCCGAATACGACGGTGGGCGATGCTCGGCATTGGCGCCGGCGGCCTCATTTTGGCGTCAACGACGTTGGGTCTCTGGGATCTGTTTCGCGGGCCAATTTCGGTGACGACGTTGATCGCGCTGTCGCTTGTCACAGCCGGGATTTTCAATAGCTGGGGTGCGTTGAGGTCGAAGTAGGCCCTGGGGACTAAAGCCGACCCCTCGTCGTTATCACTTTCGTTTATCGAGAGTGAGGGAATTTAAGCCAGATCCGCGCCGTTTACCGTATTGCGCGCACCCCCTCATTGCGGGGGGTTCATTCTGCCGAAGCTGGAGAGCTCGCCACTTCCGCTGAGTCCTGCTAAGGCCCTGTCCCGCCGCCAGCGGCGTAGAGCGACCCACTAGGACTTTAAAGTTTTTTGCAAAACGTGCTCAGCCACACACGGATGACCCACCGACCATGAGATGCGAATTGTGGTCGCCGGCTTTGTCGCTCCGCGGAAGTCATGCCATCCCACCGCCTGCCTGCTTTAGAATGTTATCGTGGCTGTCAGCAACGCGGCGGTAGGCCGGGGCCGCGAGATTTCGGTCGTGCCGACACTGGATGTCGTAACGTTCTCCACTAACCACTCAATGTTAGTTCCCGCCTCGGTAAACGTATTATCGCTGCTGTCAGCGGTTTGCAGTAGCGGCGCGTGCGTCAGTTGGTTACCCTGATGGGCTTTGAGTTGGAGCGAACGGTGAAGCAATGTAAATTTCTCCGACAAGCTTTGCCGCGCCTGTACCATCTTGCACTCTGCCGCAGCCGCTCGCGACGACACCGATGCGAGACGCATCTTCAATACGCTGGAAAGTCTTGCCTCGCCGGCGTGTGCGCGCTCTCGGCATCCGGCGGCCACGCCGCCACTGTTGCAGTCGGCGAAGACGCCGTCGTTGCCGAGCGAAATGCCGGATTCGTCGTCCGCGTCTTCTTCAACGCCGCGATCGTCTTCGTCATCCTCGTCTTCTTCGCTGCTGCCATCGTCGTCCTCGTCGTCGTCTCCCTATCTGACCGTCGACTTCGACGGCCACATTGCATTAAGCTCTTGGTCTCCGTCCCGGCGTGCGGGGCAGAGACGCTAAGATAAGGTCACGTCCACCAATCCAACATTGCCGATACACAATTTGCGGGCCAGGGGTAGATGAAGGGCATTATTCTGGCCGGCGGATCGGGGACGCGGCTTTACCCGGTTACGACTGTGGTCTCGAAGCAGCTTCTACCAGTCTTCGACAAGCCGATGATTTATTATCCACTGGCCACCCTGATGTTGGCCGGGATCCGCGACATTCTCATCATCACCACCCCACAGGATCAACCGCTGTTCGAGCGGCTGCTCGGCGATGGCGGCGATATCGGGCTGAAGCTTTGCTATGCGCCGCAGGATCATCCGCGCGGCCTGGCTGAAGCGTTCACGATTGGCGCTGGCTTTATCGGCAGCGATCGGGTCGCGCTCATCCTCGGCGACAATATCTTTTACGGTCACGGCCTGCCCGAGCTGTTGGCGAAGGCAATGGCACGGGCAATTGGCGCGACCGTGTTCGGCTCTGTCGTCAAGTCGCCAGCGGACTATGGCGTGGTCGAACTCGACGGTATGGGTCGGGCGATATCGATGGAGGAGAAGCCGGCCAAGCCGAAATCCGATGTCGCGGTGACGGGCCTCTATTTCTATGACAATGACGTGGTGCGCATCGCCGCGGCGCTAAGCCCATCCCCGCGTGGCGAACTTGAGATCACCGACGTCAACCGCGCCTATATGGAGCGCGGCGACCTGCACGTCGAGGTGCTCGGGCGCGGTTTTGCCTGGCTCGATACGGGCACCCATGCCTCGCTGGTCGAGGCGAGCCACTTTGTCCAAATCCTCGAGCAGCGCCAGGGCATGCGGGTCGCCTGCCCAGAGGAAATCGCGCTGCGGCTCGGTTATATTACGCTCGACCAATTCGCCAAGCTTGCCGCGCGTTGCGCCAAGAGTAGCTATGGCGAATACCTTATGAGCATTCACCGCGATTTCGCCCGGTCATCGTCGCTTTGAGTGCAAACGCGAACGCGGCCAGCGTTGAAGATTTTGGGTGCTGTCGGCATCACGGCACCTGAGAAGACCGTCTCGCCCATCCGCATTCCGTCTTCTTCCCGCGATTATCAGTCGCGAGTTCCGATAGGCGGCTCGTTCCTTTAAGCTGTTGACCTCACGATCTTGTCGGCGGCGAGACAGACCTTCAGCCAGGTAGCGTAGGCCGGGTCCGGGTTTTCAGATTCGATGAAACGATCCAGCTAACCGAGCAGCAAACCGTCCTCCACCTGCTCGACGGTGCCGGCCGAATGGGCGCCATCCTCGGGAAGCCCGCAAAGCAGAACACCATAATTCCGGATTGCCCGGAACAGGCTCATGGTCTCGTCGTGCGACAGGCTTTGGCCCGCTGATAGACAAAGATTCTTTCCGGTTTCGTCAGATCGTCGATGAGTGCGTCGCGGAGCAGGGCGAGACGCTGGCAGTAAAGCGGCAGCAGCATGCCAAGACGCGGCGGCGTCGTGCTCTCGTCGTAAAAAGGTGGGTGTGCATTTCAAACTCGTACTGGTCGTCGCAGAACTAGCATTCGATTGTGCCATTTGGCTCAGCACGCGGATCAAATCTGGTGTTCGCCCGCTTGCCCACTCCGGCAAAGCCGTTCTGCAGGGCGGTCAGGAGTGGCGGCAGTGGCGCTCCGCTGTAGCGGAGAAATCCGAGCGGCTCGCTGTCATAATAGCGCTGCACCAAGCCAAAATCGCAGCTGGCGCCGAGGCTTTCAAATTTCAGGACCAAGTTGGCATATTACTGCCGCGCTGGCGCAGGCCAGCGGCGAGATTGACGCTGAGCCACGACGATGCGTCTTTGTCTGCCGGGCTTTGGGTCGACCGGGAAAGCCATCATCGCATTTTATGATTATGCCGGCGCTGCAGCAACGCGGGCGTTGCGCGCCGGCCGCCTTTGCTGGCTTGCTCTAATCTCGGCACCCAAAGGGGAGTGCCGCCACCAACCTTGAAATGTTTTGGCGCAAACACTGCGACGAACGCCGCTTTGATACGAACCGAGTTGATGAACTGACTCCATAACTCCTTAATCTGCACTCCTTTCTGCACTTCTTAATCTGCGCCTGCAGGAGCGCGCGCTTCAGGCAAAGACCGCGAATGTTTCAGGACTCTGGCGCGCCGCGGTCGTGATTTCAGCTTGGACTACGCGTCGGCGCAAGTGGTTCACGTTGGTCTGGTGCTTTGGATTTTCTACCTCGCCCCGACAAGAATGGCGGCATGGTTTTCTTCTGGGCCGGTATTGTCTGTACCTACATGCTAGCGCTGTTGTCCTTACCAAACGCTCGCGCTGCCTTGGCACCGCGGCTGTGGCGACTGTTTCGCACCATTGCGCTTGAATACATTGCTCTGGTCTTCGCCGCTGATTTTATTTTCTCACCGCTGTCGGCGCCGCATCCCGGCAAGCACGCGGTGATCTTCTATCTGCCATTTGTGCTGATGCTTGTTGGCGGCGAGGGCCTGCGGGTCGCGGCGATGGCGCTTGATCGGCCGCCACCTCGGGGACCGATAACGCAATCCGGTGACCTGATCGACACCAGCAACGTGCGGCCGGAAATCCATGCCGACACGAGCCCAGCTGATACGACTCGCGCTGGTACCACCCGAATACGACGGTGGGCGATGCTCGGCATTGGCGCCGGCGGCCTCATTTTGGCGTCAACGACGTTGGGTCTCTGGGATCTGTTTCGGGACTAAAGCCGACCCCTCGTCGTCATCACTTTCGTTTATCGAGAGTGAGGGAATTTAAGCCCGATCCGCGCCGTTTACCGTATTGCGCGCACCCCCTCATTGCGGGGGGTTCATTCTGCCGAAGCTGGAGCTAGGCTGCTTTCCAAGTTTGTGAGGCAATCATTTTACCGATTACGGCACCGATGCATACGGCGGCGGTGTCGACCACAAAATCCATCAGCCGGGCATGGCGGCCGGGAACCAGGAATTGGGCGAGTTCAGTAACGCCGGTGAACAATACCAGCGAGAGGAGGACCAAAAACAGTCTGCGGTTATAGCCGAGGCCAAAAGCGAAGCCGGTGAGCACGAAGATGGCAAAATGCTCGAGTTTATGCGGGACGCCGGTCTCCGGTCGTAACCAAGCCGGAACGAGAGACAGGACGGTGATGACGACAACGAGAAACCAACCGGTGGTTCGAGCGGCCGTCGTCGCTAAATCCTTCGCTTGCCAGCTTGTGAACAACACTTTGAGCCGCATCGAAGACCGCTTTCGTCAATCCGAATTAGCGAGATGTGGCGTAAAACCACAGCGACCTGCTGTGGATTTCCCGCACCGCGCCGGCGGCGCAGGGAAAACGTCCCAAAGGCATGCGCTTGGCCGATGCTGCGATGCAACAGACAAACCGCTGCTCACCATCGCTGTCCACAGCGACCCTGTCGGCCGATGCCGCGGCGCAGCCAAGGGACTTCTTTTGGCCCAACTTAAAGGTACCTTTTCAAATCTGAGTAGGGGTCGAAAATTTACTTGCTTGCGACACGGTGTATCGGGGGCGGGGGCCATTCGGTTCCGCCGGCGGGCGGATCTTTTCGAAGGGGCAAGAGCATGATCACCTTAGTCATCGTCGGTGCAATCGCTGGAGCGCTGTTGAGTGTTCGCTTGAGGGTCTTGGCTCTGGTTCCAGCGATCTTGGTCGCAACTGTTATTGTCATCATCCTTGGCCATCACCTCGGCCAACACGCGGGCGCGATCGCGCTCACGGCACTGGCGACCATCGCATCACTGCAGATCGGCTATATGCTCGGCTGCGTTGCTCGAGCCAAGGCTCCACCCTATCCGGCTGCGGCGAGCACAGTTCATTGGCGGTCGGTGGATCGAAAAGTGCACTGACATCCGCTTTCGCACAATCAGCCGCGCCCTCGTCTGGCCGTTAGCCACGCCGCCTCAGGCCAGCGCTGGACCTGACATTGGACCAGCGCGGGACGTGTTGCCGTCCGACGATGGAGAGGTCGCCGCGCAGGACGTTGAACAGCCGCGGCAGCTCATCGATACCGGAGTGAGCGAGCACGCGACCAAGGGCCGTCGGCCGGGCATTTTCCACCAAGCGAAATCGAAGGACTTTGATCGGCTGATTGTCGGCCCGGACCAGCGTCTCGTCGATGAAGATCGGGCCGCGCGAACCGAGTTTGATGGCAAGGGCGGTGACCAGGAGCATTGGTGACAGCAGCACAAGACCGAGCGACGCGGCAACGATATCGCAAAGGCGTCGGCTCCATTGTGGCAGCAGAAACCTGCTGACGTCATGGGGGAGTGCAGTGGCGGCACCATCCCGATTGATGGAACTATGACCTTGCAAAGCCATGACACCCACCTGCTTGACCGCACGCTTTGCTATTGCCGGCCGCCGCTCTCACCCTATGAGACCGATTGCCGCCGCGACGATGCGAACATTTATCGCGGTTGTGTTGCGTCGATTTACACCAAGTTATCACCACTGCCAAAACCGCCGATGCAGTCAACCTTAATCTTGGCGTTAACCTTAATGCGCCAACCTCGCCGCGGCCGAATTGATCCGGGTCACACAATGTAGCTTTCGCCGGTTCGGCGGGATGACGCGCATGTTTCGCTCGCCTGACCGCTTGCTAGGAATAAAACCCTCACAGCAAGCCAGCGCCGCCTCATCCTGTGCTGCGGACGAGGGCGCCTTCATTCGATATCGGCCAACGCCGCGGGCGGGAATGCCGCAGGGCTACCCCGGATCGTTGCATCGATAACCATCGTGCGCCTATTCCGTATGACGGTCAGTCGCTCTAAGCTAAAAAGCCAGGGGAGTGAAATTTCGCTGTTTAATCTTCACCTTATGCAGAGCTTATCGCACCCGCATGCACACCAGGACGCTTCAATCCTCCAGCAGCCGCGAATCTGAGGCACCGCTCGGATCACGCGCATGAGAAGCGAAACCATCGCCGTTCATGGCGGCTATGACACTGATCCGACGACCAAAGCGATTGCGGTCCCGATCTATCAGACCGTCGCCTACGGCTTTGACAGTGCCGAGCACGGTGCGGCGCTGTTCAATTTAGAGGTCGACGGGTTTCGCTATACGCGCATCAACAATCCCACCAATGCCGTGCTCGAACGCCGCGTGGCCGCGCTCGAAGGCGGCCTGGAAGCGCTCAGTGTCGCGTCCGGGCAGGCGGCGACCAATTATGCGGTCACCAACATTACCGGGTTGGGCAGTAACATCGTCTCGGTGCCGCAGCTTTATGGCACCACCCACACACTGTTCAGCCATATTCTGCCGCGGCAAGGTGTTACCGTCCGGTTTTCGGAGACCGATCATCCTGATGCCATTGACGCGTTGATTGATGGCGATACGCGCGCGGTATTTTGCGAGAGCGTCGGCAATCCAGCCGGAAACATCTGCGATATCGAAGCGCTGGCAAACGTCGCGCACAAGCACGGCGTGCCACTGATCGTCGACAACACGGTAGCGACGCCGATCTTGCTGCGGCCGATCGACTATGGCGCCGACATCGTCGTGCATTCGTTGACCAAGTTTCTGGGCGGCCACGGCACCAGCATCGGCGGGGCGATTGTCGACAGCGGCAAATTCAATTGGGCCGAGCACCGCGACCGCTTTCGGATGATGAACGAACCGGAGCCGTCCTATCATGGCCTGGTCTACGCCGAGCGTTACGGCGATGCCGCCTACATCGCGCGCTGTCGCAGCGTCTGTGCACGCACCACCGGCGCGATCTTGTCGCCGCTCAACGCGTTTTTGCTGCTGCAGGGCATCGAGACGGTTGCGCTGCGGATCGACCGCCATGTCGAGAACGGCAGCAAGGTCGCGACGTTTCTGCGAAATCACGCCAGCGTCGGGTGGGTCAATTATGCCGGCTTTGCCGATAACCCCTATCATGCGCTGGCGCAGAAATATCTGAATGGCCGCGCCTGCTCGCTGTTAACCTTCGGCGTTGCCGGTGGCTACGAGGCGGGCCGGCGGTTCTATAACGCGCTGAAGCTGATCAAACGATTGGTTAACATTGGCGATGCAAAATCGCTGGCCTGTCATCCGGCGTCGACCACGCACCGGCAAATGTCGGCGACGGAGCAGGAGAAGGCCGGCGTCAAGCCGGAAATGATCAGGATCAGTGTCGGCATCGAGCATAGCGACGATATCATTGACGATCTCGATCAGGCACTGGCGGCGACAAAATGAGTTGCACAGTGACCTGGCACAGTGACCTGGCACAGTGACTTGGCAAAACGACCTGGCAAACGACCTGGCAAAACGACTTTGTAAATCACCTGGCAGTAAAATGACTTTGCTGGCCATCGAAGCCGGACGATCAGTACGCAACGATGGGCGCGGCGGCAAAGCAAGCCTGATATGAGCGTTGCGTTGTTCCGATGGCTGTTCTGATCGACATCGAGTCACCCGAGCATCACCTGTTCAAGGACGGCGATGCCAATCGGGCCAAGGCGAGACTGGAACAACCCAACGCCATTGCTGATTGCCTGACCATCGGCCTCATCAACAACATGCCGGATTCGGCGCTGATCCCGACCGAACGGCAGGTGTTCGATCTGCTCCATGCGGCGGCCGAAGACATCCCGGTGCGGCTGCGATTTTATGGCTTGCCGTCAGTGGCGCGGAGCGATTGGGCCCGCCAATATATTGGCAAATACTATGCCGACATGGACGGCCTGTGGGATGGCCGGATCGACGGACTGATCGTCACCGGGGCCGAACCGAAGGCGCCGGACCTTACCACAGAGCCCTATTGGCGCGCGTTCACCGACATCGTTGATTGGGCGAAAGACCGTACGGTTTCAACCGTCTGGTCGTGCCTGGCGGTGCACGGCGCGGTTTTGCATGCCGATGGCATCGAGCGGCGCAAGCTTGATGACAAATGCATCGGCATCTTCGACCAGGAAAAAATGCTCGAGCATCCATTGCTCGAGGGTGTGCCAACGAAGCTTCGGATCCCGCATGCACGGTGGAACGCGATCGACGAAGACGCACTTACCGCCAAGGGCTATAGCGTTCTCACCCGCTCAGCCGAGGCCGGCATCGATACGTTCATCAAGCAACAAAACCAGAGCCTGTTCGTCTATTTCCACGGCCACCCGGAATACGATGCGCATAGCCTGTTGGGTGAATATCGCCGCGACATCGGCCGCTTCCTGCGCGGCGAGAGTGAGTGCTACCCGACGATGCCAAGGAATTATTTCGACCACCAGGCCGAGGCGCTATTGGCGGCATTCGAGCGCCGTGCCACAGCCGCGTGCGGCACCGCGCTGGCCGGGTCAGCGCGAGGTAACGAGATGTTCGCCCGTTTCCCGGTTGAGCGCGTCGCCATCACGCTGACTAAGCCCTGGCAGGGGGCGGCGGTGCAGATCTACCGAAACTGGATTTCCTATATTGCGGCGCGCCGTGCGCACGATCTGCGCGCGGCTTAACGAGGCGTAGCTCGGCACTACAGCCCGTCAGCGCAACGGCCAGTCAGCCGCCTGGCGCGCGCCGATCACACGCGTGGCGCGGTCAACCGCGGCGCCGCAGCAACCAGCATCCAGTGGAATTCGCTCCACAACGGCACCACCCGTTGATCCGGGGTGAGATGCCGGCAGAGCGCGCCGTGTCCGGCTTCCGGGTCACTGTCGAATCGGATGTGCTCGGTGAGGAAATGTTTGAACGCCGTCAGCAGCGGACCTTGCCAATGTGGCGCCGTCAGGATCGCGCCAAATACGCGTTCCAGCCCGCCGTCCTCATAACTTGCAAGCGCTAGAGCCCGGCTGTTGCCATCTGTGGCCGCGACTTTGGCCAAATAGGCTTCACCAATGGACTTCAGACAGCGCTGCCGATCCGGCGCAATCGGTGTCAGTTGCAGTGTCCTGCGCATGAACTCATCGTGGTTCATTCGCTCGCCTGCTGCCGCAACGCCGGGCCATGGCGAAAGATTGGCGGTGTCACGCTCGCCGTGATCGAGCTCGAGTAAGCCGTCATCTTCGGGATAAAGATAGCGGGCGATCTCCAGACTCTCGCGGAACTGGACCGAGAAATAATAATAGACCCAGGGAACGCTGATGACGTCGTCGGCCGTCAGGGCGGGCCAATTCAGGTCACAGATTTCATCAACCAAGTGCTGATGATCGAACCGTTGCGAACGGTCGGCGGCCAAAGTTGCTTCTAGAATACTCACGCTGACACCCTCTCTATCCAACACGCCCGGCAGTAGAGCCGAAAATCCAGCGCCGGCACAAGCACGGCGAAGCTGTCCTTGCCTCGCCGACCTCGGTGAGAATATCTGATCCGTATCAGCGCTATAGCATCGCCGTTGTCGCGGAGAACGACCGTCTTACGTTAACGTTATTGTCGATGACGTTATTCCGGCGGTTGGTTGTGGCCGCAGCAGGCAAGGTCATCGCTCGGAGTGCTTGCGGTCCCGCGCGCGCTCGCCCCGCGCCAGTTTGCCGGCTGCGGTGAACGCCAGACTCGGTACGACATTGATCGTGGCTGGAACCTTGTGGCGCGGCAGCGAAGCGCGGCAGAGCTTGAGAATGTCGTCCTTGAGCTGATCGAGCTCCGAGCCCACAGGCGGCTGAGCTTCGTCATCCATGCGCAGAACCACATCGGCGACCACGACGGCGCCGAGGACGGGGCTTGGTTGCGGCCGCGCCAGCGATAGCCGCACCTGCGGATGCTGGTTCACCACCGCTTCGATTTCTTCGGGGTGGATTTTCAGGCCGCCGACATTGATGATGCCGTCCTCGCGGCCACTGAAATAACAGCGTTCGCCGCGCTGCTCGATGATGTCTTTGGTGTCGATGAAGCCGTCACCATCGTAGAGCGGCTGTTCGCCGCCGCTATAGCGAAGTGCAATGCGCGGCGAGCGGATGCGAAGCGAGCCGTCGACGATCTTCATCTCGACGCCGTCGCGGATCGCGCCGATAAAGGCCGCCGGAAACCCGGCCAGACCGTCATTGACGTCGAAGGCGACGCCGGCCTCGGTGGTGGCATAAGCGTGGCCGATGTTGGCGCTGGGAAACGCCGTGCGCAAAGCGTCAAGCGCCGCCTGGTCGGCGATTTCGCCGGAGAGCCGGACGTAGCCCGGGGCAATCGTGGCAATGGCCGGATTCATCAGTGCCCGGCGCCAATGCGACGGGGTGCCCGAGAGGTGGGTGACGCCCGCCCGGGCCAGGCGGGCGAGATGTTCGGCGACTGGTTCGCCGGCCTGCGAGAGAACAAGCGAAGCGCCGCCCAGCACCGCGCGCAGGAAGATCTGCAGGCCGCCGTAGCGGCGGATGTCGTAGAAGGTGCCCCAGACGGCGGCGCCATCAGCGGGACTTGCCGCGGCGATCGGGGCGGTGAGCGTCGCCAGATTGTGCACCACCATTTTGGGTACGCCGGTGGTGCCGGAGGTCAGTAACACCCATTCGGTCGCAATGTGATGAGCTGAAGGCCGGGAAGCTTCCGAAGCCTGCTGCATGGGGACAATCGACGGCGTGCAGACGACGCGGAGCGGCACATCGAACGCTGCACTTTGCGGTGAGCTGCGGTCGATGACGACGGCGTCGATTTCGGCACCGGCGATCAGGGCCGGCAAATGGGCAGCGGCGGTGTCGGGCGGCAGGATGGTGAGCCTGCGGGCGCGGCCGTCAAGCTCGATCAAGGCCAGCGCGGTGGTGAGTTGGCTCTCGGTTGCCAGAAGTACCGAGCGGCCGGTTAACGACGAAAGCTCGCCGCCGAGGCTGGTTCCGTGCGCCAGCGCGGTGAAGGTGACGGATTGGACGGGGTCACACAGAACCCGCGGCCCCGGAATGCGGGCGACATAGTCCCGCAGCGATGGCGGCTCAACCATGCGGACAGGGTATCTTGTCTCGATGACTGAATCCAAGGTGAAACAGGGATTCGGCGTGTTGGTCTTGCGGCGACTAGCCCTAAACGGTCAGCGACTGATGATCGTCAGTAGGCGTTGCGACGGCGAAGGACTTCGTAGGACGTGCGCAGGATGATCAATAGGTCGAGCGCCAGGCTCCAATTGTCGATGTACCACAGATCGAGTTCCACCCGACGTTCAACCTCGACCTGGGTTGACATGGAGCCGCGATGGCCATGGATTTGCGCCCAGCCGGTCAATCCGGGTTTGACGTGCTGGCGAAAGGCGTAATTGCTGACCACTTTGTCGAATTGATTGTCATGGGCGACGGCATGCGGGCGCGGTCCGACCAGCGACATGGTGCCGTCCAAGACATTGAGCAACTGCGGCAGTTCGTCGATGCTAGACTGGCGGAGCAACCGGCCGAGGCGGGTCACCCGGGAATCAGAGCGGGATGCGGCGCGAATGATTGAGCCGTCTTCCAGCACCGACATGGTGCGGAACTTGTAGATGTTGAACGGCCGGCCGTTGAAGCCGCGGCGGTGTTGCTTAAAGAAGATTGGCCCGGGCGAATCGAACTTGATCATCACCGCGGTGATGATCAACAGCGGGAACAGCAGCAGGAGACCGACCAGCGCGCCGAATACGTCGATCGTCCGCTTGATCCCGCGCTCGAAGGTGGTGTGCGGAGCACGATGCAATTCGATGCAAAGGGTATCGTCCATCATCCGCTTGTTGCGGCTTAAGATGGTGGCAGCCTTGCCGACCGGGATGAGGTTGACTGGTAACGGCAAAATACGTAGGCCCGCCAGCAATTGGTCGAGTTCGCCCCAACGGGCGGTATCGATGCCGACAATGATCTCCTCGATGTCGGAGCCGCGCAAATAGCCGACGATGGCGGCGACGAAATCATTGAGCTGGGTATCCTGCTTGGGAGCCGGCAGGGTGAATTGACGATCCAGATGAAAGCCGTGTTTGAGCAACATCTGGACAAACTTGCGGTCGCCGGTCGCTGTCTCGTCGGCAATCAGAATCGCATTGCGGCCGGCGAATTTTTGCTGGCTGAGACCATGGGTCAGCACGCTGCGATAGAGGATGCGCTGCGACAGCAACAGAAAAAGGCCA
>Ga0307373_10012239_pt1 | contig 12233 bp, 6 predicted proteins | sample OX2MG_FD_202534 | JGI IMG/M metagenome (GOLD analysis project Ga0307373, IMG submission 202534) | Soil microbial communities from Risofladan, Vaasa, Finland - OX-2 | ecosystem: Environmental > Terrestrial > Soil > Coastal area > Acid sulfate soil | place: Finland: Risofladan, Vaasa | collected...
GCTGTTGTACGGCAGCGTGCTGTAGAAGCCGGACGTCTGCTGGCTGTACACCGCGCTGCCCGGCTGCGCGTCCACCGTGATCCCCTGGTTCGTCGTCGGGATCACCTGGGCGCGGTAGCCCTGGCTCCGCGCGAAGTAGCCGCCGGCGCTGAAGCTGCCGTGCCCGTCGAAGCTCTTCGCCCCCTTGCCGAACAGCGCGTAGTCCTTGCTCGGGTTGCCGAAGCTGTCCCCGATGCCCTGGCGGAAGCTGTTGCCGCTCCCGCCGCCGCCGGCGAACACGCCGGACCAGCCGTGGTGGATGCCGCTGTTCAGGTTGAACGCGAAGTTCTTCTGGCTGAACCGACCGAAGGTCGCCGACAGGTCGCCGCCCGGCTTCGCCGACGGCTGGACCGGCGTGAACTCAATCGATCCGCCGACATTGTTGTAGTAACGGGTCGCCGGATCGCCCGGGCCGTACGTGACGTTGGTGTTCTGAATCAGCGACGTCTGCGGCAGCGTGTTCGACTGCCACAGGTTCGTGGCCGGATCCGCAATCGGCACGCCGTCGAAGGTGACCGCCAGCGAGCCGCTGTCGGTCAGTCCGCCGTAGCCGCCCCATCCCTGGTGAATCCCGTTCACCGCGATGGTGCTCTTGGTGGCGCCGGTGCTGCCGTACCCGGTGACATTCGAGCCGGGGGCCAGCGAGATGATCTGCCCGGCGCCGGCCAGCGGCCCGAGGGTGTCGATCTGCGTCCGATCGAGCACCCGCAGCGTCTGGTCCGAGGTGAACACCTCCTGCGGGGTCGGCTGGTGCGTGGCGCCCGCCACCTCGCTCCCGCGGACGACCACCGACTGCTGCACCCGGCTCAGCGAGACCGTGGCCGTGAGACTCAGCGTCTGGCCGGGCCGGAGCTTCACGTTCTCCTGCTGGAACGCCGCAAAGCCCGGCTTGGACACCGTGACGACGTACCGGCCGGCCGGCAGTCCGGTGACCTGGAACGTGCCGTCCGGCCCCGTCATCGCCGCGCGCGTGATGCCGCCCGCTGCGCCCGTCACCGTGATCTGCGCGTCGGGGACCACGGCCCCGGTGGGATCGAGCACCTTCCCTCTGATGCCCGCGGACTGAGCCGCCGAAACAAGAAGCGCGCTACTGAAAAGGAATACACACACCAGCAGGAGCCTGCGCATGCCGTGAAGCCTCCATGGAAGCCATCGATGGAACGCACGAGCACACGCTCATGCCTGAAAGGAGATTCCATCAAGCGTCGGAGACCGAGTATCTCTGCGCGGCGTTACGTGCGAATCACGGGCTGGTGAACGGGCAGTAAACTCTCTCCCGGCGGATCACCGACGTCGACCCCCCTGGCCAGGCGTCTGTACAGACGGAAGGCCGGCGCCCGGGCCGGCCCTCGCGATCGACGACGAAGGGGCTGCGGTCTCCGGGCTACCGATACTCTTCCTGCAGCGCCTGCAGGGCGGTGTTGCCCGGGCAGAGCGACGCGTACGGCAGGTCCACCAGCGGGGTCGCCGTCGTGCGGGCGAGCGCGTGCAGGTCCCTGGTCCCCTCGTCGATGTAGAGCAGGCCGGTCACCACCTCGCCGAGCTCCTGGTGGCGGCGCACGTGCGCGTAGGCCGCGTCGCGGTCGGTCGGGTCGTAGCTGTCGTCCGTCCGGCGGAAGCGGACCACGCTCCCGTCGTGCATTCGGACGGCCGTCACGGCGTCGGCCGCCTGCGGCGCGGAGATCTCCGTCCGCAGCGGCACGAAATCGACCGGTGCCAGCTCCTCGTAGTGCTCGCGCGTGTAGCGGTAGCTCTTGGTCGAGCCGACGTGGTCGTTGAAGCTCACGCACGGCGAGATGACGTCGACCAGCGCGAAGCCGTTGTGGCGGAGCCCGGCCTTGAGGATCGGCACGAGCTGCGCCTTGTCGCCCGAGAAGCTCCGCGCGACGAAGGTGGCGCCGAGGCTCAGCGCCAGCAGCACGGGGTCGATCGGCGGCTGCTCGTTCGCCTCCCCCTTCTTCGAGGTCGAGCCGACGTCGGCCGACGCCGAGAACTGCCCCTTGGTCAGCCCGTACACGCCGTTGTTCTCGAGCAGGTACAGCAGGTTCACGTTGCGGCGGATGGCGTGGCACAGCTGGCCGAGGCCGATCGACAGGGAGTCGCCGTCGCCCGAGATGCCGACGAACACGAGGCTGCGGTTGGCGGCGTTGGCCCCGGTGGCCAGCGCGGGCATCCGGCCGTGCACGCCGTTGAAGCCGTGCGACTGCCGCATGAAGTACGCGGTCGTCTTGGACGAACAGCCGATGCCGCTCATCTTGGCGGCGCGGTGCGGCGGCACGTCGAGCTCCCAGAACGCCGTGATGAGCGCGGCGGTCACCGAGTCGTGTCCGCAGCCGGCGCAGAGGGTCGACATGGCGCCCTCGTAGTCGCGCCGCGTGAGGCCGAGCGCGTTCTTCGGCAGTGACGGATGCGTGACGGGCGGCTTCAGTATGGACGTCATGCGACGGTTCCCTGGTGAGCGTGCTGCGCGACGGCGTCGACCACCCGCCGCGCGGTGAGCGGCAGGCCGCCGTAATCGAGCACGGGAGTCATCTGGTCGCGCGGCACGCCGGTCTCCAGCGTCAGCAGCGCGCGGAGCTGCGCGTCCCGGTTCTGCTCCACGACGAACACGGTCTTGTGCCGCCGGAGGAAGTCGGCCACCGGCGTGTCGAACGGGAACCCGCGCACGCGCATGTAGTCGACCGGGATCCCCTGGGCCTTCAGCCGGTGCACCGCCTCGAGCACGGCGCCGTGGCACCCGCCGACGGAGACGATCCCCACCTCGGCGCCGGCCTGCAGGTGGAATTCCGGCGCCGGCACGGCGCGGGCGGCGCCGCTGATCTTGCGGGCCAGCCGGTCCACGACCTCCTGGTACTCGGCCGCGTCCTCGGTGTAGTTGCCGTGCCGGTCGTGTCCCGACCCGCGCGTGAAGTACGCCCCCTTCGGATGGACGCCCGGCAGCGTGCGGGCGGCGATGCCGTCGCCGTCGACGTCGAGGTAGCGCGAGAACTTCGCCAGCCGCTCGAGCTCGGCGGCCGGGATCAGCTTCCCGCGGTCGGGCCGGTGCGCATCGTCCCACGTCAGCCGCGGCACCATCCAGTCGTTCATCCCGATGTCGAGGTCGGAGAGGACGAACACCGGCGTCTGGAACCGCTCGGCGAGGTCGAAGGCGGCGCTCGCCATGTAGAAGCATTCGCGCGGATTCGCGGGGTACAGGCAGATGTGCTTCGTATCCCCGTGCGACGCGTACGCCGTCGCCATGAAGTCGCCCTGCTGCGTCCGCGTCGGCATGCCGGTGGACGGCCCGGTCCGCTGGACGTCGAAGAAGACCGCCGGCACCTCGGCGTAGTACGCCAGGCCGATGAACTCCTCCATCAGCGAGATGCCCGGGCCGGCCGTCGACGTGAACGCGCGCGCGCCCGCCCAGCCGGCGCCGATCACCATGCCGGCCGCCGCCAGCTCGTCTTCGGCCTGGATGATCGCGAACTTCTTCTCGCCCGTCTGCCCGTCGACGCGGTAGCGCTCGCAGAAGTCCTTGAACGCCTCCATCAGCGACGTGGACGGCGTGATCGGGTACCACGCGCCGACCGTCGCACCGGCGAACACGCAGCCGAGGGCGGCCGCCGTGTTGCCGTCGATGACGATCGAGTCGCCCGTCGCGTCCATCCGCTTCAGGTGGAACGGCAGCGGGCAGCTGAACTGCGTCCGCGCGAACTCGTAGCCCATCTCGATGGCGCGGAAGTTCGCGTCGAGCAGCGACTTCTTCTTCGAGAACTTCTCGCGGAGCATCTCCTCGATGACCGCCATGTCGATGTCGAGGAGCGCCGACAGCGTCCCCGTATAGACGATGTTCCGCAGCAGCGTCCGGGTCCGGTCGCCCTCGAACGCCTCCACGCACATCTGGCCGAACGGCACGCCGAGGATCGTGATGTCCTCGCGCATCAGCTCGCGATCGAGCGGCCAGCTGCCGTCGTACAGCAGGTAGCCGCCCGGCCGGACGGCCGCGACGTCCTTCGCGTAGGTCGACGTGTTGAGCGCGACGATCAGGTCGATCTGCTCGGGACGCGCCGTGTAGCCGTCCCGGCTCACCCGGATCTCGTACCAGGTCGGCAGCCCCTGGATGTTCGACGGGAAGATGTTCTTCCCCGTCACCGGGATGCCCATCCGGAAGATCGCCTGCATCAGCAGGCCGTTCGCACTGGCCGACCCGGTGCCGTTCACCGTGGCCATCTTGAAGGCGAAGTCGTTGACGCCGCTCATGACGCGCTCCGGCCCGCGTAGGCCCTGATGAGATCGAATCGCCGCATGTCCCACGCCGCCGTCGGGCACCGCTCCGCGCACAGCCCGCAGTGCAGGCAGACGTCCTCGTCCTTCACCATCAGCCGCCGGGTCTGCGGCAGCGCCGCGGACAGGTACAACCCCTGCTGCGGATTGACCGCCGGCGCCGACAGGTGCCGGCGCACCTCCGCCTCGCCTCCGCCGTTGGGCGCCGGAACGATCGTCAGGCAGTTCACCGGGCAGACGTCGATGCACGCGTCGCACTCGATGCACAGCTTGTCGGTGAAGTGCGTCTCGATGTCGCAGTTCAGGCAGCGCTGCACTTCGTGCGCCGTCTGTTCGGGCGTGAACCCCAGCTCGACCTCCACCGCCACGTTCGCGAACCGCTTCACGAGATCCTCGTGCTGCATCTTCGCGCGCGGCGACGGGTTGTAGTCGTTGTGGTAGCTCCAGGCGTGCATCCCCAGCTTCGCGCTGACGAGGTTCATCCCGTCGCCCGGCCGCTCGGTCACCGGGACGCCCTGGCAGTGCTGGTGGATGGAGATCGCCGCCTGGTGGCCGTGCTCCACCGCCCAGATGATGTTCTCCGGCCCCCACGCCGCGTCGCCACCGAAGAACACGCCGGCGCGCGTCGACTGGAACGTCTTCCGATCGACGATCGGCATGTCCCACTTCGGATCGAACTCGATGCCGATGTCCCGCTCGATCCAGGGGAACGCGTTGTCCTGGCCGATCGCCAGAATCACCGCGTCGCAGGGGATCACCACCGTCTCGATCACCCGGCTCTTCTGCCGCCCGTCCTGCTCGGTCCACTCGAGCCGCTCGAACTCCATGCCGACGAGCCTGCCGTGCTCGACCAGGAACCGCTTCGGGGCATGGTTCTCGATGATCTCGATGCCCTCTTCCTCGGCGTCCTCGAGCTCCCACGGCGAGGCCTTGAAGTACTGCCGCGACCGCCGCGCGATGACCTTGATGTCGGTCCCGCCCAGCCGCTTCGACGTGCGGCAGCAGTCCATCGCCGTGTTGCCGACGCCGATGATGAGCACCCGCGGCTCGATCTTCTCGATGTGCCCGAAATGGACGGAGCCGAGCCACTCGATGCCGATGTGCACGGTCGGGCTGTCCCACCGGCCCGGCAGGTCGAGCTCCTTCCCTTTCGGCGCGCCGCTGCCGACGAACACGCCGTCGTACCCCTCGTCCAGCAGCGCCTTCAGGCTCTCCACCGGCGTCTCGTAGCGGATCTCCACCCCCATGTCGAGGATCGCGTCCACTTCCTCGTCCAGCACGCTGGCCGGCAGCCGGAACGCCGGGATGTTGTACCGCATCAGCCCGCCCGCCTGGTGCAGCCGCTCGTAGATCACGCACTCATAACCGAGCGGCATCAGGTCGTTCGCCACCGTCAGCGACGCGGGCCCCGCGCCCACGAGCGCAATCCGCCGGCCGTTCTTCTCCGTGGGAATGGACGGAAGGCGATCGCGAATGTCGCCGCGCAGGTCGGACGCCACCCGCTTCAGCCGGCAGATCGCCACCGGCTTGCCGTCCACGCGCCCGCGGCGGCACGCCGGCTCGCACGGACGATCGCAGGTGCGGCCCAGGATGCCGGGAAACACGTTCGACACGCGGTTGAGCATGTACGAATCGGTATACCGGCCTTGCGCGATCAGGCGAATGTACTCGGGAACGTTCGTGTGGGCGGGGCAGGCCCACTGGCAGTCGACAACCTTATGGTAATACTGCGGATCGGAAACGTTGGTCGGTTCCATGTCCAGTGCGTCCTGTGGCCGTGGCGCGGTCGAGCCTCGCGGGGGCGGGGGGACCCGAATCCGGCACGCGGCCTGAACCTCTGCTCGCCCCTGACAGCATGATCCGCCTCATCAGTCGTGCCGACGACAGCCAGGATCAGCAATCCCCGGGAAGCGCAACGAGACCGACTGCGGTCCCCGGGGCGGGCCCTGCCCCATTCCCTTCATAGTACCTCTCCCGTGCGCTCCTCCGACAGCCCACCGAATCTCGCTCCGATTATCGCTGCGTTCCGGGCAATGTCAAGAGCACGAAGGGGTTTCACCCGCCATCCCGGACGGCGAACGACCGCACAGCACGCCACCTCATCAGCGGATCCGGTCCCGGCCGACCGTGGGCGGGCCCGGACCGGGCGCCGGCTCGGCAGCCCGCATGGCCTGGATCGACCCGGACACGCAGGCTAGGAGACGGCCAGACGGGGCGCAAGGTACTCGACCAGCTGCGCCACGGCCTCCTCCAGCCCCACCGCAGACGTGTCGATGACGAGGTCGGCGTGGTCCGGCGGCTCGAACGGCGCGGAAATTCCGGTGAATTCGCCGATCTCGCCGGCCCGCGCCCGCGCGTACAGCCGCTTGGGATCCCGCGCTTCGCAGGCCGCCAGCGGGGTGCTCAGGTACACCTCGGCGAACGGCACGTCCAGCCCCTCACGCCCGAGGATCTGCCGCGCCCGCAGCCGATCGGTCCGGGAGGGCGAAATGAAGGCGGTGATGGCGATCAGGCCCTGTTCGGCGAACAGCCGCGCGACCTCGGCGACGCGCCGGAGGTTCTCGGCGCGATCGGCCGCCGTGAACCCCAGGTCGGCGCTCAGGCCGACGCGGACATTGTCGCCGTCGAGCACGCACGCCTCCCAGCCGCGCGCGAACAGCTCGCGCTCGAGCGCGGCGGCGAGCGTCGACTTTCCGGCGCCCGACAGCCCGGTGAACCAGACGACCGCCCCTCGGTGCCCGTGCCGGGCCTGCCGCCGCTCGCACGACACGTACCCGACCGGCCGCGTGAGGTTCGCGCTGGTGGCCGGCATGAGCGCCCCGGCCTCGTCTGCGTCGAGGACGATCCCGCCGCCGCAGACATCGAGGCCGTCGACGACGACGAAGCGGCCCAGGTGGGGGACGCGGTCGTAGGGATCGAGCACGACCGGCCGGCGGGTCCTGACGGTGATCTCGCCGACCTCGCTGGCACTCAGCCCGCCGTCCCCCGGCGCCGCCGGGCCCTCGAGCGTCGCGGCGTCGGTCACGGCGGTGATGGCCACGGCCTCGCCATCGAATTCCTGCGTGGCCAGCTTGAACCTGTACGATCGTCCGGTCCGGAACGGCTGCCGCCCGAGCCAGAACAGGCGCGCGGTGAACCGCGACGTGGTCGACGGCGCATCGTCCAGCCTCGACGCGACCTCGCCGCGGCCGAGAAACAGCTGATCGACCAGCGTGAGGCCGACCGCATCGCCCGCCACGGCCGACCGCCGCGCCGGCGCGTGCCACTGCTCGATCGTCTTCACCGTGCTCTGCTTGCCGCTCGGCAGGAACAGCAGCCGGTCGCCCACGCGCAGGGTGCCCGACTCCAGCCGGCCGGCCAGGATCCGGCGGTGGTCGAAGCGGTAGACAGCCTGCAGCGGCAGCCGCAGCGGCCGATCGACGGCCGGACGCGGCACCGTGAACGCGTCGATCAGGTCGACGATCGTGCCGCCGGCGTACCAGGGGGTCCGGGCGCTTCGCGCGGCAATGTTGTCGCCGAACCGGGCCGAGATCGGCACGACGGCGCGCGGCGTGATGCCGAGGCCGGCGAGGAAGGCGGTGTAGTCGCCCGCAATCCGCTCGAACGCGGCCTGCGCGTACTCGACGAGGTCGAGCTTGTTGACCGCGACGGCGACCTGCTCGATGCCGAGCAGCTTGAGGAGCGTGCCGTGGCGGCGCGACTGCTCGCGGACCCCTTCCTGCGCGTCGACGATCACGATGGCGGCGTCGGCGGCGGCGGCGCCGGTCACCATGTTCTTGAGGAATTCCCGGTGGCCCGGCGCATCGATGAGCACGCACTCGCGGCGCGCCGTCCGGAACCCGACGTGGGCGGTGTCGATCGTCGCGTTCTGGTCCCGCTCGGCCTGGAGGGCGTCGGTCAGGTTCGCGAACTCGAACGGCACGCCGCGGCGCGCGGCGGCGGCGGCCAGCTGCTCGTACTTGCCGTCCGGCAGCGATCCGGTGTCGTGGAGGAGGCGGCCGATCAGCGTCGACTTTCCGTGGTCCACGTGGCCGACGACCACGAGCCGGAGCCGCTCGCCGGACGGGCCCGCAGACGAGGTCACGGCGCGGCGCGCGAGGCGCGAGGGGGACCCGGTGGCCATCACATGTACCCGTCCCGCCGGAGCAGCTCGAACGCCGCCTCGGATTCCCGGTCCTGCGCGCGGCCGGCCCGCTCGGACGTCCTGGTCGTCCGCAGCTCGGCGACGATGTCGGACACGGTCCGCGCCGTCGAGGCGATCCGGCCGGTGCAGGGCGCGCAGCCGAGCGACCGGTATCGCTGCCCGGTCCCATCGTCGAAATAGAGCGGGATGATCGGCATCCGCTCGCGCTCGATGTATTCCCACACGTGCAGCTCGGTCCAGTGCAGGAGCGGGTGCACGCGGATGTGCGTCCCCGGCGCGAAGTCGGTCTTGAACTGGTCCCAGAGCTCGGGCGGCTGATCGGTCACGTCCCACTCCATCGCCTGGTTGCGCGGCGAGAAGTACCGCTCCTTGGCGCGCGTCGGCTCCTCGTCGCGGCGCACGCCGACGATGATGCCGGTGAACCCGTGGCGATCGATGACGCCGTGCAGCGCGTCGGTCTTGAGCGCCGAGCAGCAGGCCACCCGCGTCGCGCGCCCGGCCGGAAACGTCGCCCCGGCCGCGAGGACGGCGTCGTTGCGGCCGACGATCAGCCGCAGGTTCCACTCGCGGACCAGGCGATCGCGGTAGTCGATCATCGACGGGATCTTGTAGGTGGTGTCGATGTGAATCAGCGGGAACGGCACGTGGCCGAAGAAGGCCTTGCGCGCCAGCCAGAGCAGGACGGTCGAATCCTTGCCGATGCTCCACAGCATCGCGAGGTTCGCGAATTTGCCGAAGGCTTCGCGCAGGATGTAGACCGATTCGTTCTCGAGCGCCGTCAGATGATCTCGTCGCATGGACCCAACCAGCCGACGGCCGACCGATACAGGTATCGGCCGGCCGACACCGACACCGGGCCGCGCCGGCCGCAGCCGGGGCGTCTGATGGCCCGGAAGCCTCCTCCAACACCGGGCGCACACCGGCGCGCGGCCCTGGCACAGGCCACGCCGTGCAAGCCGGACGCCACCACCGGAGTCCGGCCACCGCCGCGGCCTCCGGCTGGTATCGCTGTTGCACAGGCTCGACGGGGTCCCAATGGCCCGGCCGCATGGCCGGGGGGCCGATCCGGGAGGAAAGGAAGCAGGAGCGATGTCCTACATCTTTGTCGGCGGCGCGCAGCGGACCGGAACGACCCTGGTCCAGCTCGTGCTCTGTCAGGGGGCGGGGGTGAACCCGTTCATCCAGGAAGCCGGCTACCTCCGGCGGATCCTCGAGGCCTATGCCGAAGAGACGCATCCGGCGCGGATCCGGAACTACTTCGACTCACTCGACGATTTCCGCGAGTTCCACGGCGCGTTCGTCAGGCGCTTCCTTGAGCGGACCCGCCTCCGCCTTCCGGGAACCACGCACCTGGTCCTCAAGGAACCGACCCTGACCAGGTACTTCCCGGAGCTGCACGAGTTCCTCGGCGACGACGTCCGCTTCGTCTGCATGGTCCGCGATCCCCGGGATACGATCTGCTCCATCCTCAAGGTCGCCGAGCGCCAGGTGGCCGCGGGCGAGGCTGATCCGATTCCAGGGGATCGCGTGAAGACGCTCTGTGACTACTACCGCAATTTCTACCTGCCGATCCTGAACGACCAGCATCCCGAGCTGCTGAAGCGGATCCTGTTCGTCAGGTACGAGGATCTCGTGCTGGCGCCCGAGGCGACGATCGATGCGCTCGAACACTGGTTCGGGCTCAATCTCTCCAAAGCCCGCCACAACCCGCAGCCCGACACCGGGCGGATCGATTTCACGAGCGCGTTCGATCGGAGCTCGTCGTGGCATTCCGAGCTGTACGGAAAGCCGATCTCGGCCGACCGGATCGGCGCGTACAAGACAGCGCTGGCGCCACGGGACATCGCGGTGATCGAGAACGATCTCGCGGCCTTCTTCAAGCTCTTCAAGTTCGAGACCGAGCTGCAGCCGACCTGACCGGCGGAACGCGCCCCTGCGCGGCGCCCCGCTCATCCGCGGCCACGGCCGGCGCAGGCCGGCCCCCCGCGGCGCCTGGGCGCCGTCACCGGGCTGCCCTCGTCGCGCCGAGCGGGGCCAGGCCGGCGCGGCGGGCGTCGCGGTTGAACGCCGGGACGTCGGTGTCCATGACCGTGGTGAAGGCCGTTTTCGCGGCCGCCAGCTGCTTCTCGATCATCGCGAGCACCTCGAGCGACGCATCGGTCGGCCGGTGATCGGCGTTGCCCGCCACGTCTCCCGCGCCCGTGCCGATCTCGCCGTTCAGCCAGATCAGGTTCATGTACACGCGGAAGGCCTCGGTATAGTACTTGTCGTCGCTGTTCAGGTCCTCCGGCGACAGCAGCTGCATTTCCACCGCCATCAGCTTCCGTTCGATGCCGGCCAGCAGCGTCCGCGCGGCCGGCTTCGCGGCCGTCTTCCGCTGGTCCTGGACCTGCCTGCGCAGGACCTCGAGGCGGTTGATCATGTCCACCGCCTCGTTCATGTCGTTGCGCACCCGCACCTGCGCCCTGGTCGACAGCTCGATGTCGGCATCGGACGAGGCGATGGCCGGGTCCTTGAGCACGGTGACCTGACGCGACAGCGTCACATCCCCGGCGCGCATCCGGACCGTGTAGGTCCCCGGCGCGGCCAGCGGTCCCGCCTGGACGGCCTCTTCAATCCCCCAGTGCAGGATCGGTCGCGTCTCCTTCCCCTTGAACCGCGGCTCTTCCCAGATGTACGGGTTGTCGGCCGGCGTCGTCCGCAGCGCCACCTGGCGGGGGCTGTCGTACCGCAGGTTCCAGATCGCCTGGTTCAGCCCCGGCCGGCCGGTGACGGTGAAGCTCCGGATCACCGTGCCGCCGCCGTCGAGGATGTCGAACGTCACCGGTCCGGCATCCGCCGCGTCGAGCCGGTACAGCAGATGGACCACGCCCCGGCGCGCCTGCCGGAAGCCTGGCCGCGGGGCGTAGAAAAACGGCCGGGCGCCGGACGGCACCTGATCGGCCTGCTCGAGCCGCGTGATGTCCTTGAGGATGAAGAGGCCGCGCCCGTAAGTCGAGATGACGACGTCGTGGTACTCCTTCTGGACGGCGATCCAGCTGACCGGCACCGCCGGCAGGCCGGCCTTGAACCGCGTCCAGTGCCCGCCGTCGTCCATCGAGTAGTAGAACGCGTGCCCCGTGCCGGCGAACAGCATGCCGCGCCGGTTCGGATTCTCGGCAATCGACATGGCGTAGTCGAGCGGATGCCCCGCCGGCAGGTTGCTGCTGATCTTCGTCCACGTCCGGCCGAAATCGGTCGTCTTGTAGAAGAACGGATTGCGGTTGTCCATCAGGCGCAGGTCGATCGCGACGTACGCCGTGGCCGGGTCGAAGGGCGACGGGGCGATCTGGCGCACGGTCCCCCAGGGCGGCAGCCCGGGCAGGTCCTTCGTGACATCGGTCCAGTGCCCGCCGCCGTCCTTCGTGTACCAGAGCTTGCCGTCGTTCGTGCCGGCCCAGATGAGCCCGCGCTGGGCCGGAGACGGCGCGATCGCATACACGACCTCGCCGTAGAACTGGCCGAGGTTGTCGCCGACGATCCCGCCGGAGGAGACCAGGCGGCTCGGATCCTGCGTGGAGAGATCCGGGCTGATCACGCGCCACGTCTGCCCTTCGTCCGATGTGCGGAAGATGACCTGGCAGCCGTAATAGACCGTGTGCGGATCGAAGGGATCGACGGCGAGCGGCGGCGTCCAGTGACAGCGGTATTTCGTGTCCTGCGGCGGCGAGTCCAGGGTGTGGATCCACGGACTCACCGATCGCGCGACCCGCGTGCGCGTGTTGTAGCGCGTCACCTCGTCGCCGTA
>Ga0307373_10012240_pt1 | contig 12232 bp, 10 predicted proteins | sample OX2MG_FD_202534 | JGI IMG/M metagenome (GOLD analysis project Ga0307373, IMG submission 202534) | Soil microbial communities from Risofladan, Vaasa, Finland - OX-2 | ecosystem: Environmental > Terrestrial > Soil > Coastal area > Acid sulfate soil | place: Finland: Risofladan, Vaasa | collected...
GCGGCCTGACCGGCCGCAAGATCATCGTCGACACCTACGGCGGCTGGGCCCGTCACGGCGGCGGCGCGTTCTCCGGCAAGGACCCGTCCAAGGTCGACCGCTCGGCCGCTTACGCCGCGCGCTATGTTGCCAAGAACATCGTCGCCGCTGGCCTGGCGGATCGCTGCGAGATTCAGGTCAGCTACGCCATCGGCGTGGCCGAGCCGACTTCGATCTCGGTCACCACCTTCGGCACCGGCAAGATCGGCGACGACCAGATCGAGAAACTGGTGCGCAAGCACTTCGACTTGCGCCCCTACGGCATCGTCAAGATGCTCGACCTGATCCACCCCATGTACCAAGCCACCGCCAGCTACGGTCATTTCGGCCGCAAACCCTGTGAAGTTTCGCTGCCGAACGGCGAGCGGTTTACGGCGTTTTCGTGGGAGCGGACGGACAAGGCGGAGGCGCTGCGGTCGGACGCGAAACTTCGGGAGACGGGAGGCGGGAGACGAGAGACGTGAAGCGCAAGCATCACGATCTCGAGGTCTGGCGCGAGTCGATGGATGTCGTAACCGACTGCTATCGACTCAGCGCCGATTTTCCCGGTGCCGAGCGCTATGGCCTGAGCAGCCAGATCCGCCGTGCCGCAGTGAGCACTCCCGCCAACATCGCCGAAGGCGCGGCGCGGCAGACGACCAAAGAATTCATACAGTTTTTGTATATAGCCCGCGCCAGCCTGGTGGAGTTGGAAACACCTATTGAAATCGCGCGCCGCCTAAGCTTTTGTGGCGCGGACACCGACTTGGACGAGCGGCTCGACCGCTTGTTCGCCAAGCTCAACAAACTTCTTTCAAGCCTCAAGAACCGGTTAAAGGTACCCGCATGAACTCTGTAACGTCTCCCGTCTCCCGTCTCTCGTCTCCCGTCGCCAACGACTACAAAGTTCGCGACATCAAACTGGCCAATCTCGGCCGTCAGCGCATCCGCATGGCCGAGGAGGAAATGCCCGGGTTGATGTCGATCCGCGCACAGTACGCGCCACAGCAACCGCTGAAAGGCGTGCGTCTGTCCGGCTCGCTGCACATGACCAAGGAAACCGCCGTGCTGATCGAGACGCTGGTGGCGCTGGGCGCCAACGTGCGCTGGGCGTCCTGCAATATTTTCTCAACCCAGGACGACTGCGCCTCTGCCATCGCTGTCGCCGGGATTCCCGTATTCGCCTGGAAGGGTGAGTCGCTGGAAGAGTACTGGGACTGCACCCTGAAAATGCTCACGCATGAGGGCATGAAGGGCCCCGAGTTGATCGTCGACGACGGTGGCGACGCCACGCTGCTGATCCACAAGGGTGTGGACATGGAGAACGGCGACAAATGGGTGGACGCACCCGGCGCCAACCATGAGGAGCAGGTGATCAAGGATCTGCTCAAGCGCACGCGCAGCGAACGTCCCGGCTTCTGGAAGACTGTCGCCAAAGACTGGCGCGGCGTCTCCGAGGAGACCACCACCGGCGTGCACCGGCTCTACCAGATGATGGAAGCGGGAAAACTGCTGGTCCCGGCGATCAACGTCAACGACTCGGTCACCAAATCCAAGTTCGACAACCTTTACGGCTGCCGCGAGTCGCTGGCCGACGGTATCAAACGCGCCACCGACCTGATGATCGCCGGCAAGGTCGCGGTGGTGTGCGGCTATGGCGACGTCGGCAAGGGTTCGTCGCACTCGCTGCGCGGCTTCGGCGCGCGCGTGATTATCACCGAGATCGACCCGATCAACGCCCTGCAGGCGGCGATGGAGGGTTTCGAGGTCAAGACCCTCGAGGAGGTGCTGGGCGAGGCCGACATCTTCGTCACCACCACCGGCAACAAGGACATCATCACCTATGAGCACATGCAGGGGATGAAGAACAACGCGCTGGTCTGCAACATCGGCCACTTCGACAACGAAATCCAGATCGACCAGCTGAACACCGCTAAAGACGTGGTCAAGAAAGAGGTCAAGCCGCAGGTCCATCGCTACACCTTCCCCAGCGGCCGCCATATCTACGTGCTGGCCGAAGGCCGCCTGGTCAACCTCGGCTGCGCCCACGGCCATCCGGCATTCGTCATGTCCAACAGCTTCTCCAACCAGACGCTGGCGCAGATCGACCTGTGGAAAAACAAGGACACTTACGAAAAGACCGTCTACCGCCTGCCCAAGAAACTGGACGAGGAAGTCGCACGCCTGCACCTGGCACAGATCGGCGTCAAGCTGACCACGCTCACCCAGGCACAGGCCGATTATCTCGGCGTGCCGGTCGAGGGGCCGTACAAGCCTGAGCATTATCGGTACTGATGGACGTTCGAGAGACGAGAGGCGGGAGACACGAACAGCCCCGGGCTGCGTAGATCGACGGCGAGCTATGGAGGCGTTCTGGTGATGAATCGCACACGACCAAACAGAGACGGCAGCGCAGGGGAGGCGGTGGCCATACCGTCTCCCGAGAAGCTCAACTTCTCCTTCGAACTCTTCCCGCCGCGAACGCCAGAGAGCGCGGCCCGGCTCAAGGCCAACGTCGCGCGTCTGGCCGCGCTGCAGCCAGCCTATTTTTCCGTCACTTACGGCGCCGGCGGTTCGGACCAGGGCGGCACCTACGATACCGTCATCGCCGTGGTCGAACGCACGGGCATCGAGACGGCACCCCACCTCACCTGTGTCGGCTCGACCCGCACCCGCGTCGCCGAGCAGTTGCAGCGTTACCGCGACTCCGGTGTGCGCCGCATCGTCGCGTTGCGCGGCGACCTGCCGGCCACCGCTCCCACCAGCCAGGCTCCCGGTGAGTTCCACTACGCCAACGAGCTGGTGAGTTTTATCCGTGAAACTCACCGCGATCACTTCAAGCTGGAAGTCGCCGGGTATCCCGAGGTACATCCGCAGACTCCGGACCCGGACACCGATTTCGCCAATTTCCGGCGCAAGGTTGAAGCCGGCGCTGACGCTGTGATCACGCAGTATTTTTACACCGGCGGCAGCTACTTTGATTTTAAAGACCGCTGCCAGCGTGCCGGCATAAACATTCCGGTCGTACCCGGCATCATGCCGATCACTAACCACGCCCAATTGACACGCTTCTCAGCCGCCTGTGGCGCCGACATCCCACGCTGGATCAGGCTGCGACTGGAACGCTATCAGGATGACAAGATGGCACTGCAGGATTTCGGCACAGATGTGGTTACACGCCTGTGCGAACAACTGCTGGCAGGCGGCGCCCCGGGGCTGCACTTCTACACCCTGAATCAAGTCGAGCCCACACTGAAGCTGTGGCGTAATCTACGGCTGCCCATACCAGCATCCACAGCCCCAAGCACCAACTCGCGACGCTAGTGCAGTGCTTCACAATAAATCGGACCGAGGACTACTGAGTAAGCCCTTCAGGCATCATCACGCTTCACTTTTTGCACTTGGTCATTGAAACCGCCCCCTATTATTTCGCGGGTGATCTGTCCACCTTCCAGCAGGATCTCAAGCGCACGGCCGACGCTGTTCTTCTCGGTGCTGCGGTTGTGGACCAAGTTTTATCTTGCGATCAACGAGAAAATTCCAGAGCGCAAGCAGAAGCAACTGTTTCGGTTGCCGGTCGTATCACGCGTGGTCAAGAAGAAAATCCTCACCGAGCTGGGCCTCAACCACGTCCGCGCGGCCATCACCAGTTCCACGCCACTGTCGCAGCACATGACCGAGTGGTATCGCGGGCTCGGTCTGGAGCTGCTGGGTCAGCACAACCGGCTCGGAGCCACCTGTGTCACCGGTTTCGGACAGCCGCAGCCGTTCGCGCTATTGATGCTGTCGGCCTATTCACTGCAGTCGACGCTGCTCGAAGCCTTGCTCAAACGGATCAACGCCAGTCTGGAAGATCACGAAAAACTGGCCCACCTGGTGGTGGTGAAAGATCAGTGGAGCAGGGACAACGGTTATCTGACGCCGACCATGAAGATCAAGCGCAACGTCATCGAGGAGCGCTATCTGCCGCAGGCCGAGGCGTGGCGGCGTAGCCGTCAAGCGGTGATCTGGGAGGCATGATCGAGGCGGCCAGAATCTGCTGCTCGCGCGACAATCATCGGAACCAGTGGGCATGGGACAATGGGCAGTCTAGATTGAGCCGACGTTTCGAGCGGATTGCCAATGTTGAGAATCATCGAACTGACGTTACCGGTCGAGCACGCGCCAGAGGCGCTGAAGCCGGCCATCGAGAATCGTCTGCGGTTGCCCAATGGCGCCTTGCTCGGCTACACAGTGATCAAGCGCAGCCATGACGCGCGCCGGAAATTTGCCGGCCTGAACTTTGTCTATACGGTGGATTGCGAGCTGCGCGACGAGGCGACGGTACTGGCCGAATTCAATGCCGACCACAATGTCAGGCCGGCACCCGACATGCGCTATCGCCCGGTGGCGTCGGCACCGGCAGATTTCATCAATCGACCGCTAGTGATCGGCTTCGGCCCCTGCGGAATTTTTGCTGCGTTGACGCTGGCGCAGATGGGTTTCCGCCCCATCGTGCTCGAGCGTGGCAAGGCGGTGCGCGCCCGCACGCAAGATACCTGGGGTCTGTGGCGCAAGCGCCTGCTGAACCCGGAGTCCAACGTGCAGTTCGGCGAGGGCGGCGCCGGCCTGTTCAGCGACGGCAAGCTTTACAGTCAGGTCAAGGATCCGAAGCACCACGGCCGCAAAGTGCTGCAGGAGTTCGTCAAGGCCGGCGCGCCGGATGAGATTCTTTACGTCAGCAAACCACACATCGGCACGTTCCGGCTGACCGGCGTGGTCACCCGCATGCGCGAGGAAATCGAGGCGTTGGGCGGCGAGGTCCGCTTTCAGCAGCAAGTCACCGACGTGCTGATCGACGCCGGGAGCATGCGCGGCGTGGTGCTGAACAATGGCGAAACCCTGATGGCCAATCACGTCATCCTCGCATTGGGCCACAGCGCCCGCGACAGTTTCCGCATGCTGCATGCGCGCGGGATCCAGATGGAAGCCAAGCCGTTTTCGATCGGCTTGCGTATCGAGCATCCGCAGCCACTGATCAATCAGGCGCGGTTGGGCCGTTATGCCGGCCATCCGCAACTGGGTGCGGCCGACTACAAGCTGGTCCATCACGCCAGCAACGGACGCTCGGTCTACAGTTTCTGCATGTGCCCCGGCGGGACCGTGGTGGCGGCCACATCCGAACCGTATCGTGTCGCCACCAACGGCATGAGCCAGTACTCGCGCAACGAACACAACGCCAACGCCGGTATCGTCGTCGGTATTTCGCCAGCGGATTATCCGTGTGACGTCGAGGCCGGCCCGCTCGCCGGGATCGCGTTGCAGGAGCAACTGGAGGCCCAAGCCTATGTGCTCGGCGGAAGCAACTATAACGCGCCGGTGCAGTTGGTGGGTGATTTCATCGCCGGTCGCCCATCCACCGTGCTGGGCGGTGTCGAGCCCAGCTACCAACCCGGCGTGCGCCTCACGGATCTGTCCACCGCTTTGCCGGCGTACGCGATCACCGCGATCCGCGAAGCACTACCGGTTTTCGACGAACGGATCAAGGGTTTCTCCCGGCCAGACGCAGTGCTGACCGGTGTTGAGACGCGTACTTCGTCGCCGCTGCGTATTACCCGCGACGCCCATTATCAAAGCCTCAATACTCGCGGCCTGTATCCAGCCGGTGAAGGCGCCGGCTATGCCGGCGGCATCATGTCTGCGGGAATCGACGGCATCCGCGTCGCCGAGGCGCTGGCGCTGAACCTGCTCGCCGCCGCAAAACAAGTCGGAGGGCAAAGCTTCCAGCTGCAGGCGGATCCGTTGAGAAATGCATAATCCATCGTGTCGGATTTATTCACGCTTTCGTGTCGCAGACGTAGCGTGCCCGGATCGATGCTGGTTCAGCCATCGGCGCAAGCCATAAGCGAGCCGAATTTTTTCCTGCCCGACGGGAAGATCTGGCTGAACTTCCAGCCATGAAGATTTGGAAAATGCAACCAGCTGATTGGGATAGACGCTGCGGTGGCCGATGATCAGGTACGCCGCAATCGCCGAACCCGCGATATAAGTTGTTCCGGCACTGCCGCCGAACAGATCGATGCCCATGAGGATGGCGGCGATGGGTGTATTCGATGCGGCGGCGACCACGGCCACGAAACCGGCGGCTGCGCCGAGCGTCGGGCTCAGACCTAACAACGGCGCGAACGCGTTGCCTGCGAGTGCACCGATCACGAATTGCGGGGTCACGATGCCGCCATAAAACCCGGACCCGAGGGTGATGGCGACGAACAAGGCTTTCCAGAAAAAACCGAGGTAAGGCATGGCTTCGCCGCTCAACGCGCGGTCCATCAACGGCAGGCTCAAGCCGAGGTAATCGGTGGGGATAACGAGGATCAACAGTGCGATGATCGCCCCGCCCAGCAGCGGCATCGCCGGTGGCCATACATCGAATCGGGTCTGGATGTGGCGAAAAACACGGCGCGACAGGTTGATCAGCTCGACGAAGATCCAGGCAGCGACACCGCAGGCAATGCCGATCATGATCATCTTGAGGAACAACACCTCGGAAAATCCGGGCAACACGCCGACGTTATAGTGCGAGTAGGGGATACCCCACCACTTGCTGACTTCAAACGAGGTGACCCCGGCGACGATGGCCGGAAACAGGAAGCTCGGACGGATGTGCCCGATCGTCAACACTTCCACGCCGTAAATCGCGCCAGCGATCGGAGTGCCAAACACGCTGGCAAAACCGGCACTGACACCACAGGCAACGATACGTTTCTGTAACTCCGCGTTCAGGCCGAGCACGCGCCCGACGCCCGCACCCAGTGTGCCGCCCAAGTGCGAACACGGACCTTCCTTGCCGGCAGAGCCGCCTGCGGCCAGGGTGATGATGGCGGCGATTGGTTTGATCGCCAACGTTCTGAAAGGCACCCGTCCGGACTGCCGCTGGACGACGGCAATCATGGAATCATCGAGTCCCGTCTTGTTGGTTCGATAGCCGTAATACAGCAACAACCCATTTGCCAGGCCGCCCAGGGGGAGCAAGGTCATCTGCAGCCACAGCGGCGCCGACGCCGACTGGTCGATCATGAAAAACAGGCCGTGCAGAAACGCACTCGTCCCAGTGCCGACGATGGCTCCCGTCGCTATCGCCAAAAACACCCACTGAATGACCGTCGCCAGCATGACCACCGGCTCGATGTAGTTGGCATTCCGCACGATAAGGAATTATTGATTGCGCAACTTGCGAAGGGAACTGCGCATTATGAACCGACGATGGGCCGTTGTTACCGCATCTGAAAAAATGGTAGTGGGTCAGTTTGAATTGTGCGACTTATAAGGGGCGCGCTTCTTTGCGATAGGCTCCGGCACGAGTGCCGCGATTGCCTCCAACGCTCTAGACATGATCTCTGATTCCGCCCTCTGTATCATGCTGCGGGAGGGGTAGACTGAACGCTGCTCTCCGAAACGCAAGAACAATTATAATGTTTTTGTTATAATCTTACTACCCCAGTTATAATATTTCCGCTATAATACATGAAGCACTGGACGTTCATGGACTATGTGCTTCCGAATGGGAACAACCCCGTTCGGAAGTGGTATACCAAGGAACTTTCAGCCGATGAGCAAGCGGACATAGATGTTTTGCTAGGAACACTAGAGAACGCCAAAACATGGAAACAACCCGTTTACAAATCGCTTTCTGGCAATGCTCAGGGATTAGGCGAAATTCGCTGGAGGGGGTCCAATGGACGCCCGTTACGTCTAATCGGATTTCACTCGCCGGTTGGAAACAAATTTACGATTCTTATCGGGTGCACTCACGATGGGAAAAAATACCAGCCTCCAGAGGCGATGAGCAGCGCCATCTCCCGCAAGCGCGACTTAGAACGCAACCGAGGATCGATCTGTGAGCACGACTTCGAAAAAACTGATTGAAAAACTTAAAGCAAGCAAGAAATATCGAGAGTCATTTGTCGGCTCTCAAGTCCGCGTAGGTATTCCTTTTCAGATTCGAGCTTTGAGAAAGCAGCTTGAGTGGAGCCAGTCACGTTTGGCGGAAGAAGCCAGTATGAATCAGCCCACTATTTCTGCAATGGAAGGTGCTGGTTATGACGGATTCACGCTTAGCACGCTTCGCAAATTAGCAGCCGCTTTCGATGTGGGTTTGATTGTTCGGTTCGCGCCATTCGGAGATTTGGTGCACTGGACTGACCATTTCTCTCCAGACACGTTTACAGTGCCTCGCGCTGTAGATGACCCCGTATTGAACGTCTATGAGCCATGGTATGCCTCACCAATTCGAACGCAGCCATTACAACAATCCGAGTCACTGCCAACTAATGTGACTGCAATTCGCCCCGCAAGCTCCAGCTACCAGAACTCTGGCCACGATGAATATGCGGACAGAAAGCTCGAGGACATTTTATTTCAAGAAACAGGTACTAAGAAATATACCGAAACGCGATCTGCTGGAACTGCGCAATAAAAAGTTGAGCAATTCGCACAGAGTTAGTTAGTTAGCTAGAGCGAACGAAAACATTATGAAGATTCTTGCGATCAATATGGCCCGTGCAATTTGGTTGTTTCCGACAGTTTTACTCAACCCGCGCGGGAGGAATATTCTTGCGTCAATGGAAGCCTTTGCCGCTAGATATAAATTCGCAAAGGTTCCTGAGCCAAAGTCGTTTGTAGAGCGCCCTACAAAACTAGTGTTCGAAGGCGGCAGCTTTATTGGTTCTAACGGTGAACCTATCACTGTGGGATTTACTATTCACGATGATGGGATCATCGGCGATACTCGCGCATCCACTGGGGAGGCTGATGCTTTTTTGCACGATGCTTTGTCTTGGTTCTCTGCGGAAAATCAGCTTCCCAGTTATTCAGATTTCAGCGTTAAAAAACTCTATTCTAGCGAAATATGTGTTCACCTGGAAAAGCCGCTTACAATTTTTAACAAGAAATTTTCGTCCTTTACCAACCGCCTTAAGAGCGGCATAAGCAACAACCCTGGCGTACCTTTGGAATTAGTACAATTAACTTTCTCCCCAGACAGATCATCTACAAATACAAAAACGGTAGTACCATTTAAACTTGAACGAATGGTTGAGGCTTCGTTTTCGGACAATCAGTTTTATTCCTATGCGCCTGTTCCAACTGATGAACATCTAGAACTATTGAGTGCCTTTGAAGAGGCGGCAAGTTAGTTTCTGCTCCACCTCTTAGTCGCAGTTTTCTTGGCGATCTCGGAGCGTTTTGTAGGTGTCAGGGTCGCAGCCCTACGTTGTCGCCCTTTAATCCTCCTCTCCGGCCTAGCGATACCGCTGCCGTGTCTTTCCCGTTGTCGGTCTTTGGTTCCTCAGCGCCGCCCGTGGCAACACCAACAATGAACTTGGCGAGCTGGTTCGTCTCGCGTGGTCTTTTCGATTTCGTAGCCATGCCTCCAGCATGCCGCCCTTTCATGAGCGGTCAAGCATTGCCAAATTCAAACTGAGAAACTACCGAAAAATTGGTAGCGGGTCACCTTGAAAAAACGGGTAGTGTCTCAATCTGAATCGCGCGGCTTATAGGCGCCGCTACGGGGTGCTGCTATACATCGAATGACAACTACAGTTCAATACCGACACCCCTGTTCTCGTAGAAGGAGCCCCTCATGGACGTCCGCGCCGCTGTTGCATTCGAGTCCGGCAAGCCGCTTTCCATCGAAACCGTGCAGCTCGATGGTCCCAGGGCCGGCGAAGTGCTGATTGAGCTGAAAGCCACCGGCATCTGCCACACCGATCATTTCACGCTGTCGGGCGACGATCCCGAAGGCGTGTTCCCGGTCATCCTCGGTCATGAAGGCGCTGGCGTGGTGGTCGACGTCGGGCCCGGCGTGAAGGCACTGAAGCCAGGTGATCACGTCATTCCGCTGTACACGCCGGAATGCCGCGAATGCGATTACTGCACCTCGCAAAAAACCAATCTGTGCCAAAAAATCCGCGTCACCCAGGGTCGGGGCGTGATGCCGGACGGTACCAGCCGCTTTTCTTATCAAGGCAAACCGATCCTGCACTACATGGGTTGCTCGACGTTCGCCAACTACACGGTGATGCCCGAGATTGCAGTCGCCAAAGTGCGTGAGGACGCACCGTTCGACACCATCTGCTATATCGGTTGCGGCGTCACCACCGGGATCGGTGCAGTGGTATTCACGGCCAAAGTGGAAGTCGGCGCCAATGTCGTCGTGTTTGGACTCGGCGGTATCGGCCTGAACGTGATCCAGGGCGCCCGACTGGCCGGCGCCAACATGATCGTCGGCGTTGATCTCAACCCGGCCCGTGAAAAACTGGGCAAGCATTTCGGCATGACCCATTTCGTCAATCCCAAGAACATCGAGGGTGACCTCGTCGCGCATCTGGTGGCGCTGACCGGCGGCGGCGCCGATTACAGCTTCGAGTGCATCGGCAACGTCAAGGTCATGCGTCAGGCGCTGGAGTGCTGTCACAAGGGCTGGGGCGTGTCGACCATCATCGGCGTCGCTGGCGCCGGCCAGGAAATCTCAACGCGGCCGTTTCAGTTGGTGACCGGCAGACGTTGGCAGGGCACCGCGTTCGGCGGCGCCCGCGGCCGTACCGACGTGCCGAAGATCGTCGACTGGTACATGGACAAAAAGATCAACATCGACGACCTCATCACCCATCGGCTCAAGCTCGAAGAGATCAACCAAGGTTTCGAACTGATGGAGAAAGGCGAATCGATACGCAGCGTGGTGATTTACTGAATTTGCGTAATCGTTTTTCGCACGGAGGGCCGCTCCAAGTCGCGGGTCGAGTCAGCGTGCGCAGTGGCTGTTTGAAGTGATCGATCCGCAGTGAGCTTCAGCCGCTTTTAACGAGTTGCTCGGCGTGATGCGCAAAATGATCCGCCATGAAAGTCTGGATGAACCAGTAGGAGTGGTCATAGCCCGGATGACGCCGCAGCTCCAGCACCTGACCGGACCGCTCCGCCGCGATTTCCAGTGCCTCCGGATGGAGCTGTTTTTCGAAAAAGGGGTCGCTGAGGCCCTGGTCGACCAGAATCGGCCCCGGATAGGCCTGATGCGCCATCAACAGGCTGGCGTCCCACGCGGCCCAAGTCTCGCGGTCAGGGCCGAGATAGTTGCCGAACGCCTTCTCACCCCAAGGCACTGCCACCGGATTACAAATCGGCGCAAACGCAGATACCGAACGCCAGCGGTCCGGCGCGCGCAGTGCGGTCACCAACGCACCATGACCGCCCATCGAATGGCCGAAGATTCCACGCGCACTGGGCCGGGCCGGGAAATGTGCCTCAATCAACGCCGGCAGTTCGACGTTGACATAGGCTGCCATATCGTAATGACTGGCCCACGGCTGTTGCGTGGCCGTGAGATAGAAACTCGCGCCCACGCCAAAATCCCAAGCGTCGGCATCACCGGGCAGATTCAGGCCGCGCGGGCTGGTATCCGGTGCCACCAGCATCAGGCCGTATTCGGCCACCAACCGTTGCGCACCGGCCTTGATGACGACGGTTTCTTCGGTGCAAGTCAAACCCGCCAGATAATACAACGCTGGCACCGGCCCTTGCTGAGCCTGCGGTGGCTGGTAAACGGCAAACCGCATGTCGGCTCCGATGCTGCTGGAAGCGTGTGTATAGAAACCGATGCGCCCACCGAAGCAGGCTTGCTCACTGCGTGTTTCGATGATGTTTCTGGACACCCGGCCAGTATTGGACACGTTCACGGTTCCTCTGCAGGGCTGCAGTGCGATCAACGGTGAAAATAACCGAGTACCCTACCCATTGCAACAGATCGAGGTTTCCTTCGACACACTTGATTTTGGAATTGCGGGCCGCGTCTCTCAGCGTAGGGTAAGAACCATAAATAAGGCCCACAAACAGTAATCTGGCGTGTAAGCCGTCCGCCGGGCTTTATAATTCCTGCATCATCGAACTCACGGAGCTTTCATGACTCGCACCCTCGTGTTGCTGCGCCACGGCCAGAGCCAGTGGAATCTGGAAAATCGTTTCACCGGCTGGGTGGACGTGGATCTCACTGAACTGGGGCGGCGGGAAGCGAGAGCGGCGGGTGAGTTGATGCGCGACGAAGGGCTGGTATTCGACCAAGCCCATACTTCGGTACTTAAACGCGCGGTCTGCTCACAGAATCTGGCGTTGGAAGTGATGGATCAGCAGTGGGTTCCGGTCCGCAAGGACTGGCGGCTGAACGAACGTCATTATGGTGCGCTGC
>Ga0307373_10012242_pt1 | contig 12232 bp, 10 predicted proteins | sample OX2MG_FD_202534 | JGI IMG/M metagenome (GOLD analysis project Ga0307373, IMG submission 202534) | Soil microbial communities from Risofladan, Vaasa, Finland - OX-2 | ecosystem: Environmental > Terrestrial > Soil > Coastal area > Acid sulfate soil | place: Finland: Risofladan, Vaasa | collected...
AACGTACTCTATGCTTGTATGCTAGGTCGCACTCAGCTAGTTGCATCGCAGGCGCCGATAGGGGGAACGTGAAAATCACCGATGTTCGCACCGTCATCGTGGGGAACTCGTGGAAGAACTGGGTTTTCGCCCTGGTTTCGACCGACGAGGGAATTACGGGTCTCGGTGAGGGCAGCGCCAACGGGTTCGCGCGGACCATCGAAGCCGCCATCCACGAACTCAAACCACTGATGATCGGCGAGGACCCGACCCGCCTCGAGTGGCTCAGCCGGCGACTGATCCGCGATGTCTACACCGACGGCGGACAGGTGCATCGCAGCGCCGTCGCGGCGATCGACATCGCCTGTTGGGACATCCTCGGGAAATCCCTCGACGTCCCGGTGTGGCAGCTGCTCGGTGGGCGCACCCGCGATCGGGTGCGCGCCTACGCCAACGGCTGGTACCGGACGGAACGGAAGCCCGAGGCGGTCGCTGAGGCGGCGAAAGACGTGGTGCGCATGGGATTCACCGCACTGAAGCTAGACCCCTTCGGGTCCGCTTGGCGGGTGATGGACCGCTCCGACCTTGCCCTGTCCATCGATATCGTTGCTGCGGTTCGGGACGCTGTCGGCACCGAGGTCGACATCATGGTGGAAGGCCACAGCCGCTTCACCGTCGACGAGGCGGTTCAGGTGGCCAAACGACTCGAGCCGCTGCAGCCGATGTGGTTCGAGGAGCCGGTGCGGCACGACCGGGTAACAGCGGCCGCCGAAGTAGCCCGTCGTTCGCCAGTGCCGATTGCGACCGGCGAGTCCTTCCACACGCTGGGAGAGTTCGTCGAGCTCGGCGCTGCTGGCGGTGTGGCGTATTGGCAGCCAGAGGCTGCTCACCTCGGCGGACTCTCCGCGTTGCGTGCCGTGGCCAATCTCGCCGACGCCCATGACGCCGTACTGGCTCCACATCAAGCCGGCGGACCCGTTGCAACGGCGGTTTGTCTCACCCTTGCCGGGTGCACCAACAACCACATCATCCAGGAGTTCTTCGACCCGTTCAACGCGCCCTGGGCCCAGTCCTTGGTCGACTGGGCACCGCAGCTCGACAGCGACGGCTGCCTACCGATCCCCACCCGACCCGGCATCGGGCTCGAACTCGACCTCGAGGTGGCTGCGTCCCGGCCCTACGACGAAAACAACTTCTTGCAGATCTTCCAGGACAGCTGGGAGCGCCGCCGCTCCTGAAGGCCGCCGCTGTCAGGGCCGGAGCACGGCCTTCACAACGTCCGACCGGCCGTTCATGAGCTCGGTGAAGATGCCGGCACCCTGCTCCAACGGGAAGCTCGTGGCCCAGCCGAGGTTGACCTGCGGGGCCAAGGCCACCGCCGTAGCGAAGTCGCGCGGGTTGTAGGCGAACGACCCCTTGACGGTCTTCTCCTGACGGACGGCGTCTTGGGCGTCGAAGTCCGCCGACGCGCTGAGTAGGCCGATCCAGACCGTCAGACCACCAGGCCGCAGGTGGGCGAGCGAGGCTGCGTGCGTGGCAGGGGCACCGACCGCGTCGAAGATAACGTCGAACTCACCCTCGAGGGTGGTGGCGACGTTGCTCGCGCCGAGGGTCCGGGCCTGGTCCAGGCGGTCCTCCGCTAGGTCCACCACGGTGACGTCGGCCCCGTAATGCTGCGCGACGAGCAACGACACGACACCGATGGTCCCGGCACCGAGGATGCCGACGCGCGCGCCTTCAGCCACGTCCACAAGGCCCCAGGCGTGCACGGCGTTGGCGAGCGGTTCGATCAGCGCGGCCGCCTCCCAGGACAGGTCGGTGGGGAGCTCATGGACCGAGTTTTCCGGAACCGCAACCTGGGACGTGAAGGCACCGGCACGGTGGATGCCGACGATCGCCCGGGAGCGACACAGCTGCTCCTGACCGGCGACACAGCGGTCGCACGTCCCGCAGCTGATCACCGGGTTCACCGTCACCCGCCTGCCGTCGACCGTCCTACCGGAGAACTCGTGCCCCATCACCAGCGGCGGCTCACGGAACCCGGGCTTGGAGATGCCATGCAGCTCGCTGCCGCAGATGCCGCACGCGGCGACCTCCACGAGGATCTCGCCCGGCTTTGGTTCGGGGCAGTCGACGTCGAGCATTTCCACGACCCCTGGTCCGGTAAACACCATTGCTCGCACCGTGTGCTCCTTCTCATCGGCTCCGACATGGATGCCTATACTATAAGTGTGAACTAGACGGTTTCCAAGGGGGTGGCCCTTCTCAAGACGACGAACTGCATGATCATCCCATCGTGTCCGGCCCGGCCCTCTCGGTCGAGGTCGACTACGAGGGGCCAGCGGAGGTTGAGTTGGCCCACAGGACGGTCATCGGACGCCAGTCCGGAAGTCATAGCGGCCGGCGCCCACCTGGAGCACGTGATATCCGTCGCGGCGGCCCAGCACCTTCACCCCTTCGGCGGACGCGACCGGGGTGCCACCTTCGGTCACCGTGTCAACCTCGGGCAGCCAGACCTCTGCGGTCACGTTGGGCGGTAGTGACACCGTCAGGTCGAAGGCTTCCCGTTGCGTCCACTCGACCGACACCGGTCCGCGCACCGTGTGGTGCCGGAGTCGGGCCGAATTTATAGACCCCCCCGGCTGCGGCTTGATGACCAGCCGGTCGAAACCAACGGAGCCCACCGCAGTCCGTAGCCCGCCGATGACCGAGTAGAGCCACTCTCCCACCGACCCGAAGGCGTAGTGGTTGAACGAGTTCATCTCCGAGTCCTTGAAGCCGTCGTTTTCAGTCCAGGCGTCCCAGCGTTCCCAGACGGTGGTGGCGCCTTGACGCACCGAATAAAGCCAGGACGGAAAGCTCTCCTGCTCAAGTAGCCGGTAGGCGGTGTCGAGCTGCCCGGTCGCCAGCAGGGCCGGCAGCAGGTGCGCGACGCCGAGGAAGCCGGTAGATAGATGGTCGGCCCGGCTAGCGACGTCCGCGGCGAGGAACTCCCCCGCGGCCGTACGCTTGTCTGCTGGCAAAAGGTCGAAGGCGATGCCAAGCGCGTACGCCGTCTGCGTGTTCCCCACCATCCGTCCGGACGGGGTGACATAAGCATCGTTGAACGCAGTCCGGATCGACTGAAACCGTTTGCCGTAGCGAGCGGCATCCTCCTTGCGCCCCAGAACCACTGCCGCACGTGACACCAGGTCGGCGCTGTGCGCGAAGAATGCCGTCGCTAAAAGGTCTTTCGGCGTCTCCGCGTTGACAGAGACCCAGTCGCCGTAGTCCATCCCCCGGCGGTTGAGCCACAAATGCCCGGGATTGCCCGTGCTGATGTAGTCGACCCAGGCGGCCATCGCGGGAAAGCAACGGTTGAGCAGACCACGGTCGCCGTAGCGCTCGTAGAGCCGCCACGGCACAATCACCACGGCGTCGCCCCAGCCAGGCGCGGCGGCACCGAACATCGCTGGCCGGACGAGTGGCGCCACGTCACCGACAGCGCCGTCCGGTCGCTGCGTATCGATCAGGTCGTCGAGCCACTTCGTGAAGAAGGCTGCCGTGTCGGCGTTGAAGCACGCGGTGTTGATGAATGCTTGGGCGTCACCCGTCCAGCCGAGCCGCTCGTCGCGTTGAGGGCAGTCGGTTGGCACCTCGAAGAAGTTGCCCCACTGTCCCCACACGATGTTGCTCTGGAGGGCGTTGACAAGTGGGTGCGAGCACTCGAATTCACCCGCCTGCGGCAGGTCCGACCCGAGCACGATGCCCGTGAGGAAGCCGTCGGCAGGGGACCCGGGGAGCCCGGAGACCTCGACGTAACGGAAGCCGTGCGTAGTAAAGTGCGGCTCGTAGACGATGTCGTCGCCGTCGAGCACAACGATGTCCGTGGCGAGCGCCTTGCGCAGGTTAGCTGTGTGCAGCCTGCCGTCGGCCTCGAGCATCTCGGCGTGCCGGATGACGAGCCGGGTACCCGCCGGGCCGGAGACCCGCAGTCGGACGCGGCCGACCATGTTCTGCCCCATGTCGAAAGTCCACCTGCCCGGCACCTGCTGGCGCACCGAGATCGGCGTCAGCACGCGTAGCCGGCGTACGGCCGGACCGCGCTCAGCGACGAGGGGGGCCGTGGGAGGGGCGACCACCGTGACCGGCTGCCAGGAGGTGTCATCAAGCTCCGCTGCGTCCCAGCCGGTCACCTGCGCGGAGGCGTCGAAACACTCACCTATGAGCAGGTCGGACCACAGCAGCGGCGACGCGGCCGACACCCACGAGCCATCGGAGCAGACGAACTCGACGGCGCCATCGGCTCTCGTGATCTGCAGCTGCACAAGGACACTCGGGGTGTCCCCGTAAATTCGGTCCTGCCAGGCCACCCGACCCGCGAACCAGCCCGAGCCCAGCAGCAGAGCCACCGCGTTGGCACCGGACCGAACGAACGGCGTGACGTCGTAAACCTGGTACTGGATGCGCTTGTCATAGTCAGTCCAGCCCGGCCGCAGCAGGTCCTCGCCCACGCGCTGACCGTTGACGTGCAGGTCGTAGAGACCGCGGGCAGTGACGTACGCGCGGGCCGCGACGACGGGCGCCTCGACGGAGAAACGCTGACGTAGGTACGCCGGCCGCGGGCCGCGCCAGCCGCCGAGGTCGAACCTGCTGGCGAGCGGTGAACCCGGATCGAGAGTGACTCCATGCGGCGGCCCAACGGACTGGCTGGCCTCGACGGCCGGCGCAATCCACACGGCTCGCCAGTCGCTGTCCTCGAGTAGCCCCATCTCCCAGAACGCGGCGGGTGCCCACCCGGAGGGCCCGCCCGACGCATCCCATACATGCACGGACCACCAGCAGCGCTGCCCCGAGCGCAACTCGGGGCCGTCGTACTCGATGCCGATGGTCTCCGCCGACGAGACCCGCCCGCTGTCCCACAGGTCACCCGTGGCCGCGGCAGCCTGGGCCGCACTCGACGAGACGGCGATCCGGTACCCGATCTGGACGTCGCCCCGGACTGCCGACTCAAGTTCCCAGCTCAACCGCGGCCGGCGTACGTCGATCCCGACCGGATCGGTGCGGTACTCGACCCGAAGAGCGAGTGCCCTCATGCGCTTGCCCGCTGCGCGGCGCCGAAGCGCTGGAGAAACCCCGCCACAGCGGCTATGGGAACCAGCCGCAGGACCGCGCCGGGCTCGAGCTCGGCGCGGTCGACATCGAGCATCTCCACGACACCCGGCCCGCTAAACACCATCGCTCGCATCGGGTGCTCCGTCTCATCAATTCACATATTGGATGCCTATACTATAAGTTGGGCTTCCGCCTGGGAGCAGAAGGGTGACCCATGCGTCTTGGCCGGGTATGTAGGGACGGCGAGGTCTTTCTCGCCCGACTGGAAAAAGGCGACACCGTCGTCCCACTGATGCGCGAGCCAGTGGGACCGGGCCGCGATGTCCTCCGCGAAGCTCTCGCGGCCGGCACCGACCTGACGGCCGAGCCGGTAGTCGAGCTACCTGAAGCCTCGCCGCTGTCCGGCTGGCACCTACTCTCCCCCGTGATCGCACCGCAGAAGGTCATCGCCATCGGCCTGAACTACGCCGACCACGCGCGCGAGTCCGGGCTCGAGCCTCCGAGCGCACCCGTCATGTTCCTCAAGACGACGAACAGCATCATCGGACCTAACGCGCCCATCGTAGTCGACCCGACCCTTTCGGCCCAGGTCGACTACGAGGTCGAGCTGGCCATCGTCATCGGGCGCCGCGCCCGCAACGTCCCGATCAGCGATGCCCTCAATCACGTGCTCGGCTATACGCTCTGCAACGACGTGTCGGCACGCGATGCGCAGTTCGCCGACGGGCAGTGGTCGCGGGCCAAGTCGTTCGACACATTCTGCCCGCTCGGACCTTGGATCGTCACGACCGACGAGTTCGTCGACGTGCAGAACCTCGGGATCAGGACACGCCTCAACGGCGTGACGGTCCAAGACAGCACCACCCGGGAGATGATCTTCGGTGTGGCCGAGCTGGTCAGTTACCTGTCGCGGTTCCTGACCCTCGAGTTCGGCGATGTGATCGCGACGGGGACCCCACCCGGAGTGGGCTTCGCCCGTACGCCGCCGCTGTTCCTCACCGACGGCGATGTTGTCGAGATCGAGGTCGACGGCATCGGAGTGCTGCGCAACCCCGTCACCGGAAGGTGAACGCAGAGGGGCCGGTGCCGGTGGTGCTGTTCGCCACCTGCCTTGTCGACAGCGTCCGCCCGGACATGACCGGGCAGGTCCTGGACCTGCTGGAACGTGCAGGTGGCGCTCCGGTCCTGGCCCGTGGCGCCACCTGCTGTGGGCAGCCCGCCTTCAACGCCGGCTTCAACAAAGACGCTGCGCGGGTGGCGTCCCGCACCGTCCGTGCTCTCGACAGCTCGGTCGGGGCCATCGTCGTCCCGTCCGGCTCGTGCGCGACGATGCTCCTGCGCCACCTCCCGCAGCTGCTCGCAGGCACCCGTTGGGAGTCCGCCGCGAAGGCGGTTTCAGGACGGGTCCAGGAACTGTCGACGTATCTGGCACGACGGCTGCCTTCCACGCAGTCCAGCGCTGACGAGGCCGTGGCCTACCACGACTCCTGCCACATGCTCCGGGAGCTCGGCGAGCACGAGGCGCCGCGTGCGCTGCTCGCAGCCGCGGGACATGCTGTTCGTGAAATGCCGGGGCAGGACCGGTGCTGCGGGTTCGGCGGCACGTTCTCGGTGAAGCTGCCGGCCATCTCCGTAGCCATGGCCGACGAAAAGCTCGACGAGGCCGTCGCGACCGGGGCTCGCGTCCTCGCCTCGTGCGACCTGTCCTGCGTCCTGCACCTCGACGGCCGTGCGCGCCGGCGCGGGCTACCCCTTGAGGTCTGCCATCTGGCGGAGGTACTGACATGACCGGCCCTGTCCCGCTGACGTTGTCCCGCCGCGCGGACCTGGCGCTGGACGATCCCGCACTCCGCAGCTCGGTGCGCAACGCCACGTCAGTGATGGGTGTCGGTCGGCTCGACGCGCTGGCCCGGCTAGAGAATCCCGACCAGCTTCGCGACGCCGCCCGTGCGGCCCGCGCCAGCACGCTCGCCGACCTGCCGAGGCTGCTGGCCACCTGGGCGGACGCGTTCGAGTCCCGAGGTGGCAAGGTCTGCTGGGCGAAGGACGCCTCCGAGGCAGTCGCCTATGTCCTCACGGTGCTTAAGCGCCACGGTGCGACCACCGTGGCCAAAGGCAAGTCGATGGCCACTGAGGAGATCCACCTCAACGCAGCGCTCGGCGCAGCGGGCATCAACGTCGTCGAGACTGACCTCGGGGAGTTCATCATCCAGCTGGCGGGCGAGACACCGTCGCACCTCATCGCCCCGGCGATCCACAAGAACCGCTTCCAGGTCGCCGACCTGCTGTCCGCCGACGCCGGCTTCGACGTGCCCCCGGCCATCGACGCCGAGGTCGCCTACGCGCGAGCGCGTTTACGGGAATCCTTCCTGTCCGCCGATGTCGGCATCACCGGGGTGAACTTCGCTGTCGCGGAGGCCGGTGCGATCTGCCTCGTCGAGAACGAGGGCAACGGCCGCCTGTGTACGTCGTTGCCGCGCGTGCACATCGCCGTGATGGGCATGGAGCGGGTCGTGGCGGACTGGGCGGAGCTCGACGTCATGCTCTCGCTGCTCGCCCGATCCGCGACCGGCCAGGATCTTACCGTCTACACCAACATCCTCAGCGGCCCGCGGCAACCCGGCGAGGTCGACGGACCCGAACAGATGCACGTCATCGTCCTCGACAACGCGCGCAGCGACATCCTGGGCAGCGAGTTCCAGGAGGCCCTAGCCTGCATCCGGTGCGGGGCCTGCCTCAACACCTGCCCGGTCTACCGCAACATCGGTGGCCATGCCTACGGCTCTGTCTACGCGGGGCCAATCGGAGCCGTGCTGACGCCGCTGCTCAACCAGCACGAACCAGCCGCGCGGGAACTCGCCGAGGCCTCGTCCCTGTGCGGGGCCTGCCACGACGTTTGCCCCGTGCGGATCCCGCTTCACGATATGCTGCAACAACTGCGGGTGAGACACGTGCCCCAAGATGCACCCCGGCTGCGCCGCGCGGCCTTTCGGCTGTGGTCACTACTGTGGTCGACGCGTGGCGGCTACCGGACCAGCGTCTGGCTCGCACGGGCCGCCCTGCGACTGCCTGCGCCACGTCGTGGTCCCGGCTGGGCCGGGGCGTGGCTGTCCTCGCGCGAGGCACCGCGACGCAAGGGCCGGAAGCTATGACGACACGCACACAGTTCCTGGCACGGCTGCACGCAGAACGCCCCGACATCTCCCGCACCGGCCCACTACCGGAGGTGCGATACCGCGGAGTCGGCGAAGCCGATTTCCGCCGTCGCTGGGAAGCACTCGGCGGTGCCATGCACGTGTGCGGCCCAGCGGAACTGCCGGCGACCATCGAGGCTTTGGTGCAAGGTCGGGGCCCCGTTTTGGTCGGCACAGATTCCCTCGTCCGCGAGCTGCCCGGCGACCTACGCTGGCCCGCGTGCGGAGTCCCGGGGGCAGCCGCCGCGGGCGTCGCAGTCGTCGGTGCAGTGGCGGCGATCGCTGCGACTGCCAGCGTCGTCCTCGACTCCCGTGTCGCCCAAGGCAGGTCAGCGGCCCTACTGGCCCCGGTCGCAGTGTTCGTCATCCGACGCGCAGACCTACTGGCCACTCCCTCCCAGATCCTGCGTCACACATCAGAACGGTGGCCAGACGGACTACCCAGCCAGCTCGTCTTCGTAAGCGGCCCGTCGCGCAGCGCCGACATCGAGATGACCCTCACCCGCGGCGTGCACGGGCCAGGCGAAGTACACGTTGTCTTCCTGAAAGCCGCTATCCCACTGGGCTGAGGCGGGTTGGGGTGGGGCTGAAAACGGCCGCCACAGCATCCCCGCGGCAACCCCCCGACGCAACCAACCTCTCAAGCCCAGGATCATCGAGGGTACGGAGGTATGAGAAGTCCCTTGCGCACTTCGTCTCACAGACGACCAGTGAGGCGCCGCGGTCGTCCGCGGAGGGATCGGTATTAACCGCGAGGATCACGAGGGTGCAAGTGGCGCCAGTGCCGCTGGACGTTCTCCACACCGAGTTGGCCACGATGCGTCTGTGGTGCCGCCGCGCACGGTCGGCATGGAACAGCAGCAACAGCCCGACCGCACCTGCCTTCTGCAGAACCTTGCGATCCAGCTACCTCTGCCATCGTGGCGCTCCAGGTGCGACGTCACTTCCTTGCCGAGGAAGGCGTCGGCAACCCGAACCAACTCCGTCGCCTCTGCCTCCCCCAGGACAAGCTGTGAGCACCGGCTCTCCGTGTTCATCGGTTGCCCGAGGAAATCCCGCCCATACGACGGGTTCCGCGGCCCGTTAGCGGGCCAGTAGCCGTTCAACCCACCGGCGACGGGTTGCCCCTTGTTGTTGCACGAGCGCCGTGAGGGGGCAACAAACTCGTGTCCTGGCACTGGGCCAAGCACAGCATCACGGCGATAGTCGCTTCACCGAGCCTTCAAACCGGTGAGCGCCACGCGGGTGCTCAGGGTGCTTCGCACGATGTCACCTGACTGGACCGTCAGTTGCGCCTGGGTCGGAGCGCGATCCGTCACCGCGGCTCCTCCACAAAGGCGATGGCCCGACCCGGCGCGCCGGATGAGCCTGCAACCTTCAACGGCAGGAACAAAAACCACGCACCGAGAGTGGGCAGCGCGCCCAGGTTGACACAAGCCTCCACAAAGAGCATTCCGTTTGACAGCCCCCACCAATGCACCGGGGCGCCGTCGTGGACCAGCCCCATCGACGTACCGTCCGTTGCGAGAAGGCGGACACCCCGCGAGTGAAGCAACTGCACGGTCTCGACATCGGGGGCCGGCCACCCAGCGGAGTCACCGAGCACAAACGGGCGGTGCACGTAGTCCCGTCCCGCCGGGAGATCACGAAGCTTGGCGTCCCAGCCGGTGTGGAACAAGACCACCTCGCCAGGGTTGATCTGGCCGTGGAGCGCCTCGTGCCGCTCTACGGCCTGGACGCCGATCACCGGGCTCTGGCCGGGCACCGCTCCTGTGCTGTCGCGACAGTCGATGACGACCGCCGGGCCCATGAGCTCTCGCAGCGGAACTACATCCCCGGTGAGCAGCCCAGCGGGGCCTGCACGCGGCAGCCCCGACGTCGGCGGCGGGATGAAATGCGAAGGGGCATCGAAGTGCGTGCCGGCGTGCTCGTCGAGGATCAGCGTGTGCGTCGTGTAGGGACCCTTGTCGGCCGGTACGCCTCGACCGTCGGCGTAGTCATTCGAGCGGTGGTGGTGGAAGACCGCAGCCCCCGGCCAGGAGACCGGGAGGTGCTCATCCAGGGTCATGGACAGGTCCACGACGATAAGGCGACTCAGGTCGGGGACGTGCTGCATGAGCGAACCTCCTCCACTCGCGCCCGGAGGCAATCAAGGACCAGCATGGTGTCCACGCCGTAAGCGATGAGGGCTGCTCCGGCGTCTTGTAGCGAACGCACCGCTTCCGTAGTCGGCGCGAAGGCTCCCATCGCGCGTCCCCGCATACGGGCCTCCTCAGCCACCCGCAGCAGGCTTGCCGTGACGGCAGGATGGTCGACCTGACCTGGAAGGCCCAGCGCATGCGAGAGGTCGAACGGACCCACGAAGACCGCGTCCAGCCCTGCCACGTCGAGGATTTCGTTGACCGCATCGAGACCTTCCTTGCCCTCGACCATGCCAATGACCGCGACGGACCGATTGGCTTGCGTGAACCAGTCCGACCTACCCGAGTAGCCGGCCGCCGCGACAAAAGGATTGGCCCCGCGGTGTCCGTCGGGCGCGAAGCGGGCAGCGGCGACAACGGCTTGCGCCTCGGACGCTGAGCTGACATGGGGCACCAGGACACCGTCGGCGCCGGCGTCGAGCGCCAGCCCGATCAGCGATGGATCGTGCGACCTGACCCGCACGATCGCCGCGATGCCGTGGGCCCGCGCCGCGAGCAGCAGCGCCGGCAGCGACTCCACGCCGTACGGCCCATGCTCGGTGTCGAGCACCACCGCGTCAAAGCCCGCCAGGGCGGCCAGCTCGACGACGACCGGCGACGGGATGGTAATGAACGTGCAGAGCAGCGGCTCACACGCCAAAAGTCGCTCTCGCAGGGCTTTCACGACGCGGTCCAGTCCGGATGTGGGATCCAGGCGGTGACCATGCGGCCTCCAAACCGTCGAAAACGACGCGCGACGTAGTAGACAGCCTATCGTATAGTGCTACAGGTGCCTGACCTTAAGGAGCCGCCGCTTGGCAGGCGACAAGGCTGCCGCGGTGGCAAGCAACCCCAGGGAGATGTGACGTGAGCAGGACACGAAGCTGGGAGGTCACCGACGGTCCGCTGCGGGCGCCGGCGCGGGCCATGCTGCGGGCTGTCGGTATGACCGACGACGATTTCGGCAAGCCGCAAGTCGGTGTCGCGTCGTCGTGGAACGAGGTGACTCCGTGCAACCTGCCGTTGGCGCACCTCGCGCAGGAAGCGAAGGCAGGCGTGCGAACGGCTGGCGGTTTCCCGTTCGAATTCGGCACCGTCGCGGTCAGTGACGCCATCTCGATGGGTCACGAAGGAATGCAGGCCTCGCTGGTGTCTCGCGAGGTGATCGCTGACTCGGTAGAGCTCGTCATGCATGCCGAGCGCTTCGACGCCTGCGTGATGTTGGCAGGATGCGACAAGAGCCTGCCTGGCATGCTCATGGCGGCCGCGCGCCTGGACCTGCCTGCTGCCGTCCTCTACGGCGGTGCCATGTTGCCCGGCATCTCCGCAGACGGCGTTTCACTGACGATTCAGGACGTCTTCGACGCGGCCAGCTCCTGCACGAGGGGCGTCCTGAGCGCCGAGCGGCTCGGTGAGATTGAACGCGCTGCCTGCCCAGGACAGGGATCGTGCGCCGGCATGTTCACCGCGAACACCATGGCTGCGGTCATCGAGGCAATCGGGATGGCCCCACTCGGTTCAGCATCGCCGCCGGCCGGCGACCCGAGACGCGACAAGATCGCCCGAATGACAGGCGGACACGTCGTCCGCCTGGTCGACCGTGGCATCTCGGCACGTCACATCATGACGCGACCAGCGTTTGAGAACGCGATCTCCGTTGTGATGGCTCTCGGCGGGTCGACGAACGCCGTTCTCCACCTGCTCGCCATCGCTGAGGAGGCCCACGTCGACCTGTCGCTCGACGACTTCCAGCAGATCAGCCAGCAGGTGCCTCATCTGGCCGAC
>Ga0307373_10012243_pt1 | contig 12231 bp, 6 predicted proteins | sample OX2MG_FD_202534 | JGI IMG/M metagenome (GOLD analysis project Ga0307373, IMG submission 202534) | Soil microbial communities from Risofladan, Vaasa, Finland - OX-2 | ecosystem: Environmental > Terrestrial > Soil > Coastal area > Acid sulfate soil | place: Finland: Risofladan, Vaasa | collected...
GGTGTCGAGGCGGCGTACTCGTCGGGCCGGCTCCCCGGCGCGTTGCAGGACCGGGCGTCGTCGACGCTCGACGGCGACCAGGCCACGGTGTGGAGCCCCGGGCTGGGGCCGCAGGCCGGCAACTGGCTCGAGTACGACCTGGCGCGCCCGCTCACGTTCGACCACCTGTCGATGTCCGTCGTCGCCGACGGCCGGCATTCGGTGCCGACGTCGGTGACCGTCAGCGCGGGGGGCCAGAGCCGGACGGTCCCCGTGCCGGCCCTGTCCGACAGCACGCAGCCGTGGGCGACGCAGACGGTCACGCTGACGTTCCCCGCGCTGACCGGCACCGACGTGCGGCTCACCTTCGGCACGGTGCGGCAGGTGACCGATCTCGACTACTACTCCGACACGCAGGTGGGCCTGCCTCTCGGCATCGCCGAGGTGACCATCCCCGGCATGCCCCGGGCCGTCGCCGCCCCCGCCGCGCTGCCCGGGACGTGCCGGAGCGACCTGCTCACCGTGGACGGCGTGCCGGTGCCGGTGAGCATCACGGGCACGACGGCGGCCGCCGAGGCCCTCGACGCCGTCGGGGTGCACGGCTGTGGCAGCGCCACCGACGGCATCACCCTCGGCGCCGGCCCGCACGAGCTGCAGACCCAACCGGGGTTCCCGCCGGGCGTCGACGTGAACATCGACAGCCTCGTGCTCGACTCGGGCCCGGGCGGGTCCGCGCTGGCGACCGGGGCGACGGGGCGGGCGCAGCCCGTCGAGTCGGGGCCGGCGCCGACGCTCACGGTCGTGCACTCCTCGGCGACGGCGGCGAAGGTCGTGGTCCACCATCCGACGCGGCCGTTCTGGATGGTGCTCGGTGAGAGCACCAACGCCGGGTGGCACGCCACCACCGGCACCGGCGCGGACCTGGGCCCGCCGCAGCTCGTCGACGGCTACGCCAACGGGTGGTTGGTGACCCCCGCCACCGCGGGCCACGACATGGTCATCATGCTGCAGTGGACGCCGCAGCGGCTGGTGTCGGCGTCGTTGGTGGTATCCGGGGTGTCGCTGGCGCTGTGCCTTGCCCTGGGCTGCCTGCCGCGGCGATGGCGGGCGAGGCTGCGTCGGCTCGCCCGGTCGGTGCGGGCGAGGCCGCGCCGCCGTGCGCGGCCGGAGGAGCCGGGCGTCGCCGTGCCCATCGGCCCCGCCGGAGCCTACCGTCGGGCCTCGGCGCCGGGCACCGTCTCGGCACGACTCCACGGCGCGCCACCGGGGGCGTCCGACACGGCCGCCGAGCGCTCCCCCCTGCTCGGCTCGCCGTTGCGATCGTCGGGGGCGCGGCCGGGGTGGGTAGGCCTGGTCGTCGTGCCCGTCGTGGCCGGGGGGGTCACCGCCGCCGTCGTCACCCCGGGCGCCGGTCTCCCGGTGGCCGCGGCCGCCTTCCTGGCCGCCGCCACCGGCTACGGGAGGGTCGTGCTCGCCGTCGGGTCGGTGGGACTGCTCGTCGCCGTGGACCGCATGGTGACCAGTGCCCAGCGCACGTTCCACTACGCCGCCGACTTCGGGTGGCCCAACCATGTCGAGACGGCGAGCACGCTGGCGTGGATCGCCGTGGCGGTGCTCGGCGCCGACGCACTGGTGCAGGAGGTCCGTGACCGTCGCGCCCGCGGCGCGCCCCGGTCGGGACGGCGGACGAGCCCCAACCACCCTGCACGGGGCAGGCACATTCGTCGGCCCGAGTGAGAGCGGCCATGGTACGGTCGAACGACTGATGGTGGACGCCGCGCCCCTTCCCGCTGCCGAGGCGATCGACGAACCGGTCGACGGCGCGGCGGCACCGGATCTCCGGAGCCCCGAGAGCGGCATACCGGGCGTCCGGCCCCGGCACTTCCCCTGCTTCGACGGGCTGCGTGCCATCGCAGCGGTCCTCGTCGTCCTGGTGCACACGGGGTTCGACTCGGGGTTCACCCTGCGAAGTTCGTACGGCATCTACACCGCCCGCCTCGAGATCGGCGTGTCGGTGTTCTTCCTCATCTCGGGGTTCCTGCTCTACCGGCCCTTCGCGGCGTCGCACATCGCCGGCGGGGCGCCGCCGGCCGTGGGGACCTTCTGGGCGCGGCGCCTGCTGCGCATCCTCCCGGCGTACTGGCTGGCGTTCGTGGTGACGAGCTATGTCCTGCACGCCAACAAGATCTATCCCGGGTGGCACTCGGTGCTGATCTACCTGGGCCTGCTGCAGATCTACTTCCCGAAGCACTCGTTGTCGGGGATCACGCAGGCGTGGTCCCTGTGCACCGAGATCTCCTTCTACTTCTTCCTGCCCCTGTTCGCCATGGCGGTGAACGCGCGGCGTCGCTCCGACCGTCACCAGATGCGCCGCGAGGTCATGGTCCTCGTCGTGCTCTACGCCATCGGGATCGGCCTGCGTTTCTGGTTGCTCCACTCCCACTCGGGCGCGGCGGGCGCCATGGAGACGACACTGCCCGCGTACCTCGACCTCTTCGCGCTCGGCATGTTCCTGGCCCTGGCGAGCAGCTGGCTGGCACACCGCCACCGCGAGCCCCGGTGGCTCTGGCACCCGGCCATGCCGTGGGTCAGCTGGGGGCTGGCGCTGGCGATGCTGTGGTCGGTGTCGCACATCGGGATCTCGCGGCTCCCGCTCGTGCACAGCTCGCCGGGGCGCGGCGTCGAGCAGGAGGTGCTGTACGGCCTGTTCGCGTTCTTCCTGCTGCTGCCGGCGGTCTTCGGCCCCCAGCACCGCGGTGTGATCCGCGGGGCGCTCACGTGGAAGCCCGTGGTGGCCCTCGGCATCGTGTCCTACGGCCTCTACCTGTGGCACCAGGCGTGGGCCACGCTGTTCGTCAAGTGGACGGGGCTGCTGTTCCGCCTGCCGCTGCTCGGGATGTTCGCCGTCGTCTTCGGCATGGGCCTGATCTCCGCCATCGCCAGCTATGTGATCGTGGAGCGGCCCATCCTCGGCTTGAAGGACCGGCTGGGGTGGTGGAGCCGGATCCCGCGGCCCGGCGCCAGCACACGCGGCCGGGCCGGGCCGACTGCGGTGTCAGCCGGAGCCCCCGCCGCCGTCGGCGACGTCCTTGCGGAGCAGGGCGAGCTCCTCGGCGAAGACACCGGTCATGTCCTCGAGCCTGCGCAGCTGCGAGCGCAGGTAGACGCAGACCGTCAGGAGGACGAGGGCGGCCAGCACGGTGAGCAGGGCCGGGGGGCTGATGACGCCGAGGGCCCGGGCGAGGCGGTCGAAGAGCCCAGGTGAGATCGCCAGGACGGCGACCACCACCGGCGCCTACGGCGCCGACACCGGCGACGCCGGGAACGGTGTGAGGGGCCCGGTGACCGCCGGCGGGTGGTCGTCGGGCGTGGCGCGGTCGACGGAGGAGCCGGACGGGCTGGTGGCGTCGGGGGCGGCGCCGCGGGGCGCGCCGGTGTCGGCGGGATGGCGCCGCCCGAGCACGACGTCGGGTGGGGACCCGGTGCGCCGCAGCCGGCCCCACAGCCAGTCGAGCTGCACGGCCCCGAGCAGTACCAGCGACACCTCGAAGGCGGTGCGGTAGCGCGTCTGACCGAAGCTCACGAGCACCGTGGCGGCCACGTCGATCCCCACCGCGACGAGCGGGAACACCGGCACGCGGCGGCGCCGCAGGACGACGAGGCCGCCGACGGAGAGCGCGACAAGGCCGTAGTACATCCCGAGGCCGACGAGCGCCCAGTGGTACGGGCGCGTCTCGACGTAGTAGTCGAGCCATACCTGCATGGCCGGATGGAAGGCGCCGAAGGCCCGCCCGAGGCGGGCGAGCTCCACGGGCAGCAGGCGGTTCTCGTGGGCCCGGATGTAGCGCAAGGCGTCGGTCTGCGCCTGCGCCGACTGCACCGACTTGTCGGCGTGCGGGTTGACGGGTGCGTGCAACGAGCACGTCAGCGACCAGTAGCCCTCGAACGTCCCCGACCACGTCACGTCGCAGTTGGCGGAGGCCAGGGTGATCCCGAGGCCCGAGCTGATGAAGGTGGGTTTGGTGAAGCGGCTCATGTTGTAGCCCACCCAGGGCGCCACCACGGTGAGCGCCGTGAGCGTGCCGAGCCCGAGCAGCGCCAGCCGCCGGCGCCAGCGGAGGCGGGCCGCCAGGGCCAGGGGGAAGAGGATCAGCGGGAGCAGCAGGGCGAGCTCGTCGCGACCGAGCGCGGCCAGGCCCATGACGGCACCGAGGGCGAGCACCGAGCCCGTCGAGGGGCGCTTCCAGAACCGGTACGCGCAGAGCAGGACGCCGGCCACGAGCAGCGGGGTGAGGGTCTCGGAGAGGGCGAGCTCGTCGCTCATCCAGATGTTGGGGTACACCGCCACCAGGAAGGCGGCGATGAGCCCGGCACGGCGCCCGGCGATCTCGCGCCCGGTCAGCCCGCCCACGGTGACGGCGGCGGCACCGATGACGCAGCACCACACGCGGTGGGCGAAGAAGGACTTCAGGCCGACCACCGAGGTGGCGGCGAGCACGAAGACGAACAGCGGTGGCCAGTCTGCGGTCTGCACGACCGAATGCTCCAGGGCGTTGTAGTGCCACGGGTCGATGAAGCCGTGGCCCGACACGAGGAGGTTGGCGGCATTGTGGAAGTAGTAGGCGTCCCCGCCGGGCTTGCGGTCGGGGCGCCCGAGGACGGTGGCCAACCGGATCCCGAACCCCATGAGGGTGATGGCCCCGAGCCACACCCACCACCGGCCCGCACGCGCCCGGGGCACCGCCGTCACGGGGGGCGGCGCCGTCACGGGAAGCGGCACGGCGCCACGGTCTGCCAACCGGTCGGGCGGTTCGTGCTCGGCAGGTCGGCGCTCCTCGCTGCGCCGCCGCCGCCGACTCACGAGCCTGCGGGGCGGCGGCGCAGCACCAGGAGCAGGTTCCACGTCGCCAGCTCCCGGACGGCCGGCACGTGGACGATCCAGCGCATCCAGTCGGGGTAGTAGCGCGGCAGGGCGTCGACGACGTCGACCCCGGGATGCGACCGGGCCAGGCGCAACGTGGGGCCGACGTGGCACGCGAACAGCGAGGACCCGAAGAGGTTGCCCGGCGGCCGGCCGAAGTGCCGCTCGTAGCGACGAGCGGCGCGGTGCCCGCCGAGGAAGTGCCAGGGGGCCGTCTCGTGGCCACCCCAGGGCGAGTACCACGCCGTGAACGACACGTACAGCAGGCCCCCGGGCCGGGTGACCCTGATGAGCTCGTCCATGAAGACGGCCGGTGACGCCACGTGCTCGAGGACGTTCGACGAGAAGGTCAGGTCGGCGACGCCGTCGGGTATCGGCAACACGTTCCCGTCGCCGGCGATGGTCCGTCCGGGGGCCAGGCGGCCCGGCGTGATGTGCCAGTCGTGGAGTCGGCGCACGGCGTCCTCCGATGGCGGCGCACCGTCGGTCGGGGGGCCGGGCTCGGGCGGTTCCGGCCGGGCGGCGGCGCCCGCCTCGGGCTCGACCAGGACGCAGCGCGCCCCGGCCCGCGTGAGCGCCTCGGTGAAGTAGCCCGGTCCCCCCCCGATGTCGAGCACGAGCTTCCCCGCGACCGTGGTGTACCGGCGCAGCTGCGCGACCGTGTCGGCCGCCTGGAACCGGTAGAACTCCTGCGGATCGGTCCGGTAGAAGCGGTCGAACTCCGAATGCCCGCCACGGAAGGCCCGGAAGAGTTCGATCGAACGGCGCAGCCCCCAGTTGTCCGGGCCGGCGAAGGACGTCTCCGTCTCACCCTGGGCGGTGACCATCCCGGCCCATGGTAACCGCCGGGCGAGGCTCGTCCCGGCTGCCGCGGGCGGTCACGCCGCGCCCGAGGGCGCCGGTGCTCGTGACACGCGGCGCCACGCCACCAGGGCGATCAGGTATGCCACCAACCCGAGGCCGAGCACCACGTGGAACCCGAAGATCATGGCCAGCAGCGTGGCCAGCACGGCGCCGACGACCGAGGCGAAGCCGTTCACGGCCCAGCCCCAGGCGACGTATTCGCGAGGCGTGTCGCTGAGGCGCGACACGGCGCGCAACCCCAGGGGCATGAACATCCCGAGGCACAGCCCGAGCGGTGCGAGCAGGCCGAAGGCGATGGGCACGCGCACCGCCATGGGGAGGCCGAGCAGCGCGTTGGTGAGTGGTGTGAGCCCGAACAGGTAGAAGGCGGTCAACGCGGTGAGGGCGACGAGCAGAACCGGGACGGTGGCCCGGTGGCCGTCCTGGCGGCTGCTCGCCAGGGCGCCGATCCCGGTGAAGACGAGGATCGACATCAGCGTCACCGTCAGCGCGTAGGTCGGGTAGCCCAGGAACAGGTTGAGCAGCTGCATGAGCGTGACCTCGAAGAACATGAAGCCGAGCCCGACGGCCGCGAAGAACAGGGCCGAGCCCGCCTTGCGCGGCATGCGGCGCCAGTCCTTGCGCACGGCCACGAACGGCAGCAGCAGGAACAGTGCCGAGATCACCACGGACAGCACGAGGAGCAGGATGAGCACTCGCTCTCCCACCTGGTCCTCGCGGTCCTGGCTCGTGATGGGGTGGAAGTAGTCGCGCAGGACGGTGCCGAAACGCGCCACGTGCCAGAAGAAGGGGTCGTTGTCCGTCGTGGGGACGACGTTGTACGTGTAGGAGGCGTAGAAGGCCCGTAGCTGTGCGGCGGTGCTCGACGCCACCGTGTCGACGGGGTTCCGGGGCACCGCCCGCCCGGGAGCGTACTGCAGGCTCGTCCCCGGGACCGAGGCGAGCGACGCCACGAACCGGTTCACCTCGGCCGGGGTGAAGGCGGAGCGTTTCACGAGGATCGTCGACAGGGTGAACGATCCGAGCAGGTGCGCCGGCGACGTCGCCACCATGATGTGGGCGCCGGGATCGGTGATGCCGAGGTTCGTGAGGGCCTGGCGGGCGGTGGCGACGAAGCGCGTCGTCCGATACGGCTTGTGCTGGTAGTCGATCTCGCCGAACTGGGCCACGAAGATCCCGTCACCGGTGAGGTGCTTCAGGCTGTCGACGATGGCGTCGGTCGTGTACAGGTAGCTCTCGGAGAGCACGAAGGCACTGGCGGTGGCGGCGTTCGTGGCCGCGTAGCTGTCCGGCGCCGGGTACCAGATCATGTCGTACTTGCGGTCGGTGCGCGCCAGGTAGGAGCGGCCGTCACCGTTGACGTAGTTCACGGCCGGGTTCTGGGCGAGGTGGCCGTCGAAGTCGGCGAAGGTCGTCGTGACGAGCGAGTACGTCACCGGATTGAGCTCGACGGCGTCGACGTGCGCCGCTCCGAACCACAGCGAGGCGAGGACCTCGTGCCCGCCGGCGGCGCCGATGACGGCCTCCTGCTTCGGTGGCGTCCCGGTGACGGCGAAGGGGATCGCCCGCGGGTCGGCGCCGAAATCGTAGTGGGCGAGCGACGACACGTGGCCGTCCCACCGGTAGATGGCGGAACCGATGATGCCGTCGTGGTAGAGGGTGCGGACGTCGGGGGTCGACTGGAGGGCGTCCACACGGAAGATCGGGCTCCACGCCGAATAGATGGGTGTGCCGACGAGGATGCTCGCCTTGGTGGTGTCGAGCCGCTGTGCCGGGAGGATGCTCGGAGCGGCCACGAGGACAGCGGTGAGCCCGGCCAGGACGACCATGACGGGCGCGGCCCGGGGACGCACACGCCACATCACGACGGCCGCCCCGACGAAGAGCACCACCGCCGCCAGCATGATGGTCGCCGGCGGCCCGATGGAGCCGGTGAGCGTGATCACGATGGCGCAGGCGAGGCCCGCGCCCAGGAGGTCGGCGAAGTACAGGCCGCCGACGCCTTCGGGCCGTCGCCCGAAGAGGGTGGCGACGATGACGCCGGGGGCCACGAAGGGCACGAAGACGAGGAGGCAGATGGCGAGCAGGTCCCCCATGCTCTTCGCCCCCGTCGTTCCGTACCGCCAGATCGAGAGGGTGTCGAGCGAGATGTGGGCCACCACGACGTAACTCGCCACTACGCACAGCGCGCCCAGGAGGAAGCTCCACAGAAGGACCGTGTCCGTGCGCGCCCGGCGCAGCCGCGCCGACACCGCCACCAGGACACCACCCGTGCCGATGCCGAGCAGTGCGAGGCCGATGATGAGGTACGTGTAGTAGTAGAAGAGCTTGTAGGAGATGACCCGCGTGTAACAGATCTCGATCAGCAGGGCGGCGAAGCTGACGAGCAGGATCTCAGCGTGGTGGCCCCATCGAGACGGTCTGGCGTGGCCCGGCGTGGCGGCGACGCCCGTGCTCGGCCGAGTCCGCAGCGTGGTCACCGGGCTTGTCTACCACGGGCCCCATGCGGCTCCATGGCTCGTCAGGCCGCGCCAGTAGTCAGAGACGCGCCGGGGCGATGTACCGCGCGGACACCACCCGCCCCTGGCGGAACTCGATGACCCACACGCACCCCTTCAGGCCCGGCGGGCGGCGCGGCAGGCGGATGCCGTCGGCGGCGGCGAGCGCGGCCAGCACCACGCCGATCACCTCACCATGGGTGCAGAGGACGACCGGGCCCGACGACCCCGTTCCCGACGGCCCCGTTCCCGACGGCCCCGTTCCCGACGGCCCCGGGGTGGACAGGGAGCGGACGAGCGCCAGCGCGCCGTGCGCGGCATTGGGGGTCAGGTCGGCACCCTCCTCGATCGGGATCCCCAGCTCGGCGGCGAGGGGTTCCATCGTCTGGATGCACCGGTCGGACGGGCTCGAGAGGATGCGGTCGGGTCGCAGGGGGGCCACGACGTCGGCGATGTGCATGGCCTGGCGTCGCCCGCGGGCGTCGAGGGGCCGGCGCCGATCGTCGCCGGCCCATCCCTCCTTCGTCCCCGCACGGCCGTGTCGCACCAGCACGAGCTGCACGATCCCCATGATGCCCCGCCGGCGTGAGGCCGGGCGGTGGCGCGCCCGGAATGTGACGACGACGGCACCACCGGCGGCGACGGTTGCCGGTATGGTGCTGCCCTGGTGCGTGCCCTGCAGCGGAAGACGGTTGCCATCGCAGTCGTGGTCGTGGTGGTCGGGGGGATCGCCGCCGGCATCGCGCTGTCGGCCGGAGGATCGGGGCACCCGGTGACCGTCCCCGGGACGCGGCGACCCGCCGTCCCCTCGGTCCGGCCGCCTGCCGTCCCCGCCGGCGCGTTCGCCGTCGACACGTTCCACCGCGTGGTGTCGGGGGGATGGGGCGGCGCCGACGTGGGCGGGCCGTGGGTGGTCGCCAAAGGCGCGTCGGCCGACCTGTCGGTGGACGGTCACGACGGCAGCGTGGCCGTGCGGGCGGGCCCGTTCCTGACCGCCGAGCACATCGTCGTGCTGCCCGCCACGTCGGTCGCCGACTTCGAGGGGACCTTCGACGTCTCGTTCATGGAGGACATCAACACCGTGGACCCCGCCTACGGGGGCGTGCTGGCCTATGTGGTGGCCCGCTACCGCAACGCCGGGGCGACCGGGTACTACCGCCTCGGCCTGGTGTGGGACGCGGCGACGCGCCGGCTGTGGCTGCGCACCCAGAACCCGGTGGGCAAGGGCCAACCCGGTGACTTCACCATCGAGTACGACACCGGCATCGACCCGACGGCGGACTTCCCCGCCGGGCCGCCCTACGGCCCGTACCGCGTGGCGGTCCGGATCTCTGGGTCCGACCCGACCACCTTCGCGTCCAAGGTCTGGCGGGCGGGCGGCCCCGAGCCGAGCGGGTGGATGCTGACGGGGCGCGACGGCGCCGACCGGGGACCGCAGGTGGCCGGGCCCGTCGGTGTCCGGGTGAGCGACGACCTGCAGAGCAGCCCCCGTGTCTACCTCGACTTCGTCGCGCACGTGCGCATCGGGAACCTGGTGCTGGGCCCGGCCACGCGCTGAGCGGTCCGGCCACGCGCCGAGCGGTCCGAGCGGGCGCCGACGCCCGCGTTCCCGAGCAGGGAGGCTCCGGGGGCCGGGGGTTGCTCCGGTGCCCGGGCACGTGCTTTCTCGTAGGGGGCTCTCCGCCTACGCTTGTGCGACCGCACCCCGTGGCGTGCGTGGGGCCGGAGGGGGCAGGCAGGGCAATTGGTGTCGGAGCAGGTGGTGTCGGAGCAGGCAACCGCAGTGTCGCGTGCACCCGCGCCCCCCGCCAGCGGGACGGGGAACCTCCTGGCGCCGTACCTGCCGCGGCTGGTGGTCGACTGGGTCACCGGGTCCCCCACCGATATCCACCGCGACATCGCCGGGTCCGTGGCCTTCGTCGACATCTCGGGCTTCACCAAGCTGTCCGAGCGCCTGGCGAGCCACGGCAAGGTGGGCGCCGAGGAGCTCAGCGAGACCATCAACCGGTGCTTCGTGGATCTCCTGGCGGTCGGCTACGCCCACGGCGGGGGCCTGATCAAGTTCGGGGGTGACGCACTCCTTCTGCTCTTCACCGGCGACGACCACGAGGTCCGGGCGTGCCGGGCGGCGGTGGGCATGCGCAGGACGCTGCGCGCCGTGGGCAGGGTCACGGTGCTCGGGCACCGGGTCGGGCTGCGGATGTCGGTGGGCGTGCACAGCGGCGCGTTCGATTTCTTCCTCGTCGGTGAGACGCACCGGGAGCTGATCGTCACCGGGCCGGCGGCCAGCACGACGGTGAGCATGGAGTCCACGGCCGAAGCGGGCGAGATCGTCGTCAGCCCGGCGACGGCGCGGGCCCTGCGCTCGAGCGTCCTGGGGAGCGGCAAGGGGGACGGGGTCCTCCTGCGGCGGGCGCCGCCCGGCCTGTCGTGCGCGCCTGCCACCCTCGAGCCCGTCAGCGCTTCGACCGACCTGTCGGCATGCGTCTCCACGGCCGTGCGCGCCGCGCTCCTGGCGGGGATGCAGGAGCCGGAGCACCGTCGGGTGACCGTCGCCTTCATCCACTTCGATGGCACCGACGCCCTCATCGAGTCGTCGGGCCCCGAAAAGCTCGCCCATCTCCTCGACGGGCTCGTCAGCGGTGTGCAGCGGTCCGCCGACCGGCAGGGTGTCGCCTTCTTGGGGACCGACATCGACCGCGACGGCGGGAAGATCATCCTCACCGCCGGCGCGCCGTCGAGCTCGGGCGGGGACGAGCACCGGATGCTGCTGGTCCTGCGCGAGGTGATGGACCTGCGCCCTGAGCTGCCCCTGCGGATCGGGGTCAACCGCGGCTCGGTCTTCGCGGGCGACATCGGCCCCCACTACCGGCGCACCTTCACGGTGATGGGCGACGCCGTCAACCTGGCAGCCCGGCTCATGGCCAAGGCACAGCCCGGCCAGATCCTGTCGAGCCCCGACGTGCTCGAGCAGTCCGGGGCCGACGTCGACACCGTCGAGCTCGAGCCCTTCGTGGTGAAGGGCAAGGCCCAGCCCGTCCGGGCGCTGAGCGTGGGGAACGTGGCGACGGCTCGGCGGAGCCGGCGCGACGACGGCATCCCCTTCGTGGGCCGGCACACGGAGATCGGCCTCATGCGCGACGCCGTGACCGGGGCGCGCCAGGGCGGCGGCGCCCTCCTCCAGATCACGGGGGAGCCCGGCGTCGGCAAGTCACGGCTGGTCGAGGAGCTCCAGGCGATGGCCGGCGACATGACGCTGGTCCGGGCGACGTGCGAGCACTACGAGTCGTCCACGCCCTACTTCCCGCTGCGGGGGTTGCTGCGAGGGCTGCTGGGCATCGCCCCCGACATGCCCGACACCGCGGCCGCCTCGTGCCTGCGCGACGCCGTGGACCGGGTCGCACCGGCAGTGGCGCCGTGGGTCCCCCTGCTCGCGTCGGTGGTCGACGTCCCCGTGCCCGACACCGAGGAGTCGGCGCAACTCGACGAGCAGTTCCGCCGTCCCCGGCTGGCGTCGGCGACCACCGAGCTGCTGGGCGCGCTCGTGGGCGCGCCCATGCTCCTCGTCGTGGAGGACGCCCACTGGATGGACGAGGCGTCCGCCGACGTCGTGCGCCACTGGGCGACAGCGGTGAGCGGCCGGCCCTGGGTGGTGTGCGTCACCCGCCGGGACGAGGCCACCGGGTTCTCGGCGCCACGCGAGCCGGCGGTGGTCCTCGTGGACCTCCTCCCCCTCGACGGCCAGGACGCCGCCGAGCTGATCCACCTGGCCACCCGGGACTCGCCCATCGCGCCGCACGCCATCGCCGCGCTGGCGGAGCGTTCGGGCGGCAACCCGCTCTTCCTGCGCGAGCTGGTGGCGAACACGCGGGCCGACAAGGGCCTCGGTGACCTGCCGGACTCGGTCGAGGCGGTCATCGCGGCCCGCATCGACCAGCTGTACCCGCTCGACCGGAACCTGCTGCGGCG
>Ga0307373_10012244_pt1 | contig 12230 bp, 8 predicted proteins | sample OX2MG_FD_202534 | JGI IMG/M metagenome (GOLD analysis project Ga0307373, IMG submission 202534) | Soil microbial communities from Risofladan, Vaasa, Finland - OX-2 | ecosystem: Environmental > Terrestrial > Soil > Coastal area > Acid sulfate soil | place: Finland: Risofladan, Vaasa | collected...
GGCGGCCGGAGCGGTGTCAGCCTCGCTGCGGTTCGTACACCGGCTGAGAAGGGCATGATCCTGGATCAGCAAAGCTGGCACGAGGGATTGGCTCAGAACCAGATCGCTGTCGATAATATCGCGGTGGATGGCGCAAGGCGAAACGTCTGCTACGTCGACGGCCACGTCAAGTTCGATCCTATCACCGCGTACGCTCCGACCGCTTCAACCGGGACCAACGAACCGACCCGATAGGGCTGATCGTGCCCCTTTCTCACGCGGTACGAAGCGGCTCATGCCCCGGCGGAGTGGGTTTCGATTTGGAAAGGTGAGCGGAGCATACCGCGACGACGAGCGCTCCGGACCGGATTGACCGGATTGCGGTTCAGTGACCATCCGCCTTCAGCAGGGCCTCAAACTGCGGGATCTCGTCTACCGAGTCGAGGTCGGCGCCGATGGCGGCGTGGAGGGTGGGGACGCCGGCGACGGTACCGCCGAGCGTGCGCCCCACCAGGCGCTCGGCGCGGGGGACGTCCAGGAGCGGGAGACGCAGCAGGGCTGTCAGCGCCAATCGCAATGATACTTCCCAACCGAGTGAGCCTGCCAGCGCCAGGGGCCGCTTCCGATTCGCATAAATCCCCTCGATGACCGCGTCACGCTCAATCAGGAATTCGGGATCGGCCAGAATCAGGTTGCCGCCGGTGTACGTCCCATCGCTCAGCCGCACAAATGTCCGCTTCATGTCCGGGTAGCGCTCCATCACGACGGACTTCTCGATGATGGAATAGCAGAAGGCCCGGTCGGCCGGGCACGCTGTCACAAAATCGTCCACCGCGGCCGGTGTGAGAAGCGGGATGTCACTCCCCACCAGCAGCACCCGGCCCTTGCCCCGGGCCGCCCGGGCCGCGACGAGAACGTTGCCGGTGAGCGTTTGGGTGGGATCGAGCAGCGTGACCTGCGGGAACGGTTCTGAAAACTCAGAGGGGCCGATCACCACCATCTCGTTCACGGTGTTTGACGCGGAGAGCGCGTCCAGCACGTAGGCGAGCATCGGTCGTCCGGCGAGGGGAGTCAGCGCTCGCCAGGTACCGGGCGGCGCCTCGCCCTTCCATTTACCGGCTGCGATTACGGCCGCGACGACTCCCTCTGGCATGGTCTCTCCGCATGTTCAAGTTCAAGAAGCGGCCGCTATTCACCGGGGCTGCGTGAGCGCGGCGCGAGCCTCTTCGGAATTGGCGCTCTCACCGGCGGCGCCCACGGCGCTGACAACATAGAAGTAGGTCGTATCGGCCGCGACGGAGGCGTCGACGAAGCTGTTTGAGGTGATGTTTGAGCCGATGGTCGCGTAGGGACCGCCGGGAGCGCTGGATCGCTTCACGTTATACCCGGCAGCGCCGGCCGCCGCCGTCCAGCGGAGGGTAATCTGAGCGGCGGTTGCGGTGGCCGTGAGTCCGGTGGCGGGAGTGAGCGTCTTCTTGCGGGGCGAAAAGAGCCGCTCGAGACCCACGAACGCGCCCGGCTTCTTCTCCACGGCGGCGGCTTTCAACGCCTTGATCCGCGCGGCCACTTCGACGCCGATCGCTTTGAACGCCTGGCCCTGCGGCGAATCGGGCGCGGCCACTACAATCGGCTTTCCAAGGTCCCCGGATTCGGCGATATTAGGGCTCAGCGGCACCTTCCCCAGCAGCGCCACCCCAAAATCTTTGGCAGCCTCGCCTCCATGCGAATCTCCAAAAATTGCCGTTTCATGGTGACAGTGTGGGCAGATAAATCCGCTCATATTCTCGACCATGCCGAGAATCGGCACTTCAAACGGCGGCCGTTGGAACATGGCGAGCGATTTAGATGCAATGTTGAGCGCCACGTCCTGGGGGGTAAACACAATCACGACGCCGCTCAAGGGAACCGCCTGCGCCAGGGTGAGCGGCGCGTCGCCGGTGCCCGGCGGAAGATCGACCAACAGATAATCCAGTTCTCCCCATTCCGGATCATTGATCAACTGCTGCAAGGCGCGCGAAACGATCGGGCCGCGCCATATAATCGGGTCGCCGCCCGGATTCAGGAATCCGATGGAGATGAGCTGCACCCCGTATCGATTGATCGGGATCAGCTTCTTGGTCTCCGCGTTGCCCTCTAACTCCTCAAACGCGTTCATCATCATCGGGATACTGGGGCCATACATGTCGGCGTCCAGCAGCCCGACTCTCGCCCCCTGCTGCTGGAGCGCGCAGGCGAGATTCACCGAGACTGTGGATTTGCCCACGCCGCCCTTGCCGCTGGCGATCCCAATGATATCTTTGATACCCGGCACCGATTTCCGGCCCAGCGGGCTGGGACGGTCCTGCTCTGACATCCTGACCTCCAATAGTAAATCGCTTTAGATAATCTTATGATTCCGACGGAGCGGAGTCCGCTCCGAATTGCGGAACGACGCGCAGCTCACTACCCCAGACGCTCACACGACCCGCGATCCGCTCTGTCGAAATCGGCTTATAGCGCCCATCCCGAAGCCGGGGCGTGAACCCGCTATCGCGAATGAGTCGTTCCATCTCGTTGACCGGCATGAGAAGCGATGGCGGCAAGGCGGCCTGAAGACCGCAAATGCCGGTCGAACCCAGATCATCGGCGCCGAACCGCAGCGCGACTTCGCCGATTTTGGCGCCCTGCGCCTCCCACGCGGCCTGAACGTGAGCCACGTTATCCAGGAAGCAGCGAGCGGCGGCAAGGGAACGGAGATAGTGAAAGGATGAGACGGGAACTCCGCCGCTGTGATCCGGGACGAGAACATCACCCCGGCCGCGCCGCCCCACCGGGCCCGAGACATAGGCGACAAAACCACCCGTGCTCTCCTGCAGCTCGCGGATGGCGGCGAGGTGAGCGATAACGCCACCGGCATCAGAGGCGCCTTCCGGCGGACCCGCGGTGGAAACGATACCGGCTGCGTGCGCCGCACGGTGCAGCGCCAGACGAGGGTGCGGAGAAACGGCTGGAACCGGGCCAACCGGCTCACCGGCGATCATTTCCAGGCCGGCGTCACGAAGCCGGCCGATCACCGTGTCCAGCGGAAGCTCTTCTTGCGCCGCCAGTCGTTCCACTTCCGCCGCCGCCAGCCGCCACACCGGCCGTTCCACGCCGCCGGCAGCGTGGATTGCGGCCAGCAGCGCCACCCATTCGCTTAAAACCGGCTCGGAATCCAGCGCTCCGTAAAGCGCGAGATCCGTGGCGCCCCAGCCCTCAAGACGACGCGCAAGATCCTCGATCTCATCGTACCGGATCCCGATTCCCGAAGGACTACCGGGCGCGGACTCCCCCATTTTAGAGGAGCGGGGGGCGAAGACTCCCCTGTTATCGGGGGGCGGGGGGCTACCGGGCGAGGACTCCCCCATTTTAGAGGGGCGAGGGGATAGGCCGCGACTTGCCACAGGAATTGATCCGCCGATGGCGTATGCTGCCAGGGGCTCAGGATTATGAGCAAGCCGGGCCTGCTCGGCGAGCAGACCCAGCTCGGCGAGATTATGGGAGGCCAAGAGCGCCGCGGCGTCACGCTCATTCAGCCGCCGCCCCTGCTCAATCTTTTCGGCGGCTATCCGGAGTGACATGAAACCTCTGATACATGAGCGGTGAAGCGCGGTGGTGAAACAGAAGCGGCGGAGTCAGGCTGCAAGCGAAGGCGTCTCCAGCACGTTATAGAGATTGTCCCGTTCCACCGGACGGCGCCCGGCTTCCACGATAAGCTGGATCAGGTCCTGCCGGGTCAACTGCTGACGCGTGGATCCGTCTTCCGGCCGCGTAATCTCATACTCTACAATGGTGCCGTCCACGTCATCCGCGCCGTACCAGAGGGACGCCTGAGCAACTTCCGGGGTGATCATAATCCAAAATGACTTGATATGCTCAAAATTATCGAGCATCAGCCGGGCCACTGCAAGCTGCCGGAGGTCTTCGAGGCCGGTGGTTGGCGGAAGATGATCCAGCTCGGTGTTTTCGGGGTGAAATGAGAGCGGTATAAACGTCAGAAAGCCGCCGGTTTCGTCCTGAAGCTCCCGCAGCCGCACCATGTGCTCCGCCCGCTCCTCCGGAGTTTCAAGATGACCATAGAGCATGGTGGCGTTGGATCGCAGTCCGGCGCGGTGCGCCGCCCGCGCCATTTCCAGCCACTCGCGACCATCTTGCTTGAGGGGGAAGAGCTCGCCGTGAATCCGGTCGCTCAGCACCTCTGCGCCGCCGCCAGGCATCGAGTCAAGACCGGCGGCCCTCAGGTCCGCAAAGACTTCGTCAACCGGTTTCCGGGCGCACTTTACAATCTGCGCCATCTCGACCATGGTGAACGCCTTGACGTGCGCCTCCGGCCGGGCGGTCTTGGCAGCCCGCACGATGTCGAGGTAATAACTATAAGGTAGGGCCGGGTTGATGCCGCCCACCATGTGAATTTCGGTCACGGGAAAATCGCGAGCGCGATGGACTCGCGCCTGCACGTCTTCAGGGGTGAGGGTGTAGCCCCGACTATCCCGGGGGCCGGCGTAAAACGAGCAAAACTTGCAGAATTTGTTGCAGACGTCGGTGTAGTTGATATGCTGATTGCGCACAAAATACGCGCGGTCGCCATTCTTTCGCTCGCGGACGAGATTTGCCATGTACCCGAGCGCATTCAGGTCGGGGGATCGGTATAATCGCACGGCGTCCTCGTACCCTAGACGTTCGCCCGCCACCACCCGCTCAAAGATGTCGCCCAGCCCGGCCTGTTTGAGACGCGCTTCAACCATCTGCATCCTCCTCTTGAAACTCTTCCAGTATTGTAGCAGGTTCCCGATTGACGCAGGCGCCCCGGCCGGCTTATACGAGCGCGGCGGGCGGTGACTCTGGTATGATCTGGTAAGATACAGCTATCCTGGTACACTTCCGCGTAAGACCATCGGGGTTGGTCGCCGGCCCCTGAATCCCTCTAAAATGGGGGCGACCAACACCAGAACTGATCTGGCGGACTTGAACTGAGCTGCACCAGGCTGGCGTCTAGACTCACCGGGATCACGCTCCTTGCTGCAGACCTTATGGTCCATCTTCATTCTTAGCGCTTTTCTTCTGATCGCGGCCGCCGTTGGTGACCGGATCGTGCGGCGGCTGCGGCTGCTGCCGCCCGACGCCGGTGATTCGGACCGGCTGATCTTTAGCCTGGCGCTGGGTCTGGGCGCCGTCGCCTTGATCACCTTTGGCGTTGGCATGGCCGGCGCTCTGCGCCCGGCGCCGCTTTTCGGGACGCTCGCCGCAATCGGCCTTATATGCGCACGCGGCGCGTTCGCACTCGTCGGCGCGGCCGGACGTCTTCTCTCACGCGCCGGAAGATTTGTCGTGCGTCTCGTTCGCTCAATCGGCCGGCGGCCGGGCTGGGGCGCCAATCTCTGGCTGCTCACGGCGCTGGTCTTGGGGGGGATTGAGGCTATCGCCCTCTTCATCGGCGCGCTCGCGCCGCCCGCCGGCGCGGATTACGACGCGCTGGCCTATCACCTGGCGCTTCCCGCCCTCTACCTTCGCTGGGGCGCCATCCGGTACGACCCCTATATCCTGCACTCGAACTTTCCGCAGGTTATTGAAATGCTGTACCTGGTGATGCTGGCGGCCGGCGCGCAGGCGGCCCGGACGGTCCATTTCGTCTTTGGCCTGCTTGCGGCGTGCGCGTGCGGTTCCTTGTGCCGCCGATACGGCCGCGCGGCCGCGATCATCGGAGCTCTGGTTTTCTGGATGACTCCGGTTGTGGCGTGGGAGGCGGGCAGCGGCTACGACGACCTCGCGTTCGCTCTCTTTCAGACGCTGGCGTTTCTGGCCTGTGTCCGCGCCTTCGACCGCAGGCCGGGCGAGCGCTGGCTCGTGCTGGCGGGAATATGCCAGGGGCTTGCGTTAGGGGTGAAATATACGGCCCTCGCATTCGTTCCTCTGCTGCTGATTGCTGGCGCCGCTACCGTCTGGAGGCAGGGTGGCCCTGGCATGGGCGCTGCCCGATCGCGCCTGCGCAGCGTGCTCCAGCAGACGGGAATCGCCGGGCTTGCCGCCGCTATCGTCGCCTCACCGTGGTACGCCCGGGCGTTGATCTGGACCGGCAACCCGGTCTTTCCCTATTACTATTCCCTCTTTGGCGGGCGCAATTGGAGCCGGGAAGCCGAGCGGTTTTACCGCCATCTCCAGATCGGCTATGGCGCCGGGCACGCCCTCGGGAGTGGACGTGGGCCGCTGGACTTTTTAACCGCGCCGTGGCACCTTATCGCCGTGCCTCAGTATTATTACGAGCCAGGTGGGAGCGCGGGCTTCGGCGTGCTCCGCGGGAGTATTGGCCTGGCATATCTCCTGTTGATCGGTCTGAACTTTATCAGGGGCGAATGGAAGCCGGCCGCCGCTGCGCTGGCGCTGCTCTTCGGCGCATTTTTCATTGAATGGTACCTGCTGATGCAGCAGGTGCGATACCTTATTCCGGCGCTGCCCCTCCTCACGCCCGCCTGCGCTCTGGCGCTTTCGCCTCTATTAACGTCCGGCCGCGCCTCCGAACCGGGAGGCCCTGATACCAGGCCGGCCGCATGGTTCGCCATGACGCTCGCCGCGATGATAGTTCTCACGTCTTTCGGCTGGTCGGTGTGGGTCTCCGGCCAGCTCGCTGTCTGGGGCCCCGGTCCTTCGGCGGCGCTGGTTGACGTGGGCGCTATCAGCCGGGACGATTACCTTTCGCAGCGGCTGCCCGACCTCTGGCTCGTCTCCGAATGGGTGAATATCAATCTGCCGGCCAACGCTCGCGTCGCGCTGATCAGCGAACCGCGCAGCTATTATATACATCGCGACACGCTCTGGGCCGATGGCTACGAGCAGGAGAAGCTGCGCTATTCTAAGATGCGCACTGCGCATGAGCTGGCAGCCGCGCTCCGGAAGGCCGGAATCACCGACGTGTTGATCCGGGTCGGCAGTCCGTATGGGCTGGTCGGAACCTACGGTCTGCCCCATGCCAATCCGTCCACCGCTGACTGGTCCTCATTGAATTACCACGGCCCCCTCTCCCACTGGATCACGCTTTACCATAACGCCATCGACGAGGGCCTATTGAATCCCATCTATCCGCAAAGCGGCGCCGCCACCGACCCGAACGGGTACGCGGTTTATGAAGTTGAAGGGGCCAAAAAGGATGAAGGATGAGTCAAGCCAACGTCACCGCAACCACCTCCGTCCCCGCCGTGCGGCCGTGGGAATCGAGAACCTGGAGGCTGAGAATATGCTTTCCGGGGGCGTAGAGAGAGGTGTCGAGGTCGGCGCGGCATTCACCCGGGCCGCGGACCCGTGCGACCTCACGGCCGTCCAGGCGATAGATCAGCAGCGGAGCGTCTTCGTAGGTCTTTACCCAGGCGCTCAGATGTTCGACGCCGCTGAGGTGCGCGCCCACCGTGAGTGGTCGGGTCCACGTGGGAAGCGCCTGCTGCACGCCCGTCTCCACCGCGGGCAGGAAGTAATCGGGCGCAACGCACCGGGTAAGCGCGGCGAGCATCACGTCGCTATCGGTGACGCTGTAATCATTCAGCGCCCGGCCGGGCATCACGTCGGCGCCATTCAGATTATCGTTATCGAAGATTCCGACCATCTTAACACGTGGAAACTCCCGCGGCAGCGCTGAAAAGAGCTCCGTTAACTTGTCCGCCGCTAAAACCGAATAATCCACCGCCGGGTCCAGCCGCTCCCGATGCGAGGCGCCATATTCGCAGATAGCGATAGGCTTGCGGGCGGCGTATTTGTGATACACGTACTCCAGCAGGCTTGCAGGGTTCTCGAATCCCGCCGGCCGCGCAGGGTCGTTGTCATGATGCAGCACCGAATAGAAGTTCACTCCCACCCAGTCCACGTACGCGTCGCCCGGATAATAGTCGTCCATGTTGTACTCGGGGACCTGGTTGACACACCAGATCATCGCCACGTTGGGCGCCAGTCGCGCCATTACGTCATGGACGAGCCTGAACTTAGCTTTGTAGAGCGAGGGGTCATTATGCCAGGCGGTCCAGTCGCCGTTCATCTCGCCGGCGAAGCGAAGAAAGATGGGGCCGCCGCAGGAAGCGGCGTCACGGGCGAACTGTTCCAAATAGGCGTCGTCCCGAACCCGCGAAAGACCGTTGTTCGGTTCCAGGGCGATGCGGGGAGCGATGCCATCATTCAGAAGCGCCTGCGCCCACCGGAGCGGGAACGGGCGGCCGTAATTCGCGTAATCCCACGACGTCGCCAGCGGCTTACCAATCCTTTCGCCCAGCGCGGCAGCCCGGTTGGCATAGATGGCATTACCATATTCGCCGCCACCGCCCAGGCTGTTATCACCCGCCACGTAGGCGCCAAGATAACATCCGTAGACCGGCTCGAACTTCTTGCCGGTGTAGAATGCGAGCTGGGCGGATCGATCGGGCGGCGCATCCACAAACATTTGAATATGAGTGGACCAGCGGGCGGCTTTCTCTTCTTCCACTGCAGCCCCCTGCAGGTCACCATGACTCCGGTAAATCTGCGCCTCCAGGTGGTAATCTCTGGAGGCATCGGCGTAGTCGCCGCGAGCGACGGCGCTGTCCGCCATCCGCCGGTAATCAGCGCCGGTGACACTCCGACCGGCGCCGGCGATGAGAAGAACGGCGCTCAAAATCACCGCCAACACTTCGACGGTTCTCAACTTAATATGAGCGGGTCGATTCCGTCTCACTGTCGTTATCTTCGCTTTCGCGGCTCCGGTCACCGCATGTAGGAGCCGAATCCCTTCGGCGATTTCCGCTCCGGTCACCGCATGTAGGAGCCGAATCCTTTCGGCGATTTCGCCTGCCCCCATAACCGGGGCGAACCGGCGTTATCTTTTTCGCGGCTTTGATTCAGGATGCAGTATCTGCCAGATTTTGGACACAAGAACGAGCAGGGCAAGCGCTAAGAAGGCGAGACCCAGGTACGTGCTCGGGATCCGGTCCAGCAGCCCGCTTTCCGGCGCAGCCGCGGCCGGTGTTGTGTGGGGCTTCGGAGCGCCATGAGGGGCCCTAGACGGTCGGGAAGCCGGACGCGCCGCTGGCTTTGTCGCTGGCTTTGAAGCCGGCGCAAAGATTACCGGCACCTCCAATCCACCCGCGCGCTGCCCACTCGAATCCATCGCCAGGACGCTCAACTGATGCCGGCCGGCGCCATACTTCGACGTGTCGATAACGGCCCGGCATTCACCCGGACCCGTCACACGAGCGGCGTCTTTTCCATCTATCCGGTAGATAATTGTTGGCGAATCCTCGTAACTCTTCACCCATGCAGTGAGAGAAACCGGTCCTGAAAAAGTCATACCCGCGGTGACAGGCTCAACGTAAGTCGGATAATGCTTCTCCGTTCCGGTGACCACGTGAGTCAAATAATAGTCCGGGGCGACGGCGCGAGTTAGAGCCGAAAGGACAACGGGGCTGTCGGTGACGCTGTAGTCGTTAAGCGCCCGGCCCGGCTGGATATGCCGCGCGGTAAGATTATCGCAGTCGTAGAGCCCGACCATCTTGACCCGCGGAAACTCCCGCGGCAGCGCTGAAAAGAGCTCCGCCAGCTTATTTGCGGCCACGACGGATTCGTCTTTGCTCAGATCCAACTTGTCCCGGTGCGAGGCGCCATATTCGCAGATGGCGATAGGCTTGCGGGCGGCGTATTTGTGATACACGTACTCCAGCAGGCTTGCAGGGTTCTCGAATCCCGCCGGCCGCGCCGGGTCGTTGTCATGATGCAGCACCGAGTAGAAGTTCACTCCCACCCAGTCCACGTACGCGTCGCCCGGGTAATAGTCGTCCATGTTGTACTCGGGGACCTGGTTGACACACCAGATCATCGCCACGTTGGGCGCCAGTCGCGCCATTACGTCATGAACGAGCCTGAATTTAGCTTTGTAGAGCGAGGGGTCGTTATGCCAGGCGGTCCAGTCGCCGTTCATCTCGCCGGCGAAACGAAGAAAGATGGGGCCGCCGCAGGAAGCGGCGTCACGGGCAAACTGTTCGAGATAAGAATCATCCTTGATCTCAGAGAGACCGTCGTTGGGCTCGAGGGCGATGCGGGGAGCGATGCCGTCACTCAGCAGGGCTTGAGCCCACGTACGGGGGAAGGGATTTCCATAATTGCAGTAGTCCCAGGACGTTGCCAGCGGTTTATGGATAAGCCGGCCCAGAATCTCAGCCCGCTTTGCATAAATAACGTTGCCCATCGAATCCGGGCCGCCATCCAGGCTGTCGTCGTTCGCGACGTAAGCGCCCAGATAGCAGCCATACGCGGGTTCAAACTTGGCGTGAGTATCCAGCGCCGCTGCGGCCTTCGGATTGGGTGGCGCATCCGCAAAGAGTTGAATATCGGTGGACCAGCGCGCCGCCTTTCCCTCCTCCACCACCGCTGCAGCGGCGTCGCCTTTTTGCCGGTAAAGATTCGCCTCCTCGCGATAGTAGACGGCCGCCTTACCGAACTGCTTGCTGGAAACGGCGTTATCCGCCAGCTTGCGATATCCCGCGGCCGAGGCGGCTGCTGCGCCCTGTGAAGGCGCCAGGCAGAAGAGGCAGACAAACGCCTGCAGGAAAATGGCGCGACCGGCCGCGCGTGGAATACCGAAAGGCGACATCAGAAGATCCTCGCGCTCAAATAAGCAGGCAGGCAGCGAGAGCCATTGTGGAGGCGGCTGCGCCGGCGAGCGCTATGTACAGGAACGTACCGCAGCGCCTCCGGTTCCGCGCTGATCCCAACTTAGGTATTGGGTGTTGCGCATCGCGTCTCGGGCCAGTGCGGCGCATCGCTGCCCGGTTGCGAAGGCGTCTCTTTTCCTCTTCGGTTTCCTTCGCGCCCTTCGTGGGACCTTCGTGTCCTTCGTGTTCTTTTTTTATCTGTAAATCCTTGCCGGCGTCATCCGGCCGAAGCGTCGCGCGTCGCGATGTGAATAAACTGTGATTCATGATGGGAAAGAGTGGCAGTGAGATGTGGACAACTTTCAGATTCTCTCCGACATGTCGTCAAGTGTGAATCAGTGTGAATAGCCGGCCGGCTATTCAACCGGAGGAACTCCCCGGCCATTCACAATGTCCGTGCGGAGCCGGTCGTTCGTTCACATGATTCACAGACCTACTATCATTATCACTACTCTTATATATATGTTCTTCTTGAAAGAAACAGAATCCCGCATTCTGGATTTTCGGAGAGACGGGAGAAAAATTCAGGATTCAGGAAAGTAGAAGGATAACCCTTTCTGTCTGATGAAAACAGTTTTGATTTGAACGATAAGCGAGAAAAGACCATGCCGAAACCCAAAGTTTATAATCCCGGTGACCATGAAGCGATGGAGCGTCTGAAAGGCGCGCCGAGGGAACAGACCAGCGAAAAGAGTGAGCGGATCCTGAAGGTCTACGGTTCCATTCTGCTCGTGATCTGCATTGCGGCTGCGCTGGCGTTCGTAGGTTACAAAATCTATCAGGAGCTGCATTCAATCGGAGGGAAGTACCAGAACGCGGTTACGTCTACGGGCCAATCGATGTTAACTTTGCCGTCCAATTCCGGCAGCGGCCGGCGTTTATTCTATGTCTGAGATCTGGGTAGAGCTGGGAGATCGCAGCTATCCGATTGTGATTGGCGCCCGGCTGTCTGAGAAGGCGCCGGCGCTCCTAAAAACAGCCGGCCTGTCAGAGGCGCCTCTGTTGATAGTAACGGATGAATCGGTGGCCGCGGCGCAGGCTGAGACGCTGGACGGGTGGCATAATCTGCCTGGCCACCGGACAGAGCTCGTGGTTCTTCCGCCCGGTGAGGAGACGAAGAGCCTGCGTTGCTTTTCAATGCTGCTCGACCGGATCGCCGCTTTTGATGAGGGCGATGGCGCCGCCATCGTGGCATTCGGCGGCGGTGTGATTGGCGATCTGAGCGGCTTTACGGCCGCCTGTTACAAGCGAGGTATCCCATGGGTCCAGGTTCCCACAACCCTTCTTGCCCAGGTTGACGCCAGCGTTGGCGGCAAAACCGCCATCAATCATCCTTCGGCCAAGAATCTGGTGGGCGCCTTTCATCAACCGCGAATAGTGGTTGCGGATATGTCAACGCTCTCGACGCTTCCTTCGCGAGAGTTGCGGTCTGGACTTGCGGAGGTCGTCAAACATGGGGTGATTGAAGACGCGGTCTTCTTCCACCGGATCGAACAAACAATGCCGCAAGCGTTAGCCGTGGACCCGGCTGTGCTCGAAGATTACGTGGAGTCTTCATGTCGAATCAAGGCTCGG